>Ga0222427_100350_pt1 | contig 83744 bp, 70 predicted proteins | sample 2B20Ametagenome_FD_182890 | JGI IMG/M metagenome (GOLD analysis project Ga0222427, IMG submission 182890) | Enriched microbial communities from leaf-cutter ant dump, University of Wisconsin, Madison, United States - 2B20A (version 2) | ecosystem: Environmental > Terrestrial > Nest > Insects nest... | reverse complement strand
CCACGGTCTGTACTGGTGATAACAGTCAGAATCGGCTGTCGTCCCTCCTCCTCCCTTCAAGTCCTACCATACAAGCGGCTGTTAGCCGCGATCGGCGGCGAAGCCGTCGTAAAACCTGAGTCCCAGACCTGCCTGGCACACCGAGGGCACAGGTTTCATGGCCGCTTTGCGGCCAATCGCGGCTAACAGCCCCCACAGGTACACGGCGACCTGTGGCTTTGTGGTTGGTCTCAAGTTGTGTAGATACCCATGCAGCGATGAGGCCATCAGCACCACCCCAAGTGGATTGCCTTGCCAGCCAATCCTGGCCCCACTAACCTTGCCGCCTTTCCCGCATTCCCGCCGAGCCACCATGTCCCGCAGCACTTCCCGCACCACCGGCCGCCCCACCCTGGCCGAAGTCGCCCGGCTTTCCGGAGTGTCGCCGATCACCGTCTCCAGGGCCCTGCGCGGGGTGGCCACGGTGGCGCCGGAGCTGGTGGAGAAGGTCCGTATCGCTGCTGCCCAGCTGGGCTATGTGGCCAACCCCGCTGCCCGTGCCCTGGCCTCGGCCCAGGGCCAGTCGGTGGCGGTGCTGATTCCGTCGCTGTCCAACCAGCTGTTCGTCGAAACCCTCGATGCCATCCATGAGGTCCTGCGCCCGCGCGGGCTGGAAGTGATGATCGGCAACACTCACTACGATGCCGCCGAAGAAGAAAGCCTGATCCGCCATTACCTCGCCCATCAGCCCCGCGGCCTGCTGCTCACAGGTTTCGAACAGAGCGAGGCGGCGCGGCAGATGCTCGCGCTGAGCCGGGTACCTTGCGTGCACATGATGGAACTGGCTGACGACCCGGATGTGCTGTCGGTGGGCTTTTCCCAGTACGAGGCCGGCCATGCCGTGGCCCGCCATCTGATCGAGCGCGGTCGCCGCCGCCTTGGCTTTATCGCCGCCCAGCTCGACTCCCGGGTGCTGCAGCGTGCCGAGGGCTTCCGCCAGGCGCTGCGCGAGGCCGGGCTGCATGATCCGGCACTGGAGCTGCTGGTACCGCAGCCTTCGTCCATCGGCCTGGGCGGCGAGCTGTTCAGCCAACTGATGGCTGCCCATGACGATATCGACGGGATCTTTTTCTGCAACGACGACCTGGCCCACGGCGCGATGTTCCAGGCCCAGCGCCAGGGCGTTCGGGTGCCGGAGCAGGTGGCGATGGTCGGTTTCAACGACCTGCCGGCCTCGGCGCACATGGTGCCGCGCCTGAGCTCGGTGCGCACGCCGCTGGCTGCGGTCGGGCGGCAGGCGGCCGAGGCGCTGCTCGATCTGCTCGATGGCAAGCCGCGAAAAAACGCGCGCCAGGACCTCGGTTTTACCCTGATGACCCGCGAAAGCAGCTGAAACAGCCGATAAATGGTCGGGGTAGCGCGCTTGCGAGGCGCCTTGGCCCATCTATGCTGAGCACAATTCCGCCAATGGAGTGTGCGTGACATGTTCGACTCCCATCGCAAATCGGATCTGGCAGAAATCGAGCGGTGTAATCGGGCGCTGGCTGAAGCCAACGCCAAGCTGGCAGCGATCAGCCATTCCATGGCCATGATCGAGTTCAGTCCCGATGGAGTAGTACTCGACGCAAACGAGCATTTTTGCAAAGCCATGGGCTACAGCCTCGACGAGATCCGCGGCCAGCATCACCGGATCTTCTGCGAGGAGGCCTACACCAAGGGCGAGGAATACCGCCAGCTCTGGCGCGACCTGGCCCGTGGCGAGCCCCGTAGTGGCACCTTTCTCAGGCTCAACCGCAGGCACCAGGAAATCTGGCTGGAAGCCAGCTACATGCCGGTGTTCGGCAGCAATGGCGTCGTCACCAGTATCATCAAGGTGGCCAGCGATATCACCGCGCGGGTGGTCCATGAGCACGAGGCCGACTGCCTGCTCAACGCGATCGGCCGCTCCATGGCGGTGATCGAGTTCACTCCGGAAGGGCGGGTGATCAAGGCCAACGACAACTTCCTGCACACCATGCACTACCGCCTCGACGAGGTGGTCGGTCAGCACCACAGCCTGTTCTGCCACAAGAGCGAAAGCGAATCGGCGGACTACAAGGCCTTCTGGGCCTCGCTCAATCGCGGCGAATACCACTCGCACCGTTTCGAGCGGGTCAACAAGCTGGGGCAGATGGTCTACCTGGAAGCTTCGTACAACCCGATCTTCGATACCAACGGCCGGCTGTACAAGGTGGTCAAGTTCGCCAGCGACATCACCCACCAGGTCTGCACCCAGCAGTCTGCCGCCGAGGCCGCCCATGCAACTTCGGTGCAGAACGACGCCTGCGCGCGCAAGGGCTCGGAGGTGGTGCAGCAGACGGTGCATGTGATCGAAGAGATTTCCCACGACCTCAATGAAGCGGCGCGCAGCATCGATGCGGTGAGTCGTCAGTCGGAGCTGATCGGCAAGATCGTCCTGACCATCCGCGGCATCGCCGACCAGACCAACCTGCTGGCGCTGAATGCGGCCATCGAAGCGGCCCGGGCCGGTGAGCACGGGCGCGGGTTCGCCGTGGTCGCCGAGGAGGTGCGCAATCTTGCGGCACGCACCAGCAAGGCCACGGTGGAGATCGTCGAGGTGGTGCGGCAGAACCATGATTTGTCGTTGAGCGCGGTGGCCAGCATGCAATCCAGCCTGAGCCGCACCGGGCTTGGGGTGGAGCTGGCCAACGAGGCGGGCGAGGTGATCCTGGAAATCCAGCAAGGCTCGCAGCATGTGGTGGATGCGATCAGCCAGATCAGTTCGACCTTGCAACTGCACTGATTTTTAGTATGGGTATCTACACATCTTGAGCAAAGACCGACGCGGTCCCGGTAGGAGCTGCTTTAGCTGCGATGGACCGCGCAGCGGTCCCAAATCCTGTCTCTCCAGTGAGCCTGGAGAAACGCGTCAGGCCGGACAATGTGAATCCATGATTCGGCTTGGTCAGAGACTCGTGCGGGATGGTTTTGGGACCGCTGGCGCGGTCCATCGCAGCTAAAGCAGCTCCTACCTGGATCGCGCCGCACGGACGGTTTGTGTAAACCGTCCTGCTCAGCCCCCGGTCGCCAGGCGCGTCAGCAATCTCTCCAGGCTTCCCTCCAGTCGGGCCTTCAGCGCCTGCAACTGCTGATCCTCCAGACCTTCGGCACAGCCCTGTTCGAGGGCATCGCAGTGCGCTACCAGCCCGCGCGCCTTGAGCATCTTCATGCCTCCGCGAATCCTGTGGGCCAGGGCCTTCAGCTGGGCGAGGGGAGTGTCCGGCCCCAGCTTGCGCAACGCCGCCAGGTCCTCCTCGGTACTGCGGGCCAGTTGCTCCACCAGCCGCCTGATCATCTGCGGGTCATCCTGGGTCAGGTGGCGCAGTTCATCGAGGTCGAAGCCGCTGTCGTCTTCCACTGCCAGGGGCTGCAAGGCGCCGAGGTGGCTGCGCAAGGCGCCCAGCCCGATCGGCTTGAACAGGCAGTCGTCCATCCCCGAGGCCAGGCAGCGCTCGCGCTCCTCGGCCTGGGCGTTGGCGGTCAGGCCGAGGATCAGGCAGCGCCGGCGCTTGTCGCTGAGTTCTTCGGCGCGTACCGCACGCACCAGTTGATGGCCGTCCATGCCCGGCATGTTGCAGTCGGTGATCAGTACGTCGAAATCGCCATCGCGCCACATCTGCAAGGCGAGAGTGCCATTGTCCGCCTGGCTGACGCGGTGGCCGAGCACATCCAGCTGCTTGCCCAGCAGCATCAGGTTGGCCGGGTAGTCATCCACCACCAGGATGTCCAGTGCTGTGGTGCTGGCCGGGCTTTGCGGTGCGTCCGGCGGTGCGCATTCCTGCGCGCCGGCCCAGGGCAGCGACAGGATCACTTCGGCGCGGCTGCCTTGTTCGGGTTCGCTGGACAGGTGCAATGTGCCGCCCATCAATTCGCACAGGGTCCGGCTGATCACCAGGCCCAGTCCGCTGCCCTGGCCAGCCGGCTGTTGCCCGGCCTGGGCGAAGGGGCTGAACAGGCGTGCCTGGTCCGCGGTGCTGATGCCGATGCCGCTGTCTTCCACCACCAGTTTGACCTGTGCACCATGCTCCTGCGCTTCCACTATCAACTCGACGCGCACGTCCCCGTGCTCGGTGAACTTGATCGCGTTGCTTAGCAGATTGGCCAGCACCTGGCGCAGGCGCAGGGGGTCCACTGCCAGCGGTCGGGTGGCGCTCGGCAGGGCGAGGCGCAGTTCCAGGCCCTTGAGCCGCGCGCTGCTCTCGAACACCCGGGCGGTGGCGCGAACCAGCGCCGGCAGATCGGTGGGCTCGGGCGCAAGGGCCATATGGCCGGCCTCGATGCGGGCGATGTCGAGGACATCGCCGATCAGTTCGAGCAGGGCGCTGGCAGAGTCGAAGGCGACCTGCAACGACGGCTGGTCGATGCGCCCCTGCCGGGCATCCTTCAGGGCCAGTTCGAGCAGGCCGATTACCGCGTTCATCGGCGTGCGGATTTCATGGCTCATGGTGGCGAGGAAGGTGCTCTTGGCATGGTTGGCGCTGTCGGCCTGTTCCTTGGCCAGGCGCAGTTCGTGCAGCAGGCCCTCGGTGATCTGCAATTGCTGTTGCAGGGCCTGTTCGGCGGCGCTGCGCTGGGCGATCAGGCGGCGCAGGTAGCGATTCCACAGGACCACCGCGGCAATCGCCAAACCGGCTGCCAGCAGGATCTGCAGGACCAGCCCGCGGTAGTTGCGCCAGGGGTTGTCGCTGATCAGGGCGTTGGTGCGCCAGCGGTTGGCGAGCAGGGTCATTTCGTCCGGCTCGATGCTCAGCAGGGTCTTGTCGAGGATGCTGTGCAATCGGTTGTCGCCACGGGCGGTGGCGAAGGCCGCGGTGGCCGGGCTGTCATCCAGCAGCGCGGCGATGCGCAGGCGGTCCTTGAACAGGCGGCTGATGAAGTAGGCGGCATTGATCTGCGAACTGATCGCGGCGTCGGCACGGCCCTGGGCCACGTACTCCATCAGGGCCAGCGGGTCGTCCACTTCGATCAGTTCGATGTCGGGATGCTCGCGGCGCAGGGTATCGGCGAACGGCGTACCGCGAATCAGCGCCAGGCGCTTGCCCTGCAAGTCTTCGGCGGTGTCCGGGGCATCGGGGCGGATGGAGGTGACCAGCACCCGCGGCGTGGTCAGGTAGGGGCGGGTGAAGGTCAGGCCGCGGGCGCGTTCGCCGCCGTAGGGCAGGGCGGCGATCATATCGGCCTGGCCACTTTCAACCAGATGGATCATCTCCGCCACGCTCGCGGCTTCGAGGGTCTGGAAGCGCAAGCCGGTGCGCAGGCTGATCTGCTCCAGAAGGTCGGCGGTGATGCCGCGGAACTGCTGCTTGTCGTCGAGGAAGGTCAGTGGCGCGAAGTACTTGTTGATCACCACCTTCAGCGTTGGATGGCGGCGGATCCAGTCCTGCTCCTCGGCGCTCAGGTGCAAGACGCCACGGTTCAGCAGCGGGCTGTTGAGACCGTTGCTCCAGCGCCGCGCGACATTGATCCGGTCGCTCTCCGAGAGACTTGCCAGGGCCTGGTCGATAACCCGCAGCAGGGTGCTGTTGTCGTGTTCCAGGGCGAAGCTGAAGGACGAGCGCAAAGGTTTGACGTACCAGGCGATCTGTACGCTGTCGCGGTAATGGTTGCCGATCAGGTAGTCGGAGCTGATGGCGTCGCCGATAAAGGCGTCGGCGTCGCCCTGGGTCAGCGCCGAGAGTGCCGCCATGCTCGACGCGTAGAGTTGCAGCCGGGCCTGGGGGTAGACCTGGCGGATGCGTTCTACCGGCAGGTAGTGATCGACCATGGCCACCCGTGCGCCGGCCAGTTCGTCGGCAGGATTGCGCGGCTTGCCCAGCGGCGTGGCGATGATTGCCTGGTCGTCGGCATAGGGCAGGCTGAGCAGCAGTTCGGCATTGGCTTCTTCGAAGCCGTTGGCGCTGCCGAGCAGGTCGATCTCGCCGCGCTGCAGGGCACGTATCGCTGCGCTGCGGCTGGGGTAGTGCAAGACCTCCAGGGTGGTCTTCAACTGCTCGCCGAGCAGTCCGGCGTAGTCGGCGGTCAGGCCCTCGTAGTCGTGCTGGCTGACATTGATGTCGAAGGGCGGGTAGTCCGGCGCCGAAGTGCCCAGGCGCAGCACCTGCTTGCGCTCCAGCCATTGCCGATCGGCAGCGCTGAGGACTGGCGGTGCGCTGCTGCTCAGGGAGCGGCCGAGGAGTTGTCGCGGGGTCCCGTCCTGGGCGTTCAGCAGCGAGGGGGTCAACAGAACCAGGCCGATGACCAGCAGGGGCAGGGCTTTCATCCGCCGGTCAGATCATGCCGCGACGGTTGGCCAGGTCCAGCAGCTCCGCCAGGGATTTCACCTGGAGCTTGTCCATGATGCGGGTCTTGTAGGTGCTGATGGTTTTGGAACTGAGGATCATCGCTTCGGCGATTTCGTTGTTGGTCGCGCCCTTGGCCAACAGCCGCATCACTTCGAACTCGCGGTTGGACAGGCGGTCCAGGCGATCCTCCTCGGTTTGCGAGCGCGGGGTCAGGCGCAGGGCGTCGGGCAGGTAGGAGTAGCCGCTGAGCACGGCCCGGGTCGCGCCGATGAGGATCGCCAGGTCTTCGTCCTTGCGCACGAACGCCGAGGCGCCCGCTTCGATGCAGCGTTTGGCGAACAGGCGTGGCGGCAGGCCGGTGAACACCATGATCCGTGGTGCTGGGTCGAGCGCGCGCAGGCGCTCCAGCACACTGAGACCATCGAGGCGAGGCAGGCCGAGGTCGAGCAGAACCACTTCGGGCTCATGTTCCTGGCTGAGGCTGACCGCGCTGACCCCGTCATGCGCTTCACCGACAACCTCGTAGCCCTCGCGCTCCATCAGCAGACGGGCGGCAAAGCGGATGGTGGGGTGATCGTCGACGATCAGGATCTTGTTCATCGTGTGGAAACTCCTGCATCAGGAATGGATTTTTCCCGAGTCACTCAGGAGGGGAAACCACCGGTTCAGGCGGGCCGCTCACGATACGTCGAATCAGGTTCGATGAGTACGTCAAGTATAGAGGCGTGGAACAATTCCGCCTTGTTTGATGAAAATTCCTACAAGAAGTGCTGGGGCGCTTTTCGTAGGAATCGGCGCGCAGATAGCTGTGTGCCGGGATCTTGCCTGACAGACCTAGGGTAATCAGGCTGACGGACCAGTTACATTGCAGGGGGCAAAACGCTCACTCAGTGCCCCGCAAGCGAACCACTCGGGGCAGGACGAAGGGCCTTGGCCACTTCGGCCTGGATTGCGTAGGCCGGCGCTTCCACGGCCTCGTAGTTGCGGGTGTAGCGCGCGGCAAAGTCGTCCACGCCCCACTCTTGGTATTGCTGTACATGCTTGAGTTCGTGGGCCCAGAGGGCGACGTTGTCGCGGGCGTCCGCAGCATTGCGGAAGACGATCACATCCACCAGGGTCACCGCCGCCACGTCCGGGTTCTGCAGGAAGGCGCTGGCGGCATCCAGTTGCTCGGGGTTGCCGACCTGGTAGCGGACGGCATCCAGCACCTGGAAGTCATACCAGGGTTCCAGTTGCACACGGATATCCAGGGGAATCGGCTCCACGCCCGCGTTTACTGCGGTTTCCCGCGACAGCCTGAGCCAGTTGGCCAGGCCCGAGGAGGCCATGCGGGCGACATTGTCGAGCAGGGTGAACAGGTCGTCGGCCTGGCCCTGGGCCGGCGTGGCAGCAGGCGTCGGGGTAGCGAGGACAAGAAGCACGCCGAGGAGCAGCGAAGGGGACAGCCGGGAACTCAAGACAGGACTCCTGCCGTTATGTCGGGGGTGGCCAGTTTGACCGGGATTTCCCGCTTTGGTTGGGTGTTGCCGAAAAAATCTTCGAGGGCTTGAGCCCTGGCCACTGCACAGGCATCCTGCGCGCTTTGATCTGCCTGGAGCCGTCATGGACGCCTCGACTCTTCTGCTGTACGTCATCGCCGCCAGCGCGGTGATGATCACTCCCGGCCCGGCCATGCTGTTGGCACTCAACAATGGCGCCACCCACGGCATGCGCGTGGCCGGATTCGGCATGGCCGGGGCGATGCTCTCCGACCTGATCCTGGTGGCTGCGGTGGGCTGCGGCCTGGGTGCCTTGCTGCAGGCTTCGGAGCATCTGTTCAGCCTGGTCAAGTGGGTGGGCGCGGCGTACCTGCTGTACCTGGCGGTGGTGCTGTGGCGGGCGCCGGTGCGTGCGCTCGGGGTCAGCGGCGGGGCGACGGCGGTCAGTGGCCGCTCGACCTTTTTCCGTGCCCTGATCGTCGGCTTGTCCAACCCCAAGGGCCTGCTGTTCTTCTCGGCGTTCCTGCCGCAGTTCATCCGCGCGGACCAGCCGGTAGCGCAGCAATACCTGATCCTGGCGGTGATCACCGCCTCCCTGGATTGCCTGGTGATGATCGTCTATGCCCTGGGCGGCCGGCATGCGGTGCGGGCGTTCTCGGCGCGGGTCATGCAGTGGATCAACCGTGGCTGTGCCGGCATGCTCGCCGTCCTGGCGGTGGGCCTGAGCCTGTACCGGCGCAACGATCTGCACTGATTTTCTTCAGGGTGCTGCGTCCAGCGCCTTCTGCAAAAAGCCCCGGCTGGCTTGCAACACGGCCAGCTGGGTGTCTTCCCCCGCCAGCATCCGCGCGATCAGCAGGGCGCCCACGCACTGGCTGAGCATGGCCCAGGCCAGCGCGCCATCGTTCAAGGTCTCGGCCCAAGCCTGGTGCAGGGTGACCAGCCAATGTTCCGCTTCCTCGCGCACAGCTATATCGGCCCGGGCGATTTCCGCCCCCAGGGTCGGAATCGCGCAGCCGCTTTGCGGATTGTGCAGGTGAGCCATGCTCAGGTACTGATCAAGGCAGCGCTGCAGGGTGTCGCGGGTCAGGCCGCCGCTGCGGGCGCGCAGGTTGATATAGCTGTTGGACAACTCCTGGCGGACGATCTCGCTGAACAGGTCATCCTTGGACGGGAAGTGGTTGTAGAACGCTCCGCCGGTCAGGCCGATGGCCTTCATCAGCCCGGCGACCCCGGTGGCGGAGAAGCCACCCTGCTTGGCGATGGCGCCACTGCTCTGCACCAGCTTTTGCCGGGTCTGTTCCTTGTGTTCGGTGGAATAGCGCACTGGGAAATCCTCGATCGTCCGCTTGACGAAGCTCAGGATCATAGCATAGCGTTCGTTTACTAAACGATCATTCATCCATGAGGCGACACCCATGAGCGAAAACAACAAAGTCGTACTGGTGATCGGCGCTGGCGATGCCACGGGCGGGGCGATTGCCAAGCGCTTTGCCCGCGAAGGCTACATTGCCTGCGTGACCCGGCGCAGTGCCGACAAGCTGCAGCCGCTGCTCGACGAGATCCGCGCCGAAGGTGGCCAGGCCCATGGCTTCGGCTCCGACGCGCGCAAGGAAGAGGAGGTGACGGCGCTGGTCGAGCAGATCGAAAGCAGCATCGGCCCGATCGAGGCCTTTGTCTTCAACATCGGCGCCAACGTGCCCTGCAGCATCCTTGAAGAAACCCCGCGCAAATACTTCAAGATCTGGGAAATGGCCTGCTTTGCCGGCTTCCTCACGGCCCAGGCGGTGGCGCGGCGTATGGTCGCCCGGGAGCGCGGCACTATCCTCTTTACCGGTGCCACTGCCGGCCTGCGGGGTGCTGCCGGATTCGCTGCCTTCGCCGGGGCCAAGCACGGCATCCGCGCGCTGGCCCAGAGCATGGCCCGTGAATTGGGGCCACGGAACATCCATGTCGGGCATATCGTCGTGGATGGCGCCATCGACACCGCCTTCATCCGCGACAGCTTCCCTGAGCGCTATGCACTGAAGGACCAGGACGGCATCCTCGACCCCGCCCATATCGCCGACAACTACTGGCACCTGCACGCCCAGCCGCGGGATGCCTGGACCTTCGAGCTCGACCTGCGTCCGTGGATGGAACGCTGGTAAGTCGCCTTCGCCACAGTCACCTCAGCACAAGGACCTGATGTCATGAGCAAGACCGTCGAATTCTTCTTCGATCTGGGCAGCCCGGCCAGTTACCTGGCCTGGACCCAACTGCCACGGATCTGCGCCGAACAGGGTGCGCAACTGCTGCTGCGGCCGATGCTGCTGGGCGGGGTGTTCCAGGCCACCGGCAACAGTTCGCCGGCGATGATCCCGGCCAAGGGCCGCTACTTTGCCCGCGACCTGCAGCGTTACGCCCGGCGTTATGGCGTGCCGTTGAAGTTCAGCGAACATTTTCCGATCAACACCCTGAACCTGATGCGCGCGGCGATCGGCGTGCAGATGCGCCAGCCGCAGCGTTTCGACGCCTGGCTGGCGGCGATGTACCAGGCGATGTGGGCCGAAGGGCGCAATCTGGGTGATCCGGTTGTGGTTGAGCAGGTGCTGGAGGCCGCAGGGTTCGAGCCGGGCGGGTTCGAAGCGCTGGTCACGGACCCCGAGGTCAAGGCCGCGTTGAAGAGCGTCACCGAGGAAGCCGTGCGCCGTGGGGTATTCGGCGCGCCGAGCTGCTTTGTCGGGGAGGAGATGTTCTTTGGCCAGGATCGCCTGGAGTTCGTGGTGGAGGCGTTGGCACGCTGAATCCTTCATGGCCCTGTCGCTGGCAAGGGTATCTACACATTTCGTCCCCAGCTAAATACCAGGGGCGGCAAGGTAACGCGTATTCCGTGGGAGTCGGCCCAGCCTTTCAGGCTGCGCTCTCGGGCAGAGAACAGGTCTAAAAGCGACGCGGACCCTGTGGGTGCGGGTTTACCCGCGATTGCGGTAGTGAAGTCACCGACGTAATCGCGGGTGAACCCGCTCCCACAAGGTCCGCATTGGGCCTGAGCGAGATGTGTAGATACCCACGCAGCAATAAGGCCGTCAACAACAGGACCATTCACCCTACCGATCAAGCAACTCGAACAAGCGCCAGGCCAGCTTCACCCGCTCAGCATTCGGGTAATTGCGGTTGGCCAGCAATACCACTCCACGCTGCTGCTCCGGCACGAAGGCCACGTAGGCGCCAAAGCCATTGGTGGCACCGGTCTTGTTCACCCAGACCTTCGACTGTGGTGCCCGTGGCGGCTGGATCGCGGTGACCGGCGTGCCTGCCAGGGCATAGCGGTTGTCGTTGCCGTCCAGCAGGGTCTGCAGGGTCAACGGGTAGTCGTACTGTTCCCAGATCAGGTCCTGGGTCATTGCGCCACGCTGGTAGTAACCCCGACGGGTGTCGTCCAGCGCCTGCTTCAGCGGCGCCGCCAGCTCGACGCGGCCAAGATGGGCTTCGACATAGCGCAGCATGTCGCTGCTGCTGCTTTTCATGCCGTAGGCTTCGTCCGCCAGCACTCCGGGATTGACCCGTACTGGCGCCTGGTCGCGGTCATAGCCCCAGGCATACAGCAGTTGCTGCTGCGCAGGGACCTGGATGAAGGTGTGCTTGAGCCCGAGCCCCGGCAACAGTTGCTCCTGCATGGCCGTGCTGAAGGGGGTGCCCAGTTGTTGCGCGGTAATTACCCCCAGCATGCCGATGCTCGGGTTGGCGTAGGCGCGCCAGGCATCCGGCCGATGCTCCGGTCGCCATTGCTTGAGCCAGGCGAACAACTGCGCCTGGTTTGTAACCGCATCGGGAACCTGCAGCGGCATCCCGCCGTTGCTGTGGGTCGCCAGGTTGAGCAGGCTCAGGGCACCGAACGGTGTGCCGCTCAGCTCCGGCAGGTAGTCGGCCACCTGCGCCTGCAATGACAGCCGGTTTTCGATCCGGGCGCGCGCCGCCAGGGTGGCGGTGAAGGTCTTGCTGATCGAGCCGAGTTCGAACAGGGTGTCGCGGCTTACCGCCTGGCTGCTGGCCTTGTCGGCGACGCCGAATTCGTAGAAGTACTGCTTGCCGTGGTCGGTGATGGCAATGGCCAGGCCGGGGATGCCGTTGTCGCGCATGACCTGCCGCGCCGCATCGCGGACCTGCCGGTCGAGTTCGGGATCAGCATGGACAAGAAGCGGGCAGGCACACAGCAGGAGCAGGGCAGGGAAACGCATTGGCGAAAGGTCCATGGCAAAAACCGCCACCCTAGCAGAAGTGACTAGGGAACTCCGACCCCGGCAAACGCATCCTAGACTGAGTAATACCTGACAATTCCGTTCAGGTAGACCGGAGGACTCCGTCATGCGGCGTACATTGCTCGTTTCTTCATTGTTGCTTTGCCTGCCTTTCGGGTCGGCGCTGGCCCGGGTGGACGCAGGTGATGTTGCCACCTCGGCCGGTGTGTCGGCTTCGCTGTATTCCACCTTCAAGGACGACAAGCGCATCATCCCGGCCCGGGACGAGGCGTCCAGCTTCGTGGCCAGCGGCGGCGCGATCCGCGGGGCTTACCTGGAGTCGGTGCTGCAGCGCGTGCGTCAGGAAAATCCCGGCCTTCAGGCCAGCGATGAAGAGCTGGCGCGGGCGATCCTGGTCAGCGATCACTTCGAAGACGAACGCTGACATCCACGGTGCAGGCGGGCGGCTGGACGAGCTTGCCGGGCTGGGCTTCACTCATAGCCTTGCCTGAGCAAACCACAAGGAAATCGTCCCATGAGCAGCAATACCGTCCGCCTGCACCGTGTCTTCAAGGCACCCGTGGAGCGTGTCTACCGCGCCTTCCTCGATGCCGACGCCATGGCCAAGTGGCTGCCGCCCCATGGTTTCACCTGCCATGTCGAGCATCTTGATGCCCGCGTCGGCGGCACCTACCGGATGTCCTTCAGCAACTTCTCCAGCGGCCAGCGCCATGTGTTCGGCGGCGAGTACAAGGAACTCCTGCTGAACGAGCGAATCCGCTACACCGACCGCTTCGACGACCCCAACCTGCCCGGGGAAATCACCGCCACCATCAGCTTCAAGAGCGTTTCCTGCGGCACCGAGGTGCATATCGTCCAGGAAGGCCTGCCGGACCTTATCCCCCTGGAAGGCTGCTACCTGGGCTGGCAGGACTCGCTGAACCAGCTGGCCAACCTGGTGGATCCGGAAATTCCTGGCTGACGGAATCACCTGCAAAAGGTGGTCGCGTTAATATTTTGTTACTGTTTAAATGATTGGATCCAATGAGCAGTGGATCGCCAATCATGTCCGACGCCAACCCGGCCACCGTTTCCGCCCCCTCCGAACTGTCCTCACCGCGCCGCCGCTCCCTGCTGGCGGCGTGCGGCGCCCATGCGGTGAACGATGGCCTGACCGACCTGATCTATGTGCTGCTGCCGATCTGGCAGGCTCAGTTCGGCCTCAGTTATGCCCAGATCGGCCTGATGCGCGGTGCCTATTCGGCGACCATGGCCGGCTTCCAGTTGCTCGCCAGTCGCGCGGCCAGGCGCTTTGGTCGGGAAACCCTGCTGGTCGGCGGTACTGCGCTGGTTGGCGTGGCCTATCTGTTGGCCGGGCAGGCCGGCGGCCTGATCGCGCTGATGGCGGCGTTGGTGCTGGGGGGACTGGGTGCCAGCACCCAGCATCCGCTGGCGTCGTCGCTGGTCACCGATACCCATGAGCCCGGACGCCAGGTCAAGCAGGCGCTGTCGCAATACAACTTCGCCGGCGATATCGGCAAGACCCTGATTCCTGCGTTGGTGGGCGTCTCCCTCACGGTGATGAGCTGGCGCCTGAGCGTGACCCTGGCCGGGATACTCGGGCTGCTGGCGGCGTTGGCGATGTACCTGCTGATTCCACGCGATGTCGAGCGCCATCTGGCCAGTGCCGGCAAGACCGGAGCCGATGAGGGAAGCGGCTCGGTCAGCGGCCTGCGCGCGCTGCTGGCCACGGGTTTTCTCGACAGTGCGGTGCGCATGGGTTTCCTCACCTTCCTGCCGTTCCTGCTCAGCGACAAAGGCGCCGGTACCGCCGGCATCGGCCTGGCCCTGACCCTGCTGTTTATCGGCGGTGCGTTCGGCAAGCTGATCTGCGGCTACCTGGGCGCGCGCATCGGCTTGTTGAAAACCGTGTGGTTCAGCGAATCCCTGACCGCTGCGCTGATCGTCGCCGCGGTGTACCTGCCGCTAAATGGCTTGATGATGCTGCTGCCGTTGCTGGGCCTGGTGCTCAACGGCACCTCGTCGGTGCTGTATGGCGTGGTCCCGGAGCTGGCCGCGCCAGGCCGGCGCGAGCAGGCGTTTGCCCTGTTCTATACCGGGACCATCGGCGGGGGCGCGCTGGCGCCCATCGTGTTCGGGCGTCTGGGCGACTTGAGCGGGGTGCCGCTGGCCTTGATGGCCCTGGCGGCGACCCTGCTGCTGACCTTGCCGCTGACCTGGTACGTGGACCGCGGCCTGGAGGGATGAAGCTCAGCCTTGCGGCAGTTCGGCGAGGGCCTTGCGCAGGGCTTCGGCATCGCTGAACGACTGCTTGGACAGCACCTTGCCGTTGTCCAGTTGCAGCCACTGCACCTGGCCCGGCACGACGGCATACTGCGGCACCACCTGGCCTTCACGATCGAGCACCACGCGGTAGCTGTAGTCGCGCATCTTCGGAATGGCGAACAGTTTGCCGATCAGCGAAGGCATGCCCTGGATATCGGCGACGAACACCGTGTGGCGTGCCTCCAGCCAGCCTTTTGGCTGATCGGCCAGGGCGGCCTTGACCAGCTTGGCGCCGTCCATGTCGCTGGCCGCCAGCAATACCCGGGTGCCGGCATCGAGGGTGAAGGCCTGATCGTGCTGGTCGTTCAGGGTAAAGGGCTTGAGGCTTTCGCCCACTTCGGCGGCGTTGGCCATGAAGGGCAGCAAGCCCAGGAGTAGTACGCAGGCAGCTTTCAAGATCGAATCCTTTTTCTGATGAGCGGGGAATACGGCGCCCAGCATAGCAAGCGCTTCTCATTCAGGCCTGCGGCACGCTGCCACCCCGGGCCAGTTCGCCGGGAGACAGGCCGAACAGCTTGCCGAAAGCGGCGATGAAGGCCGACAGCGATTCATAGCCGCAGGCCAGGGCCACGTCGGTAACCCGTTCGCCACGCTCCAGCGCCGGCAGCGCGCTGACCAGGCGCATGCGCTGGCGCCAGGTGCGGAAGGTCATGCCGGTTTCCTTGAGGAACAACCGGCTCAGGGTCTTTTCGCTGACCCCGGCCTTGCGGCTGGCCGCTTCCAGGCTGATAGCGGCCCAGGGTCTGGTCGTGGCCTTGCGGCACAGGGCGCGCAGGCGCGGATCGCGGGGTTGCGGCAGGACCAGATCGAGCGGCTCGGCCAGACCCAGGCGATCCAGCAGGACCGCAGCCAGACGGCCCTCGGCACCTTCCTCGTCGTATTCCACCGGCAGCTCGCCAAAGGCGCGGATCAGCTCGCGCAGCAGCGGGTCGACGGCGATTACCCGGCATTCGGCGTCGCTCCAGGGGGCGTGGGCCGGTTCGATGTACAGGCTGCGGATGCAGGCGTCCGGGGTGCAATCGACCCGGTGCGCGAGGCCCGGAGGAATCCATACCGCACGGTGCGGCGGCACCACCAGCCGGGCATCGTCGGTGCGCACCTGCAACACCCCGTGCAAGGCATGGGAAAGCTGGCCGCAGGGATGGCGATGGCGGTAGTCCAGGGCGATGTTCGGCAGGCTGTCGCGCTGCCCGTAGAGGGGCCGGGGCAGGGCGTTCAGGTCTCCGAGGTGCAACGGTTTGATGTCCATTCGACGACAGTAGTGGTTTTTTGGCGTTAGTCGGAAAGTAGCGAACACCTTATCGTCTCCCGCACCTGGCCCTCAACACCTGGAAGCGCTCGATGAAACACCTGCGGTTGCTCTTCGACAATTTCACCCTGGCCCTGCTCGCGGTGATCGCCCTGGCCACCTGGCTGCCGGTATCCGGCAGTGGTGCGGCGTTTTTCGCGACCCTGACCCATCTGGCCATTGCCCTGCTGTTCTTCCTGCACGGCGCCAAGCTGTCCCGCGCGGCGGTGATCGCCGGGGCCGGGCACTGGCGCCTGCACTTGCTGGTGTTCGCTTGCACCTTCGTCATGTTCCCGCTGCTCGGACTGCTGCTCAAACCGCTGATCCTGCCGCTGGTGGGCGATGCCCTGTACCTCGGCGTGCTCTATCTGTGCGCCTTGCCGGCCACGGTGCAATCGGCCATCGCCTTCACCTCGCTGGCGCGGGGCAATGTGCCGGCGGCGATCTGCAGTGCGGCGGCGTCCAGCTTGCTCGGAATCGTGCTGACACCGCTGCTGGTGATGCTGCTGATGGGCGTGGAGGGCGACAGCGGTTCCAGCCTGCAGGCGGTGGGGGCGATCGTCCTGCAATTGCTGGTGCCGTTCGTGGCCGGGCAACTGGCGCGGCGCTGGATCGGCGCCTGGGTGGCGCGCAATGGGAGTTGGTTGAAGTCGGTGGATCAGGGCTCGATCCTGTTGGTGGTGTACACGGCGTTCAGCGATGCCGTGGTCAGCGGCCTGTGGCATTCGGTGCCGCCGTCCCGGCTGCTGGGCCTGGCCCTGGTCTGTTGCCTGCTGCTCGCCCTGGTGCTCTGGTGCACCCGCAGCCTGGGGCGCTGGCTCGGGTTCAGCGTGGAGGATCGCATCACCATTCTGTTCGCCGGCTCGAAAAAGAGCATGGCCACCGGTGTGCCGATGGCCCAGTTGCTGTTCGCCGGGAGTGCGGTGGGTGCGCTGATCCTGCCGTTGATGCTGTTTCACCAGATCCAGTTGATGGTCTGTGCGGTGTTGGCGCAGCGCTACGCCGGCAGGCGTTGATGCCCGAATCGCTGGCAATGCCAGCTCCCACAGGGTTCCGGGTCAGCCGCAGGATCCAGGCCCGACACAGGAACCTGTGGGAGCTGGCGTTGCCAGCGATGAGGCCAGCAAGAACAACACTGACCAGCAAGATTGATGTCGAGGCTGATGGCCTCATCGCCGGCAATGCCGGCTCCCACAGGGTTCCGGGCGAGCCGCAGGATCCAGGCCCGACGCAGGAACCTGTGGGAGCTGGCATTGCCAGCGATGAGGCGCTAGCGCCGCCGCAGAACCAGCCAGGCATAAAGCCCCAGGTTCACCACCAGCACCCCGATTCCCAGCCCCAGTTGGATCGCCGGCGTGAGGCCCGCCGGGTAGATCACCGGCAGCAGGTAGTGCTCGATAAACCCTTGCGCATATCCCTGTTCCCCGGCCAGTCGGCGAAAGTGGTTTTCCCAGCGGGTCAGCGGGCAGGGCCAGTGCATCACCTCGACCAGGAATCCCCAGACCGCCGCCGGCAGGTGCAGCCAGCACAGGCGCGGCCATTTCAGCAGGAGCAGGGCACCGCCGACGGCGAAACAGATGAACAGCAGGTGCAGCAGCACCAGGCCGTCGGCGGCAATGCGGTAGCTCATGGCGTTTCCTGGAGCTCCAGTACAACCTCGTCATACAAGACTCCCGGCGGCAACCGATGGGTGTCATGCAGGTCGGAGTCCTTGTCCAGGGCGTTGAGCAGCGGCACCCGTGGCACCTCGGTGCCGTCGCCGGCGTTCTTGTCGCCGTATTGCTCGGGCAGGGTCGACAGCACGCTGGTCAGGCGCCCCGGGCGCTTGCTCTCGTCCTTGTTGCTGAAGCCCTTCCACAGGCTTTTCGGCGTGGCATTGAGGCTGCCGTGATGGCCGACCTTGTACAGGTCCACCGAGGTCAGCAAGGCGGCGATTTCAGGCTGGTTGAGGGCGTAGCGCCAGTTCTCGATCTGCGCATCACCAGGGAACAGCAGCTTCTTGCCCCCGGCTTCGAACAGCAGGATCAGGCTGGTGTTGTTCATCGCCTTGTCCAGCGCGGTGACGATGGACAGCCACTGATCGCCCCGCGCGCGGCGCACCCTGCCGGCGATCCAGCGGGCGTTTTGCGGCAGCTTGCTGCCCCGTGCGCAGGGCGCGTCGGGGAAGGGCGACGCACTGGCCGTGGCAGTGCCCTGGGGAGCAAAGAGCAACGGCGCGCGCAGCCAGTATTCCGGGTCGGTGCGTCGTTCGCGGCGGACCTCGGCGCTCTGTTCCACTGTGGGCGGACCGAGAACCCGGGTGCGAATGCCCGGCAACACCTCGGCCAGCGGATCGTCGCTGCCGAAGTGGGCGTAGACCGCCCTGGCACCGGGGCGGGAGCCCATGGCGATGAGGTTGTTCACCGCGCCCTTGTTGGAAATGTTGTTTTCCCCGAGAAAACCCAGGCGTCGCTCCAGCGCGGCGTCCAGGCCCTTGGGCTTGCTGTCCATGCGCGCCTTGAGCTGGCGCGCCACTTCGTTCATTCCGGCCAGGGCCTGCACATGCGCGGCGGCCAGCGGCGCGGTGGCGTCCTCGGCCAGGTCCGGCTGTTCGGTCCAGGGTTGCAGGACCACGTCCGGGTTCAGCGCGCGGATGATGCTGCCGGGGCCGTTGCCCTTCTTCAGCGGGTCGAAGCCGCTGATATGGTCGGCATGCCGGTGAGTGGCGACCAGCACGTCGAGCTTGCCGGCGCATTTGTCCTTGATGTCGTTGGCGATACGCAGCATCTGCTTGGCCTTGTCGACCCCGTCGGGCATGCCCACGGTGCCGAAATCGATCAGCACATGGCGGGTGCTGTCGTCCGGGTAGACGAAGCGCAGCAGGAAGCAGTCGCCGAAACCGACCTGGTAGGCGAACAGGTGCAGGCGGATCGGGCTCATGGCTGCAGCTCCTGGGCTGTGCTCGGCGCTTGCATCGCCCGGGCGCGGTGGATGCGGGTGAGGTCGGCGGCGGAGCCCGGCTCGGCCGCCTCGCTGTTCGGACCGTACAGCCATTCCAGGCGGCGCACCTGCCAGCGGGCGTCGGTCAACGGACGCTGGATGCAGTATTTGATCCGTCCGTACTGGTCGAAGATCAGCGTGCCGGCGCCATACACGGTGACGGGTGTGGTGGGTTTCAGCCATTCGGGGCGCGGTTCCTTGAACACCGAGGTGAACTCGGCGCCGAACAGATTGACCCGGCTGGTGAATTCGCAGACCGTCTCGCGCAGCACGAAACCGTCCGGGCCGATGCGCAGGCTGGGGCGCACCGAAACCACTTCGGTGTAGGCGCGCTCGTCGATCTGCAGCACGTCGCGGTTTTCCCAGAGAAAGCGGAAGACTTCCTCGGCATCGCGCAGCATCGAGTCGAAGTGGCTGTTCTGGTAGCGCACCTTGTCGTTGTCGGCGAAGGTCAGCCAGCAGCCGTCGGCGTCGGTGAGGCCGGCCGGCACCTGGATGCCATAGCTGGCGAAGGTGTCGCGGATGATCCGCCGGTAGCTGTAGCGCGAATCGTCCGGCGCCACCTCGCTGTCGACGGTGAGCAGGGCGGCCAGGTAATGGCCGAACTCCAGGTCCAGCGGCGGCGAGTAGTCGAGGGCGCGGATGGCGATGGTCAGCAACTGGTCGGCGGCCTTGGCGCCTTCGGCGATCACCGCGTCGAGGCTGTACAGGTTATCGCCGAAGGTGCCGAGGGAGTTGCAGCGTGCGACCCAGAGCTCGAGCATGCTGCGCAGCATGGCGGCGGCAAAGATCTCGCCACGGTTATGGGCGTCGTCGTACTCGGCGCTGTCCAGGTAATCGGTGGAGGGGCGTTTCTGCACCGAGCGGCGCAGCGGGTTGGCACGCAGGCCGCTGGTGGCCTGGCCGAATTGCTCACCGAGACCGAACAGCAGGGTATCGGCCAAGGCATCGATCTGCAGTGAGGCGCCATCGATCAGGCGTGCATCGCCCTGATGGCTGATGTTGACCCCGCGATAACAGGTCAGGGCGAACTCGACCACCTCGCTCAGGGAGAACACCGACAGCAGGGCGATGACATCGGCGAAGCCTTCATGAAACCCCGCCTGGTCCGGTCCGGAGGCCTGCATGAAGCCGGCGCGCAGGCCATCGAGCAGGGCGTGGGTGGTCTCGTGGGCGACGATATCGTGGGACAGGCAGGTGAAGACCCAATCCTCGCCATCCTGGAAGTAGCCGAACAGCAGGGCACGGTCTTCCCGGGAATAGAAGGCATTGGCCTCGACGAAAGCGTGGGGCACCACATGCAATTGATGGCCATCGAAGCCCCAGGCCACGCGCCGGCCCAGGGCCAACTCGAAGCGCGCCAGGAGCCGCATGATCACCGCGTAGACCTGCTGGCAATGGAAGCCCGGCTGGCCCAGCACGCGGGCATCCGCCGGATCGAAGGGGTCGATGGCGGCTTCGCCCGGGGTCTGGTTGTAGGCGTGGGGAAGGTACAGGCGGTTGGCTGCAGCATCGAAGTCGACCACTTTGACCCGGTAGCCGACAGGGCCGTCGGCCAGGTGCTCAAGGGGCACACTGACCCGGGCAAACAGCGGCTGGCCGGGGCTGGTTTCGATCGCCGGGTCCTGGGCGAGGATGGTGAAGGTCTGGGTATTCGCGTTCACTGCCATGTGTCGTTGTCCCTGGTTCTGTTGCGGTCGGGCCATCAACCCCGGGCGAAGGCCCGCAGGGTCTCGCCGTCCATGCGGTAGCGCACCCACTCGTCCTGGGGTTCGGCGCCGATGGACTTGTAGAAATCGATGGCAGGTTGGTTCCAGTCCAGCACGCTCCACTCGAAGCGGCCACAGTCATGCTCGCAGGCCAGCCGGGCCAGGTGCCGCAGGAGCAATTTACCCGCGCCGGTACCGCGGGCTTGCGGGGTCACATAGAGGTCCTCGAGGTACAGGCCGTTCTGCCCGAGCCAGGTGGAATAGCTGAAGAAGTACACGGCGAAGCCAATGGCCTGGCCATCGCGCTCGCAGATCAGCGCCTTGGCGGTGCTGTCGGCGGTGAACAGGCTGCGCTGGATATGCTCGACGCTGGCGACCACCTCGTGGCGGGCGCGCTCGTACTCGGCCAGTTCGGTGATGAAGGCGAGGATCTGTGCGGCGTCTTCGAGGCGGGCGGGGCGGATCTGCAGGGACATGAAGTGTTTCCGGGTGGAGAAGGGTGGCGACATCCTAGATCAGATCATGCTGGCCATACAGCAGCGCGCGAACCTTGTGGGAGCGGGTTTACCCGCGATTGCTTCGGTGAATTCACTACTGCAATCGCGGGTAAACCCGCTCCCACAGGTGCCGCGTTGCATTTTAGATCTACAGAACAGCCTGAAGGCTGGGCGGACTCCCCACGAAGTTATTGCCAGCAGAACAGTATGGTGTACCTGATTAATTTATGTTGACTGTACCGGTTAACGGCAAACCATTCCCGGTAGGGTAAACCCATAACTCGAAACACCCTCCACCAGGATTACCCGCCATGCTGCTCACCTCCCTGAACCTGCTTTCAGCCTTCGTGCTGTTCGCTTTCGTCTCCTCGATCACCCCCGGCCCGAACAACACCATGCTGCTGGCCTCCGGGGTCAACTTCGGTGTGCGTCGCACTGTGCCCCATGCCCTGGGCGTAAGCATCGGTTTCATGGTGATGGTGCTGGCGGTCGGCCTGGGCCTGGGCGAGGTGTTCAAGGTCTATCCGGCGATCTACAGCGTGCTGCGCTATGCCGGCGCGGCCTACCTGCTGTACCTGGCCTGGAAGATCGCTACCTCCGGGCCGATGTCGGCGGTTTCGACAGACAGCCACAAGCCCATGAGCTTCATTGGCGCGGCAGCCTTTCAGTGGGTCAACCCCAAGGCCTGGGTGATGGCGGTCGGGGCAATCACAACCTACACACCGGCTCAGGGCTACCTGGTCAATGTCATCGTCATCGCCCTGGTGTTCTGCGTGGTCAACCTGCCGGCGGTGGCGGTCTGGGTGATGTTCGGCAGTGCCTTGCGCCGGTTTTTGCAGGATCCCCGTTGGCTTCGGCTGTTTAACCTGCTGATGGCGGCGCTGCTGGTGCTATCTCTGTATCCGCTGCTGTTTGTAGAATCGGGCTTTTCCTGATTCCTGCTGCGAGCCCCGATGGAACTGATCCCCTGGACCCATGATTGCGCCGAACACTTCACCCTGCGCGGCTGGCGTTCGCCGGCCAGCGGCAAGCCGCTGCTGCATTTCATCCATGGCAACGGCTTCTGCTGCCTGGCCTACCAGCCGCTGCTGGAGTTGCTGGCGGTGCATTTCGACCTGTGGCTGAGCGATGTGCAGGGCCATGGCGATAGCGACCACGGCGGCCCGTTCGTGGGCTGGAACCGTAGCGCCGAGCTGGCCCTGGAGGCCTTCAATGCCGGACGCGGCGAATACGGCGATGTGCCCTGTTTCGCCGTGGGCCACAGCTTCGGCGGCGTGTTGACCGGACTGATGCTGGAGCTCGAACCCCGGCTGTTCAAGCGTGCCGTGCTGCTTGATCCGGTGGTGTTCAGCCGCTCGATGATCGGCGTGATGGGCGTGGCCAGCTGGTTCGGCATGCACCGCCGCCATGGCCTTGCCCGCAAGGCTGCGACCCGTCGCAGCTACTGGCCGGACCGCCAGGCCGCCCACGACTCGCTGCACGGTCGCGGCATCTTCAAGGGCTGGAGCGAGGCGGCGTTGCAGGCCTATGTCAGCCACGCCATAGGCGAATGCGGTGCCGGGGTGGTGCTGCGCTGCCGGCCGAGTCGCGAGGTGGAGATCTTCAGTTCTTTCCCGAAACGCATGTGGGCATCGTTGTCGCGGGTGCAGACTCCCACCCTGGTGCTCCACGGCGAGCAGACCTATCCCTTCGTTCCGCTGTCACTGGCGCGCTGGGCACGCCTGAATCCCAACGTGGAACCGCGCAAGGTGCCTGGCGGGCACTGCTTCATGCAGGAAGATCCCCACGACAGCGCCCATCGCATCGAAGCCTGGCTGTTGCAGGCCGCTGCCGAACCCCAGTTCAAGTCGGCCTGATCGTTCCACCAGCAGGACAGTGAAAGCGCTTTTTGCCCTCTACCGCCTTTTTCGTTGCATGGGTATCGTGCGTCCCATGCAACGAGGAGGTCTCTCATGAAGAAGATTCAAGGCGTCTACCAAAGCCCGCCAGCCCATTGGGTCGGCGACGGTTTTCCGGTGCGCAGCCTGTTCAGCTACGACAACCTGGCCCGGCATATCAGCCCGTTCCTGCTGCTGGACTATGCCGGACCGCAGCATTTCGCCCCGACCAGCGCCCGCCGTGGTGTCGGCCAGCACCCGCACCGCGGCTTCGAAACCGTGACCATCGTCTACCAGGGTGAGCTGGAACACCGTGATTCCACCGGTGCCGGCGGCTTTATCGGCCCGGGCGACGTGCAATGGATGACCGCCGCCGGCGGCATCATCCACGAGGAGTTCCATGCGCCGTCCTTCGCCGAGCGTGGCGGCATGCTGGAAATGGTCCAGCTCTGGGTCAATCTGCCGGCCCGCGACAAGTCGGCCCCGGCGGGCTACCAGACCCTGCTGGACGCCGATATTCCGCGGGTGTCCCTGGCCGATGACGCGGGCAGCCTGCGGGTGATTGCCGGTAATTACCTCGGGCACCAGGGCCCGGCACGGACCTTCACGACGATGGATGTCTGGGATGTGCAACTGGGCGCCGGCAAGTCGCTGCGCCTGGCGGCGGCCGAGGGGCGCAACGCAGCGCTGGTGGTGCTGCGCGGCCAGGTCAGGGTCAATGGCCAGCAGGCGGTTGGTGCCGCGCAACTGGTGCTGTTCGAACGCGACGGCGAAGAGGTGCGGATCGATGCCGATAGCGACGCCATGCTGCTCTGGCTCAGTGGCGAGCCGCTGGACGAGCCCATCGTCGGCTATGGTCCGTTCGTGATGAACAGCCAGGCCGAGATCGTCCAGGCTTTCGACGATTTCCATGCCGGCCGCTTCGGTCAGATGGACTGACCGCGACCTTTCGTCCGATCCCCGCGATATGCGCCTGAACCTGCGCTGTCGCGGGCCCCTCCTTAACTCAGGACGTACGAGTTCCGACGGCAGCGGTCATGCCCGGCGTCAATGGCGCAAGCGCTTGCACATGGCTTTTTTCCATTGGACGCCGGCCCCCGGCAGGTTCTGACTTGGACGGCCATCCTTGTCCTGCGGAGGGTTCGAATCATGCCGATGAATGGAGTGTGTGACCTTGAGTTGCGCCAACTGATCGAGGGGGCGTTCCTGCCTGACCATTGCCAGGTCACTTGTAGTGATGGCTTGTCCTTGACCCTGCATTTCCCTGCCGATGCCCAGCGGGCGGCGTTGACCGTCAGCGATATCCACCTCAGTGAGCTGCCCAACTGCCGCGCCCTGGCCGAACTGGTCAGCCGGGTCCGTCAGCAGCGCGACCAGCTCAATCATGTGCAAGTACCGCATCTGCTGACCGGACGCTGAACCTCACTGAAGCTCCAGGCGCAATTGCAGGCTGCCGTCCTGGCATTGCCGGGACGACTGCACGATGCCCCGGCAGGTATGCCCGCGCCAGGTGAACACCAGGGTATGGGCGCGTTCCAGGCGTTCCGGCAGGGGCGGGGTGACTTGCAACTGCAAGCCGGGCTTGCCGGCGATATTCAAGGCTTCCAGTTGCACCATGCATTCGACGCTCTGGGTCGAGACGCCGAACAGGGTGTCGCGGGTGTAGTCGATCTGCAGGGGCTGGGGGCGAGGGGCTATAGCCGCGGCCATGGGGAGTCACCTCCTTTTGAGCGGGTGGATGCTGGCTGATGGAGGTTAGACCACGCTTTACAGAATGTTTCTGCAAAAGAATACGCTGTCGGCGACCAACGTACAGGCGCTCCATACCCCATTTTGACGATGCCGCCTCCAGCCCGCCCACCGTATATCTGGGCGGGTTCTTTCTGCCTGGAGGCATTCGTTGTGAAACACGCTCCCCCTTATGTACCCGGCCACCAACTGCTGGCTGGCAAGTCGGTCCTGATCACCGCCGCCGCCGGTGCCGGCATCGGCTATGCGGCGGCCCGGCGCAGCGCCGAGGAAGGCTGCCGGGCGCTGATGATCTCCGACATCCATCCACGGCGGCTGGAGGAGGCGGTCGAGCGCCTGAAGGCGGAAACCGGCCTGGAGGCCATCTACGGCCAGTTGTGCAATGTCACCGTCGAGGATCAGGTGCAGGCTCTGGTCGAGGCCGCCGAGCAGCACCTGGGCGGGGTTGATGTACTGATCAATAACGCCGGTCTCGGCGGGCAGAAAGGTGTGGTCGAGATGAGCGACGAAGAATGGTCGCAGGTGCTCGATGTCACACTCACCGGCACTTTCCGCATGACCCGCGCGATGCTCCCGCACATGCAGCGCCGCGCTGCCGGAGTGATCGTCAACAACGCCTCGGTGCTCGGCTGGCGTGCGCAAAAGGAACAGGCCCACTACGCCGCCGCCAAGGCCGGGGTCATGGCCCTGACCCGCTGCAGTGCACTGGAAGCCGCCGAACACGGCGTGCGCATCAATGCCGTATCGCCGTCCATCGCCCTGCATGACTTCCTCAAGAAAGCCTCCAGTGAAGAGCTGCTGGCCAGCCTGGCCGGGCGCGAGGCGTTCGGTCGCGCTGCCGAGGTCTGGGAAGTGGCCAATGTGATGATGTTCCTTGCCAGCGACTATGCCTCGTACATGGTCGGCGAGGTGTTGTCGGTCAGTTCGCAACAGGCCTGAGGAATCCGCCATGCCGCATGTTTTCAGCAGCGCCCGGGCCTTGCTCGACGCCGAGGGCCTGGATCTCGGCCACACCGACTGGCTGCCGATCGAGCAGTCGCGCATCGACCTGTTTGCCGAGGCCACCGGCGATCACCAGTGGATTCATGTCGATCCCGAACGTGCCGCCCATGGTCCGTTTGGCGCCTGCATCGCCCACGGCTACCTGACCCAGGCCCTGGCCAACCTGTTCCTGCCGCAACTGATGAGCCTGGAAAACATGGCCATGGGCGTCAACTACGGCGCCGACCGCGTGCGTTTCCCGGCGCCGGTGCGGGTCGGCTCGCGGGTGCGCGGGCATGGCCTGGTACAGCGCGTCGAGCAGATCGGCGAAGCAGTCCAGGCGGTGGTCCGGGTCAGTGTCGAGATCGAAGGCGAAAGCCGTCCCGGCTGCGTGATCGACACCATCAGCCGCTACACCTTCAACCCCGCTTGAGTGAACCGTCATGAATGAAGTCGTAATCGTCTCGACCGCGCGTACCGCGCTGGCCAAGTCTTTCCGTGGATCCTTCAACGACACCGAGGCGCCTGTGCTAGGTGGTCATGTGGTGCGCGCGGTGGTCGAGCGCGCCGGCATCGAGGCCGATGCCGTGGAGGACGTGATCATGGGCGCCGCCGTGCAGCAGGGCACCCAGGCCTACAACATCGGCCGTCTTTGTGCCTATACCGGTGGCCTGCCGGACAGCGTGCCGGGCATGGCCCTGGACCGCATGTGCGCCTCGGGCCTGATGAGCATCGGCGTGGCGGCCAAGGGCATCATGACCGGAGAACTGGCCGTTGCCATCGGCGGTGGCGTGGAATCCCTGTCACTGACCCAGACCCGGCACAAGAATACTTACCGCGCCCAGTCCCAGGCGGTGCTGGAGGTCATGCCGACGGCCTACATCCCCATGCTGGAAACCGCCGAGATCGTCGCGCGGTGTTATGGGATCAGCCGTGCCGCCCAGGATGAATACAGCCTGCACAGCCAGCAGCGCACGGCAGCGGCGCAGCGGGCCGGGCTGTTCGACGACGAAATCGTGCCGATCGAGGTCGAGCGCCTGCTGTTCGACCAGGACGGCCAGCCCGCCGGGCATGAGCGGGTGCGGGTCGAGCGCGACGAATGCAATCGGCCGGGTACCCGCCTGGAAGACCTGGCGGCGCTCAAGCCGGTATGGAAGGACGGCAAGTGGGTGGCCCAGGGCGAGTTCATCACGGCCGGCAATGCTTCGCAGTTCTCCGATGGTGCGGCGGCTTGCTTGCTGATGAGCCGGGTCGAGGCCAAGCGCCGTGGCTTGACGCCGCTGGGCATCTATCGCGGTATCGCCGTGGGCGGTTGTGCGCCGGAGGAGATGGGCATCGGGCCGGTGGTCGCGGTACCCAAGCTGCTCAAGCGTTTCGGCCTGGGTGTCGACGACATCGGCTTGTGGGAGATCAACGAGGCCTTTGCCTGCCAGGTCCTGCACTGCCGCGACGCGCTGGGCATCGCCCCGGAGCGGCTGAACGTCAACGGCGGGGCGATTGCCATCGGCCACCCGTTCGGCATGTCCGGAGCACGGATGGTCGGGCATGCGCTGCTGGAGGGGCGGCGACGCGGGGTGAGGTACGTGGTGGTGGCCATGTGCATTGGCGGGGGCATGGGCGCGGCGGGGTTGTTCGAATTGCCGTGATGGCTGGAGGGCCTCATCGCTGGCAATGCCAGCTCCCACAGGTTCTTGTGTCTGGCCTGGATCATGCGCTGGCCCGGCTCCCACAGGTTGCTGTGTCGGGCCCGGATCCTGCGGCTGGCCCGGAACCCTGTGGGAGCCGGCGTTGCCGGCGATGAGGCCATCAGCTTCGACATCGATCTTGCGGGTCAGGTGTTCTTGCCGGCCTCATCGCTGGCAAGCCAGCTCCCACAGACTCCTGTGTCGGGCCCGGATCCTGCGGCTGGCCCGGAACCCCGTGGAAGTCGGCATTGCCGACGACGAAGCCCTCTGACCTACACCATTTGGACGATGTCCCATCCTTCACCCGGCCAGATGATCCCCGCACAACAAAAAACACGAGGATCACCCGATGAAGCCCGAACCGTGCCCGTTGCTCCGGAGTCCGTCATGCGCAATCTGATCGGCTACTTCATGAGCGCCATCGTCATCGCCGCCGTGGCCTATGCCTTCGCTCCGCGCCATCCGGCGTCCTTGTCTCCCACGCAGATCGACGTCGACCGGGTCCAGGTCAACGCGTTGCTGACCGATGGTGCGCAGTTGCTCGGCGTCGGCGAGCGCGGCCTGTTCCTGCGTAGCGAGGACGGCGGCCTGACCTGGCAGAGCCGCCAGGTCGGCGGCCGCGAAGTGACCCTGACCGCCCTGGCTGCCCTCGGCCCCGGTGTGCTGCTCGCCGTGGGCCACGACGGCTGGATCCTGCGTTCCACCGACAGCGGCCAGACCTGGCAGGAAGTCCGCTACGACGCCGAACTCGGCGAACCACTGCTGGGCCTGTGGAGCGCTGACGGCCAGCAGGTGGTGGCCTACGGCAGCTACGGCAAGTACCTCGAATCCAGCGACGCCGGTCAGCACTGGACGGCCCGGGAAATGCCGGGTGAGGGCGCACATTTCAACGGCCTCGACGGTGGCCGCGATGGTCGCCAGATGCTGGTGGGCGAGCAGGGCCTGGTCCTGCGTTCCAGCGATGGCGGCGAGCATTGGCAAAGCCTCGAACCTTTCTACAACGGCTCGCTGTTCGGCGTGGTGCGGCTGTCCGCCGAGCGCTGGCTGGCCTACGGGATGCGTGGCCATGTGTTTACCACCAGCGATTTCGGCGACAGCTGGCAGCGCGTCGACATCGGCAGCAGCCTGCCGATCTACGGCCACGCGTTGCTGCCGGACAACCAGGGCCTGGTCCTGGTCGGCGCCGGCAGTCGCCTGATCCGTCTCGATGCCCAGGGCCAGGTGCAGGACCGCTCGCAACGGGCAGGGCTGGGGACCCTGACCAGCGCCGTGGTGCTCGGTGCCCGCCATTTGCTGGTCGCCGGTGAGCGCGGCGTCTACCAGGGTGGCGAAGGTGCCGTGCTTGCCGCCGCCCGCTGAAGCCTGATATCACCCGCGACCGATGCCACCACAACAAAAACAATGAGGCGGGCACCGGGAGACCGTGCCCGCCGGGGGATTGACCATGCACACCACGATGCCCAACGCCCGGGTCCTGGAAGAGATGGGGCTGGAGCTGGCCGAGTACGAGCGCCTGATCGGCGGCCTGTATGACGCGGCACTCGATACCCGACGCATGAGCGAATCGCTGCAGACCCTGCGCGCCGTGTTCCAGGCCAATTTCGTCACCCTGATCCTGCGCGTCGCCGACGAGCCGTTTCTCTCGCCGATGATGGTGGCGGGCGACGTCGAGCTGGGCGAGGGCGGGGTCAACCACTATGCCTACTACGCCAAGTCGACGCTGTTCGACAAACTGCCCACCGACCGCGTGTTCACCATCGACGACCTGATGAGCGAGGCCGAGTGGCTGACCTCGTCGTTCTATCTGCTGTACTGCGAGCCCTACGGCTGCCACCAGATGCTCGGCGTCGATATCAGCATGCCCGACGGTGGCACCCTGCGTCTGCGCATCAACCGTACCCGCGAGCAGGTGCGTTTCGGCGAGGCCGAACGCGCCCTGTGCGCGATGCTCATGCCCCATCTGCGCCGGGCCTTGCACATGCATGCCTTGCTCGACCGCAGCGAATCCCTCGGCAGCCTGTACAGCCAGACCATCAGTCGCCTGGCGGTGGCCACCATTGTCCTCGACGAAAGCGGCAGCGTGCTGCAACTGAACCCGGTGGCCCGGGAAATCCTCGACAGCAACGATGGCCTCAAGCTGGTGGGCGGGCGCCTGGAAGCCACCTATCCCAGCGATAACCGCGAACTCGGGCGCCTGGTGCGCAACGCCTTCACCCGTGCCCGGCATGGCGAGGGCGATGCCGTGGGCGCCGAGGCGATGTCGGTGTCGCGGCCTTCGGGGCAGGTCAATCTCGGCGTGGTGGTGGAGCTGATCCCGTCCCAGGAGCTGCTCGACGGCAAGGGCAAGCCGACGGTGATGGTCTATGTGCGCGATGCAGTGGGCAAGTCGCTGGTGAGCAATGCGGTGACCTCGCAGCTCTATCACCTGACCCCGGCGGAGACCGCGCTGGCCCTGGAACTGGCCAACGGATTGTCCCTGGAAGAGGCTTCGGAACTGCTCAATATCCGCCGTAACACCGCCCGTGCGCACCTGCGCTCGATCTTCTCCAAGACCGGCGTGCGGCGTCAGACCGAGCTGGTGCGGATCATGCTCAACAGCGTGGTTGCCCTGGGTCAGCCGGGCACCTTGCCGCTGCCGGCCAGTGCGGTCTGAGCGGCGCCGGGGAGGGTAAAAATGCGTTAGTCCGCACGGACGATGCTGCCGGCTCCAGCCCCTGCCGATACTGGGCTCCCGCTATCGGTAATCCAAGGAGAACAATAATGACCGGCAGTATCCTCGCCCCCCGTTGCCTGGCCCTGGTCCTGGCTGTCGCCCTGGCCGGCCAGGTCCAGGCGGCCCCGGAAGACGTCACGCGCCTGGGCAACGAACTCACCTGCCTCGGCGCGGACAAAAGCGCCAATGCCGACGGTTCGATCCCGGCGTACTCGGGCAAGTGGCTGGGGGTTCCGCCCCAGGTGGATTTCAAGGGCACCGGTAATCACCCGATCGATCCCTACCCGGAGGAAAAACCACTGTTCGTGATTACCGCGAGCAATCTGGCGCAGTACGCCGAACAGCTCTCCGACGGCCAGAAAGCCCTGTTCAAACTGTACCCGGCGACCTTCCGGATGCCGGTCTACCCCAGCCACCGCGACTTCCGCTACAACGACGCGGTATGCCAGGCCACCAAGGAAAACGCCGCCATCGCCAAGCTGGTGGACGACGGCGAGGGCGTGGTCGGCAAGACCGGCGGCACGCCGTTCCCGGTACCGCGCAGTGGCCTGGAACTGCTGAAGAACGCTTCGACCTTCACCCTGCGCGCCTGGACCGAGGAATACATCTCCGACAACGCCTATGTGCTCAAGGACGGCAATATCAACTGGGGCCGAGTGCACTCGCGCAACCTCGCGCCGGCGCTGGAGCCGGGCAAGATCGGCGACACCACCGGCAACTCCTCGTTCTACCTCAACGAAACCCTGCTGCCGCAGCGCGACAAGGGCGAGATCAACACCGGCACCGAGTTCTGGAACGACAAGACCGAGCCGCGCCAGGCCTGGCGCTACGACCCGGGTACCCGGCGCGTGCGGCAGTCGCCGGGGTATGGCTTCGACATGTCGTTTCCCGGTAGCGGCGGCTCCATCACCGTCGACGAAGTGCGCCTGTTCAACGGCTCCGGCCAGCGCTACGACTGGAAGATCGTCGGCAAGCGCGAGATGTTCATCCCCTACAACGCCTACCGCCTGCACTCGCCGAAGCTCAAGTACGCCGAGCTGCTGACCCCGGGGCATATCAATCCGGACGCCATGCGCTATGAACGGCATCGTGTGTGGGAGCTGGAGGGCACTCTCAAGCCCGGTTATCGCCACCTGTACGGCAAGCGCAAGTTGTATATCGACGAGGACACCTGGTTCCCGATGCTCGCCGACAACTACGACAACCGTGGCGAGCTGTGGCGTACCTCGATGGTCAACTACTTCTACGCCTACGAAACCCAGGGCCAGCAGGCCGGGGTAGGGCTGTACCACGACCTCAATGCCGGCTCGTACCTGGCCTTCAACCTGATCAACGAACAGCGCAATGGCTACCAGTTGAACAAGCCGGGGTTCAGTCCCAAGGACTTCGGACCTGAGGCCGCGCGGCGCTTCGGGCAGTAACCCGCAGGTCTTCCGGGCCTCATCGCTGGCAAGCCAGCTCCCACAGGTCCGTTGCATGCAGTACCTGTGGGAGCTGGCTTGCCAGCGATGAGGCCCGGGAAGAGAACTAGTCCGAATGAAGGATGAACACCAGGCCGTTCCTGCCCAATCATGCCCTCATGAATGCCCCCTGGATCACTAGGGGCAATCCTCACCCAGAGTTTCCAGCAAAGGAAAACAACATGACGAAACTCGCTGAAATCTCCCTCGACAACGCCCAGCGCACCCATCGCTACGCACGCGGCTGGCACTGCCTGGGCGATGCCGCCGACTACCGTGACGGCAAACTGCACACCCTGAACATCTTCGGCACCCGCCTGGTTGCCTTCGCCACCAGCGACGGCACCATCAGCCTGCTCGATGCCTACTGCCCGCACATGGGCGCCGACCTGTCCCAGGGCACCATCGAGAACGACCGCGTGGTCTGTCCGTTCCATCACTGGAAATACGACACCACCGGCAAGTGCGTGGAAATCCCCTACTGCAAGCGCATCCCGCCCAAGGCCAAGACCCGGGCCTGGCTCACCTGCGAGGTCAACAACCTGCTGTTCGTCTGGAACAACCCCGAAGGCAAGCCGCCGCAGGAGGGCGTGGTCATCCCGCACCTGGATGCGATGGACAGTGCCGAGTGGATCCACGAGTGGAACATCGACACCATGCTGATCGAGACCAACCCGCGCGAGCTGGTCGACAACCTGGTGGATGCCCAGCACTTCGGCCCGGTGCATGGCACCCCGACCAAGTACTTCTCGAACATCTTCGAAGGCCATATCGGTCATCAGATCTTCCACGGCGACTCCGAGCGCCTGGGCGGTGACCTGATCGCCGAATCCGCCTACTTCGGTCCGGCCACCCACTTCACCCACCTCAGCTCGATGTTCGGCGAAGACCGTATCCACGCCATCCTGCTCAACAGCCACGTTCCGGTTGGCCCGAACAGCTTCGAGCTGCGCTTCGGTTGCATGGTCAAGCGCGTACCGGGCTGGAGTGAAGAGCAAAACCAGGAAGTGGCCAAGGCCTACGTCATGGGCAACCGCGCCTCGTTCTACCAGGACGTGGATATCTGGAAACACAAGATCCGTATCGACAAGCCGGTCCTGGCCGAGACCGATGGCCCGGTGTACCAGTTGCGTGAGTGGTATGAGCAGTTCTTCACCGACGAAGAGCAGGTGCCGGCCAGCATGGCCGAGCGCCGCGAGTTCGTGACCGTCGATGAGCGTTGAGTGACCTGCGACCCGCCCGTTGCCGGGCGGGCCTGCGCCGGATTGCAAGGTGTGGAGAGAGCCGACAATGAAAACAAAAAGCCTTCTTGCCTGGTGTGTTCCGCTGTTCGTGCTGGTGTTCGTGGTGCTGACGGTACTGGTTTCGGTGCCGGCGGAGCCCTGGAGTACCAAGGCTTGCCGCCAGGTGCCGGGATGTGTGGCAGTGGTGCCGGCGTTTCAGGGGTGGCCGGGTGTGCGTTGAACCCGTTACCCCGGCGTTACCGCCAGCAAGCCGATAGCTCACTGGTCTTGCTTGACCCCCGAGTCCTTGCGCTCGGTCCCGCGCTGATCCAGTGTCTCCGGCCGCTTGCTGCGGTCTGTTCCGTCGGTCGTCGCACCGCCCTGGCGCCCGGGATCACTGCCTTGCATCCTAGGATCGGTACTCCCCGGCAGCGGAATCTCCGGTGGTGCGCCGGAGCCCATGGCCGGATTGCTCGGTGAGGTGTCCGGATTGGGATTGGTCGGCCCGGTATCGGCCAAGGCATGGCCGCTGAGCAGGGCACTAAGCAGCAGGGCCGCGAAGGCTGTGCGCTTCATGATCGAACTCCTTTTTCGCTGGGATACCTGTCATTGGGTAATCCCTGGCAAGGGAGGTGCGATTCTGACGCGCCGCGCGCCGACCAATGGCGCTATTCCCGCCCGCGCATGAAGAACCCCGCCACATACTTGCGGAAAGTATCGAGCCCCTTGAAATCCGCGTAGCGGCGGAAGTGCTCGACCTCTGGCTCCGGACCCATGGGCGTTTCGGTCAGGGAGATGGACAGCACCCGGTCCTGGTCGGAGCTGAGTACCAGTTCATCCATCACTTCGCCGCCGATCACCGGCCGGCGCATGGTCACCTTCACGCCTTTGCCGGCCATCCAGTCGATCAGCGAGACCAGCATCTTCAGCGGCTCGCGCTCTTCATCGCGGTAGACCGGGAACAGGTGCCCACGGGACAGCACCGGCACGCTGGCGACATTGACCAGTTCGTAGAAGTGGCTGCCGGCGGTGGTCGGCGAGTAGATCGCCAGGGCCAGCAGCGGGCCCGGGGTGCGGCTGCCGCCCCAGAGCAGGTGGTGGCCCTGGAAGTCGAAGCCGTCCTCGCTGCGCTCGTTGTAGACCTTGCGCGCCTTGATCTGGCTGACGCAGTCCAGCAGCAGGCCGTGGCGGCGGTGGTTGCCGAAGGCCGTGGATTCCCGCAGGCGCGCCTTGAGCATCATCATGTGCTTCATGTCCAGGCGGGTTTCCAGGTAGTTGCTGGCCGGCACCCGCTCGATCAGCGGGTAGCGCGCGGCGACTCCACGCAGTTCTGCGAACTGCCCGGTCAGGTCCTTCTTCAGGTGGGTGGCGTAGACGTTCAGGCCGCTGGCCTCGATCCAGGTCAGCAGCAGCGAGAGCAGGCGATGCTGCTCGCGCTTGTCGCCACTGCCGCTGTTACTGGAGGTGCCTTCCTCGACGCCGGCGCGGCGGAAATCGCCGATCAGGCGCAGCGGTGCATCCGGGGCCAGCCAGGCGGCGGGCGGGGTGTCCTGGGTGTCGTTGTCGCCGGCTTCGCGATCATCCCTGATGAACGGGCAGTCGACGGCGTGATCGGGCGTACCCGGGTTGTTCTTCAGGAACAGGGTGCCGGTGTGGCTGTTGAGGGTCACGTTGAGCACCGGCATGGCCTTCGCCTGGCAGTCGCAGGCCAGCCAGTGGCCGGCGGCGCGGATCTTCATCAGCAACTGGTTGGCCTGGAGCAGCCGCGGGCCTTCCAGGGTGCCGCGGTTGAAGCCGCGCAGCAGGTCGTCTTCGGCGGGGGTGAGGCTGCGCACCAGGGCGGCGTTCTTTTCGATGATTCGCATGGAGGTCCTTTTCGGCAGGCAGCGAAATTCATGCTGTCGCTGATGGCCTCATCGCTGGCAAGCCAGCTCCCACAGGGCCTCGTGGGAGCTGGCCGGCGATGGGGCGCACAACGGTCCTGCACGATAAATCAAATGAGCAGGAAATTAACCACCGAACATCTTCGCCGCCCGCGCGCGGATCTCTTCCACCGACAGGTCTTCCTTGTGGGTGGAGATGAACCACAGGTTGCCGAACGGATCCTTCAGGGTGCCGCTGCGATCACCATAGAACTGGTCCTGCACGGCGGACACCTGGGTGGCCCCGGCCTTGATCGCCTGGGCGTAGCGGGCGTCGACATCCTCGACATACAGGTGCAGACCGACCGAGACGCCCGGTTGCGACTGGCTGCTGACCAAGGATGCCTGGTCGCAGGGCTCGGCGAGCATGAGCGAGGAGTCGCCGATTTTCAGCTCGGCATGGCCGATGCGGCCGTCAGGGCCTTCGAGGCGGAACATCTCGACGGCACCGAAGGCCGCCTTGTAGAAGTCGATGGCCTGGTGCGCGTCCTTGATGCCCAGGTACGGGGTGATGCTGTGCATGCCTTCGGGGATGGGTTTTGCCATTTGCGTGTTCCTCCTGTAACGAAGCCAACGGGCAAGCCCGAAGCGAAATGCTCCGGGCGCAGGCCTGTATATTTGTACAGGAAAGGCAAAAGCGCAAATCGTTGTGCACCGTTGTGGGACAGGCGGGCGTCCATGCCCGCCGAGCGGTCGTCAGAAGATGTAGTCGGTGCTGATGAAGTTGGACTGGCGGTTGCGGATGATCTCGCTGATCAGTTCCTTGTTGCTGTCCTGGAAGCGTGTGGCCACCAGGGTGCGGATCGAGAACACGCGCAGCGCATCGTGCACCGACAGGGTGCCTTCGGCGGAGTTCTTGCGGCCATTGAACGGGAAAGTGTCGGGACTGCGCTGGCATTGCGCGTTGATGTTGATCCGCCCGACCTGGTTGGCAAAGGTGTCCACCAGTTGGCCGATCTGCGCCGGATCGTTGCCGAACAGGCTGAGCTGCTGGCCGAAATCGGAATCGAGCACATAGTCGATCACGCTCTGCAGGTCGCTGTAGGGCACCACCGGTACCAGCGGGCCGAACTGCTCCTCGTGGTACACGCGCATCGCCGGGTTCACCGGGTAGAGCAGGGCGGGGTAGAAGAACGAGCCACGACTATGGCCGCCGCCAGGGTTGAGCACCTTGGCGCCGTGTTCGAGGGCATCGCTGACCAGACCGTCGAGATAGTCGATCTTGCCTGGCTCCGGCAGGGGCGTCAGGGCCACTCCAGGCGCCCAGGGCATGCCCGGCTTGAGCGCGGCCAGCCTGGCCTGGAACTTCTCGAGGAAAGCCGGCACTACTTGCTCATGCACGAACAGGATCTTCAGCGCCGTGCAGCGCTGGCCGTTGAACGACAAGGCGCCGGTGATGCACTCGCCGACCGCATTGTCGAGGTCGGCATCGGGCAGGACGATGCCGGGGTTCTTCGCGTCCAGGCCCAGGGCGGCACGCAGGCGGTGCGGGCGCGGGTGGAGTTTTTTCAGGTCGCTGGCGGCCTTGTTGGTGCCGATGAAGGCGAACACGTCGATCTTGCCGCTGGCCATCAGGGCGCTGACGGTCTCGCGGCCACGGCCATAGATGACGTTGATCACCCCGGCCGGGAAGCTGTCGCGGAACGCCTCCAGCAGCGGGCGAATCAGCAGCACGCCGAACTTGGCCGGCTTGAACACCACGGTGTTGCCCATGATCAGCGCCGGAATCAGGGTGGTGAAGGTTTCGTTCAGCGGGTAGTTGTAGGGGCCCATGCACAGCGCCACGCCCAGCGGGGTACGGCGGATCTGGCCGAGAGTGCCCTGTTCCAGTTCGAAGCGGCTGGAGCGGCGGTCCAGTTCCTTGAGCGCGCCGATGGTGTCGACGATGTAGTCGCAGGTGCGGTCGAATTCCTTCTCGGCGTCCGGCAGGTTCTTGCCGATTTCCCACATCAGCAGCTTGACCACTGCCTCGCGCTGCTGGCGCATGCGCTTGAGAAAGCCCTCGACATGCTGGATACGCTCGGCCACGCGCAGGGTCGGCCAGGCGCCGCGGCCCTTGTCGTAGGCGTGCACGGCGGCGTCGAGAGCGGTGAGGGCGGTGTCGGCATCCAGCAGCGGGGCGCTGCCGAGGATCACCTGTTGCTCGCTGCCGTCCGCCTGCTTCAGCCAGACCGGGCTGCGCACCGTGGCCAGCGGCCCGTCCCAACGGCGCAGTTCGCCGTCGACCAGGTACTCGCGCTGCTCCAGCGGCGGGCCCAGGCGCCAGGCCTCGGGGATTTCCTCGGCAGTGGGAAACAGCGAATCCAGCAGACGATCCATGGCACGACACCTCTTTTTCTTTGAATGGGTGAAACGTTTCAGTCGAGCATAACGCCCGGCGATAAAAAAAAGCCAGTGTGGCTCAATATTGTTTTGCCATCGCCGATAACCCGTTAAACGGACGCAAGCAGCCGGCGTATGACGACAAGAATTCTGGTCCCGGACAGTATCCCGCAACGCCTTCCTTCCCGCGTGCGCTCTACCGCTTACCGCCTGCTCCCCATCGGTTTCGCCGTGATCGGCATCGGTCTTTCCGTAGCCCTCGGCCGGCTCGATGTGCAGCGCCAGGAAAGTGAACTGATCGCCAACGCGAGCATGCGCCTGTCGGGCATCCGCGCCGGACTGGAGGCGCAGATGCGCTCGGCCTTTGGTGAGACCGAAGGCATCGCCCAATTGCTCAGTGCCGATGGTGATATCTCCACGACACATTTTCATGACATGGCGCGCCAGGCCCTGGAGTCGGTGCCCTACATCCGCCATATCTCGGTGGCGCCGAACGATGTCGTTGCCGATGTCTATCCGCTGAACATCAATCACAACGAGCGCATCATCGGCCTCGATTACCGCGTGCTGCCATCGCAGTACCCGCTGGTCCAGCGCGCCCGGGAGAGCGAGGATGCGGTGCTGGCCGGCCCGGTGGAGCTGTATCAGGGCGGGCGCGGGCTGATCTATCGGCGCCCGGTGTTCCTCAAGGGACACAAGGGCGTGCGCCTGTACTGGGGCAACGTTTCGGTGGTGGCCGATATCGACAGCCTGCTGCGCGCTGCCGGGGTGGTCGAGGACTCGAACTTCCGCCTGGCCTTGCGCGGCGCCGATGGCGAAGGCGCGGCAGGGGCGATGATCTGGGGCGAGGCGCAACTGTTCGAGGATGCGTCGGTGACCCTCAACGTCGATGTGCCCGGCGGTACCTGGCAACTGGCGGCGCTGCCGCGTAGCGGTTGGTCGTCCTTCAGTCTGTTCGGCTCGCCGCTGTTTCTTTTCGCCTTGTGCACCACCGGGTTGTTCAGCGTCTTCGTCGCCCAGTTGAACCGCAGCAACCGTCTGATCAACCAGCGCAACGCCGAGCTCAAGCACTCCCAGGCCCAACTGGAGCGTCTGGCCCATTACGACGCCATCACCGGCCTGCCCAACCGCGTGCTGTTCCTCCGCCGGCTGGAGCGGGCCCTGGCTGCGCCACGGGTGCAGATGGCCGTGCTGCTGCTGGATATCGATGGCTTCAAGCAGGTTAACGACAGCCTCGGCCATGACCTCGGCGATCTGCTCCTGGAGCAGGCCGCGCAGCGCCTCGGTGCCGGGATCGGCCTGGACGACACGGTGTGCCGCCTCGGTGGCGACGAGTTCGCCTTCATCCTCGCCCGGGCCGACAGCCTGGACTACGTGGGCAAGGTGGTGGACGGCCTGTTGCGCGCTCTGCAGCGGCCTTTCGATCTGAAGGGCAATGCCGCGCTGGTCAGCGGCAGCATCGGCGTTGCCCTGTGCCCGGAGCACGGGGCTACCGCGGAAATCCTCATGCGCCATGCCGACACCGCGATGTACGCGGCCAAGGAGGGCGGGCGCAATGCCTGGCGCCTGTACCACGGCGACATGACCGCCCGCCTGCAGCAGCGCCTGGCCATGGAAAGTGCCCTGCGCCGGGCCCTGGAACAGCAGGAGTTCGAACTCTGGTACCAACCGCGCATCGACCTGTTCAGTGGCCGTGTCGAGGGCGCCGAAGCGCTGCTGCGCTGGCGCGATCCGCAGCACGGGCTGATTTCACCCGGCGACTTCATCCCCCTGGCCGAACGTACCGGGCTGATCATTCCGCTGGGCGAACTGGTACTGGAACTGGTGTGCAAGCAGGTGCGCCAGTGGCGTGACCGCGAGCTGCTGACCGGGCCGATCGCGGTCAACGTCGCAGCCTTGCAGATCGAGCGCAGCGACTACGTCGGCAGCCTGCGCCGTGCCCTCGAACGCCATGACCTGGCCCCCGAACTGCTGGAAGTGGAAATCACCGAAAGCCTGCTGATGGAGAGCCAGCAGCACGCCTGCGCGGTGCTGGCACAGCTGCAAGCGCTGGGGGTGGCGACGGCGGTGGACGACTTCGGTACCGGCTATTCGTCCCTGGCCTATCTGAAGGCCCTGCCGATCAATCATCTGAAAATCGACCGGGCCTTTATCAAGGACCTGCCCCATGGCGACAACGACGTGGCAATCACCCGGGCGATCATCGACCTGGGGCATGCCCTGGGCTACCGCATCACTGCCGAGGGCATCGAGACCCATGCCCAGCATCAGTTCCTGCGCAACGCCGGCTGCGATCACGGCCAGGGCTACCTGATCGGTCGACCGATGCCGGCGGAGCGTTTCGAACACTGGCTGGCGGGCGAGCGCTTTACCAGCGTGCAGTACTGACAGGGGTTACCACAGGGTCTGGCTGCCGTCGGCGATGCTGCGGGTCAGATCGTTGAGCAGGCGCTGGCGTTCCCGCTCCAGTTGCTGGCGCAAATGGTTGGCTTCTTCGAGGTACTCGCCTTCGCTGAGCAGGTTCTCGGCATCCAGCAATTGTTCGTTGGCCTGTTCCTGCAACTGATCGAACTGGGCGTGGTAGCGCTGTTCCAGATGACGGACCCAAAACGGCAAGCGCGGCTGACCATTGGCCTGCTCGGCGAGCAGGGCGTCGCGGCCCACCTCGGTGTTGCCATCGATCAGGCTCAGTTGGTCACGAAGCATGCTGGTCCACTGTCCGTCCAGTTGCCCGGCCAGTTCCTCGGCACCTTCGAGGATCACCGGCTCGCGGGCGGTCGGCGCGCTGCGCAGGCGTAGTTGCGGATCCCGTCCCAGGCGTTGCAGGGTCAAGGCACGAAGGGTTTGCAGCTCGCTTTCGCTGACGTGGGGCAGGCGTATCTGCAAGGCTTCGTCCAGGGCCAGGTTGCGCGCGGCGGACACCGCTACGCGCAAGTAGTGCTCGGTTCTCAGGCGGGGCGTGGCGAAGGGTTCCGGCGATTCCAGCTCGGCGAGCATCTCGTAGTGCAGCAACTTGCTGGCATCGATGCGCTGGGCCGTTTCCCGCGCCCGCGGGCTGCTCTCCAGCCAGCGCAACATGAACCACACCCGCCGCCGGGTGGTGAATGGCGCGGCACCGTATAGCGGCTCATCAGCGATGCCGCGCAAGTCGCGGCGGTATTCGAGCGGCATCAGGCGGCCGAGGCGCTCCCAGCAGGCCAGGGTGCCTTCGTCGGCGTCGAGCAGCAGGCTGGTGTAGTTGTCCTCGGCCACCAGCAGGTCGATGCCGGTGGCCAGGTAATGCTCGTCGATGCGGTTCATCGAGGCCTCGTCCAGCGGGTTGTGCTCAAGGTTCAGCGCCCGCTGTGTCGACGCCTCCAGGGTCTGCTCCAGCCCTTCCGGCAACTGGGTGATGTGGTTGGACGACAGGTCCAGGTGCTCCAACTGGTGCAGGTCGCCCAGGTCTGCGGGCAACTGACGCAGCGAGCAGTCGAACAGGCTGACTTCGCGCAGGTTTGGCGTCACCGAGAGTCGTGGCGGGTGGGTCAGCGGGTTGCCGGAGAGGTTCAGGTGCTCCAGCAATGGGTAGTCGGCCAGGGCACTCTGGGAAATCGATGACCAGACGATGTTGTTATCGGTCAGTTCGAGGACCTTCAGCCCCACGTTCAGCCCGACCGGAACATGACGCAGTTCCATGGCACTGGCGAACAGGGTGTTCAGCGAGGGCAACTGCTTTATCAGCAACTGCGGGATGCTGCGCAGTGGATTGGAGCCCAGGTTGAGTTCCTCGACATGGTCGAAGGCATCTGCCAGGTGCGGCAGGGTCAACAGGTCTTCGTCATCCAGGCCCATCGCCGACAGGTCCAGTTCGGTCGGATTGAGCTGGTTGCGCTGCCAGCAGCGAATCAGTGCGTCCCGGGCCACGGTACGCAGGGGCGCTTCACTGGCCCATTGGCCGAGGCTGGTGCGCAGGTATTCGAGTTGCCGCTCCAGCGCCCGCAGTTCCTGGTGCGGCACCTTGCCGTCGGCGCTCCAGGCATCCAGTGCGGTGCTGACCTGCACATCATCGGCATTGGGGAAGAGGCGCCGATAACGGCTGCGCAGGGGGTCGAGCGGCGAGCTGAAACGCGGGTAGTTTTGCGGAATCGGTGGAACATCGCCTCCACCCAGCAGCCGCCCCTCGTCGCGCCAGCCACCGCTGTGCCCGGACCAGACCAGGCCACGGGTACGCTCCGGGGTACGCTGCGCCTGTTCGACGAGGGTGTTCTTCAAGTCGCGCGGTGTCTGTTTCAATTCCGGCACGCTCTGCTCAATGGCCTCGAACAGATCCGTGACCGGCGCTTGCGCCTGATCGCCAAGCACCGCGCGATAGCCACCGGGGACCTTGAGGATCAACCGCACGTCGCCGGCAAAGCGCTCGCCGGCGCGCTCCAGCAGCGGCCCGGAGCGGTCACCGCCACGCAGTTCCAGGGTGCAGTCGCCGGGCCAGGCGGGCTGCTGCTCCAGGCTCAGCAGGGCCAGGCGCTCACTGGCCGGGAGGCTGCGCTCGGGATGGTAGAAACCCTCGAATACTTGCTCCAGCGGATCTTCTGCCGCGCGTCCGGCGCGTAGTCGTTGCAGGGTTTCCAGCAGCCGTGGCGGTATCGCTGAATGTTTGAGGTAGACGTCGAGCAGGGCGTCGCGCGGGATGCCGCTGATGCGGCTGGCGATCTCCAGTTCTTCGTCGCTGTAGTCCGCCACCTGGTGGCCGAGACGCCGCAGCAGGGTGCGCCGCGGCCATTCGAGGGGCTGCTCGTGGGCGCCATGCCAGGCGCCTTCGCCGTTGTGCTCCAGCAAAGGTTGCAGGGCGCCGGGGTTGGACGGATGGCGGATCTGCCAGCGTTGGCCGTCCTTGTGGGCTTGCACCTCGAAATGCCCCTCGTCCAGTTCCAGGTAGTGCTTGCCTGCGTGCTCGCGCAGGCCGAGGGCGTTGCGCGTGGCCTCGGCGGGCGGCTCCACGCAATAGGGCGCGAGATCGCCATTCCACAGGCGCGGCGTGCCGTCGGCACGGATGACCTCGATCAGCTTGCTGCCCAACTTGCCGGTGTAGTGCAGTGCCGCGCCGGTCGCTGCGGCAACGGCGATATTCAGCGCCACGGCCTTGGCATGCTCCAGGGCGGTGTCGATATCGCCTTGCTCCCAGGCTTCCACGCCTTCGTACACCTCACCGAGGATCTGCGCGGCGAACACCACCGCCATCAGGCTGCCGGCGGCGGGAATGAAGAAGGCTGCCACGCCCAGCACATCCAGCCCGACCGATTCCCAGTAGTGCAGGCGGCGCTTGCGGGCCTCCTCGTCGACCTCGGCACTGGGCACCGCCAGCAGCCGTGCTTCGTTGCGCAGGCGCCGGTGATGACGGTCCTGCAGCCAGGCGAACAGCTCGTCGGTGATCGGCGTATCGACCCAGTGCAGGTTGACCTCCGCCTCGATCTTCCACTGGCTATCGCGATCGCTGGCCAGGGTCTGACCGGTCAGGTTGTGCTGCAGGACCTTGGCAAAATGTTCGACCTTGTCCTGCTGGATGAAGCCCATGAAGGCCTGGCGAAATGCCGGTTGGCTGAAGTCCCTGAGCAGCGCGTGCTGGCAGTCGGCGAGGGAGTTGTGGTGTTGCAGCGGCTGGGGCAGGCCGGGGAGGTAGAGGAACAGCGCCTGGCTGTCGGCGGCGGGACGGATCACCAGGGCATCGAGAACGTCGATGCCGAACAGACTGAAGTGCGCGCAGCGCGGCAGTGGTGTCGTGGGCTGCGGCTCCAGCAATGCCTGCAACGCCGCATGATCCACCTGCGGCGTGCGCAGGCTGGCGATCAGCAGGTCGAGGCCGAACTGCTCGCGGCGCGCACGGATCGCCAGCGTGCGCACCTGTTCGCGGCCGAACACTGCATCCAGGTGCGCCTGATAGCGCTTGCCGATATCCAGTTCGTGACAGAACGCAGCGAACCGGGCTGCGCTGAACGGCAGGCCCAGGTAGTGGTAGCGGGGGTGGCCGTTGAGCGACGTGACCTGGAACTCGCCATCGATCGCCACCGACTCAGGCTGCATTTGCACATCCTTCTCGAAGTTCTGCATGGCGGCCTGGAGCAGGGGTTCGATCCGGTGCTCGAGGTGGAAGGCCAGGTACGTCCAGTTCCAGTCGCGGCTGAAACGCACGAAGTTCATGTTGTCGAGGTCGCCACGCAGGTCGAACTGCTGCTGCAGGTGGGCCGTCAACACCGCCTTGGCGAAGGTTGTGACGTTGCGCAGATCGGCCGTGGCCCGGGCCAGGGCGAAGGTTGTGGTGCGCAGTTTCTGTTGCGCCCGGGCCAGTTCATCACGCGCCTGCGGCGAAGCGCTGTGCAGCCAGGTGCTGTTGGAATGATCGTCGAGGTGCTTGAGACGGGCCAGTTGCTCTGGGTTCAAGTCGGACAGCCAGCGCGGCAGGTGTTCCTTGACCAGCAGATCGTGATACGCGGGATTGTTTGAAGACATGTGTGCTGCACTCCATGAAAGGGAGCGCAAGCACACAGCATGGCGGCTGCAGGGCGGTGGCACATAGTTGTTGCGTGGCGCGGCTATAGTGACAGGAACCCGTCAACTGCCGCCGAGGAACCCATCCATGGCCCTGATCAGTCGTGAAGTCTGGTGGTTCGAGCCACCCAAGCCCGGTCAGACCGAAGCCGACCTGCGCTGGGGCTTTCTGGAAATCTACAGCGACCGCACCACCCGCTTCGTCGACGAACGGCCGACGGACCGGCAGATGGCGGAGCGCAAGAGTTGCCGGCATTTTCCGAAGGTGGGGGAGGAGTGAACTTGCGTACTTGTCGCCAGTGAGCCGGGTACGTTTGTCGGGAGACCGCATCAAGGCTGCCAGGTGCTTGTCTTGATCCTTGCAGTGTTCATTAGATCGAGCGCCGCCCGCGCGGCGCATCGCTGGCAAGCCAGCTCCCACATTTGTTGCAACGTGCCATGGCCTGTTGGATTTGAGTTGCCAGCCTTTGTCTCATGGCGATCTATCGCGGGGAGGCCGTTGGGCTCGACTCGATACCGCGTCGTACAAACAAGGCGAACAACCATGGCCTGACAGACATAGGTACGTTGCAACAAATGTGGGAGCTGGCTTGCCAGCGATGCGCCGCGCGGGCGGCGCTCGATCTTGAGGACGCTAGAAAAACATCGACAAGCCCCTGGCAGCCTTGACGCGGTTTCCCCCCACAGCGCCATACCCCACCCGCCGCACCTGCGGCAGTTGCTGCTCCAGCAGGTCCAGCAACGATTCCCCGGCCGCCAGGTAGGCATCACCGAAATCCGCGTGCCCCAGCGCACTGGGATGCACCACCACTTCCAGTACCCCACTGTCCGGGGCCAACCCGTCGCGCAAATCCACCGGGGTGCAGACGTGGTCGGCGCTGGCCCCCGCCAGTTGGCGCAGGCGCCGGTTGAGCAGGCTCTTGAACAGGCGCTTGCCCTTGCCGATGTTGAGCCCGAGGTCGCGGGCCAGGCGCACCGGCACGCCTTCGCGGGCGGCGAAGCGGGCGACGATTTCGCCAATCGGCCAGATGTTGTGCACGTGCTGGTGCGAGTCCAGGTGGCTGGGCAGCAGCCCCAGGCTCAGGCAGTGCTGCCACTGCGCAGCCAGTTCCTGTTCCACCGCCTGCCGCGTGCACCGTGGCAGCCACAGGCTGCGGCGCGACAGGCGAAAGTCGAACTCACCCGCGTCATTGCAGAACAACCGTTGCTCGCGGATCGCCTCGCTCAACGGCCGGCCATGGCTGAGGTTGAAGTGCAGCCCGACCCGCCCACGCAGTGCCGGTTGCTGCCGGGCCAGGGCACAGGCGTTGCGAAACGCCGGCATGTTGGCCATGGCCGTCGCCGAGCTGATCAGGCCACTGTGGAAGGCGCGCAGGATCACCGCGTTGGTGGCTTCGCTGAGGCCGAAATCATCGGCGTTGACTATGACCTGGAAGGACATTGCGTAGCTCCTGCAAGGGAAGGGCGGGGAGAGGGCTTGCCGGCGACCGGGGCCTTGCCCGGGCGCAGCCACGGCTGGCAGCGCCGCCACAGGCGCAGGGCCAGGCCGAGGCACAGGCCGGACGGCCGCCAGCTGTAGAAACTATGGCGCAAATGTTCGACCTGGCCGGTCATGCGCTCGTGTAACTGATGACTGGAGTTCTCCAGGCTGACCCGCGAGGCGTCGATCCACTGCCAGCCCTCGTCCAGGCCCCAGTCGATCCATTCCTGCAGCAGCACCCGGCCGCTGCCCAGGTCGGCATGGGCAGGCAGGAACGCCAGGTTGTAGTCGTACAGGCGGCCACGTTCGAGCACCCCGAGGCGATAGCTGATGCACTCGCCCTCCAGTTCCAGCACGACCAGGCGCAGGCGGTCTTCACCTGCCAGGCCGGCAAGGGCCTGGAACATCCAGGCCCGGGACTGGGCGCTGCTGAAGATGCCGACGCCGTCGTCGCCTTTCCAGCTGGCATCCTCGACCGCAGCGATACGTTGCAGCCACTCGCCGATATTCCCGGCATCGGCGCGCACCCGCCGTACCTGCGCGCCGCAGGCAGCGATGCGCTTGCGCGCGCGGCGCAGCTTGTAGCGTGGATCGCCGCTGACTTCCTGGCGATCCGTGTCGCTCAGCCAATGCACCGGTACATTGCACGCCCGGCGCCGCTCATGGGTGGAGCAGTGCCAGCCCCAGTGCAGCAACCACGGCTCGCCGGCGGTGAGCTCGTTGAGCTGCAGCAGGGCATGGGGCAATTGCCGTCGGATGGCCCGCAGCACCACGGGCGCGTCCTGCTCGACCAGGTCGACCATCAGGCCGATACGGTCGCTCAGCGGCCAGCCAAGATGGCGCAGCACGACAAAGCCCGGCAGCCCGGCCCGCAACGGCATGCGCAGCAGTGGCAGGCACAGGCACAGGCGCTCGCCGTCATGGCCAAGCAGCACATGCAGGCTTTGCCCCGGTTGCAGCGCCGCCTCGGCCGCGCGCAGCCAGGCCAGGCCGTTGAACGGCGTGGCCTGGGGCAGGCTCTGGCGCAGGGCTTCGTACGCTTGCGCGGGAAACCCGGGCTCCGCCAGTGAGGTCAACCAGCTCAGGCGCAGGCCCATCTCAGGCCGCTCCTGCCACGGCGGCCGCCGTCGGCCGACGCAGCGCCGACAGGCGCGAGCCTTCGTAGCGGCTTTGCCGGAAGAACTTCCAGCGACCGAACAGGCAGTACACATGGGTCACCCGGTGCTGCTCGGCGTAGCCCATGCGCAGGTGCAGTTTCAGCGCCGGAATGTTGTGGCTTTCGCAGACATCCACCACCTTGTCGCAACCTTGCTTGCTCATGGCCTTCCACAGGTCCAGCTGCAGGTCCACCGAGAGGGTGGTGCCCCAGTAGGCGCGGGTCAGCTCGCCGCCGAACTCGAAGAACTCCCCGGGTTTGACCGGGAACCAGCAGCCATAGAAGTGATGGTCGTGATAGTCCTTCGGGCAACCCCAGATAAAGGCCACCGCATGACCCTCGGGGTCGCGGTGGATGATCCCGGTGTGCCCTTCGGCCACCAGCTCGCGCATGGTTTCCAGGCGGTCGCCGAAATAGCGGGCGAAGGCATGCACGTTGTGCAGGGTGATCAGCTCGGCATGGGTCGGCGGGCTGGACTTGAGGTTGTGCGGCGGAACGGGGCTGACCAGGTCGCGCTCCATCCAGAGCAGTTCCCAGTGATAGAACACGTAGTGCCGGAAGGCGGTGTTCAAGGCCGAGCGCAGTCCTTTGTGCCTGATGTGGTTTTGCAGCTGGTTCAGTACACGCATGATTGCCTCCTGAAGCGGGCAAGGCGGTTGATCGGCGTCGCAGGCTTTACGACGCAGTCCAGCTCAGGGCAAAGATCGTCTGCCCTGGCAACTCGAACCCGATGCGCCCGCCGCGACAGGCCAGGTCGGCCTTGCGCGGCTGGTGATCGGGTCCGAAGAAGGTCAATTCGGTTTGCGCCGGGCACTGTTGCGCGCCGGCATCGAAACGCACCTGTTGCACGCGTTCGCTTTTGTTCACCCCGAGCAGGCTGCGCCGGGGGCCGCGGGCCATGGCCAGGGCATCCACTTCGAAAGCGTCGTTGTCCAGTTGCAGCACTTCGTCCAGCCAGTGCTGCTGGATGAACTGCTGGGCCAGGCCGACCGGCTTGAGTTCGAACTGGCGTGGCCCGAGCACGCGCAGCAGGCCTTTGGGGTATTCCGGCTCGTCGGCGGCCTGGAACCAGTTGAGCATGTCCAGCAGGCCATCGGCGCTGGCATTGATCGCCACCGAGGCCCACCACAGCGCGCCCTCGTGTCCGTCCTGTTCATACAGGCTCAGGCTCGATCCGCTGGACAGGTTGGTCTGGTCCAGCAGCAGCGCCTTGCGTGGCCGTCCGCGTTCGTTCAGGCCGACCAGACCGGCGGCCTGGCGCACCTGGTCGCGGTAGACCCGGGTCGCCAGCAGGTCGCGGACCATCCATTCATGCCAGGCCAGGGCATCGATGCGCGGGCCGAACTCGTCCAGCAGGCGCTTTGCCCAGTCCAGTCCGCGGCGCTCGGCGCTGTGCTCGGCCAGCGGGCCGTTGACCAGTCGCGAGCTGGCCGGTGCGGCGATGCGCACCCCGGCCTCGCGCGCCCCGGCGTAGTCTTCGACCTGTTGCAGGCGCTTGGCGAAGAAGGCGCGGAAGTCCTCGTAGCGGCTGTAGTTGAGGTTGGGCTCGTCGGCGAAGGCAATGTAGTGCCGACCGGCCCCGCCGAGAGCGACGCTGGCGGCCAGCCAGGCGTCAAGGCCCAGGCGGCTGCTGGTGTCATCGGCGAGATCGGCACGGCGACCGGTAGCGGCGAGCAGGGTGATGTCGTCCTGGATGCCGAAGCGCTCGCGGTACAGGCGGCGGAAGGACGTTTCGTAGTCGGGCTGGCGAGCCAGTACGTCGACGAAACTGTAGAACCCTGCTGCCCTGGGTTTCAGCGCATCCAGCACCTCATGACTGGCCGGCGGTGGCACCAGGTAGGGCAGGTTCACCCCCAGCCGTGCCGTCGGGCCCAGGTGCTTGCTGCCCAGGCGCAGGTCCACGGTGCCGGGCTGCTCCTGCAATGCTTGCAGGTCTTCGACACGCCGGGCGAACAGATTGGCCGTACCGTCCAGCCAGAATGCCGCCTTGCCGCGCCCTTGCAGTTCCAGGCGCCAGACCTGGGGCTGCTTGCTCAGCGGCAGGTTCACCTGCTGGAACTGCCAGTAGCCCGGCTGTTGGGCCAGCACCAGGTCCAGGGCTTTGCCATCGGCCAGGCGTACCCCGTGCAGGCCGCTGACGCCGCCGTAGTACTTGCCGGCCAGCACCGCTTCCTCACCGGCACCCACGCGGAAATACAGGCTGGTGTCGCTGTCCACCTGCAGGCTGAAATGCACCCTGGCCGGGGCGAACTGGGCGCTGGTACTGTCGCTGAACATCGGCCGGTAGCGACGGAAGCTGTAGCCGGGGATCTCCAGGCGATAGCTGCCGTGCCCGCTGCGCAGCGGCCATTGCTGCTGGCCGCGCACTTCACTGGCGGCGATATCGCGGCGGGCGGCCAGGCGCCCCTGGCCGTCGAGCAGGAACACCTGCTCCGGATTGGCCTCGGCCTGCCAGGCGCCGACCCAGCCCAGTAGCAGGGTGTCGCTGCGTGCCGGGGTCAGGTACAGCGCGCCGTCGCGGATATCCGGCCAACGCAATGACGCGGCATGGCCCAGACCACTGAACAACAGGCCGGCGACCAGGGCGGTCAGCGCCTTCATCCGGCAACCCTCCCGGGCAGCATGCGCCGCAGCGGCAGCAGGTCGGCGGGCAACACGATCAGCACCCGCCACCAGGCCACGCCGCTGAGCCGGCAGTACAGCACCAGCATGGCCAGGGTCACCGCCAGGTAGGCGATGGACGAGGCCAGCGCCGCGCCGACGATGCCGTGATCAGGGATCAGCAGCACGTTCAGCAGCAGGTTCAGCGCCGCGCCAGCGCCCATCATCAGCGACACGCTGCCGGGCCGGTTCTTGCCCAGCAGGTCGAGGCGCAGGATGCTCGCATAGCACAGGCCGAACAGCCCCGGCAGCAGGGCCAGCAGCGCCGGGTAGGCGGGCTGGTAGGCCGCGCCGAACAGGGTGACGATCAGCCATTCGCCGATCAGCGCCATGCCCAGGCAGGCGCCGAGCATCACCGTGGCGGTCAGGCGCAGGGCCAGCGGGGTCAGTTGTTCCATGCCCTTGTCCTGTTGCAGCAGGCGCTTCATCAGTGGCGTGGTCACCGCCTCGGGGATGATCAGCAGCAGCTCGGCGGCGGCACTGGCCATGGCGTAGTGGCCCAGGGCGGTGCTGCCGAGCAGGGCGCTGATGAACAGGTAATCCGAGCGCAGGATGACCTGCTGGAACAACAGGTCCGGATGGCTCTTGGCGCTGTACGCCAGCAGTTCGCGCTGGCCGGCGCGGTCCCAGCACAGGCGCAGGTGGCGGCCGCGAGCCAGCCACAGCAGCCCGAGCAACACCACCAGCCCCAGGCCCAGCAGCCAGCTGGCCAGGGCCGCCGACAGCGCCGCCTCGGGCCAGGCGAAATACAGGGCGACGAACAGCAGCAGCGGCGCCAGGGATTCGGTCAGGCGCAGGGCATTGAACGCGCCCACGCCGCCGGTGGCGTTATGCAGGGTCAGCAGGCCGCTTTTCAGCACGCTCAAGGGCACCGCCAGCAACAGCAGCCACGCCAGCAGGCCGAGCTGCTCGGTGACTTCCAGATTGATGCCGAAACCGCGCAGCACGACGAGGCAGACCAGGGTCAGCAAGGCCGCCAGCAGGCACCCGTAGACCAGCACCTGGGTCAGCAACAGGCCCGGGTTGCGCTGTTGTGCCGCCTGGTAGCCGATGGCGCTGTTGAGTCCGCCACTGGTAGCAGCGGCGATCAGGTCCGGCAGGCTGCTGAGCAGGGCGAACAGCCCCCGTTCGCTAGGCCCGAGCAGGCGCGCCAGCAGCACATTGCGCAACAGGCGCAGGGCGATCATCGCCAGCTTGGTGCCCATGCTCAGCAGCAGATGGCGCAGGTAGGGGCTGCGGCTCATGACTGGCCTCCGCGGCTGATGCGCCAGGCCAGCAGCGAGGGCCGGCTGGCGTTGCGCTGACTGACGCCGATACGCGGCAGGGCCAGGGGATCGTCGCTGCTCTGGCACAGCCCGGCACGAGTGCTCAGGGCCCAGGGGTATTGATGCGCGGCGAGGCGCTGGCGCACCCGCAGGTCATGGTCGCCATTGGGGTAGCAGTACACCGGCAGCGGCTCGCGGCAGCCGTTGTGCAAGGCGCGGTGGCTGCGGCAGATTTCCTCTTCCAGGCGATGGTCGTCGAGCCCCGGCAGCAGCGCATGGCTGGCGCCATGGGGACCGAAGCGGATCAGCCCGGAGTCTTCCAGCGCCCGCACCTGTTGCCAGCTCAGGGCCTGGGGCAGGGACTCCGCCGGGCAGGCGTCGGTGAGCAGGTGCAGGGCAGCAGGGGCCAGGCTTTTCAGGCTGTGCAGGTACCAGGCCAGGGCCAGGCTGCGGGCCCGTGGCGCATCGTGCATGAAGTAGGCGGCGGGCAGCGGCCGGCCGACCCGGCGCAGTTTTTCGATCAACTGATGCCGCGCCGGCTCGCCATGGCTGCCCCACAGGGTCTCGCCCAGGCTTTCCCACCAGAAGCGCTGGCGGCTGCCGATGTAGTCGGTGGAGAGGAAAATGCTCGCCGGCACCTCGTAGCGCTGCAGCAGGGGAAAGGCATGCAGGGCGTTGTCGCGCCAGCCGTCATCGAAGGTCAGCGCCACCCGCGGGCGCCTGCCGGGGCCCTGTTGATGCAGCAGGTCCATCAGCGGCAGGCACTCGAAGTGCCCGCGCAGCCAGCGCAGCAGGCGCTCGAAGGCGTGCGGGCCGAGGCACAGCTCGTTGCGGTGCGGCAGCTCGGCGGCGCGATCGTCCGGCAGCACCCGGTGCAGCATCAGGATCAGCCCGGCGCCCTGCAACTGGCGGCGGCCCACCGGGGAGTTGAGGTAGATCCAGCCACGGGCACGCTTGAGGGTGGTCTTGATCGGCATGGTCCTGGCCTCAGCGATTCTGCTCGGGATTCCACTGCCGGTAGCTCTGGCCGCGGAGAAACTGCCAGAGACCGACGCTCATGCCGGCGAAGGTCACCAGCACATAGGCCGCCAGGCGGAAGGGTTTGGGCAGGCGTTTGCCGGCGTCCAGCAGGCCGACCAGGGCTATGGCATAGGCCAGCAGTTGCAGGGTGCAGGTCCACAGGTAGAAGGCTCCTGCATCCAGCAGGCACAGGTTGCTCAGCAGCAGCGGCAACAACAGCAGCGGGGCCAGGCGCCGGAGCAGCTTGTGGCTGATCAGGGCTAGGGCGTACAGGCCGTATTGCGCCGGGTCGAGCAACTGGCTGCGGGCAGCCAGGCTGCGCAGGCCGCCGACCGTCACCCGCTGGCGGCGGCGAAACTGCTTGCCGGGCTCGTCGACGCCGCAGTCCAGCACCAGCGCTTCAGGCACATAGACGATGCGCTGGCCGGCCGCCGGGGCGCAGGTGCTGATGAAGAAATCGTCGTTGACCTGTTCCGGAATCGCCTCGTACAGCTCGCGGCGCAGGGCCAGCAGGGCGCCGTCGGCGGAAACCATGCAGCCGTTGCGGTTTTCCACCCGGCGCACCCAGCCTTCGTAGTGGCGATACAGGCTGTCGCCGAGGCTCAGGCCCTTGCCCGGCCGGGGAATGATCATTTGCCCGGCGCTGCCGCCGACGCCCTCGATGGCGAAGGGTTGCAGCAGGTGGCCGAGGGTGTCGTCGGCCCATTGGTTATCGGCATCGGTGAACACCAGGATCTCGCCCTGGCAGTGCTGCACCGCGCAGTTCAACGCCGCCGCCTTGCCGATTCGCGGCAGGTCGAGCACCTCGATGCGCGGATCGTCGACACTGCGCGCGCAGGCCACGGTACGGTCGCTGGAGCCATCGCTGGCGACGATGATCTGCAGGCTGGCGGCCAGGTAGTCCTGGTTCAGCACGCTGCGCAGCTTGTGTTCGATATGGCGTTGCTCGTTGTGCGCGGCGATCACCACGCTGACCGTCAAGGGCCTGGCAGGGCCGGCTTCGGCTGGCTGGCGAAAGGGTGCCAGCAGGGTCAGCAGCAGGGGATAGCCGAGCCAGGCATAGAGCGGCAGCAGCAGACACGACCAGAACAGGAATTCAGCCACGGGCAGGCCTCCTTGCGTTGAGGTTGAACAGGCTCAGGACAAAGGCCATGCCGGCCAGGTGCAAGCGAATGAAGTGCAGGCCCCAGAGCTGCACCATCAGCCGCGGGTCGCGGTGTTTCAGGCTCTGCCGCAGGCTCAGGGCCAGGGCCGGCAGGCTGGCGATCAGCACCAGCAGCAGGCTCAGGTGGGGGAAACCGTCGAGCAGCGCCGACAGGGCCGTGGCATCCAGCATCCAGGCGCCCAGGGACAGCGCCGGAAAACGCAGCAGGCGCAGGCTGGTGCCATGGCTGCGCAGCAGTTGCAGGTGGCTGCCCTGGCGCCACATCTCCTTGCCCAGCCATTCTTTCCAACTGCCTTCGTAGCCCCAGTGCAGCACCACCGGGTCGCGCAGCACTGCCAGGCGCGCCCCGGCCTCGTGCAGGCGCAGGGTGAAGTCCTTGTCTTCCCCGGTGCGCAGGCTTTCATTGAAGCCGCCAACCTGCTCGAACCAATGGCGCGGCATCAGCAGGTTGGGGCTGGGCAGCCACTGCTGGCGGTGCAACAGATCGCCGGCGCGCAGGGTGCGGCGCTGCCAGGCGATGGCGAACCAGGGCGCCTGGTGCGGGGTATCGCAGTCCAGGGCGAAGACATCGCCCTGACCGTCGGCATGCAGGGCGAACAGCCGGCTCAGCCAGTTCTCCGGCACTTCGATATCGGCATCGAGGAAGGCCAGCCATTCGCTGTCGCAGGCTGACGCGCCGCGATTGCGCAGGGCGCCGATGCTCAGCCCCGGCAGGCTCAGCACCTCGGCGCCGAGGGCGCGGGCGATGCGCGGGCTGTCGTCGCTGGAGCCGTTGTCGACCACGATCACCTGGCATTCGATCCCGGCCTCCCGGGCCGCCTCGTGCACGGCCACCAGGGTGCGGCCGATATGCCGGCTCTCGTTGAACATCGGGATAACGATGGCAATCCGGTTCATGGCCGCACCTCCATGCGTCCGGCGCTCTCGGCCTGGGCTCGCAGCACCCCGGACAGCGCCAGCATGATCCACAGGTACTTGTGGTTCGGCGCGCTGAGGAACATCAGGAACAGGCCCACGGCAAGCATGCTCATGCTGAGGTGAGTCAGCAGGTCGGCGCGGGCCACGTCATGCTGGCGCAGCCAGGCACCGCGGGCGGCCCAGAAGTTGCGCAGGGCCAGGGCAATCATGCCGACGAACAGCAGGCCGCCGGGAATGCCGACCTCGCTGAACAGCTCCAGGTAGGTGTTGTGCGCACGGCGGTAGAGGTCGGTGATCTTGCGGTTGGCCGAGAACGCCTTGGCGTAGCCGGTATTGGCGTAGTGCAGGGGGAAGGTGCCGGGGCCGGAGCCGAACACCGGGTTGTCGCGGATCATCCGGCTGCCGACGACGATATAGGAGGCACGGCGGCCCAGGGAGTCGTCTTCATGGGCGTTGACCCCGGACTTGAGCACGCTCAGCGACTGGATGCGCTCGACGTACTTGGCCGGCATCACCGCCACCGCCGCCGGCAGCAGCAGGGCCAGGGCCAGCATCAACAGGCCGAGGTGGCGCGGGCGGATGCGGGTCAACTGCACCCGGTAGTGGTACAGGCCGATACCCAGGCTGATCAGCAGCACCACCAGGCCGGAGCGCGACTCGGTGCGGGTCATGCCGGCCAGCAGCAGCCCGGCGCAGGCCAGCCACAGCAGCTTCTCGCCCAGGCGCGGGGCGTTGAGCAGCAGCCAGATGGTCAGCGGTACGGCGAAGGCGATGAGCAGGGCGAACACGTTGGGGTCGTCGAGCAGGCCGGCGGCGCGGCCCTGGTCCTGGTACTTGCTGGAGTACATGGCCAGTACGCAGGTGGCGGCCACGCTCAGCGACACCAGGCGCGCCAGCATGGCCAGGTTGACCTCGCGACCGATCAGCAGGGTCATGACGAACAGCAGCAGGCCGATCAGCAGTTCGCGCAGGTGCTGGGCCGACAGCAGCCAGCTGTCGCTGAGCCAGAAGCTCAGGCCGTAGCAGGCGAGAAAGCCCAGCAGCAGCGGCCACAGGTTGCTGCGCAGGCGCTCGCCAGGCAGCTTGCCGCTGGCCAGTTGCAGCATCAGCACCAGGGCCAGGCCGGAGCCCACCAGCTTGGCGGCGGACAGGTCGCTGTCCTTGAACAGGCCTTCGAACGGCACCAGCGCGGCAATCGCCAGCAGGCCCCAGGCCGGGCGCCGCCACAGGGCGAGGAGGCCGACCAGGGCCAGCACCGCGCCGGGTGCCAGTTGCGGCCAGGGACTGACCAGCAGGGCCACGGCGGCAAGGCCGAACAGCCCGATCAGGGAAAGAGGCAGGATCATGCGCGGACCTCCGTTGCGGCGCCCAGGTAAACCTGGGCCCAGCGCTGAGCCAGGGTGGGCAGGTGATAGCGCTCGCGCTGGGTACGCCGGGCCTGGGCGATCAGTTCGCCGGCCTGGGCCGGGTCGTCGATCAGCGCGGCCAGTTGCGCAGCCAGTTCATCCACCGCCAGCGGCCGGGCCAGCAGGCCGTTGCGCCCGTGCTCGATGACATCGGGAATGCCGCCGACACCGAAGGCCACCACCGGTACGCCGTCCTGCATGGCTTCGAGCAGGATCATCGGCGTGCCTTCGGTGCGCGAGCTGATCACCAGGGCGTCGAGACGGTGCATCCACGGGCGCATGTCCTGCTGGAAGCCGGGCAGAAGGATGCGTTCGGCCAGTCCGGCAGCGCCGATCCGCGCGCGCAGGGCCGGCAGTTCCGGGCCGTCGCCGAGCATCACGCCATGCAGTTGCGGGTAGCGCCGGCACAGCGGGATCAGGGTATCGAGGAACAGGTCCGGGCCTTTCTCGCTGCTCAAACGGCCCACGTAACCGGCCAGCCATTGCCCCGGGTGAGGGGTATGCAGCAAAGGCGAGGCGCTGTCCGGCAGGCCGTTGGGGATCACCCGGATCTTGCTGCCGGCGACCCCGGCCTCGCGCAGGATCCGGGCGATGCTCTCGGCCACGCACACCACCTGGGCAACCAGGTTCGAGCGGCACAGGCGCAGGGTCAGCCAGGTATACAGGCGTTGCTTGCGGCTGCGCGGGGTAAAGCCGTGCTGGGTGGCCAGCAGCGGCATTCCCCAGACCAGTGCCGCCAGGCAGCCGAACAGCAGGCCGCGGAAATTGTGCGCGTTGAGCAGTGGGCGCAGCTCGCGCCCACGGCCGATTTCCGCCAGCAGCCTCGCCACCCCGGTGCAGCGCTGGCAGTCCACCCCGGCGCGGCGAAAGCGTGCCAGCAGTTCATCCGGTGCTTCGAGAAACAGCACCCGATGCTGCCCAGGCGTGGCCAGGCAGTGGTCCAGCAGCATGCGCTCGGCGCCGTAGAACCCACCGCTGTTGAGCAGGTGGATGATCGGCTGGCGCGGGGCCGCGGCGTTCAATTGCGCACCCAGTGCCACAGCCGTGGCAGCGACCATTGCTTGTGCGGGTTGGGCAGTTCCGGGGTCTGGTCGTTGATCACCAGCAACACCGGCAGGTTGAGCTCCTGGCCGATCTGCGCCGGGGTCTTGAAGCGATGGTCGAAGAACTCGCGGACATAGACCAGGGCGATGGCCAGCAGCAGCCCGGTCAGCATGCCGAACGGCACGATCAGCATGGGCCGCGGGAAGGACGCCTCGGTCGGCTGGTACGGCGCGCTGAGGATCCGCGCGTTGGACAGGTTGTCCAGCTGGGTCTGGCCGCGGCTTTCTTCATAGCGCTGGGTGTAGGTGAAGAAGGCCTTGTGCAGGGCGTCGATCTCGGTATCGAGCTGGCGCGCCTTGCTCTGGGTTTCCTGGAGCTGGTGGATGCGGCCCTTGAGGTCGGCGATGCGCTCGGTTTTCTGCGCGATCACTTCCTGGACCACGGTCAGGTCCTTCTCGCGCTCGCGGATACGGTTGCCGACCACCTTGAGGAATTGCTGGCGGGTGCGGTTGATCTGCTCGCGTTGCAGCTGCATCGGTTCGCTGGCCGGCTGGAAGATCGCCGTGTCATTGCCGTAGCGCGACACCTGGCCGGTCAGTTGCTCGCCCAGTTGCTTGATCTCGCGGTCCTCGAAGGCGACGTTGTCCACCGTGGTGGTGAAGGTGAACGGGAAGGCGTAGTCGTTCATCTTCGCCGAGCTGGCACTGACCAGTGCCGACTTCAGGTAGTCGAGCCAGCGCTGGCTTTGCAGCAGGCGGTCGCGGTACAGGTTGAGCGCCTGTTCCTCGGTGTTGATCGCATTCAGGCGGAAGGTGATTTCCTCCTTGGGATCGGACGAGCCGTTGCTTTCCAGCAGGCCCAGGCGCTTGCCTTCGAGGTCGTCGAGGCGGGTCTGGTACTGGAGTTTCTTCTGTTCATAGAAGGACTCCGGCAGCTCGTTGGATTGCAGGTCCTGGCGGTTCTTCAGGTAGTTGTCCAGCAGGCGGGCGACAAAGGCAGTGCCCTGGGCCGGATCGGCGTAGCTGTAGTTCACCGAGATCACGTTGGAGCCGGGCAGGGTGTCGACCTTGAGGTTCTTCACCGCCTCTTCGGTCATGGCGTCCAGCTGGCTGTCGCCGCTGGCATCCACCTTCAGGCCCATGGCTTCACGCAGCGGATCGACCAGTTGCGCATGCAGCGGGTTGAACACCCAACGCTGGAGCATGCCCGGCTCGGTGCTGTATTTGCCCTCGCTGCGCAGCTGGCTGATGGTCTGGCGGATCAGGCTTGGCGAGCGAAGGATATTGCTCTCGGTTTCCATGTCCGCCAGGGACGGCGGGATGAACTTGTCGGTTTCCTGGGCCAGGGCGGTGTTGGTATCGCTCTGCGACAGCTTCTTCGACTGGACGATGACTTGCGCGCCGATGTCGAAGCTCTGCCGCAGCATCAGCGGCAGGACCAGGGCGATCACGGCGAAGGCGAGAAAAATGCGTTTCACCCACTGCCGGTTGGCGAAGAAGATGCGGAAGAACTCGTGCAGGTAATTCTCTTTGGGATTCATGTCGCCTTACTCCCGAGGTCAGTTATCGCTGCCTTTGTTGTCGACGCGGTAGCCGAAGCTGAAGCCCACGCCCTGGAACAGCACCACGTCGGCCAGTTGCCGGGCCAGTTCGCCGGCGCTGGCCAGCTTGGTCTTGGGTACGTAGAGCATGTCGTCCGGCTGCAGGTAGGCGACCTGGGCGGCGCTGGCATCCAGGGCCTGGTCGACGTTGTAGGGCATGGCCTGCACCTGGTTGCCGTTGCGCCGCATGATCACCACCGAGTCCAGGCGCGCCTTGATGCTCGGTCCGCGGGCCAGGGTCAGGGCTTCCAGTACCGAGACCGGACGGCGGATCGGATAGGCGCCGGGCTGGCCGACTTCACCGAGCACATAGATCTCGTTGACTGCGGTGGACTTGAGCATCACGTCCACGCTCATCCGTCCCGGCAGGTCGGCGTAACGCTTGTTCAGGTAGTTTTCCAGCTGGGTCACGGTCATGCCCTGCAGGGCCACCGAGCCGATTTCCGGGAAGTTGGCGTGGCCGTCGCTGTTCACCGTGATCTCCCGGCTCATGCCGGTGGCCGGGTGGTTCAGCGCGCTTTTCAGGTTCTGCTCGTTGGTCAGCGGGCTGATCACCTGCACGGTCAACTGGTCGCGGTTGGGCTGGAACAGGCTCTTGTTGCGATAGGCCTGCTGGATCGCGGCGCGGGCCTGGTCGGGGGTGAGCCCGGCGACCTGCACCGAGGTGTTGGCCGCCGGCAGTTCGATACGGCCGTCAGGCAGCACCAGCTGGTTGCCGTTCAGCGAACTGGCGGAGAGGAAGTTCAGCCCGACGGTATCGCCGGACTGGATGCGGTAGGCGTCGGAGCCGCTGGTGCTGATATGGAAGATCACATCCAGCACGTCCTGCGGGCGCAGTACCTGTTCCTTGCTCGACAGTTCGGCGTCCTGGGCGTTGGCCGGCGGCGCGGTCATGATCTGCACCGGCATCTGGCGCATTTCCTGGTTGCTGCTGCAGGCCGCCAGCAGCGGGACCAGGGCAAACAAGGCGATCAGGGGCGTTTTCATTGTGGTTGTCCCTCGCACGCTCAAAGGTTGTTGTAGAGCCACTTGGGCATGTAGTAGCGGCGCCGGTTGAAGACGCTGCCGATCAGCAGCGCGCCGGCCTGGACCAGGCGCTGGCTGGCGGCCTGGGCGACTTCGCGGCGGGTGTCCTCGGCATCGATGACCAGGATCACGCCGTCCACCAGCGGCCCCATCACCAGGCTGTCGGCACCGGCGTAGACCGCCTCGCCATCGATCACCACGAAGCGGTAGTCGCTGGCCAGCTTGTGCAGCAGCACCCGCAGCAGTTCCGGATCGAGGCGCTCGCCACCGCGCCGGTGCAGGCCGCAGGGCAGCACGTCGAAGCTCTGGTCGGACAGGCGCACGATGCAGTCCTGGGGCAGCGGCGGGGTCTGGTCGTCGAACAGCAGGTCGTTGAACCCGCGCAGCTTGCCCAGGCCCAGTTGCTGGCTGAGGTTGTCGGTGGTGTCGCTGGCATCGATCAGCAACACCGTGCCACCGCTCATCTGTGCCAACTGCTTGGCGACGGCCAGGGCGCTGGTGCTGGTGCCGCTGCCGCGGTTGGCGGCGGTCAGCAACAGGATGCGTCGGTCCTGGTCGAGCAGGGTGGAGGTCAGGTTGGTTTCGCTGGGAGTCGCGATACTCATGCTTCTTGAAGTAGAACCGTCCATCTCAACTTGCTCCGTGGCCGCTGAAGACTTTGAAGGGAGTCTTGAGCAGGATCTTCAGGTCCAGGCCCAGGCTCTGTTCGGCGATGTAGCTGAGGTCCAGCTCGACCCGCTGGTCGAAGTCGATGTCGCTGCGCCCGGAGATCTGCCAGAGGCCGGTCATGCCGGGGTAGATGCTCAGGCGCGCGAGGTGGCTGTCCTTGTAGCGGTAGGCGTTGAACGAGGTGGGCCGGGGCCCGACCAAGCGCATTTCGCCGCGCACTACGTTGAACAGGTTGGGTAGCTCGTCGAGGCTGCTGCGCCTAAGCCAGCGGCCGATCCGGGTTACCCGCGGGTCATCGTCGATCTTGAAGTCGATGGATTGGGCGCCGTGCTTGTTCAGGTGCCGAAGGGATTCCTTCAGTGCCTCGGCGTTGGCGACCATGGTGCGGAACTTGAACATGCCGAAGCAGCGTCCGCGGTAACCGGTGCGCCGCTGCACGAAGAACACCGGGCCCGGGCCGCTGGCCTTGACCAAGGCGGCGAGCACCAGCAGCAGCGGCGCAAGCAGGATGATCAGGAGCACGGCACCGCAGGCGGCGACGCAGCGGTTGGTCCGCGACAGGGTCCAGGGCCGGCCGCCGATGCGTCCGGTGAACCAGCCACGACCTTGCTTGTGCACGGCGGAGTCGATGCGCATACGGTGCTTGGGGTCCATCCGCTTGTCTTCTTGCAGCGCCTGTACCTGGGCGCTTTGCGGTTGTCCGGTCATGACGACCTCCGTTGCTCTGCGGGCCTGGCCCGGTGGTCCTGCGCTGGCGTCCCGAGCAGCGGCAGGTAGTGATCGAGGAACCAGGCGGCGAAGCGCCCGAGCCCGTCATCCAGGGAGATTTGCGGGGTGAAGCCGGTGGCGGCAGCGAGGTCGGCGGCATCGGCGCAGGTATCGAGGACATCGCCCGGTTGCAGCGGCAGCAGTTCCACCGCGGCCTTGCGCCCCAGGTGTTTTTCCAGCAGGGCGACATAGTCGAGCAGGGCCACCGGGCGTTGCCCGCCGATGTTGTACAGGCGCCAGGGCGCGTGGCTGCTGGCCGGGTCCGGGTGCCGGGCGTCCCACTGCGGATTGGCCTCGGGCACCTGGGGAATCAGGCGCACCAGGCTTTCGACGATGTCGTCGATATAGGTGAAGTCGCGCTGGTGCTGGCCGTGGTTGAACAGGCGCAGCGGTTGGCCGTCATGGATGGCCGTGGCGAACTGGATCGGTGACATGTCCGGGCGGCCCCAGGGGCCGTACACGGTAAAGAAACGCAGGCCGGTGGCCGGGATGCCGAACAGGTGGCTGTAGCAGTGGGCCATGGCCTCGTTGGCCTTCTTGCTGGCGGCGTACAGCGATAGCGGATGGTCGACGCCATCGCGCACCGAGTAGGGCACCTGGCGGTTGGCGCCATACACCGAGCTGGACGAGGCGAACAGCAGGTGCGCCGGCCGGTGGCGGCGGCAGCACTCAAGGATATTGAGGAAGCCGGCGATATTGCTGTCCAGGTAGGCCCGGGGATTGTCCAGCGAGTAACGCACTCCGGCCTGGGCGGCCAGGTGTACCACCACCTCGGGACGCTCGCTGGCGAACAGGCGTTCCAGGCCCTCGGCGTCCTTCAGGTCGAGGATCGCCAGGGGAAAGTCGCCGGTTTGCTGGCGCACCCAGTCGACCCGCGCCACCTTCAGCGCCGGGTTGTAGTAGGCGTTGAAGTTGTCCAGGCCAATCACCCGGTGGCCGTCGCGCAGCAGGCGCAGCGCGCAGTGGGCCCCGATGAAACCGGCGGCGCCGGTGACCAGCACGTTCATGGTGCCGGTACCTCGGGCAGCACATGACGCAGGCCGATGCCGCAGTAGTCCAGGCCGAAGGTGGCGACCTGGTCCGGGTTGTACAGGTTGCGCCCGTCGATGATCAGGCGCTGGCGCAGCTTCTTCGCCAGCAGGGCGAAGTCGACCACGCGAAAGTTCTTCCACTCGGTGCAGATCACCAGGGCGTCGGCGTCTTCCAGGGTGTCGTCACGGGTGGCGCAGAGCTGCAGGTCCTTGCGGTAGCCGTAGATCCGCCGGCACTCGGCCATGGCTTCCGGATCGAAGGCATGCACGGTGGCGCCTTCGGCCCAGAGTGCTTCCATCAGGTAGCGGCTGGGTGCCTCGCGCATATCGTCGGTGTTGGGTTTGAAGGCCAGGCCCCAGAGCGCCACCGACTTGCCGGCCAGGCTGCCGGGAAAATGCTGGCGGAGCTTGGCGAAGAGGATCTGCCGCTGGCTGTCGTTGACCTCGCTGACGCTTTGCAGCAGACGCAGCGGCATGCCGCTGTGCTCGGCGGTGTGCAGCAGGGCGCGCAGGTCCTTGGGGAAGCACGAGCCGCCAAAGCCGCAGCCGGGATAGATGAAGTGATAGCCGATGCGCGGATCGGAACCGATGCCCTTGCGCACCGACTCGATATCGGCACCAAGACGCTCGGTGAGGTTGGCCAGCTCGTTCATGAAGCTGATCCGCGTGGCGAGCATGGCGTTGGCCGCGTACTTGGTCAGCTCGGCGCTGCGGTTGTCCATGAACATGAGCTTTTCATGGTTGCGGCAAAAGGGCGCGTAGAGTTCGGTGAGCTGGTCCTGGGCGCGGGCATCGCCGGTGCCGACGATGATCCGGTCCGGGCGCAGGCAGTCGGCGAGGGCGCTGCCTTCCTTGAGGAATTCCGGGTTGGACACCACCCGCACCTTGAGGGTCAGCTTGCCCAGTTGGTCGAGCTCGGCCCGGGCCAGTTGCGCTACCTGGTCGGCGGTGCCCACCGGCACCGTGGACTTGATGATCAGGGTGCGGTCGGCATCCATCAGCCCGGCGATCTGCCGGGTGACACCGAGGACGTGGGACAGGTCGGCGGAGCCGTCCTCGTCGGGCGGGGTGCCGACGGCGATGAAGATCAGCTCGCCGTGGCTCACTGCATCGCTGGCCTGGGTGCTGAACAGCAGGCGGCCGTCGCGAATGTTGTCCTCGAGCATGGCCGACAGCCCCGGCTCGTGGATCGGCGGCACGCCCTGGCGCAGCTGGCTGATCTTGTGCGTGTCGACATCCACGCACAGAACCCGGTGGCCGACATCGGCCAGGGCAGCTGCCTGGACCAGTCCTACATAACCCGTACCGAAAACACTCACGTCCATTCCGGGATGCCTCGCATGGCGTAATGGGGGTGTAACAGCGATGTGTTTTCGGTATAGCGCAGGCTGAGGAAAAAGTGTCAATCGAATGGCATGTTTCACTCAACTTACGTCGCCTGATGCAGGCGTCGTTTTGCCATCAACCCTTTGTCAATCCGCACCTTAGCGGGAAAAGGTGCTGGCAATTCGCCGATCAATTTCGCGATGAACGGTCGAAAGCCGCGTGGTTAAAGGCTTGTAGAGATTTGTTCGCAATTGGTTCGACCCTCTTCCTTTAGTGTTAAGCCCTAATTCTCGACGCCAAAAACTCGCCATTAAATTGGCAGTCGATAGCTGGAAAGACATTCGCAAGCTGGCTACCTTTCGGAAATCCTCCCTCGATCCAAGGCGGAATCATTCCATGCGCGCATACCTCAAGGGCTTGCTGTTGCTCGGCTACCTGGCCTGTTTCCACGACGCGACAGGCGAGCGCTTGCAGGCGCTGGGCATGAGCCCGGCGCTGGTCCTCTACACAGGTGTGTTCGTGGTGCTGGCGCTGGGCTTGTGGCTGGCGGCGCAGATCCGTCACGGCGGCTTGCGCTGGGTGGTGGCCCTGGTGTTCTTCGCCAGCGCGGTGTTTTTCGATGCCTACACGCGGATCACCGCCAGTTACCTGACCTACAGCGCCTTCATCTCGATGGTCTATTCCGGTGGCTTCATCCAGGAGGCGCTGGTGCAGTACCACGACGCCATTGTCCTGGCACTGGCCCGGGGATTGTTGCTGCTGTTCGGCGTTGGCCTGCGCCCGGCGGCCTGGCCGCGCTTGCCACGGCTCCTGCCCTGGTCCGCGCCGCTGCTGGGCCTGGCGCTGCTCACCGCGATCCTGTTCGTGCGTGCCGGTGAGGGCGCCCGTGGCCTGCCGGTGATGTACACGCCGCTGGCCTACCTCAACCTGCTCGGCTACGAATCCCTGCACGACCATGTCGGCGTGCGCCAGCCGGTAACCCTGACCCGCAGTGGCCCGGCCATGGCCCGGGATATCGTGCTGCTGATCGACGAAAGCGTGTCTGGCAACTACCTCGACCTCAACACGCCCCAGGGTGTGCCGACGCCGCTGACCAAGGAGCAGCCGGGGGTGAAGATCTTCAATTTCGGCTATGCCGCATCCATCGCCAACTGCAGCGCCGACACCAATGTCACCTTGCGCTATGGCGGTACCCGCGCCGACTACCTGCGGATCAACTCGACCCAGCCGTCGATCTGGCAATACGCCCACCAGGCCGGGATGCAGACGGTGTACATCGACGCCCAGCGCAGCGGCGGCCACTTGCAGAACCTGATGACCGACACGGAAAAGCGCGATATCGACCGCTTCATCCAGTTCGACGACACCCCGGTGCAACAGCGCGACATGGCAGTGGAGGCGAAGCTGGTGGAGCTGCTGGGCGATGGCCGGCCACAGTTGATCCTGGTGAACAAGGTCGGTGCGCATTTTCCGGTGCACGACAAATACCCGGACGACTTCATGCTCTGGCGCCCGGCCTTGCCTCGCGGGCAATACGCCGAGGTCACCGACACCGGCAGTCGTGACGGTTTCTCCGGCAGCTCGCAGGACTGGGTGCTGTACCGCAATGCCTACCGCAACACCCTGGCGTGGAATGTCGGCGAATTCTTCAAGCGCCTGTTCGCCCAGGCTGATCTCAGCCAGGCCGTGGTGATCTACACCTCCGACCATGGCCAGGACCTGCACGAGCGCGGCAATCCCGGGTTGAACACCCACTGCGACAGCGACCCGGTGATGGAAGAGGGGCTGGTGCCGCTGGTGCTGATCCAGGGGCAGGGCGTCAAGGCGCCGGACTGGGCGGCGCACCTGGCGCAGAACCGCGACCGTTCGAGTCACTACAACCTGTTCCCGACCCTGTTGCAGTTGCTCGGCTACGACCCGGCCGGGCTACAGGCGCTGTACGGGCGGCCGCTGAGTGTGGCGACCGAGGATGAATTCAGTTTCAACACCCGCTTCAATGCCCGGCTGGGGGCCAGTCCGGTGTTCAAGCATATCGACCTGGGGCAGGTGGTGGTGCCGGTGGAGGCGGTGGTGGGGAGTCGGGAATGAGGGTGTTCTCCCGGGCCTTATCGCCGGCAACGCCGGCTCCCACGGGTTCTGCGGTGTACACAATTCCCTGTGGGAGCTGGCATTGCCTGCGATGAGGCCCGCACTGCCTACCAACAAGCCTCGGCGGAGCCCAGCTCCGAAGCCCCCCGCTCCCAATGCAGCGGCGCTCCCACCACCTGCAACGCTGGCTTGAGGCGCTGCGCTGGCCCCCAGGGCGTTTGCTCGCGCCACAAGCCCAGGTCGGCCACGGTCTCCGCTGCCAGGGGCAGATCCTCGGACATGGTGCCTTGATCCTCCAGCCATTTGGCCGTGCGGGCCAGGGACAGCCGGGCGCTGCTGCCCTGGCCGCTGGCCAGGCGTTCGGCCAGCCCGCGAATCGCCGCGGCGGCCATGAGATAGCCGGTGGCATGGTCGAGGGCCTGCACCGGCAATGGCACCGGCCGACTGGCCTGCTGCCAGCGCATCCCGGCATGGGCGATGCCGGTGCTCATCTGCACCAGGCTGTCAAAGCCCCGGCGCAAATGCCATGGCCCGCTCCAGCCATAGGCATTGAGGCTGACATCCACCAGCGCCGGGTTCAGTACCCGGCGCTGGGCGTCGCCATAATCCAGGCGCTCAAGGGCATCGGCACGGTAGCCATGGACGAGGATGTCGGCCTGGGCCAGCAGCCGTTCGAAGATCTTGCGATCATCGCTGTCGCGCAAGTCGAGGCGGGCGCAGCGCTTGCCCAGGGTGACTTCCGCCGCCACCCCGGGCTCTTCCCAGTCCGGCGGATCGATGCGCAGCACCTCGGCGCCGAAGCCGGCGAGCAGGCGTGTGGCGATGGGGCCGGCGAGAATCCGCGTCAGGTCCAGCACCCGCACCCCGGCCAGTGGCCGTTCCGGGTTACCCGACCAGTTGCGCGAGCCAAGGGCGTCGAATGGTTGGCGGCGGATCAATGGCTCGGCATTCACCGCGCGACCCTGGGGATGGTCCGACCATTGCTGCCAACTGAGCATCTGCGCCGCGCAACCGCCGCGTTCGACGATGGCCTGTTCCAGCTCGCCGGCCGACCAGGTCAGGACCCGGCGGGCCATGCTTTCGCGGTCGCTGGCGGGGCCGAGCACGGCTTCGGCGATCAGGCGGTGGTGCGGGGCATTGGTGTGCAGGCGGATCCAGCCGTCGCGGGCCTGGTAGTCACCGGCGATGGCGTCCCACAGCGGTGGTGCCTGCCAGCCCTGGGGGCGCAGGCTGGAAGCGAACCACATGGCGGCCAGGCGGCGGTCGACCAGGACCTGATGGCACTCGCCGGCCTGCTGTTCGATCAGTGCGGCCAGCGCGAGACCGGCGGCAGCGATGCTGACCCCGGCCATCTCGGTCACGGCGAAGGCCGAGGGCAGGTTGCCAGGGGTGGAAAAGCGCACCGCGCCGTCTTGCGGGCGCGGTAGGTCGAGGTCTTGGGCGATGGAGCCGAGCATGTTCAGCATCGTTGTCCTCCTGTACATCTGAAGGACACAAGTGAAGTCATTCCGCGCGCTGCGGTCAAATCCCGGACGGCTTGGCGCTGCCTTGCGTGACGCTTTCCGGACGTGACCAGATCCACAGGTTGCCCAGGGTCATGCCGCTGATCGCCAGCCATACCGGCCAGCGGTGTTCGAGGAAGACCAGCATCAGCGTGGCGCACAGCAGCATGCTGATGGTGGCGCTGACCTTGGCCCGGCGCTGGATCACCTTGCCATTGCGCCAGTTGTGCAGGATCGGGCCGAACAGGCGGTGGTTTTCCAGCCAGGCACTGAGTCGCGGCGAACTGCGTGTGGCGGCCCAGGCGGCGAGCAGGATGAATTCGGTGGTCGGCAGGCCGGGCACGACGATCGCCACCAGGCCGATGCCCAGGCTCACATAGGCCAGCAGGCCGTAGAGCACGCGGGAAAGCTTCGAGGAAGAGGGTCGGGTCATGACGGGGGCATTCGACTGCACGGGGAAATCCGGCCGTCATGATGACGGCCGGAGCGCGATCAGGCCAGTTCGGCTTTAGGCGCAGTGGCGTAGGCGTGCTTGAGCAGCTCGGTGAAACGCTCGAAAGCGGCGACTGCGCCTTGTTCGGCAGCGGCTTCTTCCTCGGCGCTCAGTTCCAGGCCGTCGAGGATCCGGGTGAACTGCTTCCAGCCCTCGGCACGGCCGCCGGCGGGTTCGCCCAGGTGACGGGCACCGAAGTTCTCGTTCAGTTCCAGGGCCACGGCGCGCTTGATCAGGAAGGCGGCGCCGAGCTTGGAGCCCTCGGACACGAAGATCCAGCCCATGGCCTGGCCAATGCTGGTTTCCTGCACGGCACCCGGGTAGTCGGCGGGCACTTCGGTATCCAGGTCGGCCAGGTCGAGGCGGGCCTGTTCGGCACGGCAGCGTGCGGCCAGGTCGGGAACGATGGCGATCAGGCGCGGGTCGGTATACAGCGCCTTGAGTTCGTTCTGGAACAGGTACTGGGCGACGACGAAGCGGGCGAAGTTTTCACGGGTTTCAAAAGGCGCGTGGGACTTGACCAGGGCGTCCAGCTCGCTGTGCGGCGCATGAGTGATCTGGTTCAGACGCTGCGAGCGCAGGCTGGCGCGTTCGGTGTTGGCTGTCATTGGGAATTCCTTGCGTTTGGGACGGGCCTTGTAACTAGACGTGCAAGATGACGCGCGACAGTAAAAAAACCTCACCCCTGTGCTCTGGAATTTGTTTTGCCTGTGCTGGCCTCATCGCCGGCAACGCCGGCTCCCACAAGTTCGTGGCGTACACAAAACCTATGGGAGCCGGCGTTGCCGGCGATGAGGCCCTTGAATTCAACCAAAGGCTCGGGCCTCTTCCACCAGCCAGTCATGCACCGCCCGCGCACTCGGATGCGCCAGGGTTCCGGCGCTGTACAGCAGGACATAGCGCTTGTGATTCGGCACTGGTGCGCCGAAGGGCACGATCAGGGTGCCGCGTTCCAGTTCGTCATTGAGCAGGGTGCGCCGGGCGATCGCCACGCCGATCCCGGCAATGGCTGCCTCGATGGTCAGGTGATTGCGATTGAAGGTGTGCCCGCGCCGCACATCCAGGCCTTCGGCGCCGATCGCCTTGAGGTAGAACTCCCATTCCGCATATTCCGAGCTGCCGCGCCAGGCGGTGATGTCGTGCAGCAACGGGTAGTGCACCAGGTCGCCAGGCCCGTGCAGCGGCGGGCGGCCGCGGAGCAGGGCGGGGGAGCAGACCGGGAAGATCTCTTCGTCCAGCAGCGGCGTCGAATGCATCCCCGGATAACTGCCGTCGTTCAAGTCAATGGCCAGGTCGAAGTCGCCCTCGTGCAAGGCCTGGTTGCTGTCCTCGGCGACCAGGCGCAACTGAATGTCCGGAAAGCGCTGCTGCAAGCGCGGCAAACGCGGCGTCAGCCATTTGGCGAGGAACGAGGGTATCGAGCGCAAGCGCAGGGTGCCGCGAATTTCCCCGGCATCCAGGCGGCGCAGTTCGGCGTCGATGCTGCCGTAGGCCTCATGCACGGTCAGGGCCAGGCGCTGGCCCTCGGCGCTCAGTTCGACGCCGCGGGCGCGACGCAGGAATAAACGAAAGCCCAGACGCTCCTCCAACTGGCGAATCTGCTGGCTGACCGCCCCCGGAGTGATGTGCAGTTCTTCGGCGCAGCGAGTGAACGACAGGTGCCGCGCCGCACAGGAAAACACGTGCAGCCAGACATACATCTGGCCGTTCATGGATCGTCGCATCGTTTAGTCCTGCTAAAGGCTTGGTTAGAAAGTTTCGTTGGTCATGAGGAAAAACTGGCGGCAGTATCGCCCAACCTAGCGACACACCTCAATTTTTTCACCGCGCACCGAAAGGGTTCATCGCCTTCGGGCAGGCAGGCATTAGCATGGCTATCAGTGTTTTCGACCTTTTCAAAATCGGCATCGGTCCGTCCAGCTCCCATACCGTCGGTCCGATGCGGGCTGCGGCGACCTTCGTCGAGGCCTTGCGCGGCCAGGAGCTGCTGGCGGCGGTGCAACGGGTCGAAGTACGCCTGTACGGCTCGTTGTCGGCCACCGGCGTCGGCCATGCCACCGACCGCGCCTGCCTGCTGGGGCTGATGGGCGAGTGGCCGGACCGTATCGACCCGCAATGCATCGGCCCGCGCATCGAGCAGTTGCACAGCACCGGCGTACTGGTCCTGGGTGGCAGCCAGACGATTGCCTTCGACTGCCAGCGCGACCTGCTGCTGCTCGACGAGAGCCTGCCGTATCACCCCAACGCCATGACCCTCGAAGCCTACGGCGATGACGGCGTGCTCCTGCAGCAGACCTACTACTCGGTGGGCGGCGGCTTTATCGTCGAGGCGGCGGAAATCGATGGCGCGGCGGTGGCCAGCGCGGTCGAACTGCCTTACGAGTTCTCCAGCGCCGAAGAAATGCTCGCCCTGTGCAAGCGCCACGGCCTGCGGGTCAGCCAACTGATGATGGCCAACGAACTGGCCTGGCGTGAGGAAAGCGACGTCCGCGCCGGCCTGCTGCAACTCTGGGCGGTGATGCGTGAATGCGTCAGCAACGGCCTGAGCAACGAGGGCATCCTGCCCGGCGGACTCAAGGTCAAGCGCCGCGCGGCCAAGCTGCACCGCAGCCTGCTGGAACTGGGCAAGCCCAACGTGATCGGCTCGACCCTCAGCGCCATGGAGTGGGTCAACCTGTTCGCCCTGGCGGTCAACGAGGAAAACGCCGCCGGCGGGCGCATGGTCACCGCGCCGACCAACGGCGCGGCGGGGATTATCCCGGCAGTGCTGCATTACTACATGAAGTTCAACCCCGAAGCCTGTGACAACGACGTGGTCGACTTCCTCCTCGCCGCCGCTTCGGTGGGCATCCTGTGCAAGAAGAACGCTTCGATCTCCGGCGCCGAGGTCGGTTGCCAGGGCGAAGTGGGCTCGGCCTGCGCCATGGCGGCGGCGGGCCTTGCCGATGTGCTCGGGGCCACCCCGGCACAACTGGAAAACGCCGCCGAAATCGCCCTGGAGCACAACCTCGGCCTGACCTGCGACCCGGTCGGCGGCCTGGTCCAGGTGCCCTGCATCGAGCGCAATGCGATCGCCGCCGTGAAGGCGATCAATGCCGTGCAGATGGCCCTGCGTGGCGACGGCGAACATTTCATTTCCCTGGACCGGGTGATCCGCACCATGCGCGATACCGGTGCCGACATGCACGAAAACTACAAGGAGACCTCCCGCGGCGGCCTGGCCGTCAGTTTTGTCGAGTGTTAAAGCCGTCGCCCGGCACAGGCGACGCTGGTTCATAAGCAACAAAAATAATTACAAGGCGATCTAGATGACCGATGTAAACAGCACTATCCAATCGCGGGTCGAAACGGCCGCGCCTGCCTCCAGCGGCTGGACCCGCCACGACACCACCTGGACCCTGGGCCTGTACGGCACCGCCATCGGCGCCGGGGTCCTGTTCCTGCCGATCAACGCCGGCGTCGGCGGCTTCTGGCCGTTGCTGATCCTGGCGCTGCTGGCGTTCCCCATGACCTTCTTCGCCCACCGTGGCCTGACCCGCTTCGTCCTGTCCGGGCGCAAGGGCGGAAACGAGGACATCACCGAGGTGGTGGAAGAGCACTTTGGCGTCGGCGCCGGCAAGCTGATCACCTTGCTCTACTTCTTCGCCATCTTCCCGATCCTGCTGGTGTACAGCGTGGCGCTGACCAACACCCTGGGCAATTTCCTCGAACACCAGTTGCACATCACTCCGCCACCGCGGGCGCTGCTGTCGCTGCTGCTGATCTGCGGCCTGATGATCGTGGTGCGTTGCGGCCAGGGCATCATCGTGCGGGTCATGAGCGTGCTGGTGTATCCCTTCGTCGCTGCCTTGCTGCTGCTCGCCCTGGGCCTGATCCCCAACTGGAACAGCGCCTTCTTCGCCCAGGCCAACGAAGGCATGAGCGCCGGGCTGCTGCTCAAGACCCTGTGGCTGGCGATTCCGGTGATGGTGTTCTCCTTCAACCACTCGCCGATCATCTCGGCCTTCGCCGTGGCGCAGAAACGCCAGTATGGCGAGCGCGCCGAGCAGAAGAGCGGGCGCATCCTCGCCACCTCGCACCTGATGATGGTGCTGACCGTGATGTTCTTCTGCTTCAGTTGCGTGCTGGCCCTGTCGCCGGCTGACCTGGCGGCGGCCAAGGCGCAGAACATCTCGATCCTGTCGTACCTGGCCAACCACTTCCAGACCCCGGTGATCGCCTTCGTCGCGCCGCTGATCGCCCTGGTGGCCATCACCAAGTCGTTCCTCGGCCACTACGTCGGTGCCAGCGAAGGCTTCCAGGGCCTGATCGTGAAAAGCCTGCGCAGCCGTGGCCGCTCGATGTCGGCCAAGGGCCTGGAGCGGGTCACTGCGCTGTTCATGGTGCTGACCTGCTGGATCGTCGCCACGCTCAACCCGAGCATCCTCGGCATCATCGAATCCCTCGGTGGCCCGGTGATCGCCTGCCTGCTGTTCCTCATGCCGATGTACGCGATCAACAAGGTGCCGTCGCTGCGCCAGTACTCGGGCAAGGCGTCGAATGTGTTCGTCGTGGCGGTGGGGCTGATTACCTTGTCGGCCATCGCCTGGTCGGTGCTGGCCTGAAAGGCATCGCGGGTGAACCCGCTCCCACAGGTTCGGTGCCTGGCACGGACCCTGTGGGAGACTTCATGGTGGCAGACAAGCAGATTGATGTTGTGACAGCTGGCCTCATCGTCGGCAAGCCGACTCCCACAGGTTCAGCGGCGCACGCGGTCACTGTGGGAGCTGGCTTGTCGGATCGCCGCACCGCAGCGATGAGGACCTGAAGGGCGTCGCTATCGTTCCAGATATGCCCAAAGCGCCTTAGCCACCGGCGACGGTGCCTTGTCATCCCCAAACAACCGCCGCCCAATCTGCAACCCCAACTGCCGATAGCCTTCGAACTGCGCTTCATCGAAGAACTGGTTGGCCGTGCTTTCGTTGGGGAAGGTCGGGTGCTCGCTGGCGTAGTTGAGCAGGTCCACCGGCAACCCGGAAATCAGGTTGGGCTTGATCAGCAGGATCCGCGAGGTCAGCTCACCCTGCTTGTTGGTGACGTTTAGCAGGATCGCGCAGCGCCGGTAATCCGGTTCTTTGCGCGCCTCGGCATCCAGTTTGAAATCGGCGATCCGGCCGAACCAGGGCTTCAGCTCGCTCTCGTTCAATACCCCTTCGTCCTCGGTGATCTCCAGCGCCTGGTCGATGCGCGCCAGGCGGATCAGGTTGGCCAGGTCGTCGAACTGGTAGTTCGGGTCAGCGCCGCAGTCGCACATGACGATCAGGTCGACTTCCCGTCCTTCTCGGATCAGCTCATAGCAAGCGGTGTTCTCGAAGTGACCGCCGTCCGACAGGTACTGGAAGTCGCGGTTCAGCCCGTGGAAATGCGCGGTGATCTCATAGAACAGATAGTGCTGGGTGGTCAGGGTGCGTTCGCGCAGGGTGTCGCGGGAGGCGCGCTGACCGCTGTCCTTCTCGCCGTTCTGCAGGAAGTCCGACGGCCACCAGGTGCCCAGGCGCACGTTGGTCAGGCCGAACGCCAGCGAGGTGCCGAGAGTGGTGGCGCGGCCCAGACCAGTGGAGAAGGCGGCGCCGGAGGTGGCGACCCAGTGCGCCAGGGTCAGCGGTTGGTAGATTTCGCCACAGTCCGGCTGCCTGGCCCGCTGGCGCGGCTCGCCGTCGAGGATGTAGCTGACGCTGGCCAGCCCGTCGCCGCCGGACGGCGCCAGGCACAGCGGCTTGCCCTTGCGGTCGCGTTGCACCAGTTGTTCGGCGGGGTCGACGGTCTGGTTGAGGGTGACGTTGATCAGGTGCAGCGGTGCGGCCGTGGTATGGGCGTAGTAGTTCTCGATGGTGACATCGTCGCCCGGCAGGGTTTCGGCGACGCTGAGCAGGCGGCGGCGCTGCTTGCGGGTCTTGCCGGAGAAACGCAGGCCATTGGAGGCGCCGAGGTAGGCCCGGGCCAGGCGCGCACGGTAGAACGACTGCCATGACGACAGGTTGAGGAAACCGATGAACTGGCCCGAACCCAGGCTGAACAACGCTGCCAGCACGGTCAGCCCGAGCAGCCGGGCCCAGGCGTGGGTGTCGCCGAACCAGTCGCCGGTATAGCGCACGTACTGCACCAGCAGGCCCCAGAACAGCGAAACCAGGACGAAGATCACCACCCCGGCGGCGCCGGCGATGATGCTGATCGGCAGCTTGCTCAGCCAGCCCGGGCTGGTCTTGTCGTCACTGGACACCGAAATCCAGCGCACCAGGGCGATCAGGGCCGGCAGTACCACACCACCCGAGAGCAACGGCCCTTGCTCGACCCGCAGGAACAGCCATTCGCTCAACCAGGGAATCACGGCGAAGAACGTCGCGACCAGGGTGGCGATGATCGCCGAGGCCAGGCGCCGGGTCACCAGCACGCGGTAGGTGGCCACGGTGTTTTGCCGGGCGAGGATCTTCTCCGGCGCCGGGCGGCCGTGGCCGAGGTAGATGCACAACCACAGGCAATAGCCCAGGCCGAACACGCAGACCAGGGCGAACAGCACCATCAGCGTGCGCAGGTCACCACCGAGCCAGGGAGCGAAGATCGCCAGCGCCAGCATCACCACGGCGGTCAGACCGTAGAGCAGGGTGGCGCGGTTGAACGGGTGCAGGCTTTCATCGGCATTGCGCCGCCGATAGACCATCCAGTACGCCAGCATCAGCGGCAGCACGGCCAGCACGATCAAGGCGACCGGCAGCCACCACAGCGCCCCGCAGATCACCTGCGCCGCGCTCAGCGGCAGGAAGGCGCCGAGTGGCGAGCACAGCGGACTGAGGTCGATCCCCACCTGCAGCAGCACGGCCAGGGCCAGGCCGAACAGCAGCGGCATACCGATGACCATGTGCACTGCCAGCAGATTGCGCAGCGACATGCCGAGCACATAGAACAGGTCGCCACCACCGCCGGGGGTCAGGTAGCGGCCGTTCTCCCGCAACCAGCCGAGGGGGGCGGCGCCCACCGCCTGCTCACGGTAATCGTCGCCGGTGTGGATGCGCCCCGGCGGCTCGTAGTCCAGGGTGTCATACGCCTCGCGGGCGGCCTGGCGCTTGCTGGCATCGTCGGGCTGGTTCTCGGCAGCGCCGACCATCCCGCTGTGTTCGCGGCCACGCAGGCGGCCGGGGAGGAACAGGCTGCCGAAGAACGAGCCGAAGTAACCGCCGCCGCTGACCGTCGACAGGTAGTCGAAACGTGGCAGCAGGCGCTTGCCCAGGTCGGTTTCTTCATCATTGCGCTTGGGCACCGGCTCCACCCCCGGCGCCGGTGCCCTGGCCAGGGCCTGGAGCACCCCGAGGCAGAAAGTGGCGCTGCGGATGCCACCGCCGGACAGCGCCAGGGCGCGGCGCTTGCCGTCGCCCCCTGGCAGTTCCAGCAAGCGGTGGCGTTCGGCGATGCGCGCCTGCTCGGCGCGAAATTGCGTGCTTTGGTCCGTGCTGACGGATTCTTCCCTGTCCATGTGGCGTCCATTGCTGTGGTGGTGACAAGTCCCTGGCAGAGCAGTGTAGAGCAGGAAAATAGCCACTTGCCACTAGTGTGAGCTGAATCACAAAAGCACTGTGCGCAAACCTATAAGCAGAAGTGATAAGCAGCGTTTTTTCATCGCGAAATGAAATCAATGTGCCACTACTGCATGGCATATGCTTGAGGTGTTGTAAGGAGTTGTAACCAACTGGTCCATCGTCCAACCGAAGGCGACGGACAACGCAATCAGTTGAGATCGGCCAACTGGACCGGCCGCAATAACGTGTCCCCAAGGACAGAAGGGACCGGTCTGCACGTTTTGCAAGGAGCAAACGCATGACACCCGTGAAGCTGATGTTGAGCCTCTTTATTCCCCTGGTGCTGTTGCAGGGGTGTTCCGATAAACCGAAAAACCCTTGCGGCGACACCTCCGGCAAGATCCTCGACGAAGCCAAGTGCGTCGGCCGCGAAGCCGACAGCCTGAAAGGCGCCGACGAGGACTACTTCGCCGACATGGACTACGGCGTTTCCAAACAGCCCGCATTGCTGGTGGATCGCCTGTCACCCTTCATCCCCGGGATCACCGAACAGCAGGCAGTGGATGCCTTCGCCCGCGGGCGCAACAACTGGATCGTCTGGACCGCCGGCAACGATGCCCTCTGGGACAAGCTGTCGCGTGACAGCGTCGGCAACCTGGACTTTCTCAAGACCATCTCCAACCACCCCTCGCTGGCGGCCAACCGCAGCAATCGCTGGCAGTACCTCGGGGTGGTCAACGAGCCGTGCTACACCAAGGGCGAAGGCCCGCGTGAAGACCGCCACGGCCTGTGGCTGGACAACCGCGACCCGTCCTGCGCCCCCGATCCCTTCGAGAACGAAGAGAAATACCCCGGGGTGAAGATCGGCGCCCGCGGCAAGAACATCGAGACCGGTTCCTACTACGGCTATGGCACCGGCATCGTCGGCCTGCGCCTGTTCCCCAACCCGGACTTCGACGAGAAGGCACAGAAACACTGGGATCCCAAGCGCTACTACGAAGACCCCAGCTACTACAACGACAGCAAGCTGGTGAAACCCTACCGGGTCGGCATGTCCTGCGGCTTCTGCCACGTCGGGCCGAACCCGACCAACCCGCCGGCCGATCCCGAGCGTCCGGCCTGGGCCAACCTCAACTCCAACCCGGGCGCGCAGTATTTCTGGGTCGACCGCATCTTTATGTGGCAGAAGGACGACAGCAGCTTCCCGCACCAGCTGTTCCACACCTCGCGGCCGGGAGCCCTGGATACTTCGCTGGTGTCCAGCGACTACATCAACAACCCGCGCACCATGAACGCCGTCTACAACCTCAAGGCGCGCATCGAGCTGGCTGCGCACCTGGGCAAGGAAAAACTCGCCGGCGGCGACCTCAACAACAAGCAGTTCAACGAAGTCCCGGGGATTCCCGCCGACAGCCCGCTGAACCAGTTCTATAAAAAGCCGGACACGGTGTTCACCCCGCGCGTGCTCAAGGACGGCGCCGACTCGGTGGGTGCTCTTGGCGCGCTGAACCGGGTGTTCGTCAACATCGGCCTGTTCAGCGAGGAGTGGACCACCCACTTCCGGCCGTTGATCGGTGGCAAGCCGATCACGCCGTTCCGCATCGACGTGGCGCGCAAGAACTCCTCCTACTGGGTCGCCAACGAACAGCAGACCCCGGACCTGGCGTTGTTCTTCCTGGCATCGGCCACCCCCGACTACCTGAAGAACGCACCCGGCGGCGCCCAGCACCTGCAAGCCTCGCCGGCGCAGCTGGAGCGGGGCAAGGAAGTCTTCGCCGACACCTGCGCGCGCTGCCACTCCAGCAAGCTGCCGGAAAAGGCCTGGGCCCAGTTCCCCGACAACGGCTGCGTCAACGGCAACTACCTGCAGTGCTGGAACAACTACTGGAGCTACAGCAAGACGCCGGAGTTCAAGAACGCCATGCGCGACATCGTGAAGAAGGACGACTTCCTCACCGACAACTTCCTCTCCACCGAACTGCGCGTGCCGGTGACCCTGCTCGAAACCAACGCCTGCAGCCCGCTGGCGACCAACGCCCTGGCCGACAACATCTGGGACAACTTCTCCTCGGAGTCGTACAAGAAGCTGCCGGCGGTAGGCTCGATGCTGGTGCAGAACCCCTACACCGGCGAAGCCCGCGAGTATGAAATGCCCGGTGGCGGTCGTGGCTACACCCGGCCGGCCTCGCTGGTCAGCGTCTGGTCGACGGCACCGCTGTTCCTCAACAACGCCCTTGGTCAGTTCAAGTGGAGTGGCAGTGTCGACGATCGCCTGGCGTCCTTCGACAGTTCCATCGAAATGCTCCTGTGGCCGGAAAAGCGCCAGGGCAACTTCCAGGTCGTGACCCGTTCCGGCCTGACCCACCCGGGCACCATCGACACCACCACCGAAACCAGCTACCTGCGCGTAAGCAGCGGCTACCTGCCGAAGTTCCTGCAGAACCTGCAAGGCGTGCTGACCCGCTGGCTGCCATGGCTGTTCGGTGATGACGGCATCCAGATCGGGCCGATCCCGCAAGGCACCCCGGTCAGCCTGCTGTCCAACATCGACCTGGAAAAACGCGACCAGGTGCTCGACCTGCTGGTGAAGATCAAGCACGACCTCAAGCAGCTGCCGCCAGGGGCCAGCGACGAAGAAGCGCGCAAGGTCTTCAAGCGCCTGGTCAAGCCGCTGCTGGAAGTCAGCAAGTGCCCGGACTACGTGGTCGACAAGGGGCACTACTTCGGCACCCGTTTCCTTCAGGACAAGGATGAACAGGCCCTGAGCGACGACGACAAACGGGCCCTGATCGCCCTGTTGAAAACCTTCTGAGGCCGCCGTCATGAGCAACGAACTGGATTACGAATACATCGTGGTGGGTTCCGGCGCAGGAGGCGGCACCCTGGCCGCGCGCCTGGCCGAGGAGGGCCGGCGCGTGCTGATCCTGGAGTCGGGCAGCGACCCGGTGGCCGGGACCGGCGAACCGGGCCTGCCCGAGCAATACCAGGTGCCGGCGTTCCACCCGCGCTCCACCGAGAACAACGCGATGCGCTGGGACTTCTTCGTGCGCCACTACAGCAGCGACGCGCAGCAGGCCAAGGATCCCAAGTTCACCCGCGAATTCGAGGGCGAACAGGTCGATGGCGTGCTGTATCCGCGGGCCAGTTGCCTGGGTGGCTGCACCGCGCACAACGCCATGATCACCGTCTACCCGCATAACCAGGACTGGGACCATATCGCCCAGATCACCGGTGATGCGTCGTGGAAGGCCAGTGCCATGCGCGAGCACTTCGAGCGCCTGGAAAACTGCCATCACCGGCCGTTCCAGCGTTTTCTCTCGTGGTTCGGCATCAACCCGTCGCGGCATGGCTTCAAGGGCTGGCTGCACACCGAGAAGGCGGTGCCGGAAGCGGTGCTCGACGACTTCTCGCTGGTGCGCTCCATCGTCAAGTCGGCCAAGCAGGCCTTCGAGACCCTGGCCGAGCCGCTCAAGCGCATCGGCTGGCAGTTGCAGGGGGTGGGCGACCCCAACGACTGGCGCCTGGTCAAGGACGAAGCCATCGGTCTGCGCTACCCGCCGCTGGCCACCCACAAACACCACCGCAACGGTACCCGCGAACGCTTGCTGGATGTGCAGCAGCGCTTCCCGCAGAACCTGCACATCGAGCTCGATGCGCTGGTCACCCGGGTGCTGCTGGACGATGAACAACGCGCCTATGGCGTGGAGTACATCAAGGGCGCGCGGATGTACCGCGCCTGCACCTTGCCGCGCAACCCGACTTCGGCCGGCGAGCTGCGCCAGGTCCGCGCCAGTCGCGAGGTGATCCTCTCCGGTGGGGCGTTCAACACCCCGCAGATGCTGATGCTTTCCGGCATCGGCCCGCGCGAGGTGCTGGAGTCGGTGGGCGTGCCGGTGCGGGTCGAATTGCCGGGCGTCGGGCGCAACCTGCAGGACCGCTACGAGGTCGGCGTGGTCAACCGCATGAACTTCAAGGAATGGAGCGTGCTGGAAGGCGCGCGCTACGCCAAGGGCGACCCGCAGTACGAGGAGTGGGCCAAGGGCAAGGTCGGGGTGTATTCCACCAACGGCGCGGTGCTGGCGGTGATCAAGAAGTCGCTCAAGCAGCGGCCCTTGCCGGACCTGTTCTGCTTTTCGCTGCTGGCGCTGTTCCGCGGCTACTTCCCGGGCTACTCGCAGTTGATCGTCGACAAGCTCAACTACCTGACCTGGGCGGTGCTCAAGGCGCACACCAACAACACTGCTGGCTTCGTCACCTTGCGCTCGAAGGACCCGGCGCAAACCCCGCTGATCAACTTCCGCTACTTCGAGGAAGGCAACGACAGCAAGGGTGAAGACCTGCAATCGGTGGTGGAGGGCATCAAGTTCGTGCGCAACCTGGCCAAGCCGTTGAAAGAGGCCAAGCTGATCGCCGAAGAAGAGCTGCCGGGCGACGCGGTGCAGACCGACGAGCAGTTGAAGGAGTTCGTCAGGAACCAGGCCTGGGGGCATCACGCCTCCTGCACCTGCCCGATCGGTGCCGCCACCGACCCGATGGCGGTGCTCGACAGCGCCTTCCGCGTGCGTGGGGTGAGCAACCTGCGGGTGGTGGATGCCTCGATCTTTCCGAAGATCCCGGGGTTCTTCATCGTTACCTCGATCTACGTCGCGGCGGAAAAGGCGGCCCAGGTCATCCTCGCCGATGCCGCCCGCACGCCGGCCCACAGCGTTCGTGGGGCAGGGCGGGCGAGTACCGCCAGTGACAGCGTGAACAGCACCGTGGAAGCCATGGTCAGCCCGAAAGGCTGATCCCGGAAAGCTGGGCTATACCTAAACCCGCTGGCGTCGTGCCAGCGGGTTTTTTTCATGGATTTCAGTAGTGGGGAGCACTTATGAAAGTTGCACTGGCGGTTGGCCTGACCTCGTTACTGCTTGCCGGTTGCGCCAGCGACCTCAGCAAGCCGGAGGAATACTCGGGCTTTCTCAAGGACTACAGCCAGCTCAGGGAAGCGAAATCACCGTCCGGTGCGCCGGTCATGCGCTGGATCGACCCCAAGCTGGACAGCAAGGCCTACCACAGCGTGTATATCGAACCGAGCCAGCTCTATCCCAAACCGGCGCCGACCCAGCAGATCCCGGCGAGTACCCTGCAAGGCATCACCGCCTACTATGACCAGGCGCTCAAGCGCGAGCTGAGCCAGTCGTTGCCCCTGGCCAGCGCGCCGGGGCCGGGTGTGATCGTGGTGCGCCCGGCGATCACTGCGGTCAGCAGCAAGACCCAGGGGCTCAAACCCTATGAAGTGATTCCTGTGGCCCTGGTTGCGGCGGCAGTCAGCACCGCCTCCGGGATTCGTGACCAGGAAACCGATATCGCCACCGAAGCGGTGTTCATCGACGGCGGTACCCAGAAGGTGGTGGCCCAGGTGGTCCGCAAGGGCACCGGCAAGCCGCTGGAAAATACCAGCCAGGTGATGAAGCCGGATGATGTGAAGGCGGTGATCGATGGCTGGGCTTCGGATCTGCGGCAGTCGTGGTTGAAGCTCAAAAGTAAGTGACCCTGCGTTCTCACTGGCCTCATCGCTGGCAAGCCAGCTCCCACAGGTACTGCATGCACCTCAGCCCCTGTGGGAGCTGGCTTGCCAGCGATGAGGCCATCAGCGACACCTAGTCCACTTTGACGATGATCCCGCCCGCATCCCCCCGCGAAGATGAGGTCCACCGCCGCTGACCGGCGGTTTTCCTGACCTCAGCTAATGGCATAACAACAATGACGGCTCAAGTTCAGTCTCAACCCGACCATGACGTGATCGTCGTCGGCTCGGGCGCGGGTGCGATGACGTCGGCGGTATTTCTCGCCGATCACGGCCTGCGTGTCCTGATCGTGGAAAAAAGCGCCAAGTACGGCGGCACCTCGGCCATTTCCGGCGGCGGGATCTGGATCCCCAACAACCATTACTTCGCCCGCCTGGGCGGCAACGACAGCCGTGACCAGGCGCGCCGTTACCTCCAGGCCTCCGCCGGCGAGCACGTGGAGCCGGCGCGCCTGGACGCCTACCTCGACAACGCGCCGAAAATGATCGAGGCCCTGACCCGCACCAGCCGCGTGCGCTACGCCGTGGCGGCGAAATACCCGGATTACTACCCCCATCTGCCGGGCGCCTTGCCCGGGGGGCGCACCCTTGACCCGGAGCTATTCGACACCAGCGTGCTCGGCGAGGAGCTGGACAACCTGCGCAAGCCGTCGCCCTCGACCCTGCTCATGGGCCGCATCGCCTGGACCGCGCGCCACGCGCACAAGGCCATGGCCCGCAGCTTCGGCTGGCGCTGGCTGATCCTCGGCCTGATGCTGCGCTACAAGCTGGACTTCAAATGGCGCAGAAAGAGCAAGTACGACCGCCGCGCCGCCCTCGGCAGTTCGCTGGTCGCGGCCCTGCGCCGTTCGCTGATGGATCGCGACGTACCGCTCTGGCTCGACACCGATTTCCGCGAGCTGCTGATCAAGGACGGCAAGGTCGGCGGGATCGTGGTCCACCGCGATGGCCAGGACCTGACCTTGCACGCCCGCCATGGCGTGATCTTCGCCTGCGGTGGCTTCGAGCAGAACCAGGCCCTGCGCGAGCAGTACCTGCCCAAGCCGACGCAAATGAGCTGGAGTGCCACGCCGCCCGGCAACAATACCGGTGCCGCCTTGCTCGCCGGAGTCGGCGCGGGGGCCGCCACCGCCCTGATGGACTGGGCCTGGTGGGCACCGACCATCGCCGTGCCGGGTGAGGACAAGCCCCGCGGGATCTTCGCCGAGCGCGCCTTCCCCGGCGCCATCGTGGTCAATGACCAGGGCCGGCGCTTCGTCAACGAGGCTGCGCCGTACCTGGAGTTCGTCGACGCCATGCACCGCGACAACCAGCAAAGCGGCGGGCGCAGCGTGCCGGCGTGGGTGATCTTCGACGCGCATTTCCGCTTCAACTACGCCATGGGCCCGTTGATGCCGGCCCAGGTCATGCCCGACAGCCGCCTGCGCAAGGAATGGCTGAACAACCTGTACTGGAAGGCCGACAGCCTGGCCGGACTGGCGGAGCAGATCGGCGTCGACCCGGCCGGGCTGGAGGCCACGGTGGTCAAGGTCAACGACTATGCGCGGACGGGGATCGATGCCGATTTCCAGCGTGGCGGCAATGTCTTCGATCGCTATTACGGCGACTGCAATATCAAGCCCAATCCCTGCCTGGCGCCGCTGCGCAAGGGGCCGTTCTACGCCATGCGCCTGGACGCCGGGGATATCGGCACCAAGGGCGGCCTGCTGACCAACGAGCATGCCCAGGTGGTGCGCGAGGACGGCACGCCGATCCCTGGCCTGTACGCCATCGGCAACTGCTCGGCGTCGGTGATGGGCACCAGCTATCCAGGGGCCGGCGGCACGCTGGGGCCGGCAATGACCTTCGGTTATGTGGCGGCCAATCACCTGGCCCGGGAGGCGTCATGAGCCGGGTCGATACGGTTACGCCGATCCTGCCGCCGCTGAATGGCGAGGAGTTGCACGGGCGGCCTTGGGACCAGCAGTGCGACGTGCTGGTGATCGGTTGGGGCGCGGCAGGTGCCTGCGCGGCCTTGGAGGCGCGGGCTGCTGGCGCCGAGGTGATCGTCGCCGACCGCTTCAATGGCGGCGGCGCCAGTGCCAAGAGCGGTGGCGTGGTGTATGCCGGTGGCGGTACCCGCCAGCAGCGCCGCGCCGGCTACAACGACTCGCCCGACGCGATGTTCGATTACCTCAAGCACGAAACCCGGGGCGTGGTCCGGGACGACACCCTGCGGCGTTTCTGCGCCGACAGCGTGGCCAACCTGCAATGGCTGGAAAGCCATGGTGCGCCGTATTCCCATGAAGTCCCGCCCGGTGGCAAGACGTCCTATCCGCAGGACGGCTACTACCTCTATTACTCCGGCAACGAACTGGTACCGCAGTACGGCGGCGAGCATGCGCCTGCGCCACGCGGTCACCGTACTGTAGGCAAAGGCCAGTGCGGTGCCGTGTTGTACGGTCACCTCCAGGCCGCCTGCCTGCGCGCTGGCGTGCGCCCGCTGTTGCAAGCGGCGGCCCGGCGCCTGGTGGTGGATGCAGCGGGGCGAGTGATCGGCGCCGAGTTCTGGCGCCTGTCGCCCGACAGCCCCCAGGCCGCCCTGCACGGCAAGTTGATCGCCCGCGCGGAGACGTTGCAGAACTTCGCTCCCGGCTATTGCGACAGCCTGCGCCAGCGCGCCAGCCAGCTGGAGCGGGATTTCGCCCGTCCGCTGTTGGTGCGGGCGAAGAAGGCGGTGATCCTCAGTACCGGCGGCTTTATCTTCAACCGCGAACTGATCGGCCAGCATGCGCCGAAATTCCGCCGCAACTTCAAGGTCGGCGCCACCGGCTGCGATGGCAGCGGCCTGCGTCTTGGCGCCAGTGTCGGCGCCGCCAGCGACCGGCTGGAGCGGGTTTCGGCGTGGCGCTTCATCAACCCGCCGTACAGTTGGCACAAGGGCATGGTGGTCAACACCGAGGGGCGGCGCTTCTGCAACGAAGAAGTCTACGGCGCGACCCTTGGCCAGCCCTTGATGGAAGACCAGGGTGGCCGCGCCTGGTTGGTGCTGGATGCGGCGCTGCGCAAAAAGGCCCTGCGCGAGGCGCTGTTCGGTGGCTATTGGTGGTTCCAGAGCGTGCCGGCCCTGGCCCTGATGCTGCTCAAGGTGCGCAAGGGGCGCAGCCTCGACGAACTGGCCCGGGTCACCGGAATGAATGCCCAGGCCCTGCGCGAAGCGGCCGAGGCCAACAACGCTGCAGCCCGTGGTGATCGCGACGATCCCTTCGGCAAGTCGCGAGGCGGGCGCCAGGCGCTGGAGCACGGGCCGTTCTACGCCTGCGATATCTCTGTGGGCAACCCGATCTTTCCCCTCGGGGCCTTGACCCTGGGCGGCCTGCGGGTCGATGAGGACAGCGGTGCCGTGCTGGACCAGGCCGCACGGCCGATTGCTGGTCTGTACGCTGCCGGCCGGGCTGCCGTGGGTATTCCTTCGCACCTCTATATCAGCGGCTTGTCCCTGGCCGATTGCGTGTTCTCCGGCCGGCGTGCCGGGCAAGCGGCTGCCGGGGAAGGCCGCGACAACCGGTTGTATCTCAAGGAGGTTGCATCATGACCGGGCGGGTAGCTGACAAGATCGCCGTGGTCACCGGCGGCGCGCGAGGGATCGGGCGGGCCAGCGTGCGCCTGCTGGTTCGTGAAGGGGCGCGGGTGGTGATTGCCGATATCGACGAAGCGGCGGGGGAGGCGCTGGTTGCCGAACTGGGCGAGGCGACCTGTTTCGTCCGTCATGACGCCAGCAGCGAGACCGGGTGGCAGGCCTTGATGGGCTTGGTGCGCGAGCGCTACGGACGCCTGGGTATCCTGGTCAACAACGCCGGGATCCTGATCAGCGGGACCATCGAGGAGACCCGCCTGGAGGATTGGCACAGGCTGATGCGGATCAATGCCGACAGCGTCTTCCTTGGCTGTCGCGAGGCGATCGGGCTGATGAAGCAGGGTGGTGGCTCGATCATCAACCTGTCCTCCATCGCCGCCCTCGCCGGACGCGACGACTACCTCGCCTACAGCGCCTCGAAAGGCGCGGTGGCGGCGCTGACCCGCTCGGTCGCCGCCTTCTGCCGCCGGCGCAAGTACCGCATCCGCTGCAACAGCCTGCACCCGGACGGCGTGCTCACGGACATGACCAGCGGTGGCTTCCCCGCCGGTCTCGACCCGGAGCGGCTGACCATCGACAGCGACCCGATGAACCGCATGTGCCGGCCGGAGGATGTGGCGGCCAGCGTGCTGTTCCTGGCCAGTGACGAAGCCAGGGCGGTGAACGGGGTGGAGTTGCGGGTGGATAGTGGGCAGATGGTGATGAGCATCTGAGAATCTCCCACAGGTTCCTGTATCGAGCCTGGACCCTGCGGCCGACCCGGAACCCTGTGGGAGCCGGCGTTGCCGGCGATGAGGCCATCAGCTTCGACATCGGTCTTGCTGATCGGGTTGTTCTTGCGGGCCTCATCGCTGGCAAGCCAGCTCCCACAGGTTCCTGTGTCGAGCCTGGATCCTGCGGCCGGCCCGGCAACCTGTGGGAGCCGGCGTTGCCGGCGATGAGGCCATCAGCTTCGACATCGGTCTTGCTGATCGGGTTGTTCTTGCGGGCCTCATCGCTGGCAAGCTGTTCTGGTCAAGTTTTTCCGGACACCGATTACGGTGATTAAGCGGCCTGCTGCTCCATGGCTATTGGCGACAGGTAGTTGTTGTGGCTGTGGA
>Ga0222427_100349_pt1 | contig 84359 bp, 93 predicted proteins | sample 2B20Ametagenome_FD_182890 | JGI IMG/M metagenome (GOLD analysis project Ga0222427, IMG submission 182890) | Enriched microbial communities from leaf-cutter ant dump, University of Wisconsin, Madison, United States - 2B20A (version 2) | ecosystem: Environmental > Terrestrial > Nest > Insects nest... | reverse complement strand
CAGATCATGGGCCGTGGGTCCGAGCGTGTGCGCATGCCCCGACTGCCGCTCACCGGCCAACGCCGCGCAGAGGTCACCGCAATGGTCGAAAAAGCCGCCGCAACAAGGCCTAGCCTCAAAATCACCAAAGCCGCCTGACAGATTTATAATCCGGCCAGGCCTATTGCCTGGCCGGCTGTCATACCTGATAGAGGCGGTTCGTTCATGCGGGCCGCCTCTTTTCGTCCGGAGTTTTCATGCGTCACACCTTCTTCTGTATCGATGGCCACACGGCCGGCAATCCCGTCCGCCTTGTCGCCGGTGGCGCGCCTTTGCTCAAGGGCGGCAACATGTCCGAACGCCGCCAGGATTTCCTGGAGCGCTTCGACTGGATTCGCACCGGCCTGTGCTTCGAGCCGCGCGGCCATGACATGATGTCCGGCGGCTTCCTCTATCCACCGACTCAAGCCGATACCGACGCCGGCATCCTGTTCATCGAAACCTCGGGCTGCCTGCCCATGTGCGGCCACGGCACCATCGGCATGGTGACCTTCGCGCTTGAAAACGGCCTGGTGACGCCGCGCACCCCCGGCAAGCTGAAACTGGAAGTGCCCGCCGGCGTGATCAATATCGATTATACCGCCACCGCCAACAAGGTGACATCGGTGAAGATCACCAATGTGCCGGCCTATCTGGCGCAGACCGGCATCGAGATCGACGTGCCGGACTTTGGCAGGCTCACCCTCGATGTCTCCTATGGCGGCAACTATTACGCCATCATCGAGCCGCAAGGCCCCTATACGGGCCTGGACGATCTGGGCGCGGCGCGCATTATCGAACTGAGCCGCGTTATTCGCCAACTGGTGCGTGAAAAGTACGAGCCGGTCCATCCGCTTGACCCGACCATCCGGGGTGTCAGCCATGTTCTGTGGGCCGACAAGCCGAAGTCCGAAAACGCTGATGGCCGCAACGCCGTCTTTTATGGCGAGCGCGCCATTGACCGTTCGCCCTGCGGCACCGGCACCTCGGCGCGCCTGGCGCACCTGCATGCCACCGGCCGTCTGAAAAAAGGCGACCGCTTCGTGCATGAGAGCTATATCTGCAGCCAGTTCACAGGCCGCGTCGAAGACGAGGTGATGCTGGGCGACCAGAAAGCCATCATCCCCTCCATCGAGGGTTCAGCCATCTCAACCGGCTTCAACACCATCTGGATCGACCGTGAAGACAAGTTCTGGCAGGGCTTCCAGGTCGTTTAATCCAGCAGGGCCAGGATATCCCTGTAGAGCGCGGCCGGAATGGTGACACTGTTACTGGCCTCGCTGCGGGCGCGGGCTTCGTAGCGGCGTTGCGAGGGCAAACGCGCGCCCTGATCGACAATCGCCTCGAACAGTTTTTCGGCGCGGGCGCTGTGCAGGTCCGCCGCCGGTCCCATGAAAACCTGCGGATCGATGGCGATGACCAGTTCGCCATGATAGGGCGTGGCGCCGACGCCGGCATCAAACGCCTGCGATTCCAGGCTCAGCAGGTCGCCGATCAAAGGCCCTGCCATCAGTTCGATCATGGCGGAAAGCGCCGAGCCTTTGTGGCCGCCGAAGGTCAGCATGGCGCCCGCCATGGCTTCGGTCGGATCGGTTGTGGGCCGGCCCTCGGTATCGACCGCCCAGCCTTCGGGGATCGGCTTACCGGCCCGGCGGTGCAGTTCGATCTCTCCGCGCGCCGCGGCGCTGGTGGCGAAATCAAACACAAAGGGATTCCGCCCCGGACGCGGCCACGCAAAGGCCAGCGGATTGGTGCCGAAGACGCCCCTGGTGCCACCGAAAGGGGCGACCCAGCTATGGCTTGGCGTTAAAGCAAGCCCAACCAGGCCAAGGGCGGCTATGGCTTCGACCTCCGGCCACAGGGCCGAAAAGTGGTAACAGTTATTGATGGCCAGGGCGGCGATACCCTGCCTGCGCGCCTTTTCCGCCAGCACCGGCAGACCGGTTTCAAACGACAACAGCGAATAGGCGCTTTTCGCATCGACGCGCACCAGACCGGGTGCGGCGTCATGCACTTCCGGCAGGGCGTCGGGCGACACCTTGCCGCCTTTCAGGGTGTGGGTGCAAACCAGCAGGCGGTAAAGCCCATGGGAATGGCATTCGTCACGCTGGCCTTTCCAGATATTGCGGGCAATGGCGCCGGCGTGTTCGGGCGAGAAGCCGTTCTTTTCCAGAACCGTTATGCTCAGGCTCAGGGCGTCGTCCAGCGTCAGGGTCTGTTGGCTCATATCAGGGGCATCCACACTATTTTACTTTCAGCAATACCGCGCCATGCTTCGGCACGGCGTAGCTGTAACCTTCGTCGGCACGATGATCGCTATGCGCCCACAGATCGCGCACGCTTGTGCCTTCCACCTTGATATCCGCCCATGAACCACTGATCAGGGTGGTTTCCTCGCCACGATTGAACAGACCCACGGCGGTTGATCCATCGGCCAGTTTTTTTGTCCAGACCTCGGTCGCGCCCTCTTTTCTGGCTGGCAATCCTTGCGCGCCCAATCCGTCCTGATCGATGGCGATGACCTCCCTGTTGGTCAGCAGAGAGAGCGTTTCCGGCGTCATGTGGCGGACATCGTTACCCAGCACCAGCGGCGCCGACATCATCGCCCACAGGGTCATGTGGGTCCGATACTCGTCCTGGCTCATGCCGCCATTGCCGATTTCCAGCATGTCCGGATCGTTCCAGCCATTGGGGCCGGTATGGTTGGCGATGCTGTTCTTGTCGAAGCCGATCTTCGCCATGGTATCATAATTGTCCTCGATATCGCCGGTGGTGCGCCACAGATGCCCGCCGACATCGCGCCCCCACGAACCGACATCGAAGCGGCCGTACTGACAGAGTGAATAGACGATATCGCGGTGGGTGGCGTTCAGCGCCTCGCCCATTTCCTGATAGGTGGCGTAGACCGTCTCGGCGGTATTATAGAAAGCCTCGCCGGAGCACAGGTCGTATTTCAGGTAGTCGATGCCCCAGGCGGCGAAAGTGTCGGCATCCTGTTTGATATGGCCATAGGAGCCATTATAGCCGGCACAGGTTTTGGGGCCAGGTGAGGAATAGATGCCGAGTTTGAGGCCGCGTGAGTGGACGTAATCGGCAAGCGCCTTCATGTCGGGAAAGTGCGAATTGGAGCGCAGCACGCCTTGCGCGTCGCGTTCGCCCTGCCAGCCGTCATCGATATTGACGTAGATATAGCCGGCGTCGCGCAGGCCGCTTGACACCAGCGCGTCGGCGATCTCGCGGATGGTCTGATCGCTGATATCGGTGGCGAACCTGTTCCACGAACTCCAGCCCATCGGCGGGGTGGCGGCCAGCGGCTTTTGCGTCACCACACGCTTTTCCGGCAAGGGGTAGGTCGGGAAATCAAGCGCCTTCAGTTCCGAACGCTTGCCCTTGTGGGCGGTCAGGTCGAAATCCTGATACCAGACCTTGCCGGTCATCCGCACGGACTTATTGCTTCCTTGGCCTTCCGGTTTCACCACGATATCGCTCATGGCGACGCGCGGATTACCGTTATAAAGTTTGAAAACGAGGTTATCGCCATCGGCATGCAGGTCGGTCAAGGGCAGATCGCCATACCATTTCGACGTGACCTTGCCGGAAAGCTGGCCCTTCTTTTCCTCGATGACCAGACGCGTGAAGCCGGGATAGTCCGGTGACGAATCGAACACCCAGCCGCCCTTCGGCACTTCGGCCACGGCAGTGGAGGCCAACAGCAGGCCACTCAGAATCGTGGTCAGCATTGTGGCGGTCAACAGTTTGCGCATAAAGGAATTCCTGAATTTAACGGCTTGTCCGGCCATTGGTATATAGTATACATCATGACAAGTCTTACAAGAATGGCAAGAGGGCAGGATGAAAATGCGGGCGAAAACAGGTTTTTTGGCTTTAAGTCTGGTCCTTTTTGTGACGACCGCCACCGCCGCGCCGACCGTGGCCGATTATCAGCGCTCGCTCAGTCTGCGCAATGACTGGTCGGGCCTGACCGAGAATATCGCCGAGCCGGCGCAGTGGATCGAGGGCACGCATCGTTTCATCTATCGCAAGACCGTGCCAGGCGGCTTCCGGTTCGTGATGATGGACGCCGATACGAAGCAGAAATCCCCGGCTTTCGACCAGGACCGGCTGGCGGCGGCGTTCGGCAAAGCGCTGGGCGGCACCTATAACGGCCTGCACCTGCCATTCACTGAGCCAATGACCTCGGTGATGTTCACCGATGGCGGCAAGGGGCTGGTGGCCTGGCTCGATGAAGAGAACGCCTGGTCCTGCACCCTGACCGATTATGTCTGCACCCAGGCGCCGGAAGGTTATGGCCAACCACGCGGCTTCGGCGTGGTACGCGACCTGACCATTCCGGCCGACAACACGCCAAAGCCCTCGCCCGACGGCAAGTGGGTGGCCTTCGTGCAGGGTTTCAATGTGGTGGTGAGGCCGTCGGACGGCGGCGCGGTAACGGTGCTCAGCACCGATGGCTCCGAAGGCGAATTCTATGATCCGCAATCGATCGTCTGGTCGCCGGATTCGCAGAAACTGGCGGCCTATCGCGTGCGGCCGGGCTTTGCCCGTCATGTCACGCGCGTGGTTTCCTCTCCGGAAGGCGAGATCGAACCGAAGCTGGCCACCCAGCTTTATCCGAAGCCCGGCGACGCGGTGGATATCGACCGGCCGGTGCTGTTCGATGTCAGTGCCAAAAAGCAGATCGCTGTACCGTTCGACCTGTTCCCCAATCCCTACACCATGTCGGATATAAGCTGGCGGGCGGATTCCTCGGCCATTACCTTTGAATACGACCAGCGCGGTCATCAGGCCTACCGCCTGATCGAGGCCAGCGCCAAAACCGGTGCGGCGCGCATTGTCGCCGAGGATCATGCCGACACCTTCGTCAATATCGAGCGGCGCTACAGCCACGATGTCGGGGGGCTGGGCAAGGAACTGATCTGGATGTCGGAGCGCGACGGCTGGAACCATCTCTATCTCTACGACCAGACCACGGGGAAGGTGAAAAACCAGATCACCAAAGGCGGCTGGATCGTGCGCAAGGTGCTGAAGATCGATGACCGGACACGTCAGGTCTGGTTTGCCGCCAGCGGCATGTATCCCGGCAAGGATCCGTATTTCCAGCATGTCTTTCGCGTCGATTTCGACGGCAAACACCTGACGCCGATCACCACGGCCGACGCCTGGCACGATGTCAGCTTCTCCAGCGATATGGCTTACTATGTCGATACATATTCGCGCATCGACCTGCCGAATATCGCCGAACTGCGCAGCGCCGACGGCACGCTGGTCACCGAGGTCGAGCATGGCGATATCAGCAAGCTGGTGGCCGCCGGTTTCAGGGCGCCCGAAGTTTTCACCGCCAAGGGCCGCGATGGCAAGAGCGATATCTGGGGCATCATCGTGAAGCCGCGCGATTTCGACCCGAACAAAAAATACCCGGTGATCGAGAACATCTATGCCGGCCCGCACGATAATTTCGTGCCCAAGACCTTCTGGCCGTTCGGCCTGCATTCGGGCGGCGACAAGGTGGTGGGGATGCAGGCCCAGGCCGATCTCGGCTTTATCGTGGTGCAGATCGACGGCATGGGCACCATGAACCGCTCCAAGGCCTTCCATGACGTGGCGTGGAAGAATGTCGGCGATTCCGGCTTCCCCGACCGTATCCTGTGGCACAAGGCCGTGGCGGCGAAATATCCGTGGTACGACATCAGCCGCGTCGGTATCTATGGCGGCTCGGCCGGCGGGCAAAGCGCGCTGGGGGCGCTGGAGTTTCATCCGGACTTTTACAAAGCCGCCGTCGCCTATGCCGGCTGTTATGACAACCGCATGGACAAGATAAGTTGGAACGAGGAATGGATGGGCTGGCCGGTCGATGACAGCTACAGCAAGTCCTCCGGTGTCGATAATGCCTGGCGGTTGCAGGGCCATATCCTGATGATCGTCGGCGAGCAGGACACAAACGTCGATCCCTCCTCGACGCTTCAGGTGGTGGCTGCCCTGATCAAGGCGCGCAAGGATTTCGACCTGATCGTGGCGCCGAACCAGGGACACGGGGCGCTGCGCAATGTCGGTGATTTCAGCTACGGCCTGCGCCGCCAGTATGATTACTTCGTGCGCCACCTGCGCGGCGAGCCGACGCCCGACTGGAACGCGTTACCCGAAACCGCGGCTAAAGCCCCATAAATCGTATAATTTATATTTGACGGACTATTGGATCGGTGTTTTACATTAAACCTCACCCTCCGTAATCTCCTTCCACCGAAAGCCGCTTATGACTCTTCGCACCGCCTCCGCTTTTCGCCGCTGTTCGAGCCTGCTGGTTCTGGCCACAGCCCTGACGATGAGCGGCTTTGCCCTGCCGGTCATGGCGGAAAATACCTTGGCTGCGCAACCATGGAACAGTGCGGACGCACAGGTTTCGGTCTTCGATACGCCGGATTTCATGCTGTCCCTGCAACAGACCTCGCAGACCCTGGTGTCTCTGGCCCCCAAGGCGGCTAAGGACGGATTCGATTTCGCGCCGTCGAACCGCTTTACCCAACGCCTGGGTGACGGCGCCTATCGCGTCGGTGATCTCGACCTGCGCCTGCGTGCCGTGGGCGCCGAGGCCTGGAGCGATTATTCCACCGCTTTCAAGCGCGCCAGGGTGACGCCACTCAAGGTCAAGGGCGCGCTCGCGGCGGCCGATATCACATCATCGCTGGGGGCCGGTTTTCCGCTGAAAGTGACGCGCTCCTGGTCGGTGATCGGCGGCAGGCTGGTTCTGCGTTACACCCTGACCAATCCCGGCAAGAGGGCCATCGAGATTGGCGGTCTGGGTCTGCCGATGGTCTTCGACAACATCATCACCGGCCGTCATCTCGACGACGCCCACGAAACCGCCTCTTTCTACGATCCCTATGTCGGCCGCGACGCCGGTTATTTGCAGGTCAATCGCCTGAATGGCGCCGGCCCTTCCCTGCTCGTCCTGCCGGAAAAGAACACGCCGTTCGAGTTGTACAAGCCGATCCTCAATGAACGCGATGCCGATAAGTCGCTGAAAATCTACAACGATCCCGAACCGCGTAACATGACCTTCGAGGGTTTCTATGATTGGATGGTCGCCTCGAAGGGCTTCGCCGATACCGACTGGAAGGGCGTCCAGCAATGGAATGATCCGACTTCGCTGATACTCAAGCCGGGTGAGAGCCGTACCATCGGCGTGCGCTTCGTGCTGTCGCCAGGGGTCCGCGAGATCGAAACCACCCTGATACAAAATGGCCGGCCAGTCGTCGTCGGTCTGCCGGGCTATGTGGTCCCGACCGATATGGATGCTGAATTGTTCGTCCACTCGGCGCAGGCCGTGAAATCCGTCAGCGTCTTCCCTGAAGGCGCGCTGGAGGTCAGCGCAGCACAAAAAGCGAAAGACGGCTGGGTGAAGTACGCCGTCACCGGCAAGACGGATGGCCGCGCCCGCATGACCCTCACCTATGCCGATGGCTCGGTCCAGACCGTGCACTATCTCGTCACCAAGCCGGAGCAGCAGGTGGTAGCCGATATGGGCCACTTCCTGACGACGAAGCAGTGGTACGAAAACCCGTCCGATCCCTTCAAGCGCAGCCCGTCGATCATGGGCTATGACCGCGACGAGAACCATATCATCACCCAGGACAACCGCGTCTGGATATCCGGCCTGAGCGATGAGGGCGGCGCCGGCTCGTGGCTGGCCACCATCATGAAGCAGCTCGATAATCCGGTGCCGGAAGAGGTGGCGAAGTTCGAGCAGTTCGCCGACACCACCCTGTGGGGCCAGATCCAGGTGCCGGATGGTCCTGACAAGTACGGCGTGCACAAGTCGGTCATGTTCTATGATCCGAAAACCATGCCGGAAGGTACCTACGATCCGAAGCTGAACTGGAACACCTGGTCGGCCTGGGACCGCGAGGGCGCCGCCGATCTGGGCCGTTCCTACAACTATCCGCACGTCGCCGCCGCCTGGTGGACGCTCTACCGCCTCGGCCGCTACCATGACGGCCTGGTGACAAAGGAAACCTGGCAGACCTACCTGACGCGCGCCGCCGAAACCACCAAGGCGATGATGACCAAAGCGCCTTACTATACCCAGTTCGGCCAGATGGAAGGCGATGTCTTCGTCTATATCCTTCAGGATTTGAAACGCGAAGGCTTTACGGATGAAGCCGCCGAAATCGAAACAATGATGAAGGGCCGCGCCGATATCTGGAAGACGCTGAAATATCCGTTCGGCTCTGAAATGCCGTGGGATTCGACCGGTCAGGCCGAGGTCTATATGTGGTCGCGCTATTTTGGCGACGAGAAAGCCGCCGATGTCACGCGTGAGGTCATACTGGCTTATGACCCAACCATTCCGCACTGGGGTTATAATGGTTCGGCGCGTCGCTTTTGGGACTTCCTCTATGCCGGCAAGCAGTCGCGTATCGAACGCCAGCTTCACCATTACGGCTCCTCGCTCAATGCCGTGCCTCTGTTTGACGCCTACCGCGCCAATCCCTCCGATTTCCAGCTCCTGCGCGTCGCCTACGGTGGCCTGATGGGATCGCTGACCAATATCGATTCCGAGGGCTTCGGCGCCGCCGCCTTCCACTCCTTCCCGGACGCCATGCACTGGGACGGCATGAACGGCGACTACGGCATGAGCTTCTTCGGCCATGCGGTGGCCTCTGCGGCCTATCTGGTCGATCACCCGACCTTCGGATGGGTCGGTTTCGGCGGCAATGTCAGTCAGGCCGATGGCGTTATCACGCTCCAGCCGAAGGACAGCGCCCGCGCACGGGTTTTCATCGCGCCGGCGGGGCTATGGCTCACGCTTGACGCCGGGAAGTTCACCGCCACCACCTACGATCCGAGAACAGGCCAGGTGACGGTCACCTTCGCCCCAGCGGACGCCCACACGCCGAAGGCCTATCTCAACGTCAAAACCACGACGGCCACCGGCAAGGCCTATATTGCCAACGCGCCAGTCGAGCATGGCGCCTACATCACCCAACTCGATGCAAATGCAACAACTATTGAACTGACGCCAAAAGCCAATTAACACTCATCAGGCCACGATCCAGCCCGGATCGTGGCCAATTATATTTTGGGAAACACCTATGGGACTATTCGGACCACTAAAACCGCTGAGGCGCACTGAGGAAGACGGCAAGGCCCTGGCCAAAACATTGAGCTGGCCGCATTTGATGGCGCTGGGTATCGGCGGCATCATCGGCACCGGCATCTATTCACTGACCGGCGTCGGCGCGGGCCTGGCCGGACCGGGCGTGCTCATCTCCTTCGCCCTGTGCGGACTGGTCTGCGCCTGCGCGGCCCTGGCCTATACCGAAATGTCGACACTGATCCCCACAGCGGGTTCGGCCTATACCTATACCTATTCGGCCATAGGCGAGATCGCCGCCTGGGTGGTCGGCTGGGCCTTGATCCTCGAATACTCGCTGGCCTGCTCCACCGTGGCCGTCAGTTGGTCGGCCCACCTGTACGGCTGGCTTCATGACGGCCTGGGGCTTCAGTTACCGGCCATCTTGATGAACGCGCCTCATGCCGGCGGATTGCTCAACCTGCCCGCCGTGCTCGTCTCGCTGGCGGTCATGGGCCTGCTGCTGATCGGCGCGAAGGAAAGCGCCACCGTCAATATCTTTCTGGTCATCATCAAGATCGTGGCACTGGGAGCGTTCGTCGTTCTGACCCTGCCGATGGTGAAGGCCGGCCATTACGATCCGTTCGCCCCTTACGGTTTCCTGGCGCACGAGATGGAAGGCCGCAAATATGGCATCATGGGAGCCACCGCGATTGTCTTCTTCGCCTTCTTCGGTTTTGACGCGGTTTCCACCTCGGCCGAAGAAGCCAAGAATCCCGGCCGCGACCTGACCATCGGCATATTGGGATCGATGGGCGTTTCGACCCTGATCTACATTCTGGTGGCGGGCGCGGCTGTCGGCGCGGTGGATTTCCGCCAATTCGCCTTCTCCGGTGAGGCCCTGCCGCATGTGTTGCGTTCGGTCGGCTATCCTTTGATGGCCACGCTGGTCGGCATGGCGGCCATTGTGGCCCTGCCGTCGGTGATTCTGGTCATGATGTACGGCCAGAGCCGTATCTTCTTCGTCATGGCGCGCGATGGCCTGTTGCCGCAGACCGTGGCCAAGGTCAACAGGAAGGGCGCTCCCGCCCTGATCACGCTGCTGACAGGCCTCTTTGTCGCCGTCTTCGCCGGTTTCGTGCCGCTGGACGAAATCGCCGCCTTGTCGAACGCCGGGACCCTGATCGCCTTCGTGGCCGTGGCCCTGTCCATGCTGATCCTGCGCCGCAGGCTGCCGGACGCCGTGCGCACTTTCCGGACGCCGGCGCACTGGATCGTCGGCCTGATCGCCATCTGCGGCTGCGCCTTCATCTTCTCCAGCCTGCCGTCGAAGAGCCAGGCTTTCACCCTGATTTGGATGGCCATCGGCCTGGTTTTCTACTTCTCCTACGGTCGCTGGAACAGCCGTTTGCGCAAGGAAGCCAAGGCCATGGCCGCGGAATAGAATCCGGATAATCTCCGCATTAATGAAACCCCCGAAAGCTCCGCTTTCGGGGGTTTTTTATGCCTTGGGTCGAAAGGAACAGGATCGCAACAAGAACCTGATATCTTGATTATTCGGGAAACTCGCAATTTTTATGAGGATGGTGCCTGGAGCCGGAATCGAACCAGCGACACGCGGATTTTCAATCCGCTGCTCTACCAACTGAGCTATCCAGGCCTTCAACTCAGACAGCGGCAAAACGCGCGCCATCTCGGTCGGGAGGCAGGTCTATAGGGGAGCTATATCCCCTTGTCCAGACGAAAAAGACAAGGATTTCCGAAAAACCATCACTCTTCCACATCATCTTCAGATAAAGGCGCCGCGGCCAGCCCGGCATCCGTGTCCTCATCGCTGACCGACAGGCTGCCGGCACCGTCAATGACGTAATCCCCCTTCAGCCAATGGACCAGATCGACATCGGCGCATCGTTTGGAACAAAACGGCGCAAAGCTCGGCGCGGCATTGACAACGCCATCGAGCGCTTCGCCATAAGGCTTCCGGCAACGGGTGCATTTGCGGATCATGTGACGATTACCTCGGACTTGGCGGCGGCTTCCAGGCGAATGATCGCCGACAGGGGATCATGGGAAACCGCCAGCAACGAACGTATAATATCTAGGGTGCCAACAGGCGCACGCAAGGTCAGGAGACGGCCCGGTTCGCCCTCGGCGCGTTTTACAGCGTCACGCAGCAACCGGTGTGCCGCGCGAACCGGCAAATGAACCCTGTCCATCAGTGGCGCCACGCCCCATGGGCGAACAAATTCCAGCGTACCGAACTTGCCGATCGGGCCAATGATAAGCTTGCCAGCTTCAGAGCCGAAACCGGCCTGCAACAGATTGCGCAGACGGTCCGCGTCATGACGCTTGCCGATCAGGTCGATGACAGTCAGGCCGGCCAGACCGGAAAGCCGCAACCGCCGGCCGATATCGCTGACTGCGCGTTCATTGCAGCTTTTGGCGAAAGCTTTCGGCGTAGCGATACCCTCTCCACCCGCTGAATCGACATCGCAGGCAATCAGGGCGCGGGTGCGTTCGATACCGAGATAACCGCCCCCGGATAAGGGACCGGAAGGATTGAGCGCCGCCTCTTCCGCGTTGTCCAGCATATCCGGATCAAATATTGATTCAACGATATCGCCCCAGCCATCGGCCTGTGCCCGCAAACGATCTTTCAGGGACTGAACCGGTGATATGCGGCGGGGATCGCCTGTCGCGGAACCGATCAGGCGGGCGCGGGCCAATTTTTCCTGACGGGCCTCGGCAATGATTTCGACTTCAAGCGTCACGCCTTCGACCAGCCTGGCGAACAGTTCCTGCGGCACGTCCAGAACGGCCTCCGCGCCATCGGCCAAGGCCAGGAAGGCCAAACCGCCCGCCTTGCTTTTCAAGCGCGCCACGGAACGCGCCCCCACCAATATCAATGATTGATCGAACTCATAGCCCTCGGCATAGAGATACGGCCGGCCATCGATGCAGACCGCACCGCGCGCCAGGCCGAACCGGCTCTCATAGTAAAGGGTAATCACTTCGCATATCCGGCGCCTTCGAGCAGGCATTTCGTTTCGTAGAGCGGCAAGCCCATGACGCCGGTATAGCTGCCGACCAGTTGGGTGACGTAAGCGCCGGCCAGACCCTGGATGGCATAGCCGCCGGCCTTGCCGATGCCTTCACCGCTGGCCAGATAGGCGGCGATATCGGCAGCGCTGAGGCGCTTGAAGGTCAGGCGCGTCTCGACCAGCCGCGAAGACAGTTTCCCCGCCGGGCTGACCAGCGCCACGCCGGTATAGACGCGGTGACCACGACCGGAGAGCCGTTTGAGGCAGGCCGCCACATCGGCTTCGCTTTCGGCCTTGTCGAGCACCCGGCGGCCCATGCAAACCACCGTATCGGCGGCCAGAACATATCCGGGCGTCACCGCCGCCACGGCCTGGGCCTTGGAGACGGCCAGCCGCAGCGCCAGTTGCGCCGGGGTTTCATCTTTCAGGGGGGATTCGTCGAGATCGGCCGCCGCGATCTGGTCAGGCGCATACCCGATCTGGACCAGGAGATCACAGCGGCGCGGGCTGGCGCTGGCCAATATTAACGGGGCGCGCACAGCCATCAGGCGCTTTTACTTGAAGCGGTAGGTGATACGACCCTTGGTCAGGTCATAGGGGGTCATTTCGACCAGGATACGGTCGCCGGCCAGGACACGAATGCGGTTCTTGCGCATCTTGCCGGCGGTGTGGGCGATAATTTCATGGCCGCTCTCTTCCAGCTTCACGCGGAAGGTCGCGTTGGGAAGCAATTCAACAACAGTGCCCGGAAATTCTAAAAGTTCTTCTTTTGCCATACGGCCCCTCTGAATGCGGACGGACTCCTCAACGGGACTCACATCGCTCAAAATATTCGCTTGCGCCCTTTATACCCAAAGGCCGTCACTGGAAAGCCCAAAAAGGAAAAGCGCTCCCCGCCGGAAGCAGGGAGCGCTTAGAAGAAAGCCTGATGTGAGAAACTAGAACTTCCTCACGAGGCTGAGAGTGGCCGTATCGGCATTACCCTTGTCGCCGTTGAAATCCGAACGCGTATAGTCGGCGCGAACCGCATAGCTCGGATTGATGTGGTACTGGCCGCCGATGCCGTAATCGAGCGCCGTGCCTTGTTCGTATTTGCCAGCGGCGGCCGGGGCCTTCAGGTCGGTATCGGAAACACCGACGCGGCCGATCAGGTCGAAGCTCGGCGAAACCGGCAGGTAGCCGACACCGTAGACAGCGGCCTTGTTGGTCAACTTGTAATTACCGCCGACGCCATTGTCGTCATTGGTGCCGAAAGCGGCCTCGCCTTCAACGCCGAAATACTTGTTGATCTTGGTGCCGACACGCGCATTGACGCTGCCGAGCTTGGAATCCGTCTTGTCGTTATCCGTTTGCTGATAGCCGAGCGAACCATAGACACGGCCCGTATCCTGGGCGCTGGCCACCGTACCGGCAGCAAGGGTGGCCACGGCGGCGGCGGCGATCAAAAAGGTCTTCTTCATAGCATGTGCTCCATATTTAAAGAGGTCACGCATCGGGGAGAATGCGGGCCGGACGATCCTGTTGTCGTCTGAGTTCAATATGGTGCCGCCGCCGGACCTTCGTGGGGCAATTGCGGGGTCTTTTTGAGGTCTTTAGGGTCAAATAAGACCATATGAACACCCTCTTGCCCCGACTAAGGCGAACCGCGTGATAAATGTCCGCATTCGGCCAGATTCACGCCCCATTGATGAATGGAGATGAATGACAAAAATGTAATTAAATCATAAAGATAGGAAAATTTTGCCGATTCAGATACGAACCAGGGCGTTCACCAGAGTGAACAGGCGCCGTGCCGTTTCGTGGTCGATGGCGACCTTGCCCCTGAGGCGTTCGGCCAGCAGTTCGGCGCCTTCGTTATGCACGCCCCTGCGCCCCATGTCGATCGACTCGATCTGCGCCGGCGTGGCATTTTTCAGCGCCTCGTAATAGCTCTCGCAGATCAGGCGATAATCACGCAGCATCATCTTGAACGGCGCCAGGGAGAGCATGATGCGGCGGGCGAAATCCGCTCCGGTGATATCGAAGACCAGCCGGTTATCTTCCAGGGCCAGCCTCAGGTCGAACGGCCCCTGCCCGTCCGCCACGCCTTCCGGCACAAAGCTATTCTTTTCGATCAGGTCGAACATGGCGACCTTGCGTTCATGCTCCACCTGATCGGAGGGCGCGCTTAAGGAAGCTTCATCGATGTCGATTCGGGCGATACGCATGGCAGTTGTCTCACTTTCATCTTCAAAGCAGAATGAGCATAACTCCGCCTGATTTGGCAAGGCCAAGCCGACGTGTCAGAAATGTTCCGGCATGGTTCTGGCGCGGCGCGGCGCGGCCAGGTCGAGCAGCAGCACATCGACACATTCAGCCTCGACACGGACATCCCGGTTGGCCGCACCGGCGAAACGCAGGGTCAGGGCGACGGCCGGTGCCTCCAGCGGTTCGACCGCGATATCGAGCAGACTCAAGGGCAGGCTCGTCTGCCTGATATCCAGCCCGCGCATCCTGACCGCCGTCACGCATGAAATCCGCAGGACACTGGGCGCTCTCAGGGGAACGCCTTTATCCGCCTCATGGCAGAAACGGTTCATCCGCAGGGTAAAGTGACGCCCCGCCGGATCATAGCTGAGATCGCCGGCGCGCAGGGCGGCGTCCTGCACCAGAGCGGAAATGGCGGGCAAATCATCCATTTCCTGCGCCATCAGACGCAGGGGTTTGGCAGGCGCTGTCCCGAATCCGAAAAGCCCCATCTATTCGTCTTCCGTCACCGGTTCATCGCCCTTGATGCGGCGGATCTTCGCGCCGCAGGCCGACAACTTGCCTTCGAGATTTTCAAAGCCGCGATCGAGGTGATAGACGCGATTGACCGTGGTTTCGCCACGCGCCGCCAGTCCGGCGATCACCAGACAGGCCGAGGCGCGCAGATCGGTGGCCATCACCTGGGCGCCACGCAGTTCGGCGACACCGTAAACGCGCGCCTCGCTGCCGCTGACGCGGATATCCGCGCCGAGACGGCCCAGTTCGGGGACGTGCATGAAACGGTTTTCGAAGATGGTTTCACGGATAACACTCTCGCCATCGGCCAGGGTCATCAGCGCCATGAATTGGGCCTGAAGATCGGTGGCGAAGCCGGGATAGACATCGGTCGTCACGTCGACGGGCTTGATCGCACCGGAACGCTTAATCGTCACGGTATCGAAACCGCGATGGATTTCACAACCGGCCTCAACCAGCTTATCCAGCAGGATGGAGATCAGTTCCGGACGCACCCTGGTCAGGCGGACTTCACCGCCAGCCATGGCGCCCGCCACGGCATAGGTGCCGGCCTCGATGCGGTCGCAGATCACCGACCAGTCTGTTCCGTGCAGCGACGTGACACCTTCAATCACGATGGTGGGGGTGCCGTGCCCCGACACCTTGGCGCCCATGGCGTTGAGACACTCGGCAAGATCGGAGATTTCCGGCTCGCAGGCGGCGTTCTTCAGCACCGTCGTGCCATGCGCCAGCACCGCCGCCATCAGAGCATGCTCGGTGGCGCCGACCGAGACGAACGGAAATTCAATCTCGTTGCCTTTCAGACCGCGCGGCGCCTGGGCGAAGACATAGCCTTCGTGCATGTCGATATGGGCGCCCAGGCTTTCCAGCGCCTTCAGGTGCAGATCGACCGGACGCGCGCCTATGGTGCAGCCGCCGGGCAAGGATACCTTGGCATGACCGGTACGCGCGATCAAAGGTCCCAGCACATTGAACGAGGCGCGCATCTGGCGCACCAGATCATAGGGCGCGAAAGACGAGGTTATTTCCGGCGTATGCAGCAGGGTTTCCTGGCCGTCAGGGCCGTCCGATTCGGTGATTTGCGTACCGAATCGCTTCAGCAGGCGGCCCAGCAGACGTGTATCGGCCAGGCGCGGCATATTGGTCAGGCGTACCGGTTCGGAGGTCAGCAGGGAGGCGGCCATCAGCTTGATGGCGGAATTCTTCGCGCCCGAAACGGGGATGTCTCCGAAGAGAGGGCTGCCGCCCTCGATAGCGATGCGATCCATAAACCGGCCTGTAACTCGAACCTCTGCGCCAAAACGGCGAATACGCGGTTCTACATGACATTAGGCCATGCGCAACACTTCGTTTGCGTTTTCAGGACTCGTTTGGCTTCCCTTTTTCGTTATCAGGGTTCCGATCCTTGTCCGTGGGGGTGCCGGCGGCTTTCCGGCGGCGCAGATTATCCCGCAGCGCCGCCTGTAAACGCGCCGCGCGCAATTCGGCCTGGGTGGGGGCGCGTTTCGCGGGTTTCGACGGATCGGGCGTATCGGACATGAAAAAAGCCGCTCGGAATATGACGAGAGGCCCTGGGCTTAAGAAATCCGGGGATTAATTGCAAGCCGGATGATTTTTCACCGCCCTGCCGCATTTTTCGCTTTGTCTTTTCAAAAACTTTGGCTATAGCCGCCGCCTCGGATAAGTTTCTTATCCCGGCCGCGTTAGCTCAGTGGTAGAGCGCATCCTTGGTAAGGCTGAGGTCGAGAGTTCGAGTCTCTCACGTGGCACCATGAAGCCCCAAACCTCGCAAGAGTTTGGGGCTTCGCCATTTCCGGCTTCCTATTTCATTTGCGGCGCCTGATCGACAAAGCGCCCGATCAGGCCGGCCACGGCGATCAGCACGGTGATTTTCGCCATGCCTTGCGCGGGGATCAGGGCCTTCACTTCATCCGGCACCTGCAGCCAGAGAGCCGGAATGGCCGCCACCGCGCCGAGCGCCCAGGTGGAATAGGCGCGCAGGGTTTCGCGCCAGTTATCGATCAGTCGTGGCAGTTTCATTGGTTTAGCTCCTGTATGGGTATGTGAACGTGGAAACGGAGGTCATGGCGCGGTTGCCCGTTCCGCTGACTCCGACAGCGACGAACAGGCCCAGTTCCGCCGACCAGCAGACACCACGCCAACTGTTGTCGGCCGCGCTCGTGCGCAGCGTCCAGGCAAGACCATCGGGCGAGGTCATGACGCGTACACCTGCGCCGCTGCCGCCGACAGCGCAGAAAAGACCCAGTTCCGGTGACCAGCAGACGCCGCGCCAGTCGTTATCGGCAGCACTCGCGCGCGCCGTCCAGATGCGGCCGTCCGGCGAGGTCATAATCCGGTTGCCGATACCCGTATTGGCCACCGCGCAGAAAAGCTCCAGCTCCGTCGACCAGCAAACCGACAGCCAGTTGTTATCCGCCGCGCTGGCGCGTACGGTCCAGATAACGCCATCCGGCGAGGTCATGACGCGATCGCCCGTACCGGTGATCGCCACCGCGCAAAACAGGCCCAGTTCCGCCGACCAGCAGACGTTATACCAATTGTTATCGGCCGCGCTGGCGCATGCGGTCCAGGCAAGACCATCCGGCGAAGTCATGACCCGATTGCCCGTGCCAGTGATTGCCACCGCGCAGAACAATCCCAGTTCCGCCGACCAGCAGACCGAACACCAGTCATTATCCGCCGCGCTGGATTGCGTGGTCCAGACAACACCGTCCCCTGAGGTCATGACCCGGTTGCCCGTGCCGGAATTGGCTACCGCGCAGAACAGCCCCAGTTCCGCCGACCAGCAGACCGACAGCCAGTTGTTATCCGCGGCGCTGGATTGCGCGGTCCAGGCAAGGCCATCCGGCGAGGTCATGACGCGGTTACCGGCGCCGGTAATCGCTACCGCGCAAAACAAGCCCAGTTCCGCCGCCCAACAGACGGAAAACCAACTGTTATCGGCGGCGCTCGCGCTGGCCAGCCAGGCGGCGCCCGTGACATAGTTCCGCTGCGGAACGGACGGCGTTTTGTAGCCGGTCCCGCCGAAACGCACCCGACCACTGAAACGGTTCACCGTCAGGGCCGGCCGCCAGTTGCCGCCATCCGGCGACACTTTCAGGCTGAAGTGGTTGTCGCCCAGCAATCCCAATACCGCGTGCGTATTGTAGCCAGTCTGCAAAAGTATCTGCGCGCTGTTTCCCCCGGCCTCCTTGTTGAGATTCAGGGAAATATCGCCACTGCCACCCTCTCCGGCCGTTTTCGCCGTCAGAAGCGCCGCTTCGCCTTTAACCGCCAGCACATTGTAGGCGTCAGCGGTCGTGCCCACACCGAGGCGGCTGAGATTGGCCAATGCCTTGAGCGCATCCTCGAACGCGGTCCAGCCCGCGGCTGTACGCAACAGGAAGATGCCCTCGGATTTGATGTAGACAATCGCGCCTTCGGGAAAGGCGACCGTTTCCCAGGCACCGCCCTCCGCGCGGACAAACGTACCGGCCGCAAGCGCCGCCCAGACTGCGCCAGTCGGCGTCGGCGGCAGAATATAGCTGTCGCCATCCGCCGGACTGGCCGGCTGCGCGCTGACATTACGACTGATCGCCTGCGCCTGGACCAGGCTTTCCAGCCGCATCAGGCCGGCGTTCATGACGATGCGCTTCTGGCTGTGGTCGCCGATCAGCGGCAGTTGGAGTCGGGGTGTCGTATCGCTCACGCCGCACCTTTCGTTCAGGAATGAATTTGATCCCTGAAGCATGAGGCGGCCGCGGTGAGCGGGGATTAGTTATTGCAGATAAACGAGGCGCTTCTTGCCCTTGATATGACGCATTTCACCGACATTATCCTGATGGCTGCCGTCACGGTGCGCTTGCGAGGCATTGCCCTCGATATAGAGCGTCTTCTCGATATCCTTCTGGATCATATGGGCGGCATAGAGGTGCCCCTGGAAAAAGGTATCGACAGTCGAGCCGATAATGGGGATGACGGTATCTCCGAGCGATATCCCGGAATCGACCAGCAAGGCGAGAAAAGCGGCGGCCAGGGTTGTGGCGTCACAGCGGGCGCGAAGCCCCTGGAAGAGGATAAAGGCGCCCGCCAGCACGGAATAGGCCGTTCCCAACCCCGGAATCGGCACCCATGCCAGTATGCCATCCAGTCCGATGATATTGATCGGTCCGATGCCGATGATGCGGTCGGACAGGCGCTTGACGGTATCGACCGAGTCATAGATGCGCCGTACCTCGTCATGGGTTTTTGCGAACATAGCCCTTGCCCCCCGATCGATCGCCAAATATAGACTGAGGCCGTTAACCCCTGTTAACGAAATAGCGGGCGGAACACTGCTTTTGTCAATAGCGATTGGATTCCGATGCGTGTGATCCCCGCCTTCAGAGCCATCTGGTCAGGCCTGTGCATCGGGGTATCCGGCCTGGCGCTGGCTGGCGGGCTGATCTGCCTGAAGACATTCCGCCAACCCCTGCTCTATCTTATCGATATCTTCACTCTGCCGTTCCTGACATTGGCGGTCGGGCTGACCGTGGCCTTCTGGCTGATCCACGAGAAAATCGCCTGGCGGCTGGGCGCGGTGGCCTGCGGGGTCTGGCTGCTGGCCCTGGCGCCGCAAGCATTCACGACGCAGCGTCCGGCCAATAACACCGCGCCTCCCGTGCGTCTGATGTTTGCCAACCTCTACATCCATAACAAGACGCCGGAGCGCCTGCTCGACTGGGTTAATACGGAAAAGCCGGACATTATTGCCACGGTTGAAAATCTGACCGATCCCCAATATACGCCGGCGGTCAATCGACACTATCCCTTCCAGTACAAGTACCGCGACACCGTAGTTTATTCCCGCTATCCGATTCTGGCGAGCCATCATGGCGAAACGGAATACAGCTTCGACATGCTCGATATCGGCACGCCGCAAGGATTGATGCACCTGGCTGTCGTACATCTCTGCCAGCCGAAAATCGGGACGCACGATTGCCAGTCCTCGCAGATGACGCGGTTAAGGGCGGATATATTACCTGACCAGCGCTCCCGAACCGTCATGGTCGGCGATTTCAATTCAAGTTCAAGCGCCTATCTGTTGCAGGATTTTGCCCGCGATATGGACTTCAAGCCCATGGCCGCCCCCACCGGCACCTGGCCATCGGTCTTGCCGGGAATCCTGCGCATCGGTATCGACAACGCCTTCGCGGGCAGGCATTTCAGCCTGTCGCGTCGCAAGGTCGGGCCTGACAATGGCTCCGACCACCGGCCCATCGTCGTCGATATCCACCCAGCCGCTTAAGATTTTTTCGTCGGTTTCCTGACCGCCGAAACCGCCTTGGCGATCGGCTTGGGTTCCACTTTGGGCGCTGCCGCCTTAAGCACCGCCGGTGCTTCAATCGCCACCTCGCTGACCGCCACGGGCGCTTCGATGACCGGGTCGAAGACGACTTTCGGTTCCGGCGGTTCCGGCGCGGCCTCAGCCACCGCGTCCGCCACCTTTTCAACCGTATTCTCAGCGGCCTTTGCCGTGGCTTTCGCGGCCCCAACCACTGACTCAGTTACTGGCTCAGCGGTTTCCGCCACTTCCGTACGCGCCGCCGCCCAGACGCTGTTGAAGCCCGGCCACTTGCTTGCCAGATCCGCCATCTGCGGCATGTCCTTCAGCAGGCCTTCGCTCTTGCTGAGGCTCTGGGTCATTGCCCAGGCGCCAAGGCCAAAACTGGAGGCGGCCCAGAAAGGCACCCACATGGGCGAAAGCGCCCCTACCCAGAAGTTCACCACTTTCTCGGAAGCGGCCTTGACCTCTTCCGGCGTGGCGGGAAATTTCGGCGTCGGGTAATCGGTCATGCTCAACATCTCAGCCTCAGGGGGTTATGGGAACATATTGCAGCGCAACATAACACATTGACGCCCAATCGCCAATATGGCGAGCGATCACAATATCCTTATGCGCGCCTCACCGCCCGCCTCGCCGAAGGTGGCCACCACGTCTTCGCAGATGGCGGTCAATAGCGGCGCGAAAGCCTCCGGCGCATTGACCGTCACCAGGGCGCAACCGTTCATCTTCATCGGGTTCCATAATGGACGCAGGCGCAATTCGGCCACCAGCATCCCGGCCATTTCGGCCATTTCGCCCATTTCGCGCTCCATATGACGCAGCCAGGCATCGAAGGTTTCCAGGTCTTTCAGCGGCAGCCAGATCAGGAAGCGGGCTTCCGGCCGCAGCGTCAAAACGTCGCGCACCGTTTCGGTGATGCGTTTGTAATCATCCGGCTTCTCGAACGGCGGATCAACCAGATAGAGCAGATCCTCGTCGCCTTCGGTGGTTTGCAGAGCCACCTTGTAGCCATCGGCCTTGACCGCCTGGCCGCGCGGCTCGATCCGGTCATGCAGCAGGCGGTAGTCGTCGTCACGCAATTCGCAGCCGACATACTGATCTCCCGCCCGCTGGTTATCCAGAATGAGGACCGGCGAACCGGGATAGATGCCGACCTGCCCCCTGAAGCCCGCTTTCGCATTCTTGGCGCGGACATAATCGGCCAGCGGCTTAAGGCTTTCCGGCACATCGCGGCGCATCAGGTATTTGATCCCGGCCTCGGCCTCTTTCGAGCGGGCGAAATCGGGATTGGAGAGGTCGTAATAGCCGGCTCCGGCATGGGTATCGACCACCAGCAAAGGCTTGTCGGTGTTCCGCAGCAACCGCAACAGGGTCAACACGGCGGCGTGCTTGGCGAGATCGGCGAAATTTCCGGCGTGAAAGCCGTGACGATAGTTCATATCGGCCTAATCGCGCGCTTTCACCGCCAGGATCAAGAGACTTTGGCCCAGAAGGCCGGTTTTTTCGACAAAGGCATTGGGCAGAGGATAAACAATATAACGTTTCAGCCAGATCAGAAGCCGATTGACGCCCAGTGTAAAGCCATTCCGGCCCAGTATTTTCAACAGATTGCGCCGCAAACCAAAACTGATCGCCACACCATAGGGCGACGGCGATCCGATATAAAGCACGTCAAAGCCGCAACCGGTAAACAGCGCCTTGAGCGTCGCGCCGGTGAACTGATTGACGTGTTCCGGGAAGATCAGCGGTTTCGATGCCGCTCCCATCGTCAAGCGATCCAGGCTGTTGAAATTGGGCACACCGATCAGACAGGCCCCATCCTTGATCAGCTTTTCGCGCAAGCTCAACAGGAAAGCTTTCGGATCAAGCATATGCTCCAGCACATCGAACATGGTCAGAAAATGGATTTCATCGGGTTTGAAATCCTCTATGGCGCCGTCGCGCATCGGCACGCCGAACAGAACCATTGCGGCTTCACGCGCCCTGGCGCTGATTTCAATGCCTTCGGCGTCAAAGCCTGTTTCGGCCAGTGCCTTGACCACCGCGCCATTTCCTGCGCCGAAATCCACCGCCTTGCCTGTTTTCGGCAGTTGCGGAAAACGGGCCTGGAAATCTTTGATCATGCCGATCTTGTCGCGTATGGCGTTATCGTAATCCGCCGCAACGGCTGAATCACAGGCATATACGGCGGCTTCGGCATAGTAGGCGTTCAGATATTCGGACGTCGGCCGCGGCGACATAAAGACAAACCCACAGGCGATACAGCGCCGCGTCGTATAGTTCTCCGGCAACTTATAAAGCGCCTCACCTTTAGAGACGCCGCACAGCGGACAAATCATAATCACCTCATTTTTCAAGGTGAAGCGATTCAGTCTTTGAGCAAACCCAGTTCTTTTCGCTTTTTCTTCGGTAAGGCGGCTACAATCAGGTCATAAGACCCACGCACATGGTCCATCAACGCGTCATCGGGGATACCCCTGGCCTGAATCCATTTCATGCCGCGCGAAGCGAGATAGGGCGCCGGCCGACAGCCCTCGGCATCACTGAGGATTTCATAGCCGATCGGCGTCACCTTGAAACTGACCGACAGCCCGATATCTTCCAGGAAACCGGCAATGGCGAAAACCTTACCCCCCACCTTCCAGACATCCGCCCCGCCCCACTGCACCACATGGGTGGTGTGTGGCAGGCTGGCGCAAAAGGCGTTAAAGGCGGCTGGCGTCACTTGAAGGCATCTCACGGGCAATTTGCAGGGTATCGGCCAGCAGCGATTCCGAGGTCGGCCAGGCGCCCGCGCCCTTGCCAGTGACATACCAGGTTTCGCCCCCAGAATCGCCAGAATGTTCTAACTCTATGATGGCTCGGTTCTGCTCGCCGCGCGCGCCAACGAGATAATGATCGGCATCGAGCACTTCCAGCTTCATCGAACCTTCCAGGCCATTCGCCGTGGGATAAGCGCGTGCCACATAACGCAGGCCCTTGCCCTTCGGGATGACCAGCGAGTCCTCGGTGATCTGGCCGACCTCGATATGTTTCGGCGTCTGGCCGGGGAAGGCGATTTCACGCAGCAGTTTCAGCTTGGCGCCGACATCGGTACCGTCGAGATCGGCGGTCGAATCCGGCTCGGCGAAGCCCAGACGGCGGGCCTCGTCCATGGCGGCGTCGAAGGTCTTGCCCGATTCCACCTGATCGATGACGAAGTTCGAGGTGCCGTTAAGCACGCCGGCTAGCGACTTGATCCTGTGTCCGGCCGCCACCGCGCGCTTCAATGCCTCGATGATCGGCGCGCCCCCGCCGACCGAGGCCGAATAGGTCAGCATGGCGCCGGAAGCCCTGGCCGCCGCTCGCAATTTATCCGCCGAAGCCGCCACCGCCTGCTTGTTGGCGCTGGTGACCGACACGCCGGCCTTCAGGAAACCTTCCAGCAGCTCGGCCGAGGGCGACACACCGGTGCCGATATCGACGAAAACATCGACATCATTGCGCACAAAGGACCGGGCATCCGAAGTAAAGCGCGCCGCCAGCGGATGATCGCGGCGTTTGGAGGCATCACGCACCAGTATGCGATCGACCTCGATCATTTCCGGCCATTCCAGGCAGCGTTCCAGGAACTTCGAGCCGACCCCGCCAGCGCCCATGACCGCGATGCGGATCGGGCGTTTCAGAGTCTGCGCCTTGCGGTAGACCGTCTCGGTCCCAAGCGTGGTTTCATAACCGCGCGCCAGGCCGGCCACCTGCACCGTCAGGCCGTTATCGGCGGCAAAGCGCATGGCCTTGCCCTGCACCACCGGGAAGGCGATCTTCACGGCTTCTTCCCAACTCAGGGATTCGTAGGGCCTAGCAGCATCGCCGACATTGGCCGGATCGGCATCGTAAACCGCATCGACGTCCTTGATCAGGCGCGCCGTCACGCCCAGCGCCTGAGCGATATAAACCGCCGTCAGGTCCGAACCACCACGGCCGAGCAGCACCGGCTCGCCCTCGGCGTTTTCGGCCACATAGCCCGGCACGACCACCAGATCGACGGTTTGCAGATCGCCCGTCAGCACCTCAGCCTTGATCGACACCGGATTGGCGTTGAGGTGCTCGCCCTCGGCCACCAGCCCGATCTCATAGGCGGAACGAAACTGCGTCACGATGCCCGAACGCTCGCAGGCCATGGCCAGAAGCGTGGCGGCGCGCATTTCACCGGTCGCCACCAGATGCGGCGTGGCGGAAGACACAGACGCCTGTGTATAGCTGCCGGCCAGGCGCAGAAGCTGATCGGTCTGGCCCTTGAAGGCCGAAACCACGGCGATCACCTTATGGGCGTCGCGGACATAACGGTAAATCTCGGACACCGCGCGTTGCAGCGCGCTTTCGCTCGTAAGCACCGAACCACCGAATTTAACGACCAGGACAGACATAATTCACCCGTTTCAGACCAATTTGCACGGTCGCTATAAGACTTTGACGCCGGAGCCAAGAAAAAACGTGTTTAGCGTTAAGATTCTTGACGTTGGTTTCGGACGCAACCGCTTCAATGGCTTGACAAGTGCCCATACCGGGTATGTCCTGCGGTCATGACGCAGCACACACGGATTATTCAGGATATAGAATTCACCGACGGACTGGATTTCGAAGAAATTCTCATGACTATCGAGGCCTCTCTGGGCATCCACTTCGCCGACAATGCTTTTACTGACATTCAAACATTGGGCCAATTCCACGATTTGATTTGCCAGGAAGCCGCGTTTGTTCCCGTGACCGGAACGAAATGCGCAACAGCCATGAGCTTTTACCGCCTTAAGGCCGCCATTAACCGCACCGGCGCACCACGAAAATTATCACCGAAAACACCGCTAAAGGCGCTGTCGGACTTTGACTACGCAAAAATCATTCGTCAGCTTGGAAACTGGAAAACCTCCAGGCCGATCAGCATATCAGGATTTTATCTGGCGACAGGCCTCACCCTCGCAATCAATATCCCCCTGTCCTTCCTGATCGGTGGTTTTTCTATTGTTACCGGCTTTCTCACCTTCATTCTGTGTCTGGCGTTGTCCAAACGCTTTCTGCCGGCTCGTTTGCCAATCGAAAAAACAGTTGGTGAACTCGCCTCAAGTCTGGCGTTCCTAAACTTGCGTCTGCTGGCGGTTGAAGGTGCTGCGCTGACACCACGGATATTGTGGAAACTACTCGTGCGGCTGGTAGCCGATAAAGTGGATATCGCACCCGATCAGCTTTCACGCGAATCCCGCTTTATCTGACAAGCTCTTACCGCTATGAGCAGCGCCATGCACAGTCGCGCCACTCTCCTGAAAGCCTATGGCCTCCTGATCCTGACCAGCCTGGTTTGGGCGGGGAACAGCGTGGCGGGCAAGATCGCCGCCGGCCATATCGATCCGATCCTGCTGACCACCCTGCGTTGGTGGATCGCCGCTCTGGTGATTGTCTTCCTGTCGCTCCGGCAACTGAAAACCGACTGGCCGGTCATCCTGCGCCACTGGCCTTTGCTGCTGGGCTATGGCGCATCCGGCTTCGCCCTGTTCAATATTTTGCTCTATTCAGCCCTGACCGAGACAGCGACGGTCAATGTCATGATCGAACAGGCGGGCATTCCCCTGGTCATCTTCCTCGGCAATTTCATCCTGTTCCGCCTCAAAGCCACGACAGCACAGCTTATCGGCTTTATCCTGACCGTGACCGGCGTGATCCTCACCGCCACCCACGGCGATCCGCGCCAGTTGCTGCATCTGGAACTGAACGCCGGCGACGTGATGATGCTGGGCGCCATCATCGTCTACGGCGGCTATACGGTCAGCCTGAAATGGAAGCCAATGATCCACTGGCAGAGCCTGCTGGCCATTCCGTGCATCGGTGCCGCCCTGACCTGCCTTCCCTTCCTGGCTTGGCGCTACCTTACCCATCCTTTCCCCATGCCCGACGCTGCCGGCTGGGGCGTGGTGGTCTACGCCTCGCTGTTCGTCGCCCTGCTGGCCTCGGCCACCTATATCGCCGGGATCGAACTGATCGGCCCGAACCGCGCCGGCCTGTTCATCAACCTGCTGCCGATCTTCGGCGTGTTCATGGCGGTGCTGATTCTGCGCGAACCGCTGCACACCTATCACCTGATCGCGCTGGCCCTGGTCAGCGGCGGCATCGTCCTCTCGGAATGGAGCCGCTTCCGACCGGCAAAGGTTTAGGCGCTTTATACCTCCCCGTTCACGGGGAGGGGGACCGCGCCGGAGGCATGGTGGTGGGGCCTTGCTTTTTCATGAACGACCGTAAGTAAGCCCCCACCACCAACGCGCAAGTGGGACGGTAAATCACGACGCAAACCTCCGCGCCCCGGCCACGCAGCCGACAATGGCGACCATCACTGCCACCACCGCCCAGCCGATCGGCTCCTTCAGCAGGCAGGCCGCCAGAATCAGCCCCATGAACGGCTGAACCAACTGCAATTGCCCGACAGCGGCGATCCCCCCCATGGCCAGGCCGCGATACCAGAAAATGAAGCCGATCAGCATGGAAAACAGCGACACATACCCCAAGCTCAACCAGGCCGGCCACTGAATGACGGACAGATCGCCCGGCCAGGTCATCACACCCAGGACCAGCATGACTGGCGACGCCACCAGCAGCGCCCAACAAATGACCTGCCAGCCGCCTAATCTCCGCGACAGCCGCGCGCCCTCGGCATAGCCAAAGCCACAGACGATAATGGCCGCCAGCATCAGCAAATCACCCAGCGGCGACACCGAAAAGCCCTGCGTCAGCGCATAGATAATGATGCACGTTCCGCCCAGCCCTGAAAACAGCCAGAACAACCGCGGCGGATGCTTCTCTCCCAGCAGACTGGCGAAGACCGCCGTCGAGATCGGCAGCAAGCCGGTAAAGACAATGGAATGGACCGAATTGATGTGCTGCAACGCCATGGCCGACAACAGCGGAAACCCAACCACCACACCCAGCGCCACCAGAACCAGCGACACGACATCGCACTTTTCCGGCCGCGCCGCCCGCAAAACAATCAGGCAGACAGCCGCCAACCCCGCCGCGATCACCGCCCGCGCGCTGGTCAGGAACAGCGGCGACATCGCCTGCACCGCCACCTTGGTGGCTGGCAAGGAACCGCTGAAGGCCAGCACGCCCAGACCGCCATTGATCCAGCCGATCGTTTTCCTGTCCATGAAACGCTCCTTCGCAACAGGCGCCTCCTATGCAAACAAAAGGCTGGCCCTGACAGGCATGGTCCGGTAAAATTCCATCAAACTGTCATGATATGGAAAGCAGTACAGTTATGAGCACAGCCGCCACCCTGACCGCGCGGGTCATGGATCAAATCCGCGACCGGATTGCGCGTCAACACCTGTCACAAGGGGCGCGACTGCCGTCGATCCGCGCCATGGCCGAAACGCAGAAGGTATCGAAATCGACCGTGGTCGAGGCCTATGACCGTCTTCACGCCGAGGGGATCATTTCGGCCCGGCGCGGTTCCGGCTATTTCGTCGCCGCGCCTCATGCGCCCATGTCGCTGGCGGCGCTCGGCCCCAGCCTGGACCTGCATGTCGATCCGTTGTGGGTATCACGGCAATCGCTTGAAGCCGGAGGGGATTATCTCAAGCCCGGCTGCGGCTGGCTGCCGGCGGACTGGCTGCCCGAAGCCGATATCCGCCGCGCCTTGCGGACACTGGCACGCGACGAAAGTGTCAATGTAACCGACTATGCCGGGCCGATGGGCCATCCCCCCTTGCGCCAGTTCCTTTCACGTCGCCTTTATGATCACGGCATTGAAGCTCCGCTGTCGCAGATCATGCTGACCGGTTCCGGCACCCAGGCCATAGATTTGCTCTGCCGCTTCCTGCTCAATCCGGGCGATACGGTGTTGGTCGATGATCCCTGCTATTTCAACTTCCTGGCCCAGCTTCGCGCCCATCGCGTCACGGTCATCGGTGTGCCGGTCACGCCCACCGGCCCGGATATCAATGCCTTCGCCGACGCCCTGATCGCGCACAAGCCGCGTCTTTACATCACCAATACCGCCCTGCATAACCCGACCGGCGCCACGCTTTCGCCCGTGACCGCCCACCGCCTGCTCCGGCTGGCCCAGGCCCATGACCTGCTGATCGTGGAAGACGACATCTATGCCGATTTCGAGCACACACCGGCCCCGCGCCTTGCCGCCTTCGATGGCCTGGAGCGCGTCATACATATCGGCAGCTTTTCCAAGACGCTTTCCGCCGCCGTGCGCTGCGGCTTCATCGCCGCCCGCGCCGACTGGCTGTCCTCACTGATAGATCTCAAGATCGCCACCAACTTCACTCATGAACCGCTGTCGGCTGAACTGCTGTACCGCCTGTTGAGCGGCGGCCACTACCGCAAACACATGGCCGATGTGCGCGAAAAACTCTCCGCCCTGCGCCCGAAGGTTTTGAAAAACCTGGCCAATCTGGGCATCCGCCCCTGGCATGTGCCTCAGGCGGGGATGTTTGTCTGGTGCGAATTGCCCGATGGCGCCGATGCCTCCGAAGTGGCCCGTCATGCGTTGACGGAAAAGGTGGTTCTGGCGCCGGGCAATGCCTTCAGCCTGTCACAAGGGGCGCGCGGCTTCATGCGTTTCAATATCGCCCAGATGGCCGAAGGACAGGTTTTCGATGTCCTGAAAGACGCCCTCTTGACGCAACCGCGGCATTTGCGCATATAGACCCTACTCATCGAGACCAGCCGAGGGAAAGGCCCGACGACGCTGGGGCAACCGCCAGATATCTGGTATGGTGCCAACTCCTACGAAGGCCCATTTCCTTCGACAGATGAGAGACGAGACACGACCCGCTGTGGCGGCTGCGTACCCTTCTCTCGACTGGTCACGATGATTGTCTAACCCCGTGACCGGACACACCATGAACGCCATCAATTTTACCGCGCCCGACCTGATCGGCACCGACATCACCGCCCCCATCCCCACCGATTTCCGTCTGCAAAGCGGCATGAAGCTGGAGCAGGCGGACGTGGTGGCGCGGCTCTATGGCCCGAAAGAGGCGCCGGTGGTCGTGGCGGCGGGCGGTATTTCAGCCGGCCGCGTGCTGTTCGCCAAGGAAGACACCACAGACACCGCGCCCGGCTGGTGGGAAGGCGTGGCCGGCCCTGGCGAGGCGCTCGATCTCAACCGTTTCCGTGTCCTCTCCATCGAATTCGCGCCGCGCCTGCCGGCGTCGCACGTCTATACCATCACCACCCATGATCAGGCGCGGCTGGTGAAGCTGCTGCTCGATCAAATCAATGTTGATAAAATCTACAGTTTTATCGGCGCCTCCTACGGCGCCATGATCGGCCTGGCCTTTGCCGAACTGTATCCGAATGCGGTCGAGCGCCTGTGCGTCATTTCGGCCGCCCACCGCGCCCACCCGATGGCGACGGCCTTCCGCGGCCTGCAGCGCCGCCTGCTGGTCTTTGGCCAGGAAAATGGCAAACCCGCAGAAGGCATTTCCCTGGCGCGCCAACTGGCCATGACCACCTATCGCTCCGACGCTGAATTTTCCGAGCGCTTCGACGGTTCGCCGCCGGCTGTCGCGGGTGAAAACTATGTCGTTTGCGGCTATCTGCGCGCCCGCGGCGACGCCTATACCGCCACCGATGTCAACCGCTGGATCTCCATGTCGGATAGTCTGGACCGCCACCGGATTGATCCGTCGAAGATCAAGGCCAAGGTCTTTTTGGCCGCCGTACCGACCGACCGGTTGGTGCCCTATGACGATATGAAGGCCCTCTCCGAAGCTCTGTCCGACAGCGTATTTATCGACTTTCCCTCACTTTATGGACACGATGCTTTCCTGAAAGAAATCAAACTCGTTTCCGATATTGTTCGCACCTCACTAGAAGCATAAAATGTCCAAAGACTATCTCAAATCGGCCGCCCTTGGCACCAAGGTCATCAATATCGGCATCGATTCCGACCCGGCGCACGGCGCGGTCATGCCACCGATCTACCTGACCACCAACTACACCTTCGAGGGCTTCGGCAAAAAGCGTACCTACGATTATGGCCGGTCAGGCAATCCGAACCGCGAGATCATCGCCGAGGTCATCGCCGAACTGGAAGGCGGCGTCGGCGCGGTCATGACCGCCTCCGGCCTGGCGGCGCTCGATCTTCTTTGGCAGGACCTGCCGGGCAGTAAGCGCGTCGTCGTGCCGCACGATTGCTATGGCGGCACTCAGCGCTTGCTCAATGCCCGCCACAAACAGGGCCTGATCGATCTCGTCTATGTCGATCAAGGTGATGACACAGCGCTGGAAAAGGCGCTGTCCGAACCGACCGCCCTGCTCCTGCTGGAAACCCCGTCCAATCCGCTGATGCGCCTGATCGATCTCGAAAAACTGATCGCGCTCGGCCACAAGGCCGGTGCGAAAGTCGCCGTGGACAACACCTTTCTGTCCCCGGCCCTGCAAAACCCGATCAAATTCGGCGCCGATTTCGTCGTCCACTCGACCACCAAATACATCAACGGCCATTCGGACGTGATAGGCGGCGCGCTGGTCTGCACCACCGAGGAGGATGTGACGCTTTACCGCTGGTGGGCCAATTGCGTCGGCGCCACCGCCGCGCCTTTCGACAGCTACCTGACCCTGCGCGGCGTCCGCACCCTGTTCGTCCGCGTCCGCCAGCAGCAGGCGTCAGCCCAGACCGTCGCCGAGTTCCTGCATGGCCACCCGAAGGTCAAGGCCGTCCATTATCCCGGCCTGGCCTCGCATCCCCAGCACGAACTGGCGAAAAAACAGCAGGCCGGTTTCGGCGCCATGATGAGCTTCGAGCTGGCTGGCGGACTTGAAGCGGTAAAGCAGCTTTTCGACCATATAGATTTGTTTTCGCTGGCGGAATCGCTGGGTGGAATCGAAAGCCTGATCGTTCATCCGGCCTCGATGACCCACGCCGCCATGTCGCCCGAAGCGCTCGCCACGGCCGGCATCAGCGACGGCCTGGTCCGCCTGTCGATCGGCCTGGAGGAAGCGCCCGACCTGATCGCGGCGCTCGATCGCGGACTGGCGCAAATCTCATAACCGTCATAAGCTCTCCAAAACAGGGAGGCATTGATGACGAATATGACGCGCCGGGCCGCTTTCGCACTGGCAGGACTGGCAACAGCCACGCCAGCCCTGAATACGCAGGCAAAGGCAGCGACCGATATCAGGACGGCCCTGCGTCCGTTCGCCTGCAATCTCGACACCTGGTATACGAACAGCCCCTTCGCCGAACGTTTTATCCTGGCGGCGAAGGCGGGCTTTACGAGTGTCGAATTCTGGCCGGTCCGCAGGGATGGAATGGACGCCCGCAAAGCCCGCGCCCTGCTCGACACCAACGGTCTGACGCTCACGCAATACGCGCCCGCCGCGCCCAATTTTTCCGATCCAGCCAATCATGACGCCCTCATCGCCATGATCCGTGACGCCATCGCCGATTCGGCCATTCTCGGCTGCAAGCAGATCACGCTGGTCGGTCATCATGTCGTGGACGGCATGAGCCGCGAGGCCATGCTGGCGGGATATACCACTGGCCTGATGCGGATCGCGCCGCTGCTGGAACAGGCCGGACTGATGGCGCTGGTCGAACCGTTCAACACGGTCAATCATCAGGGCCATTTGCTCAATGGTTCGCGCCCCGCCACCACCATGCTGCGCGCCGTCAATTCACCGATGATCAAGCTGCAATGGGATTTCTACCATATGCAGCTTGAAGACGGCGATCTGATCGAGAAATTCACCGCCGGGATCGATCAGGTCGGTTACGTCCAGTTGGGCGATGTACCCGGCCGTCACCAGCCCGGCACCGGCGAGGTCAATCACGTCAATCTGCTGAAAGCCGTCCGCGCCGCCGGTTATAAAGGTCCGCTGGGTCTGGAATATTACCCGCTCGACAAGGACCACGGCCGCGCCGTCAGCGAAGCCGTGGCCCTTTCGATAGCGGCTGGACTTTAAACCCGCGACAGCTTCACATCGATATTGCCGCGCGTGGCGTTGGAATACGGACAGACCTGATGGGCGTCCGCGATCAGCTTGTCGGCCACGTCCGGCGAAAGCCCCGGCAGCGAAATCTTCAGTTCGACCGTGATGCCGAAACCATGGCTGATCTTGCCGATGCCAACGCTCGATTCAATGTGGGTATCGGCCGGCACGGCGATCTTCTGGCCCGCGCCGACCGCTTTCAGCGCACCGATAAAGCAGGCGGCATAGCCCATGGCGAAAAGCTCTTCCGGATTGGTGCCGTCACCGCCGGCGCCGCCCAGTGCCTTCGGCGTGGACAGTTTCAGGTTTTGATTGCCCGCCGTGGCGGTGCCTTCGCGTCCGCCGGTCGCCTTGCCATGCGCGGTATACAGTACGGTTACAACCTCGGTCATTTCAGTCTCCTTTGTCAAATTCAATAATGCACAATTATATTGCATACAATTTGATGTCAACTAAATTGTGCGCTATATATTTTTCATGTCGCAAACCTCTCCCGAACTCCTGCTCGAAAACCAGATCTGTTTCGCCATCTATTCGGCGGCCCATGCCTTCGCGCAGGCCTACAAGCCGCATCTTGACCCGATGGGCCTGACCTATCCACAGTATCTCGTCATGCTGCTTCTGTGGGAAGAGGATGGCCGCTCGGTCAATGAACTGGGCCAGCCCCTGCATCTCGATTCGGGCACCCTCACCCCGCTGCTCAAGCGCATGGAAAAAGCCGGATTCGTCACCCGCCAACGCGACACGAAGGACGAGCGCGTCATACGCATCCACCTGACCGAACAGGGCCGGTCATTGCAGACCCGCGCCCGCGCCATCCCGCCGGCCATGCTGTGCGCCTCCGGCCTGGAACTGGACGGCCTCATGGCTTTGCGCGAGGAAGTCAAGGCGCTGGGTCGAAATCTGCGCGAAAAATAGCCGCAAAAGACGCCTTGCCAGCCCCCTTTAATTGTCCTACAAATACCGCCAACCATAATACCGGACACTTCAGGGAGCTTTTCCATGCGTCATTACGCTGTTTCTTTAGCCGCGCTCGGTTTGCTGGCCTTCGGCTGGACCGCCGCGGCCTCGGCCGCCACGCCTGTCACGCAGGTCACGGTCGATGCGACCAGGCCAGGCGCGCCGATCAGCCGTCAAATCTTCGGACAATTCGCCGAACATCTCGGCACCGGCATCTATGGCGGCATCTGGGTCGGCAAGGATTCGCCCATCCCCAATACGCGCGGCATCCGCAATGATGTCGTGGCCGCCCTCAAAGCCATCAAGGTGCCGAACGTCCGCTGGCCCGGCGGCTGCTTCGCCGACGAATATCACTGGGAAAAAGGCATCGGCAAAGGTCCGCGCCCGGTCACGCTCAATTCCAACTGGGGCGGCGTGATCGAGCCGAACACTTTCGGCACCGACGAATATATGGATTTCCTCAGCCAGATCGGCGCCGACGCCTACGTCTCGGCCAATGTCGGCTCCTCCACCCCGCGCGAAACCGCCGAATGGCTGGAATATATGACCTCGGAAAAGGAAACCAGCCTGGCCCAGGCGCGCCGTGAAAACGGCCATCCGGCCCCCTACGCCGTCCATTTCCTCGGCATCGGCAATGAAAGCTGGGGCTGCGGCGGCAATATGACGCCGGAACATTACACCGACGAATACCGCGCCTTCGCCACCTACGCCAAGAACTACAATCCGGAACAGGTGGGCGACAAGCGGATGCTCAAGATCGCCTCCGGCGCCAATGTCGATGACTACAACTGGACCGAAGTGTTCATGAAGAACAAGTCGGGCGATGTCGATGGCCTGTCTCTGCACTTCTATTCGGGCTTTGAGAACTGGCCGCCATACCAGCCGGCATCGGGCTTCGATGAAACCGAATACGCCAAGGTGATCAAGACCGCCCTGCGCATGGACGAACTGGTAACCAGGCACTCCGCCATCATGGACAAGTACGACCCGGAAAAGAAGGTCGCGCTCGTGGTCGATGAATGGGGCGCCTGGCTGAAGAACGAACCCGGCACCAATCCCGGCTTCCTCTATCAGCAGAACTCCCAGCGCGACGCCGTTCTGGCCGCCGTAACCATCAACATCTTCACGCGCCACGCCGATCGCGTCCGCATGGCCAATATTGCCCAGATGATCAATGTCCTACAGGCCATGATCCTGACCGACGGCGACAAGATGGTCCTGACTCCGACCTATCACGTCTTCAAGATGTATGTGCCGTGGCAGGACGCGACCTTCATCCCCGTCACCTATGACGCCGGCACCTACAGCCACGGCGGCGTCACCCTGCCGCGCGTCGATATCGCCGCCGCCAAGGCCAAAGATGGCAAGATCTATGTCTCGATCACCAATATCGACCCGACCCAGCCGCTCGAAATCGACCTGTCAACGCTTGGCCTGAAAGCGAAATCCGCCTCCGGCCAGACCCTGACCGCGCCGAAGATCGACAGCATCAATACGTTCGACAAGCCGGATACGGTCACGCCGAAGGCCATTTCCGCCACGGCGAAAAACGGCGGCCTGGTGCTGAAGGTTACCCCGGAATCGGTAACGGTCGTTTCGCTGGATTAGATTTTCAGCCACGAAAACTAAAAAAGCCCCCGCCGGTCCTGCCGGCGGGGGCTTTTTTAAACTCTCAGGTATACAGGCCGGCGGCTTCAAGATGTTCCTTGACACGGGCCTCCAAGGTTTCAGAAAGCATCAGGCCCGTCGGATGATCCAGGGTCTTGATCTGGCCGCGGACAATGGCGCGAATGGCGTCGAGGTGCGCCTCCACCAGTTTCCACGGCGCGATCATGCGCTTTTCGTCCTCATCGAGCATTTTGCACAGCGAACCGGCGACACGCGTGATCAAAGGGAAACCATAGGTCGTGCCGAGGCCCTTGAGGTCATGGGCGCGATAGAAAAGCTGATCGGCATTGACCATGTTCAGACCTTCCGTCTTGATCAGCGCCTGAACGTCCTCCAGCTTCTTGATTTCGTCCATCAGCCAGTCCTGGAAATGGCTCGACAGATCGGCCAGGGCCGCCTCCGCCTTAGCGATGGCCTGCGCGTCCAGAGCGCCAAGCCGTCCGCCGACCTTGGCGCGCAGAGTGTTTGGCACTTGAATAATCTGAGCTTTTTCCGGCATGGCCATTCTGGAGGAACCTTCTACGCAAATCTGATGAACTCAGGTTACATGAAGGTCATTTAAGAAGCGCTAATACGGCCGAAATTCTTGCCGTCCTATTTCGGCGCCACCCGCCAGATACGATTCCCCGCGTCATCCGAGACGTATAAAGCCCCTTCCGGCCCCACCGCCACCCCGACCGGACGGCCCGATACCCGCCTGTCATCAAGGATAAAACCGGTCAGGAAATCCTCATATTCGCCGGTCGGTTTGCCATCCCTGATATGAGCGACAACCACCTTCGATCCGGTGCGCGCCGCGCGATTCCATGAGCCATGCAAGGCGATGAAAGCCTGCCCGTCATAATCCGCCGGAAAGGCTGAAACCGCGCCCGCCGGCGCCTGATAGAAGGTAAAGCCCAGCGGCGCCGAATGTGAAACGAACAGAGTATCCGGCAGACTGATCTTACCTTTGAGATCGGGCCGGACACCGGCCTGACGCGGGTCCTCATGGTCGCCGAGATAGTACCATGGCCAGCCGAAAAACTGCCCGCCGGTTATGCGTGTGAAATAGTCCGGCACTAGGTTCTCGCCCAGCATGTCACGTTCATTGGTGGTGCAGTAGAGATCGTTCATGCCGGGTTTGAAAGCCAGCCCCACGCAATTGCGGATACCGGTGGCGAAGACATGCCGGTCGCTGCCGTCCGGCTTGAAACGCAAAACCAGCGCCCTGCCCGCCTCGCTGCCCCAGCTTTCGCCCAGCGCATGATCCGCCACGAAACCGGCGGGCGGCTTGCCTATGCCTTCGGCGACATTACTGCCGGAGCCGACGCTGACATACATATATTTACCATCCGCCGAGAAGGCGATATCGCGCGTCGAATGTCCGCCGGTAGTGGAGAGATTGGCCACGACCGTCTCCGCTCCCCCTCCGGCACTGGGAATCCGCACCACCGAGCCGACATTGGCGGCATAGACATAGTTGCCCTGGAAGGCGATGCCGAACGGCTGGTTCAGCTTTTCCGCGAAGGTTTCACGCGTCTGGCTGAGCTTTCCGCCCTGATTGCGGAAGACGCTGATGCGCCCCCTGCCCGATTCCACGACATAAAGATCGCCATTGGGCGCCGTGCGCATATTGCGCGGTCCATCCAGTTCCTTCGAGAACAGGGACACGGTAAAGCCCGCCGGAACCTGCGGCAGGAAATCATCGCCCGGCGCCACATATTGCGCGCTATTGCCGGCGGACTGAGTGGCGAAGGGCTGAGGCAGGTCAGCGGCCGTCACGCGATGACGGACACCCGGCGCGTCCTTACGCCAGTCGAGATTATCATTTCCGCTTACGGGTTCGTCCGGTTTGACGGCGGCTGCCTTGCCGGTCAGGCTGGTCAGATAGGCGATCAGATTGCGGCGGTCCGTGGCGTCCGGCACATTGACCGGCATCTGCGTCCCTGGCATGGCCTGCTGCGGATCAGCCAGGAAGGCATCGAGATTGCTTTCGTTCCAGGTTTCGCCGCGTCCATGCGCCGTTTTCAAGGCCTCGGAATAGTCAAATTCCGCCATGCCGCCGACCTTGCGGCCGGCCACGCCGAACAGCGGCGGCCCCTGAAAAGCGCCCATGGCCGGACTGGCATCATGGCAGAGCGCGCAATTGGCGTCGAAAACCGCTTTACCGGCGGCGATCTGCGCCGGCGACGCCGCCTTTGAGCAGGCCGGCAGGCTCAACGTCATCAGCAGGCAAAAGCCCGCCAATAACGGCTTTATCAAATCCCCAGCAAGGGGGCGGGATCGGGACAGATACGTTTCCATTGTTCGCGCTCGCTCTTCTTGAAAACCCCAGGATAGTCGCCCCGCCTGCCCTGCATATCCAGGATGACCTGGAAATGCAGATGTGGCGGCCAGTCACCATTTACCGCCGCTTCGCCCAGCTGCGCAACCGCTTCGCCCGCTGCCAGGGCCTTGCCGATGGTCAGACCATCAAGACTGTCACGGCTGAGGTGACCATAAAGCGTGTAAAAAGTCAGTCGGGAGGTCACAGGATGCGCGAGAACGATCGTCGGTCCGTAATCCTTCGGATTGGCGTTATCCTGAAAGCTGTGAACAACACCCGCCAGCGGCGCGAACACCGGTGTGCCGGCCGCCTCGAAAATATCGATACCCAGATGGATGGTGCGCGGTTCGGCGCCGTCCGGCGCGGTGAAAACCGGTCCGGAATAGATGGCGCGTTCCTCGTCATAGCCGCCGGCCAAAAGCCCCTTCGCCAGAACCGCATCACCCGGCAGGCCGTTTTCAAGACCCAGTTGCCGCACCCCTGCGGCATCCAGCCGGATCGGCTCATAATCGGCATGCAGCCCGCGCATGACCTCGGCGCGCGGCGCGGCGGTTTTCAGCCAGTCGGTATAGAGATCATAACTCATCCGGCAAGCCTATCCCAGACTTGCCCGCCCGGCAATCAGGCTGTAGGACACGCGCATGGCACTCAGCAAGACATATGATGGCGGTGAACCGGTCCGGGTCAATAAATGGCTGGCCCAGAGCGGCGTCTGCTCGCGGCGCGAGGCCGACGCCCTGATCGCGCAAGGCCTTGTGCGCATCGAAGGCGAACCCGTCACCTCCGCCGGCCACAAGATCGAACCCGGCCAGACCCTGACGCTCGATCAGGATGGCACCGTGGCGCTCGACGCCCGCATGACCATAATCTACCACAAGCCGGTCGGCATCGTTTCCGGTCAGCCGGAGCCAGGAGAGACACCAGCCATCCGCATGATCCGCCGCGCCAATGTCTTCGGGCCGGCTGATGCCTATCCCGACCAGAACAGCAAGCTGGCGCCGGTCGGGCGGCTTGATAAAGACTCGCGCGGCCTGCTGATCCTGTCCGAAGACGGCGTACTGGCAAAGGCGATCATCGGGCCGGAAAGCGACCTGGAGAAAGAGTATCGTGTCGTCGTGCGCGGGCCGATTTTCGAGGAAAAGCTGAAATGGCTGCGGCACGGCCTCGAACTCGACGGCCGCAGGCTGAAACCGGCCAAGGTGATACAGACCGGCGACCAGGCCCTGACCTTCATTCTCAAGGAGGGCCGCAACCGCCAGATCCGCCGCATGTGCGACATGTGCGAACTGCGCGTGACCGATCTCTACCGCGTCCGCATCGGCAATTTGCGCATCGGCAACCTGCCCGAAGGCCAGTGGCGCTTTATCACGCCTGAGGAACGCGCCATCCTGATCAGAAGCTGACATAACGAAAGGTCAAGGATAGCCGGCGTTGACGCGGCAAAACCAGGCCGCCAATGCGATCCGTCTTGCGACCGGTAATGCCGTGCATCCACTTCTCCCGTGCCTCACCTGTCATGGTCAGTAAGCTGCGCGGATGGAGATATTGCGTGCGCATTGCGTGATCCATGCGGGTAAATTCCATCATGACCGGTGAACCCAGACTGATAATGGCCCCGGACCTGATGCGCCCCGTATCCCGATCCCTATGCGCGCCGATTCCCTGCCCCGGATGATATTCATTGACCAGCACCCGCTCCGGCACGCCTTTAAAAAGACCATCCCCATGCAGGCGCCTGGCCAGCCAGCGCAGCCAGTCCGGCATGGACTGAGGACGATATTCTTGCGGCGCGCCATAGGCGGTGTCATCCGGCGGCCAGCCATACCACTGCCGCCGGCGCAACAATTCCATCGACCATGGCTGTTTGTCGATTTCCACGATCAGCCCCGCCTCTTCATCCGGTGTGATATAATCATCCTGGTAGGTCAGCCCCGGCAACAGGTCATCTTCAAACAGGGACAAGGCGAACATTTTGTACTTCCAGTCAAGAACAAAGAGTGAACATAAATTTCATTGAAAATCAACAGGGCTTTTGTGGTCGGGGCAAAGCATCTATGCTTTTAGATTGATACGACGCAGCCGCTTCCCTGACGAGAAACCTTATGTGCGAACTTCTAGCAATGAGCGCCAATGTCCCGACCGATGTGCGTTTCAGCTTCGCCGCCCTGTCTCAGCGCGGCGGCGCCACAGGCAAGCACACGGACGGCTGGGGCATCAGCTTCTATGAACACAAGGGTTGCCGCAGTATCCACGATCCGAATCCGAGCGCGCATTCGGAACTGGCACGCTTCATCAAATCCTATCCGATCAAGAGCCTGATCGTCATTGCCCATGTGCGCAAGGCCAACCGCGGGCGGGTGGCGCTGGAAAATACGCATCCCTTCAATCGTGAACTGTGGGGCAGCGCCTGGAGTTTCGCCCATAATGGCCAGTTGAAGGGCATCAAGAAACGCCCCTTGAGTTTTTACGCCCCGATCGGCAGCACCGATAGCGAACATGCCTTTTGCTGGCTGCTGGATCGCCTGCGCACCTTGTATCCCCGGCGCCCGTCCGATCAAACCCTGGCCCGCGCCATAGCGGAACTGTTCGCGGAACTGCGCGGCCTTGGCGTCTTCAATGCGCTGCTGAGCGATGGCCGTTCACTCTACGTCAGTTGTTCGACCAGGCTTTGTTATGTCGAGCGTCGAGCGCCGTTCGGCCCGGCCAGTCTGATCGATGAGGATATGGAGGTCGATTTCGCCAAGGAAACCACGCCGGACGATCGGGTTGTCGTACTGGCCTCAACGCCCCTGACCCGCAATGAAGCCTGGATTCATGTACCGCCACAGACCACACTGGTGGCGCGTAAAGGAACAGTGGAGAAAACTTTCCGATAAGCCGCTAACGTCACCATTTGCGCTGTCAACGATCCAGGGCCAGGGAGCTTGCCCTCTGGTGGTGCGGCCAGCCGGAATCGAACCGGCATAGGATTGCTCCTGGCAGATTTTAAGTCTGCTGCGTCTACCAATTTCGCCATGGCCGCATGTCCAGGCAGGCAGGGAGATGCTTCTGCCTGAAACGGAGGGAGTCGTAAAGTCTACTTCTCATCCTTCGGCGGCAGTTTGAAGCGGACATCCGTATTGGCCATCAGCCACAGGGTCGCGGTCCAGGCAGCGACGTTCTGGTTCAGTTGCTGCGGATCGATCCGGTCCAGTGTGTCATTGGGCGTATGGTGGGTATCGAAATAACGGTAACCGTCCTGATTGAGGTCGAAGGCCGGCACGAAACCATTCATGGCGCCGGAATCCTCACCGCCTTCCGGCGTCGCCTTGGTATCGTTATAGATGCCAAGCGGATAGAGCAGATTGCCCAGCCTTGTAACGAAAGCTGTATCGTCGGTCGGTGACAAAGAGAAATTATTGATCCGGTCGGCGCCGAAATCGGACTCGGCATGCGCCACATAATTGGCCAGTTCCGACTTATGCGCCTCGCGGAAAGCGCCGCCGCCGGTTTCGGTCGTGTCACCGGCCGGCTGGGACACCTCTTCCGAACCCCAGAAGACGACGCGGATGGTGCGTTTCGGCTTGAGATTGTGGTCGATCATCACCTTGGCGGCGGCCATGGTGATGGCGATACCCGCGCCGTCATCAATGGCGCCGGTACCCTGGTCCCAGCTATCGAGGTGCCCGCCGACGACGATAACCTCCTCAGGCCTTTCCGAACCAACCAGATCGGCGACCACGTTCTGCGAGGTCTTAAGCCCCAGGAACTGGCCGGTGGTCGTCATTTGCAGCCGGATCGGTCCGGCCTTTCCCGCCTTTTGCAGGGCCTCGATGCGGCCGAGCTGCGCGGCGTCCGGCGCGGTGATCGCCATGGCGGGAATACCCTTGCCGTCAGACCAGGCCGAAGCCCCGGCATGGGCAAAACGGTTACCATCCGTGCTGAGGCTGCGCATAACGAACCCGACCGCACCGCGTTTCTGCGCCTCCATCGGTCCCTTGGCGCGCACGGTGCCTGACATACGGCCATAACCGGAGCCGTTACTGGCCTTGGCCATCGGCTGGAGAATGACGACGATCTTACCCGTCACGTCCTGCGCGGAATCGAGAAATTCCTGATACGTATCGAACATCACGGCCTCACCCTCGACCGAACCGGCGGTCGAACCGCCGAGCGACACGCCGACCAGCGGCTGGGCGAATTCACCGGTAATGGCGATGGTTTCCGGCCCGCCACGCGCCCAGACATGCAGCGGGAAGGTTTCGATATGGACGTTCTGGAAACCTAATTCTTTCAATTGCGCCGCCGACCATTCCGCCGCCTGCTTTTCCCTGTCGCTGCCCGCCGGGCGCGGCCCGAAGCGCGTGGTCAATGCTTCGACGAAATCATAGGCGACATTGGATTTCAGCGCCGCATCACGCAGGGCTGCCGCCTGATCTTCGACAGATATGGGCGTGACGGCCAGCACGGGCTTCGGCTTTGCCATTGCGGGAATAGCGGTCAGGGCGAGAATGACGGCAAGGCCGGTAGCGGCAAGCTTCATAATGTTTCCTCAAATTTATGCGGTAATTTCTTCAAAACCGGCCAGTGGATTGCGCACCTTGCCGGCTTCCACCACCGAGACTAGCGCCGCCTTCAGCTCATTCGCGGCAGCATCGACCTGCCCGGCATCCCGCCCCCGCACCACCAGATGCGTGCCGAATTTCCCATCAAGCGACAAACCATAAGGATAACTGCCGAGCGACAGGTCGGGATAGCGTCCGTTGATCTCGCACAACGCGTCCGCAGCCGCACTTTCGCCGACATAGGACAGATTTATCGTACGCGACAGCACGCGCGCGCCGGTACGCAGGCGCGGCGCCACGTCTTCCAGCATCGCCTCCATGATCTTGGGCACGCCGGCCAGAACAAAGACATTGCCAATCTGGAAACCGGGGGCCGCCGACACCGGGTTTTTGATCAATTCCGCCCCATGCGGAATGCGTGCCATGCGGCGGCTGTTTTCATTGAGCGTCCAGCCCATGGCGAGCGAGCGATCCGTCAGCAGTTTCAGTGCCGCCGGATGCTCGCTGATATCGACCCCAAACGCCTTCGCCATGCAATCGGCGGTAATGTCGTCATGCGTCGGCCCTATGCCGCCCGTGGTGAGCACATAGTCATGGGCATGGCGCAAAGCGTTGACCGTCTCCACGATCTGCGCCTCGTCATCACGCACCACCCTCGCCTCCTTCAGGTCGATACCGAGTGCGCCGAGGAATTTGGCGATTGTATTGGTATTGCTGTCAGTGGTACGCCCCGACAGGATTTCGTCACCGATAATCAGGATGGCGGCAGTAGGATTGGTCGTCATGGGAAAGGCACTCCAGTGATCTCAAAGTCGCTTATCAGCATGGATGGCCTTATAAAAGGGCGGCTTGTCAGCAGATACAAGCGATTCTTTGCCGACATCGAACTGGATACAGGTGAAATCATTACAGCACACTGTCCCAATCCCGGCAAGATGCTGGGCCTGCTCGATCCCGGCACGCCCGCCCTGGTGACATGCCTCAATGATCCGAAAAAGAAGCTGCAATACCGGCTGGAAGCCCTTGCCGAGAACGGCATCTGGGTCGGTGTCAATACGCAATGGCCCAACCGCCTGATCCACAAGGCGATCACGCAGGACCTCATGCCCGAATTGGCCGGCTACACAGCCGTGCAGCCGGAAAAGAAATACGGCCATAAGTCACGCATCGACCTCTACGCCAGCGGCCATGCCTTCCGGCCTGACGCCTATATCGAGATCAAAAACGTTCATTTGTCGCGGCAAAAGGGACTGGCGGAATTTCCCGATTGCGTCACGGAACGCGGCGCCAGGCATCTCCATGAACTGATCGAAATGGTGAAGACCGGTTACCGCGCCATAGTGGTTTTCTGTGTCCAGCGTGACGATTGCACGCGTTTCGATATCGCCCGCGACTGCGATCCGGGCTTCGGCCGCGCCTATGATGCCGCCCGCGCGGCCGGGGTGGAGTTTATCGCCATGAGTTTCGCCTTTTCACCGGAAGGGCTGCGGCTGGCCCACAGTCTGGAAATCGTCTGAACCGCCCGAATTACGTCTTTTTCGTTCCCTTGGAACCGAGCGCCACCACCGCCAGCAGGGCCGGCATCAGGGCGGCTTCCTGACCGGGTACGGCGAAATAGCGCGGCTGCCAGTCAGGCCGAAACTTTTCCTTATAGGCGCGCAAGCCCTCGAAATTATAAAAATCGCCGCCGAACTGATAGATGACCGAGGCGATCTTGTACCACGCCCGGCTGAGTGGCTTGGCTTCCAGACCGGCCAGCGGCGCCATGCCCAGCGAGAAATGGCCATACCCTTGTTCACGGCTGTAGGCGATCAGTTGCAGGAACAGATATTCCATGATGCTCGGCGGCGAGGCCGGATCATAGCGCATCAGATCGAGCGTCAGCAGCGTCCGGTCCTGGGTCGGCCACAGGTTGGCGAAGGCCATGATCTCGCCATCGAGCCGCACCACCGCCACCGGCGTCAGACGCATGTAATCGGCCTTGAAGGAGCCGAGCGAATAACTCTTTTCCTTGGCTGATTTGGTTTCCAGCCACGCATCGGAAACCATTTTCAGGCGCGGCATATGCGGCTCAATATCTTCCGGCGCGATGACTTCAAAAGTGGCGTTCAGCCCCTCGAAGCGCTTGAGCGTCTGACGGAAACCGTATCCCTTCCTGCCGGCCAGATCGAAGCCACGGACATCGACCATGGCCTCTTCGCCGATCTTGTAGGGCCACAGGCCGAGATCGAGCACCAGCGGCAGCAGCGCCGGACTGACCTGATAGAAACTGAGGCGCGCATCGGCCATGGCGGCCATTTCCTTCAGTTCCCAGCACAGGGCCGTCGCTTCCGGCTGCGGCCCGACCGGCTCCCCCATCACCACCCATTGTTTGCCGGATACGCCATACATGATGAAGGCGGTACGGGCGTCATTCCACAGGATCTGCTTGTCACGCAGCAAGGCCAGCCAGGCCTGTGGATTCGACGTGCCGGAAATGACCGCCCGCAACGGTTCCATGTCCTCGGCCTCAGGCATCGGCGGCGCCTGGCGCGCGATGCCGAACAGCCGGTAAAGCGTGACCAGCGCAATCGTGACGATAATGACCACCACGCCGCGCAGGAACCGCGAGGTATTGGCGTGATAGGAGAAATCGACCCACATCGAATGGGCGTAAGGATGATGCTTGTAGATATAGAATCCGCCCCAGACGATCAGGCCCAGCGTGAACAGGCTGAGCAGGCCCCATAACGGGTTGAGTGACAGACTGAGCAGGTTCGAGCGGCGATTGAAGGCGCTTTTGCAGGGGATCAGCAGCAAGGCGCAGATGGTCAGCAGCACGGCATTGATCAGGGCCAGTTCGCGGGTCAGGGACAGGACGGCGCCAGCGCAAAAAAGACCGAGGGCCATATACCACGCCGTCTCGATCCGCTCCCACAAGGCGCGCGCCAGGAAAATCATCAGCACACCGATGACCAGGCCGATGATATGCGAGAATTCGACCAGTCCCAACGGCAGCCATTTCTGCACCATCGGCATGACGACGGGATCGATGGGTGTCAGGATCGACAGCAGCAGCAGGGTGCCGGCAGCAAACATCACCGCCGCGAACGCCGCCGGGATCATCCGCGTGGCGAAATCGAACAGGATATGATTGAGATTAACCCTGGCTGTCATACATGGCTATTCACCACAGTTCGGCACCAGGGTCTAGCTGGACTTGCTGCACCAGTTGTCACGGATATCCAGTTGCAGACACAAGGACTGCGCCTGATCCTCACTCGTTACGGGGCCAACCTTCAGGCGCACCATCGGCTTGCCCGCGGCGGTGGTGATCTTCTGATAAACCGGATGATATTGCTCGACACCGGGATAACGCGCCTGCAGGCCCAGCCAGGCATTCTGTGCGGCGTCGGCCGAGCCGAACGAACCGATCTGGATCAGGCGATTACCGCGCGGAGACGCCACCGCCGTCGCAGGGGTGACCGGCGCCGGTGCGGACGACTGCGCAAGGGGGGCCATACCCGTATCCAGAGGCGGACTGGCTTCGGTCGGCATCTTGAGCGGATCGACGATGGCGATCTTGAATTTCGGACGGGCGATCGGTCCGTCGCCGTCATGTAGCAGGCCACCCTTGCCGACCGTCAGGTCCTTCGCGGTATTGACGACGAGTTGAACGTCTTCCTTGCTGAGGTTCTTCGCATCCGCATCAGCCGGCTTGCCGCTGTCATCGACAGGAATTTCCTTGATCCTGGCAAGAGATTCCTTGAGATTTTGATTGTCACAGGCCGTCAGGCCCAGCGCCAGCGTCGCCGCAGCGCACAAAATGAAAGCTTTACGAAAGGGGGCAAGATCGGTCATAAGGCCGATTATGCGCCAGACCCGCTTAAATAGGGTTAGCGAATATGGTTAATAACGGACAGTTGATATGCCGGATACCGCCCACCCTTTTGAAACCGCCCGTGTCCGCACCCTTTCCGCTCTGAAGGCCGAATTGGTCGCCTTGCGCGCCGGCGGCACGACTATCGGTTTCGTCCCGACCATGGGCGCCCTGCATGACGGTCATCTGGCGCTGGTCCGACATGCCAAATCGCTGTGTGACAAGGTAGTGGTGTCGATCTTCGTCAATCCGCTGCAATTCGCCCCCACGGAAGACCTCGACCGGTATCCACGCGATGAAGCCGGTGATATCGCCCGTCTGCAAAGCGTCGGTTGCGATCTGGTCTATTTGCCGACCGTCGATGTGCTCTATCCGAAAACCTTCGTCAGCCGCATCGAGATGAACGGTCCGGCGCGCGGCCTGGAAACCGATTTCCGCCCGCAGTTCTTCTCTGGCGTCGCCACCGTGGTGTCGAAACTGTTCAATCAAGTACGTCCGGACGTGGCCGTTTTCGGCGAGAAGGATTTCCAGCAACTGGCCGTGGTCCGCGCCATGGTGCGCGATTTCGACATGGGCATCGAGATAGTGGGGATGCCGACCGTGCGCGAAGCCGACGGCCTCGCCCTCTCCTCACGCAACGCCTATCTGTCAGCCGAGGAACGCGCCATCGCCCCGAAGCTGCATCAGGCGCTGGAGGCCATTCGTGATGGCCGCCTCACTATCGAACAGGCCAAGGCGGAATTGCAAACCGTCGGCTTCGGCCAGATCGACTATATCGCCCTGCGAGACGCCGATACGCTGGGCGACATTACGCCGGAAACGAAATCCCGCCGTCTGCTGGCCGCCTTGTGGCTCGGCAAGACCCGCCTGATCGACAACATTGCCGTCTAACAGGCAATCGCGCTGACATGTCCTCTGGTGGCATAGTCGAGGATCATCCGGTCGCGCGTAAGGATGGTCATGCCCAGTTCGCGAGCAGTGGCGACAATAACCTTGTCAGCCGGGTCGCGTAATGTATCCGCAGGCAGATAAGATGAGGCAATCAGAATACCCGGGGTCATTTCGGCCAGCCTGATCAATGGCACTCCCAGCAAACGCTTGAACCATAACGCCGGACTGGTGGTCAACGGCAACCGTCCGCGTGAGGCCAACATGCCAATCTCCAGCGCCGTATAGGGCGACACATACAGATATTCGCCGCGATCCCCTGCTTCATCCATAGCGGCAACCGACACATCCGACAAATACGCATCTTCCATCAGCCAGATTACGGCACAGGTATCCAGCAGCAATGACCTACCCACGCGCAGGTCCGTACTTTTCGTCCAGCAGATCAGCCCACTCCGGACAGGCGGGTTGCGTCAGGTCCAGATCAGCCGGAATTGTCAGCATTCCCTTCATGGCGCCGAAGGCCGGATGGCGGCGGGGTGTTTTTACGCCTTGTGTGGATTGCACGACCTGTTCCTTCTTCACGCGTTTGAATGTCAGTTTTTCAGCGGCCATATCGACCTCGGCCGTTTCAAAACCAGCGTCGATCCAGGCGCGCGTCATAACATTATTGCTGGTGTTGTTGCTCCACCACGCCCGCTGCCTGCGCGAACTCGGCGGCAGCTCAAACCCAAGCACATGCTCGATTTCCGAAAAGCCCATCGGAACATCTTCGTCATCGGTCTGCTTAAGATAATTCTCCAGCGGATCATATTTGCTCATGGCAAAATCTCCTCATGCGAGTAAAGTATCACATAAACACGCAAAAGTAAACACACTGTATGTTATCTACCACACACCCGCTTCTTTCAGCGCCTTCATCATCTCCGGCGGCAGGTCGGTTTCACCTTCGATGATATCGCGCGGGGCGTCTTCCGGTTTGAGATACCGCCAACCCTGGAAGGCGCGGCGCGGCTGGGCTTCAGTCAGGATGTTCTTCGTGCGCAGGCCGATGCGCCAGTGGTCGGCCTCTTCACCAAACGACACGATTTCGCGCCGGCACAGGATTACGCCCTTGATCACCCAATAAAGCGAACCGCCTTCGAGTAGCTCCTCCCAGCGCGTCGGGCGATTGCGCGTATGGATATAGGAAATCTCCCCGCGCGCCTTTTCCCAGCGCAGCAGGTCATCGAGGCTGTCAGCCCCTACGCATAATTTTACCAGATGAATGTCACTCAAACGGACTCAGGCCTTAACAGCGTTAAAAAAGAAGCTTAAATATTTAGAAGCAAATCGGGCGCACTTCTATACCAAAAGCGCACCTGTGGCGGGAAAAGAGGTTTTGCGTATACGGCATGGCTAAGGACACCCCCTCCCTGCAAGCGGCGCTGGAAAGCCTGTTCGGCACGGCCCTGGGCCAGAGCGCAAGCCTGATTTCCCTGCCGGGCGGATCGCGCCTGTTCAGCGCCGGCGATGACTCCGATCACCTCTACCTGCTGCGCTCCGGACGGCTGGGCGCCTTCCGTCACGATGAAGACCATGACGAACTCTCCCTGATCGGCATTATCCGTCCCGGCGAACCGGTCGGCGAAATGTCGCTGATCGCCGGCACCTCGCACAGTTCGACCGTCATGGCCCTGCGCGATTCCGACCTGCTGGCCATGCCGCGCGATGCCTTTTTCGCCGCCATGGAATCGCGCCCGGAACTGACCCTGGCCCTGGCCAAGAAGATGATCGAACGCGCCAAGCGTGAAATACCCAATGTCACGCCCAATGTCTTCGCCTTTTACGCCATATGCGACCAGCCGGTCCGGCCATTGGTTGAGCGCGTGGCCGTGCAGGTGCGCGCGCTCGGCTACAAGGTCGCCATCATCGACAAGACCTTTCACGGCACCTCGCCGGAAGCCTTCACCCAGATCGAAGCCGAAAACGACTATGTGCTGCATGTCGCCGAATGCCATGAAAGCCACTGGCGGCTCCTGAGCGCGCGTCAGGTCGACCACGTTTTCCTGCTGGCCAATGCCGAACGCCCACCTGACGCCCTGGCCAGCGCCTGGGAAAAATCACTGCTTCACCGCGCCCCTGATCTGGTTCTGCTCTATCCCGGCGATACCCGGCCGCATATTCCCGGCCGCACCAGGGCCTGGCTGAATCTTATCGAGCCGACGCGCTGGTTTCATACTCACCCCGAAAACGTCAATGACGCGGCACGGCTGGCACGTATCGTCACCGGCCACAGTGTCGGCGTGGTTTTTTCCGGCGGCGGCGCGCGCGCCTTTGCTGAAATCGGCGCCATTCAGGCTCTGCGCGAAGCCCATATTCCGATCGATTTCGTCTGCGGCTCCTCGATGGGCGCGATTCTGGCCGCCAGTCTGGCGCTCGGCTGGGACGAGGCCGAAATCGACTGGCGCATCCGCGACGCCTTCGTCAACTCCTCGCCGCTCGACGATATCGTCATGCCGTTCATTTCAATGGTTTCCGGCGCCAAGGTCAACAAGCGGCTGGAAAGGCATTTTGGCGACATCCAGATCGAGGATATGCCGATCCCCTATTTCTGCCTGTCGTCCAACCTGACCACCGGCGTGCTCAAGGTCCACAAGACCGGCCTGCTGCGTCAGGCCCTGCGCGCCTCCATCTCACTGCCCGGCGTCCTGCCGCCGGTAGTGGAGGACGGTCAGGTGCTGGTCGATGGCGCGGTGATGCGTTCCTTTCCCGCCACCATGATGCGCAATACCCATCTGGGAACCGTCATCGGCGTCGATGTCACGCGGGCGCGCGGCCTTGATCCGCGGGCGCTAAATATGCCGAAAAACCTGGGATCGTGGTTCGCGCGGGGCGAATGGCGGCGCGGTCCGCCGATTGTTTCGGTCATGATGCGCTCGGCCACCATCACCACCGCGGCCGATCTGGCCCTGTCACGCGCCGCCACCGATCTTTTGATCATTCCGGAACCGGAAGGCGTCGAAATCCGCGACTGGAAAGCCTACGACAAGGCGGTGGAAAGCGGCTACCAGACGACCGTGGCAACCCTGGCCCAGCTCGATTCGCCGGTGACGACCCTGCGCAAGCTGGGCAAGAGCGTGCATCCGAACATCCCTGCCTTCACGCCGGATGACAGCTATATGGCGACCGCCGTCGAGCCACCGGAAAAGCTGGGACGAGGCAGGAACTAATCCTTCAATCCACCCAGCCGCTTCATGATCAGCCATACCGAGATCGACACGCACAGGATGCCGAGCGCCGCCGTACTGATCGAAACAAAGGTATAGAAACCGACCTTCGCCTCGCGCATCACGGTCAGGTCATGCGTGGCCTGCCACCATGCTCCGGTGGCGACGCCCAGGAACCCCAGTCCGATCCCGCTGATGATGATCCACCACAGCGTTTTGACAATCATCCGCCACCAACTGTCTCCCGCTTCTTCGGCCTCTTCGGCGGACAGGGCGATGCGGTCGCCGTTCATCAGCCACGCTTCGTTATCGTCCTCATAGGTCGCGGACTGGAAATTCGATGACGGGCCGGCGCGCAGGAAAGGCTGCTCCGGTTCCGCTTCCAGCCGGGCCGATTGCGGTGGCTGGTAATCCTGCGGCAGCGGGCGCTGAAGCTGATCGCGCCAGTGCAAGCCGCCGATTTCCGCCGCGACCGGCGCATTGGACGGCGCAGAGAGATCGACCGGCGTGGGGCGCGGCACCTCAACAACCGTCTCCGCCACGGCGGCGGCCGGAATCGGGTTGGCGTAGGGGTTCAGCGCCGTGATCACCGGTGGCGGCATGGTCGATGCCGAACCGGCCGGATTGAAATGGACAACCGAAGGCGGCGTTTCGGGTTCCGGTGCGGGTTCCACCTCAGGTTCAGGCTCTGGCCGCGCCGAAACCTCGAAGGGCGCCGATTCGACGGTCGAGGGCGAAATAACGCTGTGGTTGGTGAATTCAGGGCCGGACGGCATCGCCGGTTCGGGGGCCGGCGTCACGCTTTCCACAGACGGTGTGGGCGCTGGCCGGGCAAAGGAACCGCTCAGGGGACGGCCGAGCGTACCGCCGCCATAGGGAGAATAAAGTCGCATCAGGGCTGCCGCCGCTTCGGCCTTGCGCGCCTTCTCAGCCTCGTCATCGGCCTGAACCGCCTGACGCGCGGTCTCTTCCGCGGCGCGTCTTTCCTGCTCAAGGCGCGCCTGTTCAGCCTGCGCCCGCTCCGCTTCCTGACGCTCACGCTCCAGACGTTCGGCTTCAAGACGCGCCTGCTCCAGCCGGACCTGTTCAAGACGAATCTGCTCCTGACGGACAGCCTCGGCGCGAATGGATTCCAGACGGGCCGCCTCGGCGCGTTCGGCCTCGATACGCGCCTGTTCCTGACGCCACTGCTCCAGGCGTTCCTGTTCAAGCCTGGCCTGCTCAAGCCTAGCCTGCTCAAGCTTGGCCTGTTCCAGACGCGCGGCTTCAAGGCGTTGCAATTCCTGCGCCCGCATTGCCTCGGCTTCTTTCTCGGCCTCAAGGCGCTGTGTCTCTTCAAGCCGTCTTTGCTCGTCCATGGCGCGCGCCAGCGCAGCCTGGATGTCTATGCTCGTCCGTGCGGGCGCATTCAGATCGATGACCTGGCGCTGCTCCACCGGCGGTGGCGCATACGGATTGATATGGCTGGCTTCAGGCGCGGCCGGCGGTGTCTCCGCCGCGACATCCAGAACCGGCCGGCCCAGCGTGGCGGCCTGCTGGCTGATTTCTTCCGGTGTCAGGAAAAGATTCTTTTCGGCGGCGCGGCGGCGGATCAAAGGCGCCAGCACATAGGTCTGGCCGTTGAATTCAGCCGAACGCCAGCTATCCATGGCCAGCGCCGCTTCGGCGAGACGGCCTTCATTGATGCGCTTGAGCACGGTCGACTGAGCAAAATTCTCAGCGCCGATATTGAAGCAGAATGAGACAAGCGCGTCGAACTGGTTCTGGTTCAGCGGCACGAGCACGAGATTATTGATCGCGTCCACCACCGGCAGCAGGTCGAAGCGCAGCAGGGCATCGGCGTCTTCCTGGGTAACCCTGGCCCCTTCGCGGGCGGAAAAGGTATGGCCATAACCCAGGGTCCATCGGCCATCCGGCAGGCGTGCGGCAACCGTGCGCAGGCCTTCAAAACTCTTGATGAGTTCGACCCCCGCGCGGGAGACTTTTTGACGCGCTCTCATCCGTAATCCCAGTCCCTGAACCCGGCCCCGGATCAACTCCACAAGGCCTGAACACAACGAATGTCCAAAACGGTCAGACACCCGATTGCCCCAAAACAAGACAGTTTTCGAGCCTTGCGTTCTATTCTAGCAAACCACAGACCATTTAAGGTTTACAAGAGGATTATGGCCGCCAGGCCGAGGAAACTGAAAAAGCCGCAGAAATCGGTGACGAGCGTCACAAAGATCGGCGAAGCCCCCGCCGGATCGACGCCGAATTTCGCCGCCGTCATGGGAATCAGCGTGCCGGCCAGCGCCGCCATGGTGAAATTGATCAGGATGGCGCCGGCAATCACGCCGGCCAGCCGGATATCGTGCCAGAAAATCAGCACCACCGCCGCCAGGCCGATCGCCACACAGGCCCCGACCAGCCAGCCGGAAATGATTTCGCGCCACAGGGTCCGGGTCGCATTGGCCGCCGTCAGTTCACGGGCCGAAAGCGCCCGCACGGAAACGGTCAGGGCCTGGGTGCCGAAATTGCCGCCGATGGAGGCCACCACCGGCATCAGCGCCGCCAGCGCCACCATCTTCACGATTTCCACCTGATAGGCGTTGATGACGTAAACCGAGGCGAAGGCCGTCAGCAGGTTGACCAGAAGCCACGGCAAACGCGATTTGACCATGCCGAAAATGCCGGTGTCGCGGCCTTCGATATCCGACACACCGCCGAGGGCGAGGATATCTTCGCGGTTTTCCGCCTGGATGATGTTGACGATATCGTCAACCGTGACCTGCCCGACCAGCCGGCCGGAGGCATCGACCACCGGCGCCGAAATCAGGTGATATTTCTCGAAGATATAGGCGACCTCTTCCTGGTCCATATCGACGGTGATTTCCGTCGTCGGGTCCATGAGCTGCGACAGCACCATGTCGCGCTTGGTCCGCATCAGCACCGAAACCGGTACGGCGCCCACCGGCTTATGGCTGGGATCGATGACATAGATGTCGAAGAACAGCTCCGGCAGATCGTCGCCGTTTTCGCGCATATGGTCGATGGTGGCGCCGACGGTCCAGAAACTCGGCGCGGCCATGACTTCGCGCTGCATCAGGCGGCCGGCGGTTTCCTCCTCATAGGCCAGCGACGTGACGATGGCTTCGCGCTCGCTTTCCGGCATGGCGGCCAGAACGGCCTTCTGCTGGTCTTCTTCAAGGTCCTCGAAAACGGCGGCGGCATCGTCGGAATCAAGTTCCTGCAACACCTCGGCGATATCCGCCGTGTGCATGCTCTCGATGACTTCCTCGCGGATGTCGTCGTCCAGTTCCGGCAGGATGTCGGCTAGGGCGTCGGAGGGAATCCACGGGATGACCTCCTCGCGGTAATCTTCCGAGAGGAAGCCGAGCAAATCGGCGATATCGGCGTAATGCAGGGCGTCGAGCAGTTCGCGCAGGCGCAGGCCGTCGCCGCGATCGGCGGCATCGATCACCAGCGAGATATATTGCGGATTAAGGGCGTAATCGTCCTTAAGGGCGAAGTCTTCGATCTGTTCGGGCGTGATCAGTTCGGCGTCGAGGTCACGCACCGTTTCCTTCGGCATTTCCGCCGTCAGAATATCATTTTCGAGCATATCGGTTTTTTGAGGGGTTTCGGACTTCTGGCTCATCGCTCAGGCTCCCCGTACTGCTGCACTATGGCGTGCGCCTCAAAAATTGAACTCCGGATTGGTGCGGTCAAGAAGACTCGAACTTCCACGGGTTGCCCCACAGCGACCTCAACGCTGCGCGTCTACCAATTCCGCCATGACCGCACGCCATCCGGAGAGGGGCGCAGATAGCAACACTTGAGCGCTTTGGGAAGCCCTTAAACGCAACTATCCCAAAATATTAGCCGCCGATCGCCATAAAGTCATAGACATTGGCCTGGCGGGTCACCACGATCGAGATCTTTTCCTCGAAAATCTGGATTTCGCCGCGCGCTACCGGATGATTATTGGCCAGAATCCACACTTCGTCATGCTCGTGGGCATCGAGCGGGATCACCGCGCCACGGCCCATGCGCAGCAGTTGCGCCATCGGCAAAACCGAGCGCCCCAGCAGAACCGAAATTTCGACGGGGACGGCGCCCACCTGGTTAGACACGAAAAAAGCCCCTTGAACACGCACGCTTGCGAGGGAACGCCTATATTAGGGCCTTGCCTCTTAACAACTTATGACACATTGAAGCGACATGCTTTCCGAGACGTTAAATCCCGCGCCTTTCGCCAAAAAAGACGGCGCTTCCCCTGAATGGGTCGTCGCCCCCACGCCCGTCCCCTATCCGGAGGCGCTGGCCTTCATGGAAACACGCGTGGCGGCCATCCATGCCGGCGAGGCGCGCGAAATGGTCTGGCTCATCGAGCATCCGCCGCTCTATACCGCCGGCGTCTCGGCGAAGAAGGAAGACCTGATAGCGCCTGACCGTTTCGAGGTTTTCGATGCCGGTCGCGGCGGGCAATATACCTACCATGGTCCCGGCCAGCGCGTGGTTTACGTCATGCTCGATCTCAACCAGCGCCGCAAGGATGTCCGCGCCTTTGTGGAGGCTCTGGAACGCTGGCTGATCGATACCTTATGGCGCTTCAATGTCGAGGGCCATATCCGTGATGGGCGCGTCGGCGTCTGGGTCGAGCGCCGCGACAAGGGATATGAACCACTGACAGAAGACAAGATTGCCGCCATCGGCATCAAGCTGCGCCGCTGGGTCAGTTTCCACGGCATCAGCCTGAATGTGGAGCCGGACCTGTCGCATTTCGACGGCATCGTGCCCTGCGGCATCACCGAACACGGCGTCACCAGTTTGCTCGATCTCGGCCTGCCGGTGACAATGGACGAAGTGGATTATGCGCTGAAATCAAGCTTCGAGGCGATCTTCGGCCCGGTAGAAGTCGCTTAACCTTCATGCACGGTCAGACGAAACAGTGTACGACCAAAACGGTTATCGCCGCGCTCGGCATTTTAATCAGTCCGCTTCGCCCGGCATCAGTCGGAACAGCGTGCGGCCATAGCGGTTGTCGCCGCGCTCACCAGGCATGACACACAGGTCGATCACCGCCCACACCAGCACCGCCACCGCGATAAAGTCGAAAAAGCCCTGCGGACGCGGCCAGACCATCACCACCGCCAGCAGGATCACCGCCGCCCACCAGCCCGAACGGCCACGGTCATGCAGCCGCTTCGACAACACACAGGCGCCGCAATAGAACAGCACCGGATAAACGACCCAATTGAGAAATTGCAGGGCGCCCGTCACCACTGATTCATAAACCGCCAGGAACAACAGCAGCACCGCCGCCGCGATGATCGAAGGCATCTGGCCGGCGCGTCCGGTGGACGAGAAAAACAATTCGCTCCAATCGATTTTCGGATTCATCAGCCTCTCCAAAACGCACGTTTCTGCCCTTATACCATGCCAGGGCGAGCGAAAAGCAAAAAGGCTCTAGGCGCCTTCCGGTATCGCCAGGTCAATCTCGCGGCACAGGGAGGCGATATCGTCCGGCAAAGGCGCTTCCAGCGTGAATTCTCCGCGTCCGTCAGGATGCGGAAAGGTCAGGCGCAAGGCATGCAGCATCAGCCGCGGCACGGCCACGCCTCCGAGCGATAACGCCCCGCCATAGCGGACATCCCCAGCGATCGGCGAACCCATCTCCGCCAGATGAACGCGGATTTGGTGCATCCGGCCGGTATGCGGCATGCAGCGCACCAGCGCCGCCTCATCCGTGCGGCTCAACACCTCAAAAGCCGTTTCCGCACCTTGGGCCTCCGGATGATCGGCGGCGCAGACCCGGCTATAGGCTTCGCGGCCGATTTCCTCGCGCCGCAACGGGAAGGTCATGACATCCGCATCCGGCAGGTTATGCGGATTGCCGACCACCGCCAGATAGGTCTTGGCAAAGGCGCGGCGAATCATCGCCTTGCCGAGATATGAGGTCGCCGGCTGGGTTTTCGCCACCAGCAATATGCCGGAAGTGTCGCGGTCCAGCCGGTGGATCAGCATAGGCCTGCGCCCGCTCGGCTTGACGAAGGTCCACATCATGTCGTCGAGATTATGCCCTCCGCCGCGTCCGCCCTGCGAGGATAGTCCCGAAGGCTTGTTAAAGCCCATGATTTCGGCGTCCTCATGTACAATCATCGACCTGACCCAAGCCTGATCGGCCTCCGGAATCAGACGCGGCGCCTTGCGCGGATTATCGCTCTTGCTTTTCTGCGGTGGCCGGCTGCGACCACTGGAGAGCGCCTGACGATGCTGGGGGGAATGTTTCACCATGGCCGCCTTTAACCCGCGACGGCGCAGGCGTCAAAATACATTCGCTGTGCGAACTGGATCGTCATGTTGCGAAGGCCAGATTAAAAGCACAATCAAACTGATGGCTCCCAATCCGGTCAACAATAAAAGTAACCACCAACCGGAACGGTTTATATCATGCAGACGACGCGCTCCCGCTGCGAGAGTTGGCAACAAAAAGAGTAATGTTACTACCAAGCCTATCGGAGGAGCGGCTATATGGCTTGCGGCGGAGACAAAGCTCACAACAAAACTGATTACGAACCCGATCACGAAGGTTGCCAAATAAAACCACCAATACTCGGAACGCGTGGCACGACCTGTAAATTTAACATAACCTGTCATACAACGGACGAACGCCTGACTGAAACTCGCAGACTGAGCCGAGGTTCCGAACCGATTGGCGCCCGAAGGTTTAATGAAAATTGGCAATAAGCCAGGCAAAGCAATTATAATATAAATCAGCCAGTACCAGATTGAAAACGCCCCCATAACTTCCCCCCTCGTATCAAATTACCGCTTCTGTTTTTGATGCCTTAATTCACTGAGATATTCAAGCCGCTGCTTCGTTTTGCCCTCGTGGCCATCGCCCTTGGGATCGTAGAATTTCGGCCGTTTCATGCCGTCAGGGAAATAATTTTGCCCGGAGAAACCGTCCGGGTCATCCGGGTCATAGATATAGCCCGCGCCGTAGCCGATATCCTTCATCAGCTTGGTCGGCGCATTGAGGATCACGGCCGGCGGATCGAGATGGCCGGTTTCCTTCGCCAGCCGGGTCGCCGCCTTGAAGGCCGTATAGACACTGTTGGATTTCGGCGCTGACGCCATATGAACCACCGCCTGCGCCAGTGCCAGTTCACCTTCCGGCGAGCCAAGCACCTCGTAGGTATCGCGCGCCGCATGGCACATCAAAAGCGACATCGGGTCGGCATTGCCGATATCTTCCGATGCCATGCGGATCATGCGCCGGGCGATGAACAAGGGATCATCGCCGCCATTGAGCATCCGCGCCAGCCAGTAGAGCGCCGCGTCGGGATCGGAGCCACGCACCGACTTGTGCAGAGCGGAAATGAGGCTGTAGTGCCCTTCCCGGTCCTTGTCATGGTTAGGCCGGCGCTTTTGCAGATGCGCCAGCAGGTCATCCGGATCGAGTGGCGCGTCAAAACCCATATGGTCCAGCGACTCGATCAAGCTGAGGATATAGCGGCCATCGCCGTCACTCAACAGTTTCAGCGTGTCGCGGGCTTCGGGTGTCAGCGGCAGGCCATGGCCGAGATGGTCTTCGGCGCGGGCCATAAGCTGATCGAGCGCTGCGTCATCCAGCCGTTTCAGTACGAAAACCTGGCAGCGTGACAGCAAAGCCCCATTCAGTTCAAACGACGGATTTTCAGTCGTCGCCCCGATCAGAGTCACCACGCCCGCCTCGACATAGGGCAGGAAACTATCCTGCTGGGCGCGATTGAAGCGGTGAATTTCATCGACGAACAAGACTGTACGCGCACCCTGGCTATGGCGGAACTGCGCCTGCTCAAAAGCCTTTTTCAGATCGGCGACACCGGAAAAAACAGCCGATATCTGCTGAAACTCATAGCCCGCCGCCTCGGCCAGCAAACGCGCAATGGTCGTCTTGCCGACGCCCGGCGGCCCCCACAGGATCAGGCTCGGCAGGAATCCGCGCTCGATGACACGGGCAATCGCCCCGCCCGCCCCCAGCACATGATCCTGCCCCACCACTTCCGACAGGGTTTTCGGACGCAGACGATCGGCCAGCGGTTTCGCGGCCTCATCGACCTGCGGCATTCTAGCGCTCTGTGCATTTCTAAGAGACGGTTCGGGCGCACCGAACAGATCGGCTACTGGGGCTTTCGACATGAAACAAATATAGAACAGAGCACCGCCGGTTGGAAGGGGAAATTAACGATTCGCCCGCTGCATGGCCAGTTCCAGTCTTAACGCCTCAAGCCGCGCCTGGGCCACCGGCGAAAGCGTTACATAAAGCGCCGGACCATGCAGCGGTTCGCGGTTCGCTTCCGGCCAGGCCTGACCCGGTCGCCTGCCCGCGACAGGCGCAACCGGCTGCACACGCTGACGCCAATAGGCGCTCGCTCGCGTTTCGATCTGTCCTGTACCCGCGAAATCCAAACCGGCCTCCGGCGCGAAGAGACGATTCTCCCCGCAAAGAGGTTAACGCGCGTTAACGTTTTTCGCCAGTTATTTCGCCGTCTTCGCGGGCTTATCCCCCGGCTCCATAAATCGGTTTCAACAGGTCTTTTGTACCGTCGATCCGCTCCAGATGCGGATAACGCAGGCCGTCATGATAATCGAAGGTGATGGTGCGGAAGTATTCACCGTCCTGCACCAGCATGGCGATCCTGTCGGTATTGCCCGGCTGGTGCGCGGCAATGATCAGGTCCTTCAACCGTCCGCCGTCATAGGCGCGATCATTGACGGCGATCACCTTCATGCCCGCCGTCAGCCCCGCCTTGAAGCCCGGACCGTTCCACAGCACATCGCGCAGGGTTCCGTCTCGATTAATGCTCAGCCCCAGACTGTAACCAAAGCCGATGCCACGCCGCGCTTCACCGCTTTTGATAAAATCCGAGGGCGCATCGTCATAGACCAGTTTGTAACCGGCCCGCGCCAGACCATCGAGCGGCGCGCCTTTGCCAGTCCGGCTGATCCGCTCATTCAAAAAGGCCGCCCAATCGTAAGCATAGACGTCATTCAGCGCCTTCACCACATCGTCGAACGTATAGGGCGTCGGCAGATAAGAACCATTATTCACACCGAAGAAGCCGCGTGCGAAATCATCCAGTGACTTTTTCCCGCCGGTCTTCTCACGGATCAGGGTATCGGCGTCGAGCCAGATCAGCCCGCCCTCGGCGTAATAGTCTTCCGAGCGCTGCCAGCTCGGCCACGATTTCGGCCCGCGGTTGGAGATGATCGGATCGTAGGTGGTATCCTGCATATCGCGCCACTGACGCGCCGGCAGGATGTCATAGCTCGCCGCCGTCACCGCCAGCATTTGCAGGCGCTGGTCGAAATTATAGAGGCCGGCGCGGCTTTCCAGCACATCGGTCCAGTAGGTCGTGCCGCCTTCATAAACCCACAGGAGTTCGTTGCGCATCGGCTCTTCAAAGGTGGCGTTGAACTGCCCGGCCGGACGGCGGAACTTGCCGTCCCAGGAATGGATATATTCGTGGGCGATGATATTGCGGCCGAAGCCTTTGCCGGCGGTGGAAGCAAAATAACCGGGTTCGATGCCGATTTCCGACGAGCGGTGATGCTCCAGCCCGATGCCGCCCATCTTATCCGATACCGCCACCAGCCAGTTATAGTGATCATAGTGCTGACCACCGAACAGTTTATAGGCTTCCTGCACGATCTTGCGATGGATTGTCAGCACGTCGTCGGAAACTTCCAGTTCCTTCGGATCGTCGGCGACAAGATCCATAAAGACCGGCGCCTTGCCACCGGGATCCATGTCGTAACGCTTGAAATACCGTCCGGCGACCAGTGGGGAATCGACGAAATTATCGTAGGAAATAGGCTTGAAGGTGACGACATCGCCCTCCTGCTTTTCCGTTTCCAGCGCCGAGCCGTATTGCCAACCCTGCGGCAGGGTCAGTGTCAGTTGGATCGGGATACGGCGGGTATAATAACCGGCGGGATAGAGGCTTTCGTTCTCCCACTGCATGTCCAGCATGTTGCGCGTGTGGACGATGACGCCATCACGTTCCTGTACCGGCGCCAGATACTGAAAATCCGCTGCCACTTCGGTAATACCTTCCGGCACGTCGACATGGAAGGCGTAAACAGACACATCGTCACGCCGCCATTTCAGTTCTTTCCCGCCCGCCGTGATATGCAATCCGGCGATTTTGGTCAGGTCGCTGTCTCCCGGCGAATGATGGCCCGGCAGCCATTTCGGCATCAGCAAGGTCAGCGGCCCTGCGGCGGTTACCGGAATGACTTCATGGATAGTAATGATGTGCCGGTCGAGATCGGTGGCGTCGACATGAAGCTGGATGGTGCCGGGATAATCGATATCCTGTGGCGCAGGCAGCGCGGGTGTATCCGGTAAAGGCATGGGAAGCGATTGTTGGCTGTAGACGCTTCCTGCCATCAAGGCCAAGGCCATGACCATAACCAGACCGGATACCGTCTTCATCACACACCTCCACTGAAAGGCGATACTATTGGCAGGGAATTATGGCTTGTAAAGCGGTTACCAAAGATACGGCTATATTAAGACCTTGGTTACATTACCGCGTCACTGTCATGAACAGACAAGGCCCCGGATACGGCCAGTTGATAAACGCGTTAGAGGTCATGTCAGTCAGATCACAGCTTTCCCATGCCACCTTTCTTTTCATGTCCGGAGATCGTTACCCTGACGATCAATATATTGAAACAGCCTTATGTGATCGTCTGCCCGGTCTTCACCTGACTTACGGCGACCTGATCGAACGGTTTGCCGATGGCGCCCCTCCGCTAGGCCTGGCGCCACGCATTACTTTTCTCCGCCGGATTCTTGCTTCAATTCCCACGCAGAACCTGATCCTCGTCGGACGCTCTTCCGGCGGACGGGTCATAACGCGACTCGCCGCCGAGTTTACGGATATTGCGCCGATGGCCGGCATAGTCTGCCTGGGTTATCCTTTCCGCCATCCCGAAAAGACTCATGAGCCAGACAGGGTTGATCATCTGACACGCGTGAGTGTCCCTACCCTTATCCTTCAGGGCGATCAGGACGAATACGGAGACAAATCGGCAGCTTTGCTTTACCCTCTATCAGCCAGCACTCAGCTGGAATTCATTGCAGCCACGCATGTCTTACGACTGCAACCTGAAAACTGGGACGCTCTCGCGGATTGTATATGCCGCTTTGCCGCTGATCGGATGTCCCAGCCTTCCTTGCTATCACGCACAGGTTCGATTTAACTGAACGTCGCCGTGATCATCTGGCCATTGCGCATGATGCTGATCTGCCAGCGGCGCGCGCCGGCCTTGGTGGCGGCTTCCAGATCGGCGGTGGTGGTGATCGCCTTGCCATTGACCGACTTGATGATATCCCCTGCCCGAAGACCGATGCCCGCCGCATAGCTGCGTGGCGAATCGATGGAATAAACCATCACGCCTTTCGGCGCATCGAAAGGATCGGCGCCGATTTCCTCGGCCACCGCCGGCGACAGATTGACCACCTTGGCGCCGGAGAAAGGATTATTGCCGGCGATGGTGCGCTCATCGCGCGCGGGCGTGGCCGAAGGCGGCTGCGCCTTGATCTTGAGCGTAAACGGCTTGCCATTACGCACACCCTGCACCTCGGTCATCTGGCCCACGTTCATCAGGTCGATGCGGTAGCGCATGGACGAGGCGTCATTGACCGGCTGGCCATCGATATTGAGGATGACATCGCCGGTTTTCAGACCCGCCTGATCCGCCGGTCCACCGGCATAGATATCCGACACCAGCACGCCTTCGGGGCGGTCCATGCCCAGGCTTTTGGCGATATCGCTGGTCACCGTGTCACCCTTGGCGCCAAGCCATGGCCGCTGAAGATGCGTGGCGCCGCCCGCCGCGCTTTCGACCACACGCCGCACCAGGGCTGAAGGAATGGCGAAACCGACGCCCGCCGAGGAACCGGAGCCGGAAACGATCATCGAATTTATGCCGATCAGACGGCCGTTCATATCGACCAGCGCGCCGCCGGAATTACCCGGATTGATGGCAGCGTCGGTCTGGATATAGGAACCGCCGCCGGGGCCGACCTCGGTGCGGTTGAGCGCCGAAATGATGCCATTGGTCACGGTCTGGCCGATACCGAACGGATTGCCGATGGCCAGCACCAGATCGCCGACCTCCAGATTGCGGTCATCGTCCATTTCCAGTGTCGGAAAGTTTTCCTTGGAATCGATCTGGAGCACGGCAAGATCCGTGCGCTCATCGGCCAGCAGCAGCTTGGCCGGATATTCACGGCGGTCGTTCAACACCACCATGAACTGCTGCCCGCCGGCGACGACGTGGTTGTTGGTGACGACGATGCCATCCTTGCGAACGATCACGCCGGAGCCGAGCGACTGCTGCACCTGCTGGCGCGGCACGGCGCCAAACAACTGCCAGAACGGATCGACCTGCTGACGCACCACACCGCGGGCATAGACATTGACCACGGCCGGGGCCACGGTCCGCACCACGGGCGCAAACGACGCCTTCATACCGATGGCGCTGTCAGGCACCTTGGACGGCTGGGCGAGGGTGTCATTGAAACTGCCGGAATACTTCTGGGCATCCTGTGAGTGCGATGGCGAACAAGCCATCAGCAGGGCGGCGGCGGATAAGGCAACAGGGGCGCGCAGGTTCATGTCAAATCCCAGCTTTTCGATCTCAATGCGCTAAATGTAAAAACTATTGCGGCAGGATCAAGGCTGAGGCGCGACGAGATTACGCCAACATAATCATGAACGCGCATCACCATAGGCCGCTTCCACCTTCAGCGACTGCTTCACCCCGGCCGCCAGCCCCAGGGCCAGAAGCGTACAAAACCCGGCCAGCAGGAAAGCCGCGCCGCTCCACATCACCGCCACGCCGGGTTTCGCCACGACAGACAGGACAAAGCCGAAAATCAGCGGCGCCGCGATATTGCCCATGGTGGCGAGGCTCATATTCGATCCCTGAAGCATTCCCTGCTCCTTCGGATCGACCTTGCTGCTCATCAGCGACTGGATATTGGGCATGGCCAGGCCGCCGAAACAGCCGATCGAAATGAAGGCGACAAAGAGCATCCCGTTCGGCGCCAAGCCGTAGCCGGCATAGGCGATCAAAGAGGTGACCAGCCCGATATACATGGCCCTGCGCTCACCGATCCGTTTGGTGATCACGCCGGTCAGGCCGCCCTGAACCACCGCCGACAGGATACCGACCACGGCCAGCATCAAACCGACCTCGGTCGGCCCCCAACCGAAGCGATAATCGGCATAGAGCACCATGGTGGTCGGGAAGACGCTCTGCCCGAACATCAGCAGAAAGTACATCAACGACAGGCGCATGACCTGCGCCGAGCGCGCCAGGAATTTGATGGCCCCCAGCGGATTGGCGGTATGGAAGCTGAAGGATTTACGCTTTTCCGGCGGCAGGGATTCCGGCAGGACGAAAAAACCATAAAGGAAGTTGCATAGACTGAGAAAGGCGGCAAAATAGAAAGGATAATGGTGATCGCCAGTGAATTGGATGGCTCCCCAATGCAGGCCGCCGCCGAGCACACCGCCGAGGCTTGGTCCCACCACGAACCCGACACCGAAAGCCGCGCCCATCAGCCCATAGACCCCGGCACGTTTTTCCGGCGCGGTGACATCGCTCATATAGGCATAGGCGGTCGAAATGCTGGCCGAGGTCATGCCCGAGATAATCCGGCCGACCAGCAGCCACCACAGCCCCGGCGCCATGGCCATGAACAGGAAATCGACCCCGGTGCCGAAATTGGAAGCCAGCACAACCGGCCGCCGGCCGATGGCGTCCGACAGGCCGCCCTGCACCGGTGTGAAAAGAAATTGCGCCAATCCCCAGACGGCGCCGAAAATGCCGGTCCACAATCCCGCCTCCGATACCGAACCACCCAGGAAACTCTTGATCAGATTGGGCAGAACCGGGATGATCACCCCGATCGACAGCATGTCTAAGAAGACCGTGACAAGAATAAAGGCAGCGGCCGCTTTGCGCGGTTGTGTGGGCGTTTCCGACATGTTCGGTCTATCCTGTTATGACTTGTCTGTACGCGAAATTACCGCATTCCGCCAGTCATGCCCTTATAAGACCTGTTGCCGATTTCCGTCAGTAGAGCGCTGCCTTGAATGACCGCAGGCTGCCGTCATTCGGTTCTCCTGTGATACCCAGCAGCCTTGTCTCCAGTGAATAGACATCGACATTATCGAAGACCGGCAGCTTTACGCCGGGACGGATCGCGGGGCCGTTGGCGATGAACAGCGCCTGCATTTCCGGTGCCGACGGATCGTAGCCATGACTGCCGCCTTCCGGCTTCGGCATCCAGTCATTCTGCGACGGCCCGACAATATAGCCGCCGACATCGGCCAGGCAGGTGATTTCCGGCACCCGGCGATGATGGCCGTAATGGAAACGCGCCGGGATCCTCGCCTTATGCCAGCACTGCATATGGTCATGCCTCGTGGCGATCAGCGCCTTGTCCACTTCGGCTTCATGTCCCGGTTTGGCATAAAGACCGGCCACCTGACCGCCGGTGACCAGATCGTAGCTGTCCGCCGGCAGGATATCAGCCAGGCGGATAAAGCGTTCCGGCTTGTGTTTGGCCATGCCGTGATCGGACACGATGACGATATTGATCTTGCCAAAAAGGTCACGCGTCTTCAGGCCATCGACCAGTTGGCCGATCGAGGCATCGACCTCGCGCAGGGCGGCATCAACCTCCGGACTGCCAGGCCCCGCCTCATGCCCCTGATGATCGACCTGCGAATAATAAAGCGTGATCGCGCCGGGGCGCTCGGATGCCGGCATGTCGATCCAGTCCAGCACCTGCTTGACGCGATCGGTGTCCGGCATTGCTTCATCATAAGGCCGCCACCAGGCCGGACGAACGCCATGATTGGCCGCTTCGGAACCCGGCCAGAACAGGGTGGCTACCTTGACGCCCTGCGCCTGGGCCGTCACCCACAGAGGTTTGGCGTCGTCCCACCAGAATTCATCGGCCACAGCCTCCTCGTTCGACAGCTTGAAAGTGACGCCCGGCTTTTGCGGATCGCGCATGGTGTTATTGACGATGCCGTGGTGATCGGGACGCAAGCCGGTCACCAGCGTATAATGGTTGGGAAAGGTCAGGCTGGGGAAGGATGGCCGCATCGCCGCCATGGCGCCCCCATCGGCAAGAGCCTGCAAGTTGGGCGTGATCCCTTCCTTCAGATAATCGGCGCGAAAACCGTCTATGGATATCAGGATAAGCCGGGGTGTTTGCGGTGCGGCAGCCACGGACGGCGGCGGCATGTTTACGTGACTACATGACGCCAGCCCCAGAAAGGCCATGACAGCCAGTATATGCAAGCCCGATTTCCACATGACACACTCCCATAATCAGGCAGGCATCCTAGTCAGTGCATATGACACAAAAAAGAAGCCCCCGGCGGAACCGAGGGCTTCTGAAAATATAAGCTTGTTATATCAGTCGCTGGTGCGGATGCGGTCCAGCACGGGAGAACAAAATACTTCAGTATCGCCGGTATCTTCCGGCAGGTCGAGGCTCGTATCGCCGGACACTTCGGGCGTCTCTTCGGCGGGGTCGGCGACAGCATAATCGTCGGTCATGGTACCCTCCTTACAATGCGATGGAATGCGGACATGGCGCACAGGGCCTTATCCGCATCGCTCACATTACCCCGGAATACCGCAAATGCGAAATAACGCTTCATGACGTTTGATCACGCCTTTGTTAATCAAAGTCAATGAAACGTAAAAAAACCGCCGGATCGCTCCGGCGGTTCCTGAATGGCTATGAAGCCAGATCCTATTCTTCGTCACCGGCGACTTCAAATACCGGACCGGAATCCAGCCCCTTGGCGGCTTCGTCACGGTCGACAAATTCGATGATAGCCATGGCGGCATTATCACCATGACGGAAGCCAGCCTTCATGATGCGGATATAACCGCCGTTACGATCGGCGTAGCGCTTGCCGAGCACGTCGAACAGCTTGCCGACCTGGGTGACGTCACGCACGCGCGAGATGGCGATGCGGCGGTCATGCAGGGTGCCGGACTTGGCGAGCGTGATCAGCTTTTCGACGAAGGGACGCAGTTCCTTGGCCTTCGGCAGGGTGGTGACGATCTGTTCGTGCTTGATAAGCGAAGCAGCCATGTTGGCGAACATGGCGATGCGGTGCGAGGTGGTGCGACCGAGTTTGCGATAGCCGGAGCCGTGACGCATGTTAATCTCTCCATAAGATCGCACGGCGCTCTGGCTACGCACGACCCCAAAAACAAGCCTGAAAACAAAGGTCAGATGGCCGATCGCCCCCTGCCCGTTCCAGACGTCCATCCCGCAAGGAATGGAAATTGCCACGACAAGGTTTTGGTCTTTCGCGGCAAGTCGGAACCGAAAAACAGTTCCTATAAATAGGAAGCCCGGATGATCGCTCATCCGGGCTTCCCTAATTCATATCAGAAATTCTAGATTTGATCTTCAAATTTCTTGGCCAGGTCTTCAACGTTTTCCGGCGGCCAGTTCGGGATGTCCATGCCGAGCGAGAGGTTCATGGAAGCGAGCACTTCCTTGATCTCGTTCAGCGACTTTCGGCCGAAGTTCGGCGTGCGCAGCATTTCGGATTCCGTCTTCAGGATCAGGTCGCCGATATAGACGATGTTGTCGTTCTTCAGGCAGTTCGCCGAACGGACGCTGAGTTCCAGTTCGTCGACCTTCTTGAGCAGGGCCGGATTGAACGGCAGCTCAGGCTTGCCTTCTTCAACGACCGGGGCCTTCGGCTCTTCAAAGGTGATGAATATCTGCAGTTGATCCTGCAGGATGCGCGCCGCGAAAGCCACAGCGTCAACCGGGGTAACCGCGGCGTTGGTTTCAACTTCCAGCACCAGCTTGTCATAATCGAGCGACTGGCCCTGGCGGGTCGGCTCGACCTTGTAGGCCACCTTCTTGACCGGCGAATAGAGGGCGTCGACGGCGATGAGGCCGATCGGCGCGTCTTCCGGACGCAGGCGGTCGGCCGGGACATAGCCCTTGCCGTTCTGGATGGTGAACTCCATGCGCACCGAAGCGCCTTCATCCAGCGTGCAGATGACGTGATCGGGGTTCAGAACCTCGATATCGGCCGGCACATCGATCTGTCCGGCAGTGACCGGACCGGCGCCCGAAGCACGCAGAACCATGCGCTTCGGACCTTCGGCGTGCATGCGCAGCGCCAGTTGCTTGATGTTCAGAATGATATCGACGACATCCTCGCGGACACCTTCGATGGAGGAAAACTCGTGCACCACACCGTCGATCTGGACAGAGGTGACAGCCGCGCCTTGCAGCGAGGAGAGGAGTACGCGACGCAGCGCGTTACCGAGGGTCACGCCGAAACCGCGTTCCAGAGGCTCCGCGACAAGACGCATCTTGCGCGAAGGGTCGGAACCCGCTTCGACTTGTGGCTTCTCGGGACGAATAAGCTGTTGCCAGTTTCTTTCGATCATTTACGTCCCTCAAGACAGGAAAGGTCGCCCTGCCGGATCAGGCAGAGCGACTGAAAAATAGGGAAAATAAAATTAAACGCGACGACGCTTCGGCGGACGGCAGCCATTGTGCGGGATCGGCGTCACATCACGGATGGTGGTGATGGTGAAGCCAACCGCCTGCAGGGCACGCAGGGCCGATTCACGACCGGAGCCAGGACCGGCGACGCTGACTTCCAGCGTCTTGACACCATGCTCGATGGCCTTCTTGCCGGCATCTTCGGCAGCGACCTGGGCGGCGTAAGGGGTGCTTTTACGCGACCCCTTGAAGCCCATGGCGCCGGCCGACGACCACGACACGGCATTGCCCTGCGCATCGGTGATCGTGATCATGGTGTTGTTGAACGAGGCGTTGACGTGCGCCACACCCGAGGTGATGTTCTTGCGTTCGCGCTTTTTAACGCGTGAAGGTTCTTTAGCCATTGGTCAGCTATCCTTACTTCTTCTTGCCGGCGATGGGCTTCGCCGGACCCTTGCGGGTGCGGGCATTGGTGTGGGTACGCTGACCGCGCACAGGCAGGCCCTTGCGGTGGCGCAGGCCACGGTAGCAGGCCAGGTCCATCAGGCGCTTGATGTTCATCGAAACTTCACGGCGCAGATCGCCTTCAACCGTATAGTCACGGTCGATGGTTTCACGGATTTGCAACACTTCGGCATCCGAAAGCTGATTGACGCGGCGCGCATCTTCGATGCCGACCTTCTTGACAATCTCTTCGGCGTGGTGCGCGCCGATGCCGTGAATATATTGAAGCGCGATTACCACGCGCTTGTTGGTCGGTATGTTGACGCCAGCAATACGGGCCACTTGAGGTATCTCCTGCAACGCGCTCCGGAGAACGCATTCATAAAACGAAAGATGACACGTATGCCACACGGCTAAACTTTGACCTTCAGCCGTGGTCCATACGCGTGATTTCGCGGAAGCTGCCCTTATAGAAGGGTTTTGACTTCCGTCAATGGTTTAGTTTCAAAAAAGCAAGCCAAAACTTATTTGGTAATGCTTTTTTAAGTTTACTCGGATGATCCGCGCCGAAAGGTGCTTCACATCAGGGATATTCGGACAAAACGTCCATGCCGGTTACCGTTTTCACAATCCCCGGCGAAAATTTATGCCAGCGCGCCATCGATATGGGCGGCGACATCTTCCACCGCCCCCATGCCGTCAACTTCATAAAGCTTACCCTGCGCCGCATAGTACGGCAGCAACGGCGCGGTCTGGGCGTTATAGGCCGCCAGGCGCACCTTATAGGCTTCGGGATTGTCGTCCGACCGGCCTTCTTCGGCGAAACGCTTCTCGATGCGCGTGACCAGGGCGGCTTCATCCACTTTCAGGCGGACCACCCGGTCGATCTTCGCGCCGCGCGCGCCGAGCATGGCGTCCAACGCCTCGGCCTGGGCCACGGTGCGCGGGAAACCGTCAAAAATGGCGCCGCCGGCCGCTTCGGCCGCCGGCAGGTTTTCCTTGATCAGGTCGATGACGATCTCGTCCGACACCAGCCCGCCGGTCGCCAGGATATCCTTGACCTTCAGCCCCAGTTCGGATTCCGCCGCGATGGCCGCCCGCAACATATCACCAGTCGAAAGCTGAATCATGCCCCGCGTCGTGACCAGACGCTTTGCCTGTGTACCCTTGCCCGCCGCTGGGGGTCCAAACAGGATTATGTTCATCGTCCGATCCTTCCGCGCGTGCTGGATGCAGCGCCCTTGCTGCCGGTCTTGAGCTTCGACTTCTTGATCAGCCCGTCATACTGGTGCGCCAGCAGGTGCGACTGAATCTGCGCCACGGTGTCCATGGTCACGGTCACGACGATCAGGATCGAGGTGCCGCCGAAATAAAAGCTGTTGCCCATCTGCGCGATCAGGAATTCCGGCAGCAGACAGACCACGGTGATGTACGCCGCGCCGATCACCGTGATCCGCGTCAGAACGAAATCGAGATATTCCGCCGTGCGCTTGCCGGGACGAATGCCAGGCAGGAAGCCGCCGTACTTGCGCAGGTTTTCCGCCGTTTCATCCGGGTTGAAGACCAGCGAGGTATAGAGGAAGGTGAAGAAAATGATCATGGCCGCATAAAGGACCATGAAAACCGGGTGGCCGTGCGTCAGTTGCGTGCTGAGCATCGGCAGCCATTGCAGCCAGTCCGGAATCTTGTCCGGGTTCTGCCCGACAAAGGTCAGGACCGAAGTCGGCATCAGCAGCAGCGAAGAGGCGAAGATCGGCGGAATGACGCCGGAAGTATTAACCTTCAGCGGCATGAACGACGATTCGCCGCCCATGATACGATTACCGACCTGGCGCTTGGGATACTGCACAAGCAAACGGCGCTGCGCCCGCTCCATGAAAACGATGAAGACAATGGTGGCGACAAGCACGCCCACAATCAGGATCAGCATGCCGGGATTGATATCGCCGGTCGATCCCATGGACAGCAGGGTGCCGACCGTGCGTGGCAGAACCGCCACGATACCGGCGAAGATGATGATGGAAGAGCCATTGCCAATGCCGCGCGAAGTGATCTGTTCACCCAGCCACATCAGGAACAACGTGCCGCCGGTTAGCGTCGCCATCGAGGAGACGATAAAAAAGGGACCTGACTGAAGCGCCAGTCCCGAAGACTGCATGGCCGCGGAAATACCGAAGGACTGGATCAGAGCCAGGATCACCGTCAGGTAACGCGTATATTGGTTCAACTGCTTGCGGCCGGCCTCCCCGCCCTCCTTGCGCAGCTTTTCCCATGGCGCATAAACGGACCCCATCAACTGGATGATGATCGAGGCCGAGATATAGGGCATCAGGTTCAGCGCGAACACCGCCATACGCTCGACGGCGCCTCCGGCGAACATGTTCATCATGCCGAAAATGCCGTTCGACTGGCCGGAGAAGGCGCGGGTGAATTCGGCCATGTTGATGCCCGGCAACGGCACATAGGTGCCGAGACGGTAAACGATCAAGGCGCCGAGCGTAAAAAGCAGGCGCTTATGCAGGTCGGTCGCCTTGGCAAAGGCGCCGAAATTCATATTGGCGGCGAGTTGTTCAGCAGCAGAAGCCATAAAGTCCTCAAATTCGCGCGGGCGCCTGCGCCCCTGTAATCGCCCCCGAAGGGCGGACTAGGTGTATACGCGATTCGCTGGCCGCGCCCTCACCCAATCCAACCCATATGGGGTACGCATCTGAAAAGGTCAAATGCGCGTGATACCGGTTCGCGGCTTACCCTTTACGGGCGGCTTTCGCGGCGGCGATCTTTTCCTGGCGGGCGGCCAGCTTGGCTTCGTTTTCGATACGCGCCTGCGTCACCGAACCGCCGGCGGCTTCAACGGCCTTAATGGCGCCGGACGAAGCGGACCAGACCTTCAGGTTCAGCTTGGCCTTCAGTTCGCCTTCACCGAGAAGACGCACGCCATCCAGTTCACGGCGGATAACACCGGCGGCGATCAGGGCGGCGGCATCGATATCAGCCTTGGCGTCAAGCTTGCCGGCGTCAACCGCGTCCTGCAGACGCCACAGGTTCACTTCAGCCAGCTTGAGGGCGAAGGGATTGTTGAAGCCGCGCTTCGGCATGCGCATGTACAGCGGCATCTGGCCGCCTTCAAAACCCAGCAGGCTCACGCCGGTACGGGATTTCTGGCCCTTGACGCCACGACCGGCGGTCTTGCCCTTGCCCGAACCGGGGCCGCGGCCGACGCGCATACGGCCCTTGGTCGAACCGGGATTGTCGTGGAGTTCGTTCAACTTGGTCATTTGTAATGCCTTTCAATGACAGATGCGCTGGTCTTGCGACCAACTCGGCTAAAAAATTTTACGTCGCTCTACCGCTATCGCTGCTTTAGAGCAAAGAAGCGCGCCTGTTACAGCACGCTTCTAAAATAAGCAAGCCCGCGAACCGGAATTCGCGGGCTTGTGTGTCTTACTCGACGATCGCAACCATATGGGCGACCTTGGCGATCATGCCGCGAACCGAAGGGGTGTCTTCCAGGGTGGAGACACGACCCAGCTTGTTCAGGCCCAGACCGGCGAGCGTGGCGCGCTGGTCCTTGGTGCGGCGGATCGGGGAACCGGTTTGCTTGACCGTGACGGTCTTCGCTTCCGTTTTTGCAGGAGCCTTAGCCATAACTTAGCCCTCCAGGGATTCAGGCGACGAAGCGCCATCGGCGCGCGACTTCAGAAGATCACCAACCTTCTTGCCGCGCTTCGAAGCGATCTGACGGGGCGAGGATTGCACCTTCAGCGCTTCAAAGGTGGCGCGCACCATGTTGTAGGGGTTCGATGAACCGAGCGACTTGGCGACAACGTCCGAAATCCCGAGGGTTTCGAGAACGGCGCGCATCGGACCACCCGCGATGACGCCGGTGCCCGGAGGGGCCGCGCGCATCTGAATCTTACCGGCGCCCCAACGGCCGTAACCGTCGTGGTGCAGGGTGCGGGATTCGCGCAGCGGCACGCGGATCAAGGACTTCTTGGCTTCTTCGGTCGCCTTGCGGATGGCTTCCGGCACTTCGCGCGCCTTGCCATGACCGTAGCCGACGCGGCCTTTCTGATCACCAACGACCATCAGGGCAGCAAACGAGAAGCGGCGGCCACCCTTGACGGTGGCAGCGACGCGGTTGATAGCGACCAGCTTTTCAACGAATTCCGAAGGTTCTTCGTTGCGGTCGCGGGAGCGGTTTTCGCTAGGACGGGCCATGAACGATTCCCTTAGAAGTTGAGGCCGGCTTCACGCGCGGCTTCCGCCAGCGCCTTCACCCGACCGTGATAGATGTAGCCACCGCGATCGAACACGACGTCCTTGACGCCTTTTTCGATCGCGCGTTGTGCGACCAGCTTGCCGACTTCCGTCGCGGCGGCGGCGTTCGAGCCTTGCTTCTTGCCGCCTTCCAGCGACGAAGCCGCCACGATGGTCACGCCGCTCTGGTCATCGATGACCTGGGCGTAGATGTTCTTGTCCGAACGGAAGACCGACAGACGCGGGCGGCCGTTGGAGAGCTTCTTGAGGCGCGTACGATTGCGTTGCGCGCGACGAGCCAATTGTTCACGAGGAGACAGAGCCATGACTTACTTCTTCTTGCCTTCCTTGCGGCGAACGGTTTCGCCGGCATATTTGACGCCCTTGCCCTTATAAGGCTCAGGGGGACGAATCTTGCGGATCTTGGCAGCCAGTTCACCGACCAGTTGCTTGTCGATACCGGCGATCTTCACTTCCGTCTGCTTCGGCACCGAGAAGGTGATGCCGGCGGGCGGATCGATGACGACCGGGTGCGAGAAGCCGAGCGACAGCTCCAGCTTCTGGCCTTGCATGGCGGCGCGGTAACCGACACCGACCATTTCAAGCGTTTGTTCGAAGCCTTCGGTCACGCCCTTCACCATATTGGCGATCAGCGTGCGCGACAGGCCCCACATCGCCTTGTGACGGGCGGTTTCACCGCGCGGGGCGACGGAAAGGCTGGCGCCTTCCTGCTTGACTTCGATTTCTTCAACGACAGTCCAGCTCTGGACGCCCTTAGGCCCCTTCACCGAAATGTCTTGCCCGTTCAGCGTGATGGTCACGCCGGCCGGGACTGCGATGGCTTTTTTACCAATCCGGGACATTTTAAAACCTTCTAATGCCTTAAGTGTCCTCAGCCGAACCTACTTTGATCAAGACGCCTTTTTAAACGAAAAAGTGCGAACACTTTTTCTAAAAGGCTTTGGTCTTAGTAAACGCGGCAGAGAACCTCACCACCCACGTTGTTTTCGCGGGCGTTGTTGTCAGACATGACGCCCTTCGGCGTCGACAGGATCGAGATACCCAGGCCGTTCTTTACCGGCTTCAGGTCCTTGATCGACGAATAGACGCGACGGCCGGGCTTGGACACGCGGGAGATTTCCGCGATGACCGGCGCGCCGTCGAAATACTTCAGCTCGATTTCGAACTGCGGGAATTCACCCGGAACTTCCAGGACTTCATAGCCGCGGATGTAACCTTCGTCCTTCAGGACGTCGAGCACGTGGGCGCGCAGCTTGGAGGCCGGGGTGAGCACCTTGGAACGCTTGCGCATGGCGGCGTTCTTGATGCGGGCGATCATATCGCTCAGAGGATCATTAACGAACATATTCCTGCTCCTCTCTTACCAACTGGCCTTGGTCATGCCCGGAATCTGGCCTTCATTGGCCAGTTTACGGAGCGCGATCCGGCTCATGTGGAGCTTGCGATAGTAGGCACGCGGACGGCCGGTGACTTCGCAACGATTGCGAATACGGGTCGCGTTCGAGTTACGGGGCAGCTTGGCCAGGGCGAGACGCGCGGCGAAGCGGTCTTCCAGGGGCAGGCTTTCGTCGTTGGCGGTCGCCTTGAGGGCCTCACGCTTGGCGGCATATTGAGCCACCAGCTTCTTGACCATCTCGTTGCGGTTTACAGCGCTTTTCTTTGCCATGTTATCTCTCTACCCGCTTAGGAGGTGAACGGGAATTGGAAGTGCTTCAGAAGCGCCTTGGCTTCCTTGTCGGTCGGCGCCGTGGTGCAGACAACGATATCCATGCCCCACATCTGATCGATCTGGTCATAGTTGATTTCCGGGAACACGATGTGTTCACGAAGACCCATGGCGTAGTTGCCACGACCATCGAAGCTGTTGCCGTTCAGACCACGGAAGTCTTTCACGCGCGGCAGGGCGATGGTGATCAGGCGGTCGAGGAACTCGTACATGCGATCCTTGCGCAGGGTCACCTTGGCGCCGACCACCATGCCTTCACGCAGCTTGAAGCCGGCGATGGACTGACGGGCGCGCGTCTCGGCGGCCTTCTGGCCGGTGATCGCTTCCAGATCCTTGATGGCGCTCTTCACCTTCTTGGAGTCGGCGGTCGCTTCACCGATCCCCATGTTCACGACGATCTTGTCGAGCTTGGGGACCTGCATTTCGTTCGTATAACCGAACTCTTCCTTAAGCGCGGCGCGGATCTTATCGAGATAGACCTGCTTGGCGCGGGGGATGTACTTATCAGCCATTGATGACTTCTCCCGTCGTCTTGGCGACGCGTACCTTCTTGTCGCCCTCGACCTTGAAACCGACGCGGGTCGGCTTGCCGTTCGAGTCGACGTGGGACACGTTGGAAACATGCACCGACGCTTCCTTGTTGATGATGCCGCCTTGCGGGTTACCCTGCGACGGACGGGTGTGGCGCTGGACCATGTTCAGGCCCGAGACGACGACGCGCTCGGCCTGGCCATCCTTGGTCACGACCTTGGCGACAGTGCCCTTGCGGCCCTTGTCCTTGCCGGTCAGCAGGACGACGGAATCGCCCTTCTTAATCTTGGCAGCCATAGTTAGATAACCTCCGGAGCCAGCGAGATGATCTTCATGTGGTTCTTGGCGCGCAGTTCACGCGGCACAGGCCCGAAGATACGCGTGCCGATCGGCTCGCTCGACTTGTTGACGATGACGGCGGCGTTGGTGTCGAAACGGATCACCGAACCGTCCTTGCGCTGGATGTCCTTCGAGGTGCGCACGACGATGGCGCGCAGGACGTCGCCCTTCTTGACGCGACCGCGCGGAATGGCTTCCTTGACCGACACGACGATCAGGTCACCCACCGAGGCGTAGCGGCGCTTCGAGCCGCCCAGCACCTTGATGCACATGACCCGGCGCGCGCCGGAATTATCGGCCACTTCCAGGTTAGTTTGCATCTGAATCATGGTTCAAACTTTCCTAGTTAGTTGGCTTCGCGCGGGAGAACTTCCCACGTTTTCAGTTTCGACTTCGGCGCACATTCGATGATACGAATCTTTTCGCCGGCCTTGAAATCATTGGCTTCGTCATGAGCGTGGTAGCGCTTGGACACACGCACCGTCTTTTTCAGGACGGGGTGCAGAACCGTACGTTCCACCTTCACAACCACGGTCTTGTCGCCCTTGTCGGAGACAACCAGACCTTCAAGAATGCGCTTGGGCATGGTCTTCTTTCCTTTAGGCGACTTTGCCGCCGGCCTTCTGGGCCGTCAGCAGGGTCTTGATGCGGGCGATGTCCTTGCGGATTTCGCTGACGCGGTGGGTCTTTTCGAACTGGCCGGTGGCCTTCTGGAAGCGCAGGTTGAACTGCTCTTTCTTCAGGTCCAGGAGCTGTTCCTGCAGTTGGTCGGCGGTCTTGGTCCGCAGATCGGCAATCTTGGTCATAGGTCCTACTCCGCAGCCATGGCCACGCCGGCGTCGATACGGGTCACGACGCGGGTGGATACCGGCAGCTTGGCGGCGCCGAGACGGAGCGCTTCACGCGCGATGTCGTCCGGCACGCCGTCGATTTCAAACAGGATGCGGCCAGGAGCCACGCGGGCGGCCCAATGGTCGACAGCGCCCTTGCCCTTACCCATACGGACTTCGGCGGGCTTGCCCGTGACGGGCAGGTCGGGGAAGACGCGGATCCACACACGGCCCTGACGCTTCATCTGACGCGTGATGGCCCGGCGGGCGGCTTCGATCTGGCGGGCGGTGATGCGCTCCGGCTCGACGGTCTTCAGACCATACGAACCGAAGTTCAGCGTGTAACCACCCTTGGCGTTACCGTGGATACGGCCCTTGAAGGCCTTCCGGTATTTTGTACGCTTGGGAAGCATCATGAGAGTTACGCCTCCTTATTGTTGCGGTCGCGGCGCGGACCACGGTTGTTACGTTCACCACGTTCCGGACGCTCGCTCGACGACGGGCCGGAGGCCTCGTTCGCCCAACGCTTGTCCTGGGCCATCGGATCGTGCTCAAGGACTTCGCCCTTGAAAATCCACACCTTGATGCCGATGATGCCGTAGGTGGTCAGGGCTTCAGCGAAACCCATGTCGATGTCGGCACGCAGGGTGTGCAAAGGCACGCGGCCTTCACGATACCATTCCATACGGGCGATTTCCGCCCCGCCGAGACGGCCCGACAGGTTCATGCGGATACCCTTGGCGCCGAGACGCATGGCCGACTGGATCGAACGCTTCATGGCGCGGCGGAAGGCCACGCGGCGTTCGAGCTGCTGGGCGATGGATTCGGCGACCAGTTGCGCATCGACTTCCGGCTTGCGGACTTCGACCAGGTTCAGGAAGACTTCGCCTTCGGTCAGGACGGAAACGTCCTTGCGCAGCTTGTCGATATCCTGGCCCTTCTTGCCGATCACGACGCCCGGACGGGCGGCATAGATGGTGATGCGGCACTTCTTATGCGGACGCTCGATGATGATGCGCGACACGCCGGCGGCGTTCAGCTTTTCCTTCAGAACCTTGCGGATCTTCAGGTCCTGGTGAAGGAGCTTGGCGTATTCCTGGCGCGCGGCGAACCAGCGCGAGTCCCAGGTGCGGTTGACGCCGAGGCGCAAGCCGATCGGATTAGCTTTCTGACCCATTATGCAGCCTCTTGAGATTCGGCGCCAAGTTCACGGACCACGATGGTCAGTTCCGAGAACGGCTTCATGATGCGCGACGAACGGCCACGGGCACGCGAAGCGAAACGCTTCATGACGAGGCCCTTGCCGACATAGGATTCGGCAACGATCAGGTTGTCGATGTCGAGATTGTGGTTGTTTTCCGCGTTCGAGATCGCCGAATAGAGCGCCTTACGGACGTCCTTGGCGATACGCTTGCGCGAAAATTCCAGCTCGTTAAGCGCGCGCTGCACCTTCAGGCCACGGATCGAGGCAGCGACCAGGTTCAGCTTTTGCGGGCTGATACGGACGCTCACCAGCTTCACGCGGGCTTCATTGGCGGCAACACGGCGAGGATTTTTAGTCTGCGACATAACTTACCTCTTCTTCGCCTTCTTGTCGGCGGCGTGGCCGGGGAAGTTGCGCGTGGGCGAGAACTCGCCGAACTTCATGCCGACCATGTCTTCCGACACGAGCACGGGAACGTGCTTCTGACCGTTATAAACGCCGAACGTGATACCCACGAATTGCGGCATGATGGTCGAACGACGCGACCAGGTCTTGATGACCTCTTTGCGGCCACTCGACTGCGCGGCTTCCGCCTTCTTGAGAAGGTGGCCGTCGACGAAGGGGCCTTTCCATACGGAGCGTGCCATAATTAGCGAGCCTTCTTAACGTGACGCGAACGGATGATATACTTGTCCGTCGCTTTGTTAGTACGAGTCTTGCGACCCTTGGTGGGCTTGCCCCAAGGCGTCACAGGGTTACGACCACCGGAGGTCTTGCCTTCGCCACCACCGTGCGGGTGGTCGACCGGGTTCATGGCGACACCACGCACGTGCGGGCGGAAGCCCATGTGACGGGTGCGGCCGGCCTTGCCGAGGCTTTGGTTCATGTGATCCTGGTTGGACACCGCGCCGACCGTGGCCATGCAGCCATCGAGCACCATGCGCAGTTCACCCGAACCCAGACGGATCTGGGCATAGCCGGCGTCACGGCCGACGAGTTGGGCATAGGCGCCGGCGGAGCGGGCCAGCTGGCCGCCCTTCAGGGGCTTCAGTTCCACGTTATGGATGATCGTGCCGATCGGCAGCGAACGCAGCGGAGCGGCGTTACCCGGCTTCACGTCGACCTTTTCGGAGGCGATGACCGTATCACCGGCCTTCAGGCGTTGCGGGGCCAGGATATAGGCCTTTTCGCCGTCGGCATAGGTGATGAGCGCGATGAACGCGGTGCGGTTCGGATCGTATTCCAGGTGATCAACCGTCGCCGGCACGTCGAACTTGCGACGCTTGAAATCGACGATGCGATACAGGCGCTTGGCGCCGCCGCCACGGAAACGGACGGCCACACGGCCACCGGCACCGCGGCCGCCCGACTTGGTAAGCCCTTCGACCAGCGAACGCTGCGGCTTGCCCTTGTAAAGCTCGGACTTGTCAACCAGAACCAGGCTGCGACGGCCGGGCGAGGTCGGATTAAATTGCTTCAAAGCCATTTTCTGTGCCCTTTCCCTACAGACCGGTTGTGATGTCGATCGACTGGCCTTCGGCCAGGGTCACGATGGCTTTTTTGACGTCGTTGCGACGCCCCTTGATGCCCTTGAAACGCTTGGTCTTGCCCTTGGTGACGATGGTGTTCACCTTGGTGACCTTGACGTTGTAGATGGCCTCAACGGCGGAAGCGACTTCATCCTTCGAGGCGTCGAGCGCGATCTTGAACACAACCTTGTTCAGTTCGGACAGGTTCGTGGCCTTTTCGGTGATGTGCGGCGACAGGAGAACGTCGAAATTACGAATGGTAGCAGCCATGAACTTTAAGCCTCCACAGCGAAGCGGGCTTCGATGGCCTCAACCGCCGATTTCGTCAGAACCAGCGTATGGCGGCGCAGAATGTCATAAACATTCAGACCAGCCGTCGGCAGGACATCGATATTGGGGATGTTGCGCGAAGCGAGAGCGAAGTTTGCGTCAACCTCGGCACCCGTGATGAACAGAGCGTTCTTCAGGCCCAGCTTCTCGAAGGAAGCCAGCAAGGTTTGCGTCTTCGGGGTTTCGACCACAGCCTGATCGAGAACGATCAGCGAGCCGGATTTGATCTTGGACGACAGGGCGTGACGCAGGCCGAGGGCGCGAACCTTCTTCGGCAGGTCGAACGCGTGCGAGCGGACGACCGGGCCAAAGGCGCGCGAACCGCCGACGAACTGCGGGGCACGGCGCGAACCGTGACGGGCGCCGCCGGAGCCTTTTTGCTTGTACATCTTCTTGCCCGTGCGCGAATTTTCATTGCGCGTCTGGACCTTGTGCGTACCGGCGCGGCGCTTGGCCAACTGCCAGTTGACGACGCGCGACAGGATGTCCGAGCGGATGTCTTCAATCCCGAAAACGAGATCGGACACATCAACCGAACCAGCCTTGGAGGCGTCGAGTTTGATAACGTCGAGTTTCATGATTATTCAGCCCCTTCTTGCGCAGGAGCTTCCTCAGCGGCCGCCACGGCAGCCTTCTTGATCGCGCCAGGGAACGGCAGGCCAGCCGGAGCCGCCTTCTTTACAGCGTCGCGGACCTTGACATAGGAGCCTTCCGCACCAGGGACAGCGCCCTTGATGAAGACCAAGCCGCGCTCGGCATCGATACGTGCGATTTCAAGGTTCAGCGTGGTGACAGTTTCAACACCATAGTGCCCCGCCATCTTCTTGCCCGGGAAGGTACGGCCCGGATCCTGACGGTTACCCGTCGAACCGTGCGCACGGTGAGAAACCGAGACGCCGTGAGTGGCGCGCATACCGCCGAAGTTCCAGCGCTTCATGGCGCCGGCAAAACCCTTACCGATGGTCGTGCCCTGGATATCGACCTTCTGGCCGACAGCAAAGTGATCGGCGGTCAGCTCGGCGCCGACTTCAATCAGGGCGTCTTCCGACACGCGGAACTCGGTCAGGAAGGCCTTCGGCTCGACCTGAGCCTTGGCGAAGCGGGCGCGCTCCGGATTGGACACGTTCTTGGCCTTGCGCGAACCGGCGCCGAGTTGCAGGGCGACATAGCCGTCCTTGTCCTTGGTGCGCTGGGCCACAACCTGACAACCGTCAAGCGACAGCACGGTCACGGGCACATGGACGCCGGCTTCGTCGAAGAAGCGGGTCATGCCGAGTTTCTTGGCGATAAGGCCTGTTCTTTGAGTCTGACTCATTGTCCGCGCCCTTAAATCTTGATTTCGACGTCAACACCGGCCGACAGGTCGAGCTTCATCAGCGCGTCTACAGTCTGCGGGGTCGGATCGACGATATCGAGGACACGCTTGTGCGTGCGGATTTCAAACTGCTCGCGCGACTTCTTGTCGACGTGCGGCGAACGGTTGACGGTGAAACGCTCGATCAGCGTGGGCAAGGGGATCGGCCCCCGGACAGTGGCACCCGTGCGCTTGGCCGTATTGACGATCTCGCGTGTGGAATGATCCAGGACGCGGTGATCGAAGGCCTTGAGCCGGATGCGGATATTTTGACGATCCATATCGCTCGTATTCCCAAAGTGGTGCGTTTAGCGCGTCCAGTGAACCATTTCAAAGACCAACCCGCCCCCACAAACGTGAGCACGAACGCGATATCCGCAAAAACAAAGCCCTCGCGGATTTACCCGCGCGGGCCGTTGAACAAACAGACCAAAGCCCTTTAGAAAGGGATGCAAGGCCTGTCTTGCTTTATGCTTGCAGACCGCGTTTGGCACCTCTTCAGCGCCACAGCCGATCTAACAGAGCGCGCTATATGCCTAAACGACTCGCCTTCGTCAAGCGACAATTGGCGCAAAGGAAAGAAAAATAAGCGGTGGGGATTATTTTAGCCTTCCGCCGGGATAACCCCACCCTACAGCGCGCGATAATCGAAGGCGCGCAGCCGCACACTCCCCTCTCCCGCACTGTATATGCCGATCTTCAGGCTGAGAAAGCCGCCAAAAACATTATGATTCAGCCCCGACACCTCCATACGGGTCGGATGGCGCGTCCAAGTCTTCCCTGCATCGTGCGAATAATGCCAGGTGATGACGTTCTCATCATTGGTCACCCGGATGCGCACGCTGCCCGTTGTCATTTTCATGCGCGACCAGGCCTGCTCCTCGGCATATTGCCAGGTCTTCATCTCCTCCGGCGTGAAGCCGATGCCGACAAAGGCCTTGTGATTATAGAAGAGCAGCACGCCACCCTCGGCTCCGCCGTCGAGATCGAGCGTAATCCCGGCCTCGTAGGAACGATCCCCGACCGGACATGTCAAAGGTGTGCTGTCGGCCGGCGTCATGCCGCGCGCATCCAGGCGCAAGGCTCTGTCTTCATAATGAACGCGCTGCATTTCATCGGCTGCGGGATCGTGAAAGCTCCATTGCGTGCCAAAGCGATTCTGCGAGAAGTCATCCGAGAGCGCGAAGCCGGCCGGTCCCGCCTTGCCGCCTTTCGGTTTCGCCATCGGCTTCGACAGATCGCCGCCCAGGGCGTGGAACCAGCCGTCGCTTGTCCATTCGATCGGTTCCAGCAGTGGCTGACGACCCAGGGTCCGGAAACCGTTCTCATAGCCGTGATAAACCATCCACCAGTCGGATTTTCCGTTTTCCTTGGCGGGGCCTTCGACAATCGAGGCATGGCCGCGCGACCACCACGGCTCCGCGGTGCTCAAGGTCCGCACCAAAGGATTGCGCGGGCAATCCTCCCATGGACCGTGGATTGATTTCGACCGCGCGGCGATGACCATATGCCCCGTCACCGGCCCGGCGGTGCCGCCAACGGCGGTGATCAGGTAGAACCAGCCGTTATGACGCAGCAATTTGGGACCTTCAGGCGCGAAGTTCTCGGTGATCCAGTCATCGGGGAAATGCCAGGGGGTATAGGCCGGCTCGACTTCGCCATCGGCAGAAAGCCCGTCATCCGTCAGGCGCACCTTGCGAATGCCGTTGACGAACAGGTAACGCTTGCCATCTTCACCGACGACATGGCCGGGATCGATGCAGCCGCTGATCTTCATGTCGATCGGCTCGCTCCACGGCCCCTTGATGTCATCGGCCCAGATTACATAAATCGACCAGCCCCTGTCGCCCGGATTAGCGGGAATATAGACATAGTAACGATCGCCGTGCTTGCACAGATCCACCGCCCATATGGTGCCGAGTGGCTTGGTCAAGGCCGGCCCGACCGGCGCCCAGTTCACCAGATCCGTCGAGTGCCAGATGACAATACCCGGATAGGAAAAGAACGACGAGAACGTCATGTAATAGTCAGAACCATCCTTCAGGATGGTCGGATCGGGGTGGTCGCCGGGAATGATCGGATTGAGATAGGCGCCATTGCCGAGATCGGCCTTGCGTTGGCCTTCGATCCCCCTGCCCCATCTGGGCGGTTGCGTCTCACAAACGGCCGCTCTGGCTGGCATGGCGACAAATGGCGTCGCCGCGGCCCCGCCCATCAGTGTCTTGAAAACGCCGCGCCGTGAGGTCTTCGCCATGTCCCTGTTTCCTGTTTCGCTTCCTCTCGTCATAAAACGAACGGGGCAGCGCGTAAACAGGAACCGGCAGCGCTAACAGATCAGACCTTCGCGGGCTTTAACCGCAGCATCCCGCGCTGGAACATCATAATCAGGGCGCGGCTCCATCCCGCCAGACTGACTTCCGTCGAGCGGATGACATTGACGCGGCGACGAAAGGACAACCGCGCCCGCTCCACTTTGGAACGTGCCGGCAGAACCGCCACGGCCATATCCATCATACGGCTGCCCAGCGCCGGGGCATATTGCAGACTGCCTTCCAGACATTCGCCACCACTGACCGTCATGGGCGACTTATAGTCCTCGCCACCCGTGCCGAAATCGAAATTCGTATAGCCAAGTGGCGACAGATGGCGGATTATGGCCAAGGTCAGCACGATCCCGACCGTATAGCGGTAATAGGCCGGATCATAGGCCGGGAACCACAGGTGTACGCTGTCCTTATCCACCAGGCTTATTTCGGCGGCCACCAGTTTGCCCTCATGGCGGAAAACGCCGGCGCGCAGGCCGTAATCCTCATCCGGCAGATTGGCGAGATTGACCAGAAGCTCGCGCGTCCAGCCACAATTGAAGATATCGTGCAGGCCGGTGCGCCTGTATTGCTCGCGCTTCAGACCGATAACCCAGTCCATCACCTCCGGCGTCACGCGTTCCCAGGTGAAGGCGAAGCCGCCGAAATCCTTGGCGATATTGCGTTCGCAACGGCTGATATTCTTGAAGAACTTGTGATGCTCGTGATTCTGTTTCTCATACCAGGCATCGAAACCGTCCGGCGTCAGAGCGGCACGGCGCTGGAGCGCCACGGTCTGCCCCTTAGCATCCATAGGTCCAACCCATCCCTGAAAATCGAGACGTCTGGCGCCGGTCGCTTTCAGCAGGGCATTGATATCCGGCACGAAACCCGGCGCTGCGATCAGGGCATGATAATCGCTAAGAGGGGCGCCAAGCGGTTGCAGGACACCAGCGCGGATTTGATAGGCGAAATAGCCGGCCACGCGGCCCTCAGTATAAAAGCGCGCCACATGTGCCTCCGGCACATCGGTGCCAATGGCCTGAACGTAGCGGATATCGAAATAAGGACCCGCAAGTTCGGGATGGTGCGCACGCCAGTTCGTCCATTGGCTGGCGTCACGGGCCGTCAGTTCCCCGATACCGATGATCTCGATTCGGTTCAGCGCGCTGGCGGGAGACGAACGTTTCAGGGGCATGGGGACTCGCGGAAATGACTTTGAGCACGGACCCTACCATGACAGGGTTTATGCCTCCCTAAATGTCACGGTTAACGGCCCCTAACCGTTTGCGCGCGGCGTGATGAACGGTTGCGAAATCAGCCGGAACACCTCCATCTGTTCGCATTGCGCGCTATGGAAGGCCAGGGCCGGCCACTGACTGAAATCGATCGCCGGATGCGCTTCGCGGGCATGGCGCAGGCTGCATGCCAGGGCGATATCGGCATGGGTCATGTCGCCGCCCAGCAGCCATTCGGTTTTCGCTGCGGCGCGGATTGTCTCCAGCCCGTCGAGCACGGCGTGCATTTGCGCATGGCAGCGTTCCAGCCAGACAGCGGATTTTTCCTTGTGCAGAACCTGCTCGTAAAACAATGCGACCGCCTTATCGGAAAAGCCGGTGCTGAGGGCGATATAATAGAGCGCCTTTTGCCGGTCCGGACCGGACGGGGCGATGAGCGGCACGGTATCATCGCCCGCCCGCGCCTGCTCGTCCAGCCAGTCGAGCGCATAGGCGCTTTCAATGATCACCTCGCCATTATCGAGCACCAAGGCCGGTACGCGCCGCAATGGGTTGAAAGGCGTGATCTTGTCGCCCTCGCCGAAGGTGGACCATGGGCGATGCTCGAAGGTATGGCCATAGAGCGTCAGGGCGATGCCGACACGCCGGACATAGGGGGAATCATACTGGCCGATCAGGATCATCGCACCGGTTCCTGATGTGACTGAGTGAGCGTGCTGACACCCACGCCGCCATACATATTGGCGCAGGCTGTACACAGCAACGCGCCGACAAGGATGACTATTATCCGCATGAAAGGTCTCCAACAGCCGCCCTTAGGCATGATGGTCCCGCGAAGTTAAGCTGTCAAAGTAAGATTAAAGACAAAGGGTCGCAGACCCTTTGATCCCATAATTCGACAGCGCTGCTCCCGCCGACAATCAAAACCCCCGCCGGTATTCACCGACGGGGGTTCAGCTATTCAGTCTCTCCGTTCGTGAATACCGCGCCGTTCAGCGCTGTCACGAGTCCGGGTTAAGGGCCTGTGGCCCTTACTCGACGATCTTGG
>Ga0222427_100347_pt1 | contig 84727 bp, 74 predicted proteins | sample 2B20Ametagenome_FD_182890 | JGI IMG/M metagenome (GOLD analysis project Ga0222427, IMG submission 182890) | Enriched microbial communities from leaf-cutter ant dump, University of Wisconsin, Madison, United States - 2B20A (version 2) | ecosystem: Environmental > Terrestrial > Nest > Insects nest... | reverse complement strand
ATGTTCGACAAGACCTATTATGCGACCCACCCCGACATGATGGAGTGCGTGTCGAACGAGGAGCTGCGGGATCGCTATCTGATCGGCGGGCTGTTCCGTGACGGCGAATGCGTGCTGAACTATACCCATGCCGAGCGCTTCGTGATCGGCGGCGTGGCGGTGGCCGATGCGCCGGTGAAGCTGCCGGCGCAGACCGAGCCGGCCTCGGCGGCGGGCCATCCCTTCCTGGAGCGGCGCGAACTGGCGATCGTCAATGTCTCGGGCGTGGAAGGCACCGTGACCGTCGATGGCGAAGTCTTCACGCTCGGCAACAAGGATTGCCTCTATGTGACGATGGGCGCCAAGGACGTGGAGTTCGCCGGCGCCGGCGCGCGTTTCTATCTCGCCTCCTGCCCGGCGCACAAGGCGTTCACCACCCGCAAGCTGGGCATCGCCGACGCCAATGCGCTGGAGCGCGGCTCGCTGGAGGAATCGAACGAGCGCACCATCTTCCAGCTGGTCATCCCCGGCATCTGCGACAGCGCGCAGCTGGTGATGGGCCTCACCGTGCTCAAGCCCGGTTCGGTGTGGAACACCATGCCGCCGCACATCCATGAGCGCCGCAGCGAGATCTATTTCTATTTCGAGCTGGATGGCGATGCCGACCGCGTCTTCCACTATATGGGCGAAGGCGATGCGATGCGTCACATCGTCATGGCCAATGAAGAGGCCGTGATCTCGCCGCCCTGGTCGATCCATATGGGTTCGGGCACCAAGGCCTATGCCTTCATCTGGGCGATGGCCGGCGAGAACCAGGACTATACCGACATGAACGTGCTGGACATCTGCCAGCTGGCCTGAAGGTTTTTCGCCCCTTCCGCCCGAGCGGGAGGGGCCAGGGAGTCCTGACATGAGCACTATCTTCGATCTTGGTGGCAAGGTGGCCATCGTCACCGGCGCCAATACCGGCATCGGCCAGGCGATCGCGCTGTCGCTCGCGGCGGCCGGCGCCGACATTGCGGCGGTCGGCCGCACCCCGGCGGAAGAGACCGTCGAGAAGGTCCGGGCGCTCGGCCGCAAGGCGGAGATCGTCTCGGCTGACCTGTCGAGCATCGAACCGGTGCAGCGCGTCGTCGACGAGACGATCGCAAAGCTGGGCGGGCTCGACATCCTGATCAACAATGCCGGCATCATCCGCCGCGCCGACAGCGTCGACTTCACCGAGGAAGACTGGGATGCGGTGATCGACACCAATTTGAAGTCCACCTTCTTCCTCGCCCAGGCGGCCGGGCGGCATATGCTGGCACAGGGCTCGGGCAAGATCGTCAACATCGCCTCGCTGCTGTCGTTCCAGGGCGGCATTCGCGTGCCGAGCTATACTGCGTCCAAGAGCGGCGTCGCCGGCCTCACCAAGCTGCTGGCGAACGAGTGGGCGGCCAGGGGCGTCAACGTCAACGCGATCGCGCCGGGCTATATCGCCACCAACAACACCGCCGCGCTGCAGGCCGACGAGACCCGCAACCGCCAGATCCAGGAACGCATCCCGGCCGGCCGCTGGGGCGACCCCAGCGACATTGGCGGCGCGGCCGTGTTCCTGGCCTCGCCGGCCGCCAATTATATCCATGGCCATGTCCTCGCCGTCGATGGCGGCTGGCTGGCCCGCTGATATCCCGTCCTGCGCCTGCCAGCGGGTGGGCGCAGGACAGACCTGATCCAAGAGGAGGGCTCAGCCTCCCGTTTCACCACAGGAGGACGGATGCCCGATATCGACCGGCGGAGCGCGTTGACCGGGGCTGCGGCCCTGCTGGGCGCCAGCCTCGCTCGCCCTGCCCATGCCGCCGCCTCCAGCATCGTGACGACCCGCAAGGGCCGGGTCGCCGGCACCCGCGAGGGCGGCCTCCATGTCTTTCGCGGCCTGCGCTATGGTCAGGATACCGCGCCTCGCCGCTTTCAGGCACCGCTTGCGCCCGATGGCTGGACCGGCACGGCCGATGCCAGCGCCTTCGCCCCCTCCTGCCCGCAACAGGGCAAGCAGGAGCCGGAGAGCGAGGATTGCCTGTTTCTCAATATCTGGACCCCCGGCCCGGACCCGCGCGCCAGACGGCCGGTGATGCTCTATATCCATGGCGGCGCCTATTCCAACGGCTCTGTGGTGGATCCACTGACCTATGGCGACCGGCTCGCGGCGCAGGGCGATGTCGTGGTGGTGACCGTCAACCACCGGCTCAATATCTTCGGCTATCTCTATCTCGCCCGGCTCGATCCGCGCTTCGCCGACAGCGGCAATGCAGGCCAGCTCGACCTCATCCTCGCGCTGCAATGGGTGCGCGACAATATCGCTGCCTTTGGCGGCGATCCCGGCAATATCCTGGTGTTCGGCCAGTCGGGCGGCGGCGCCAAGATCGCGACGATGATGGCGATGCCCGCCGCCGCCGGCCTGTTCCACCGCGCCATCACCATGAGCGGCCAGCAGGTGATGGCCTCCGGCCCGCTCAACGCGACGAAGCGGGCGCAGGCCTATCTCGCCGGGCTGGACGTGAATGCCGATGACCTGTCATCCTTGCTGTCGCTTTCGACGGCGCAATTGGTGGAGGGGCTGGCAGCGCAAGATCCGATCATGGGCGGCGGCCTCTATATGGGGCCGATGCTCGATATGACGCATCTCGCGCGCCATCCCTTCTGGCCCGATGCGCCGCCCCAGTCACAGGCGATCCCGATGATGCTGGGCAACACCCATGACGAGACCCGCGCCTTCATCGATCCCCATAGCCCCAAGCTCCAGGGGCTGGACTGGTCCAACCTCGCCGCCCGGATGGCGCCGGAACTGCGCATGGACCTTTCGCCCGAATGGATCGTCGCCCAATATCGCGCCCGCTATCCCGACTGGTCGGCGGAGCGCATCTTCTATGCCGCGACCACGGCCGGGCGCAGCTGGCCGGGTCAGGTGCTGGAGGCGGAGGCGCGCGCCCGCGCCGATGCGCCGACCTGGGTCTATCAGGTTGACTTCGCCTCGCCGACCCAGCCCGAACGCGGCGCGCCGCACACCATGGACATCGCGCTCGCCTTCGGCACGCTCGATGCGCCGGGCAGCTTCACCGGCACGGGCGCAGGCGCCCAGGCCGCGTCGCGCGCGCTGATGCAGCGTTTCCTGGCCTTCGCTCGGCGCGGTGATCCCAATGGCAGCGGAATGGCGCCCTGGCCGCAATATCGGCTGGACCGGCGGCAGACGATGATCGTCGATCTCGACAGCCATGTGGAAAGCGATCCGCGCGGCTGGGAGCGGGAACTCTTCGCCCGCGTCCCCTATATCCAGCCGGGTAGCTGAACGCGGTTCGTTGCCGGGCCGCAACCAAAAGGGGGTGGGCGCGTTGAGTCCGCCCATGCAGTTGGAGGAACCGCATGGATACCCAGGATGTCGATTATGTCTCGGAACGCGGCGAGCTGCATTTTCTCGCCGCTCTGGTCGATGAACTGATGCGCCGGCTGATGCTGTCGGGCGTGCTCAGTCAGGCCGAACTCAACGCGATCGAGGCGGATGTCGCCAAGCGCATCGGCAATGTGCCGCGCGCCTGGTAACCTGCCTGCTCAGTGAACCACCGGATAGCTGATGATCAGCGCCAGCGGTTCCTTGCCGATCTGCCGGATGCCGACCTTGGCGTCCTTGTAGAGATAGGCGGCCATGCCCGGTGTCAGCGGCTTTTCCACGCCGTCGGACGTCACCACGCCTTCGCCCGACAGGACATAATAGACCTCGTCATGGGCGATCGGATGGACGCCGATCGCCGCGCCGACATGCAGCACGCGCTTGCGGAATTCCATGCTGCGCGGCTGCGGCACGGCGTCGCTGATGCGATAGGCGGTCGACATGCCAATCTCGCCATGGGGCGGCGGCTCGTCCCGCATCACCTCGCGCTCGTCGACGACCACCATCGGCGGCGCTGCGGCCGCCGCCAAAAACAGCATCAGGCTCATGGCTTTGGCTCCTGTCGCATCATCTTGTCGCGGTCCGACAGATGTTCGGTCGTCTCGTCCTTCTGGCCGGGATAGCGCCCCGATTTCGGCTCCATCGTGTCTAGATTCCAGTCACCCTCGACAAAGGGCGCGCGGGTCGGCGCGAATTTGGGATAGCCGCCTACCTGCTTCTCATTGTCGATTATCTCGCCGCGTCCTTCGGCCACGAAGAACAGCACGCGCAGGTCGTCGGCATCCCGGTCCCACGGGCGAGCGCCCGCGCGCCACAGCACATGGGTCTCGACATCGCGCACCGGCAGAACGTCCAGCCCCTGCCACCAGGTCGGCGGTGTTTGCGTCTCGATCAGCTTGGCCTTGGTCTCGCCATAGCGGCCGAACATCGGCAATGGCTTGCCGAACTTGTCGACCGCCAGATTGTCCTTGCCATAATATTCCAGATCGCCGTCGCCGCCCAAGGTCAGGAAGGGCAGGTCGGTCGCGGTCGACAGGCCGCCGCGCATGACATTGCCGACCGCCGCCAGCTTGCCATTCTGATAGGGATGTTCGCCCCATTCCAGCGCCATCAGATTATAATGTACGCCGCGCTCGCCCGGATCATAGATGATATTATTGACCACGGCGGCATGGACGCCGCCCTTCAGCAGCGGGTTGCGCTCGACATTATGGGCGTAGACGTTGCGATAAATCAGGATGTTGGTCGCATTGTCGTGGATCAACGAGCCCTTGCTATGCTCGCCCTTGGGATGGCTGGCATTGGCGAGGCCCTCGGCCGCCAGATTATAGGAAAAGGTGATGTTGTGCGCGGTGTTGGCGCGCCATTCGTCGGGCGTCTTGCCGTTGAAGCGCGGGCCGGATGCCGACATATTCTCGTCGATCGCCCAGGTGAAGCTGCAATGGTCGACGATGATGTCATGGCCGCCGACCACCGACATGGCGTCCGCCTCCCATCCGCTCAGCAGCGGCTGGTCGTCCACCCCGGTGCGCACGCGGATATGGCGCATGATGACGTCGTGGGTGGCGATGTCGATGCCCGACCGGATCAGGGTGATGCCGGGGGAGGGGGCGGTCTGGCCCGCAATGGTCAGATAGGGTTCGCGGATGCTGATGGTCTGGCGCGCCATGTCGATGATGCCGCCGACCTCGAACACGACGATGCGCGGGCCCTTCGCCTCCAGCGCCGCCTTCAGGCTGCCGGGCCCATCGGCCGCCAGCGTGGTGACGCGGATGATGCGGCCGCCCCGGCCGCCCGGTGTCGTGGATGCCCAGCCGACGGCGCCCGGAAATGCGGTCTGTGCGTTGGATGTGCTGGTCCGGGCCGGGGCGGCGGATAGGGTTGCTGGCAGGGGGATCAGGGCAAGGCCGGCAAGCGGCAGGGCGATCAGTCTGGCGGTTATTTTCATGCTTCCGAAAGCTCCTCTCCTGGCCAGACTTGCACCGTGACGGCGATGATGCAAGCAATTTGACACCGGTGTCGAATCTGTTTGCAGTCATTGTGGCAGCGAGGCGAAGGCGCGGGCTGCGCTCCGTCATTCTACGTCATGTGGTCCATATTGCGGTGCAAAATGGCTCGATATGGACGCTTTTCCCACAGGAGGGCGCGGAAAATCGCCGCGAGCGCTGGCTCGGCAGCTTCAGACATAATTGCCGCAATGATCATTGACATTGATCCGCAGTCGGGTCACAAGTTTCTGACACCGGTGTCTTCAAGGGGACAACATCGGGCCGCACCCCCAAAGAGGCGTGGCGGAAATATGGAGGGATGTTTCTATGATTGCGTTCGTACAGGCTTCGTCCGCCCGGAAATGGCTGTCCGCAGCCTCGACCCTGGCATGCGCCATCGCCTGCGTTTCCGCCGCTCAGGCCCAGGCCCAGTCCGTGCAGGGCGATGCCGCGGTTGCGCCGGATCAGGGGCAGGCGGATGCCGCAGCCCAGGAATCCGACATCATCGTCACCGGTTTCCGCCAGTCGCTGGGCGCGGCGATCAACCTCAAGCGCCAGTCGGTCAGCTCGGTCGATGCGATCGTCGCGGAGGATATCGCCAAATTCCCCGACCAGAATCTCGCCGAATCCCTGCAGCGCATCCCCGGCATCTCGATCCAGCGTGACGGCGGCGAAGGGCGCGCGATCACCGTGCGCGGCCTTGGCGCGCAGTTCACCCGCGTGCGCGTCAACGGGCTGGAAACGGTCGCCACCTCGACCGATGGTGCCAGCTCGAACCGCGATCGTTCCTTCGATTTCAATGTCTTCGCGTCAGAGCTGTTCAGTTCGCTGGTCGTTCACAAGACCGCCGAAGCCTCGCTGGACGAAGGCTCGCTCGGCGCCGTGGTCGATCTCAACACCGGCAATCCGCTCGGTGGCAAGGAAGGTCTGACCCTCGTCGGTTCGGCGACCGCCTCCTATAATGACCTGGCCAAGAATTGGGGGCCGCGCCTGGCCGGCATCGCATCCTGGAAATCGGCCGACGGCCGCTTCGGCGTCGCCCTGTCGGCGGCCTATTCGACGCTCGATACCAAGGAACTGGGCAATAACAGCGTGCGCTGGGCCCAGGCCCGCTTCGACAATGTCGATGGCACCGCCTGCTTCACCCAGCCCAATTCGGGCGGTTCCTATATTCCGAGCGCAGCCTGTAACGATGCCGCGCTGTCCTTCCATCCCCGCATTCCGCGCTATGGCGAGGTGCGTCATGATCGCGAGCGGCTCGGCCTGACCGGATCGGTGCAGTTCGCCCCGACCGACGCGACCAAGATCTCGATCGATGGCCTCTATTCGCGCTTCAAGGAAACCCGTGAAGAGAAGTGGGGCGAGGTGCTGCTGCGTTCCAACGAGCGGTCGATCAATGTCGTCAATCCGGTGTATGACGATAATGGCAACATGATCTCAGCCACGCTCAACGACGCCTGGGTCCGCACCGAACATTATCTGCGCAAGTCGAGCACCGAATTTTATCAGGTCGGTGGCACCTGGGATCAGGATGTGACGGACAAGTTCCGCTTCACCCTGCTGGGTGGCCTGTCCAAGTCCAACGCCGACATTCCGGTCGAAACCACGGTGGTCTTCGACGATCGCGATGCCCAGGGCTATAGCTATGACTATAGCGACATGAAGCATCCCAAGCTGACCTTCGGCACCAGCGTGACCGATCCGGCCAATTTCCAGCTCGCCGAAATCCGCGACCGTCCGTCCAACACCACCAACCGCTTCAAGACCGCGCAGTTGCGCACCGAATGGGACGCGGCGGAGGGGCTGACCGTGAAGGTCGGTTCGATGTGGCGCCGGTTCGACTTCAAGACCGTCGGCTATCAGCGCGATACCGCCGTCTGCGGCAATGGCGGCAAGGATCTGGTGCTCGGCACCATCACCTGCTCGCCGACCAGCCTGTTCGGCCCGAGCGCCGTCTATGGCTTCCAGGCCACGCCGGAATTGAGCGAACTCTTCACCCTGGGCAAGGCGGGCCAGCCGTCGGGCACCACCACCCAGTGGCTGATCCCCAATCTGGACGCGGCGACCGCCTATACCAAACTCTATGACCGCGCGCTGGCGCTCGACGTCGGCAACAACCGGTCGGTGCGCGAGGAAGTGACCGGCGGCTATTTCCAGTTCGATGCCAAGGGCGACCTGTTCGGCCTCGAATATGCGCTGAACGCGGGCATGCGCTATGCCAAGACCGACCAGCGCTCGACCGGCCTCAACGGCGGCATCCCGGTGACGATCAAGCGCAGCTATGAGGATTGGCTGCCGGCCGCCAACCTGGCCCTGTTCCCGACCGACAAGCTGGTCATTCGCGCGGCGGTGGCCGATGTGATGACCCGCCCGACGCTGGGCAGCCTGACGCCGGGTGGTTCGGCCGACGGCTTCCAATATCGTGTCAGCTACGGCAATCCCTATCTCAACCCCTATCGTGCGACCGCCTATGACCTCGCCGTCGAATGGTATTTCGCGCCCCAGTCGCTCTTCTCGGTCGCCCTGTTCAAGAAGGATGTGCAGAGCTTCCCGGTCGCCGCGACCATTTCAAACGCGACCTTCGCGGAAACCGGCCTGCCGGCTTCGGTGCTGGTCAGTTCCTCGCCCGCCGCGCTCAATCCGGCGCTGCAGGCCGAACCGATCTGGACCATCGCGACCACGGTCAACGGCACCGGCGCCTCGCTCAAGGGGGCGGAAATCGCGCTGCAGCTGCCCTTCACCTTCCTACCGGGCATCTTCAAGCATTTCGGCATCCTGGCCAACGCGACCTTCATCGACTCCAACGCCACCTATAATGTGTCGGGACCGGCGGTCGTGCCGGGTGGCGGCCTGGTCAATGTCGCGCGGGAGAATACGTTGTTCGGTGTGTCGAAGCGGGCCTATAACGGCACCCTCTATTATGACGACAATCGCTTCAGCGCGCGCGTCTCGGCCAGCTATCGCGGGCCTTATAGCGATCAGAACAGCGGCACCGGCAATGTCTTCGAAGGCTATAATTCGACCGTCAATGTCGACGCCTCGGTCCGTTACAAGGCGACCGACTGGCTGGAATTTACCCTCGACGGCATCAACCTGACCGATGAATATCGCGGCCGCTACACCGACCTCGATGCCAATCGCAACTATGAGTATAATCATTTCGGCCGCACCTTCCAGTTCGGCGCGCGCGTGAAAATGTAATCCTCCCTTCGGGTCGCGCCGTCACGGGCCAGCCGCCTTCTGCACGAGGTGGCTGGCCCTTTTTCCTGTTTGAAGGGCGGGGCAGCTCGGCTGCTTTCCTACTCGGCCTATCTCTGATCTACCCTCGGGAAGGAAAGCGCGCGCCAAATTCCGCTATGCCGCAGCAGTCCGCCTGTCGCGTGGCTGTCGCTTCATTGTCGCCTTGCTGTCGCTTCGAAGGCGCGCGGGCGTGACCCGTTTTTCACGCTCCTGTCGCGTCACAGGCGCGTGGCCGGCGCGTCGCGGGTGCATCACAGGCGCATTGGCCTGAAATAGCCCGCACGACACTGTGAACTTCGACTGTCGCGTCCCGTGTCGGCCCCAGTCGGCCTAAAGCGCGCGAAAACGGAAGTCGGTGAAGCGCGCTTCACCCGCACCGGCAGAATAGAGGCCGGGGCGCAGCATCAGGAAGCCGCCGCGCACATTATGGTGATAGCCCGACACTTCCATGCCCCGGTCGAAGCGCTTCCAGCTCCTGCCGTTATCGCCGCTGATGTGAAAGCGGATGATATGCCGGTCGTTGGTGACGCGCATCCGCATCCGGCGGCCATGGGGATTGGCGGGGCGGCCGCGTTCGATGCCATATTGATGGGTGACGAACCGTTCCTGGTCGAAGCCCAACCCGCAATACAACTGCTCGTCATAGAAGAGCAGCAGGCCGGCGACGCCGCCCGGCGCGATCTCGATCGTGCATTCGAACTGATAGGCCTGGTCGCCGGCCACCAGCAGCAGTGGCGATGAACTGGACGGCGCGGCGCCACTGGCCTTCAGGACCAGCGATCCGCCCTCGACCCGCGCGCGCTGCGCCTCCTGCGGCGCCGGCTTGAAGAAATTCCAGCGCGATCCGATGTGCAGCGCACTGAAATCATCCGACAGTGGCTGCCCATGTGGTCCGGCCTGGCCGCCCCTGGGCTTGGCGATCGGTTGCGACAGGTCGCCGCCGGTCATGCGGAACCAGCCATCCGCCGTCCATTCGACCGGGTCGAGCAAAGTCTGCCGCCCCAGCGTCCAATAGCCATTTTCATAGCCATGATAGACCGACCACCAACTGCCGTCCGGTCCCTCGACCAGGGTGGCATGGCCGCGCGACCACCATTTTTCGGCGCGGTCGACGGTGCGCACGATCGGGTTGGCCGGGCAATTTTCCCAGGGGCCATGGATCGACCGCGACCGGGCGGCGATCACCATATGGCCGGTCGGCGGCCCGGCGGTGCCACCAACGGCGGTCACCAGATAGAACCAGCCCTCATGGCGCAAAATCTTGGGGCCTTCGGGCGAGAAACCCTCGACATCCCAGTCGTCGGGATAGTGCCAGGGATCATAGACATGTTCGGGCTGGCCGACGGTCGCCAGGCCATCGTCGGTCAGGCGCACCCGGTCGCCGCCCGACAGGAACAGCCAGCGCGATCCATCCTCGCCCACCGCATGGCCGGGATCGATATGATTGGGCAGGTTGAGGTCGATCGGATCGCTCCACGGCCCCTCGATCCGGTCGGCCCAGATCACATAGCTGGTATTGGGCGAGGCCTTGACCGGGATGTAGAGATAATAGCGGCCCTTGTGTTTGCACAGTTCGGGCGCCCAGACCGATCCGATGTTCCGGTGGAGCGCCGGGCCGATCGGCCGCCAGTTCACCAGATCGCGCGAATGCCAGATGATGAGGCCGGGATAGGAATCGAAGGTCGAGAAGGTCATGTAATAATCCGCGCCATCTTTCAGGATGGTGGGATCGGGATGGTCGCCCGCGATCAGCGGATTGAGGAAACGGCCATCGTCCAGATCGGCGATGCGCTGATCGTCGAAGCCGCGCCGCCAGTCGGGCGCGGGGGCAGGCGTGGCCGGTGGAGCAGGGGGCGCCGCCCGCGCCTCGCTCAAACCACCCGCCAGCGCTGCCGAAGCCGTCGCCAGCAATGCGTCCCGTCGACTGATTGCCATGACCCTCTCCCGTTTTTGATACCGGTTACCTAAGGGCCATGACCTGATGGTGTCAAATGGGGCGGACCTGATCTTCGTAAAGCTCCAGCGGCAGTCCGTCGGGGTCGGCGAAGAAGGTGAAGCGCCGATCGGTACATTCGTCCACCCGCACCGGTTCGCACGCCACGCCATGGCTTTCGAGCCGGGCGACTTCCGCATCCAGGTCGCTGACGGCAAAGGCAAGGTGGCGCAGGCCACAGGCTTCCGGGCGCGAGGGGCGCGGTGGCGGATTGGGGAAGGAGAAAAGCTCGATCTGCGCGCCGCCGACCGCCAGATCGCATTTCCAGCTGTCGCGTTCGGCGCGATAGACTTCGTTCAGCACGGGAAAGCCGAGAATGTCGACATAGAAATGGCGGGACCGGGCATAGTCGGACCCGATGATGGCGATATGATGGATGGCGTGCATCGCCCAGCGCTATCGCGGGATGCGCCCGTCGCGCAATGGCTATCCGGCGATCAGTGCCTGAAGGTCGAGCAGCGCCCGACCGAAGGACAGGCCCTGCGGCCCCGCGACGAAGCGGGGTTCCCACTCCGGCCCGAACTTGTCCTTGTAGGCGCGCAGTCCCTCAAAGCCATAAAGCGCATTGCCATGCTGGTAGAGCAGCGCGCCCAGCTTCGACCAGAGCGGTGCCAGCCGGCGCGCCTCCAGCCCGGAAAGCGGGGCGAGGCCGAGGTTGAACCAGCGATAACCCTGTGCCTTGCCCCACAGCATCAGATGGATGAACAGAAAGTCCATCGTGCCATAGGGCGCGCCGTCATCATGGCGCATCAGGTCGACCGACAGTTCGGAGTGGTCGGCCGCCGCCCAGATATTGGCGAAGGCGACGATCCTGCCCTCCTGTCGCACCACGGCACAGTCGAACCGTGCCATATAGGCGCGATCAAAGCGGCCGACGCTGAAGCATTTTTCCTTGTGCCCCTTGGCCTGGAGCCAATGGGCGGAAATCTCGGCCAGCCGGTCCATTTCCTTGTCCAGCATGGCGGCAGGGATGATCTCGAAACTGGCGCCTTCACGCGATGCGCGGCGCTCGGCATAGCGCAGCGGCTTGGCATCCGGCCCGTCCAGCGTGAAGCCGGCCAGATCGACATGCGCTTCCTCGCCATATTTGACGATCTGCAAGCCCAGCTCGATCGCCAGCGGCAGCATGTCCTGGCTGATCTGGTAGAGCAGCAGGCGGCCCTGCGCCGCATCGGCCTGTTCGCGCAGCCGCCAGAGCAGGTCCGCCCATTCGCTGCGGGCGCCGACGGGATCGCCCATGACGATCCAGCTATGCCCCCTGATCTGGTACATCAGGCAACAGGTGCCGCCATCCGACACCAGGAAGCGCTTGTCGCCGATATAGGCAAGATTGGCGTCGGTGCGTTCGGCCAGCGCCAGTGCGCCCTCCGGCGGTACGGCGGCATTGCTGGCCAGGGCGGGAATGGTCGCGGCCGGGCGCAGCAGGCGCCAGAGCGCCACGCCGATCAGCAGGACGGCAACGGCCAGGCTGGCGCGCAGGAAGCGCGAGGCATCGGCGCGAGCGGCAAAATGCCACCAGAGGTCGTTCTGATATTCGACATGTTTGTAGGCGAAGAAGCCGATCCAGACGCAGAGGCCCAGAACCACCGCGACGGTCGCCAGCCAGCCAGGGGTGAAGGCGTCGGCAATCAGCTGGGTCCGACGATAGAAGGCCGGGCGCGCCCATTGCAGCAGCGCGGCGATCAGCAGCATCGCCGCCGCCTCCTCATAATCCAGCCCCTTGAGCAGCGAGAAGATCGCGCCGGCCAGCAGCAGGATGCGGGTCAGCCAGAAGGCCCCGTCCAGCCGCCGATAGAGACCGGCCGACAGGATCAGCAGCGCCGCGCCGACCAGGCTGCCGGCCATGTGGGAGGCTTCGAGAAAGGGCAGGGGCACGACGCTGTTGAGTGTCGCGACCCGGTGCGGAATGGCCGGGAGCGAGCCCGATACCAGCAGGATGGCGCCGCCCAGGAAGACGAGCGCCGCCGTCATGATCGGCGCAAGGCCGGTCGTGACGGCCTGCAGGCCGCGCAGGGTGCGGCGCAGCGGCTGCCGCCAGCGCCAGCCTTCCTGCGCAACGATAATGCCGACCGCGATCAGCAGCGGCAGGATATAATAGACCAGCCGATAGGCGAGCAGCGCGGCGACCAGTTGCGGCCGGTCGACGCCGGGCAGGGCGGCGAGCATCACCAGTTCGAACACGCCGACGCCGCCGGGCACATGGGTCAGCAGCACGGCGACGATGGCGAGCGCATAGCCCAGGAAAAAGGCGGGCCAGGCGTGCAGGCCGACGCCGGGCACCAGGACGAACAGCGCAGCGCTGGCCGCAGCGAGATCGATCACGCCAATGCCGATCTGGCAGAATATGCGCGAGGCAGGCGGCAGCGGCAGGGACATGCGGCCAAAATGCAGCATCCGTCCCTGCCGGCCGGCAAAGAGGATCAGGCCGATGATGGCCATGAGGGTCAGGCTTCCGGCCACACGCAATGCTGGCGCGGACAGGCGGACATCGCCCATCGACAGCGTCTCCGGCCGCCAGACCAGCATGGCCGCCGCCAGCGTCAGGACGCCGCCCCAGAAGGTCGCGCCGGCGATGGCGACGACCCGCGCCACGTCCGCAACGCCCAGCCCCGCCGCGCTGTAGATGCGGTAGCGTGCCGATCCGCCGGTCAGCAGAGACAGGCCCAGATTATGGCTGAGCGTATAGCTGGTGAAGGAAGCGAGCGCCGCCGTGCCATAGGGCAAGGGGCGGCCGATCGAGCGCAGCGCCAGCACGTCATAGAAGGTGAGCGTGACATAGCTGGTCGCGGTCAGCAGCAGGGCGGGGATCAGGGCTGCCGGGCCAAGTGCATGAAAGGCCGCGTGGATGTCGCGCACATGCACATCGTGCAGCAGATGGTAGAGGGCGACGAAGCCGAGCGCGGCGAGCAGCACGACCAGCCCGACCGACAAGGGCGTCTGGTAACGGCGCAAATATGTCATGGCCCCCATCCGCCGCTACCCCGTCTTGACCCGGTGCCAGAGCTGGCTGCGGCAGAAAAGCCCACCCAGGATGCAGCCGGAAATCTTCAACTGATCCGGGCCCTGCTGGTCGATGGTGGAATAGAAGGTGCGGCCCATGTCGGGCACATAGACCCGCCCGGCCCAATGGCCCGGTCCCTTGGGGCGATAATCCTGCAACAGGGTGGTGCCGACCAAATGGGGAATGCCGGCATCGCTGGCATCGGCCAGCGCTTCGGCATTGGCGTGGCTGACCCAGCCGCACAATCTGTCCTGGCAGGCGCCGGTCGTGACCGTGACGCTGCCGCGCGGATTGATCCAGGAACCCAGCACCGGATCGGCCGCCATCGCCGGAACGGCGGCGATCAGGCTGAAGCCGACAAGGAACAGGCGCAAGGAGTGAGGCATGGGTCAGGTCTTCCGGATCAATCCCTGCCGGGTGAAGGCCGCGTGCAGGACATGGTAGAGCGCATCGACATCATGGTGCAACGGGTGTCCGCCCGGCAGCGCGATGGTCTGCACATTGGGCTGGCGCAGCAAGGGGCAGAGGCTGGCTGCTTCCTCCTGCCCATGAACGCAGAGCACTGGCGCCCAGTCGAGCCTATGCGCGGTCGGCAGGGCGTCCGCCTCCGCCATGGCAAAGGTGAATATCTCACTGGGCGAAGCGCGATATTCGACCGTGGCGCCTGGCACGACCAGCGCCACCATGGCGATGGCATGGCGTTGCGCGGGGGGCAGCGCGGCAAGGCCGACATGCGCCATGTCGGCGCCGAAGGACTGGCCGATCAGGATGACCGGCGCGGCGGGATCGATGCTGTGGGCCTGGGCCAGGGCTTGGCTGATCAGTGCGGTGGCCTCTGCCGGGCTGCGGGTCTTGCGGAAATAGGTCAGCGAATTGACGCCGACGGTCGGCAGGCCGTCTTGCGTCAGGCGGGCCATGATGCCCGGCCCCATGCCGACCTTCATGCCCATGTCACCCGACAGGATGATGGCGATCGGCGTGCCATGGCCCGGCCGATAGCCCTGCGGGCGGGAGAAAGAAAAGGGATCGCTGCCCAGATAGCCGAGCCATTGGAAGGTCGCTGCCAGCAGAGCGAGGATCAGGATGGGCAGGATATACCGGATGCTCTTGCCGCCGCGCGCCATCATGCCGTCTCCTCGATCGACCCGAGCGCCCGGCACGTCGGGAGGAGACCGACGTGCCGGGCTGTGAGCGGTCGGAACAAGACCCACGCGTTCCGACCGTTCGGCCAGCTGGTCCAAGCTGGCCTGTTTCGTGCCACCCAAGGGGGAGGGGAGGTGGCACGACCGATATGGTCCATGACGGCCTGCGGTAGCGTGGCTGGAAGATGAACTTTTGGAGAGGCGGTCGATCAGATGCGACGGGCGACTGCGCCGGCGGCCCAGCCCATGCCGACGGCCAGGGCGATGGCGGTCAGGCCATAGAGGAAAGACCAGCGTTCGGCCGCGACGGCCATGAACTGTTCGAAGCCCGATTTGCGGACATGGATGTCGCGCACCGCCGCTGCCACGACGCGGCCGTCCTGCACCAGAAAGGTTTCGGCAGTATAATCGCCCACGATCACACGGGCCGAGAGCGGCAGGCGGGCGCGATAGAGCACGCCGTCGCTGATCTCCACTGTGCCGGGGCGTTCAACGAACAGGCCGTTGCGCTGGCGCAGATCGACCAGGCCAGCCTGGAACCGGTCCAGCTCCGCGCTGTCGTTGAGCGAGGAGGGGGAGAGTTGCAGCTTGTCGACGCCGAGTTCGTAGATTGCGGCGGTCCGCTCATCGACGATCTGGGCGATCGGGCGCGAGGAGGCCATGGCATAGAAGCTGGGCGCAGAGCGAAAGCGGGCGCGGTCGGCATTGACCCAGATGCCGGCCACCTTCTGCTTCTCGCGCATGGTGATCGACTGTTCGGGGCCTTTGAGCACGACGACGATGTCCGCCGGCTTGTCCGGCCGTCGCCCGTCCGGATAGACGATCGCCCCGAACAGCAGCAGGTCCGCGCCGGTGAAACTATACTGGATCTCGACCTCGCGCTGCGACACATCGGGCACCAGTTGTGGTTCATCGGCAGCGCTCAGCAGCAGGGCCAGGGTCGGCAGGATGAGGCGGGATATCCTCATTTCACGTCGATCGTGAAGATTTCGTCGGGCCGCCAGCCCAGCCCCAGCGCCATGCGCGCGGCGACCAGCAGCACGATCGCGGCGAGCAGGATGCGCAGATATTCCGGGCGGATCGTCATCGACAGTCGGGTGCCGACCTGTGCGCCGGTGACGCTGCCGATCAGCAGCAGCATCGCCAGCACCAGATCGACCGCCTTGGTCGTCATCGCATGCATCATGGTCGTCGCCATGGTGACGAACAGGATCTGGAACAGCGATGTGCCGACCACCGACTGGGTGTTCATGCCGAGCAGATAGAGCATTGCCGGCACCAGGATGAAGCCGCCACCCACGCCCAGCAACATGGTCAGGATGCCGGTCGCCATGCCCAGCAGCAGCGGCGCCAGCGGCGAGATATAGAGGCCCGAGCGATAGAAGCGCCAGCGCATCGGCAGTGCGGCGACCAGCGGATGGTGGCGGCGCTTGCGCGCCTGCATGCGCTTGCCGGTCTTGAGCGCGATGAGTGCCTGGATCGACTCCTTCGCCATCAGCGATCCGATGCCGCCCAGCATCAGCACATAGAGAATGCCGATCACCGTATCGATCTGCCCCAGCGACTGGAGCAGGCGGAAGATGAGGACGCCAAGGCCCGCGCCGACCACGCCGCCGGCGATCAGTACGCCGCCCATGCGGAAATCGACGGTGCCGCGCGACATGTGCGTGACGACGCCGGATACGCTGGCGCCGGTCACCTGGCTGGCAGCGGAGGCTGCTGCGACCGTAGGCGGGATGCCATAGAAGATCAGCAGCGGCGTGGTGAGGAAGCCGCCACCCACGCCGAACATGCCCGACAACAGGCCGACGACGCCACCCAGTCCGATGATGACCAGGGCGTTCACCGACAGATTGGCGATGGGCAGGTATAGATCCATGCCCCATCGGGTTAGAGACAAAAGACTCCGAGCGAAAGCCGGGAGATGGCCGGCAGGCTAAAAATCGGCGGCGAGTGTGACCGCCAGGCCGGAAGCCGGTTTGGCTTGACCGGCGACACGTTCACGCCATTCGATCCCGATGCGTGCGGCGATCGCTGGAAGGGGCAGGCGAAACTGGATTTCCGGGCCGATATCCAGTCGTTCGACATCGGGTTGCGCACCACCAGACAGGCTGAGGCCAACGCGCAGAGGGCTGCCCTTGATCGGCGCGAGAAGCGAGAATTTTCCGTCGATGAAAAGGTCGCGCTTGTGCAGTCCTACCATGCCGGTCTGGGCATAAAGGCTGGCCTCTATCGGTCCGGCAATGGGTCTGGGGCCAAAACCGCCGACGAGCAGCAGCGCGAAGGCGTCGCGTGCCTGGGTATCGAGCGCGATCCGTCGTTCGGCGGCAAGGCTGACGGCAATATGGCGTATTGGCTGATAGGACAGGCCGATCGCGGTTTCGGGCGCTTCTGGCGACTGGAGGGCCGTCGTGGCCCGACCATAAGCGGCGAGGCGCCCCGAGGATCGGGGCATCAGGTCGAAGTCGATCCGTGCCCCGGCCTGCGACCCGCCGAGGCGCCCCACAGTGGCGAGGTCTGTCGAAGAACCACCGCCGGAGCGCCAGAGCAGCCAGGCGCTGCCTTGCCAGCGATCATGACCGACGGGCGATATGGTCGATACCGAAATGGCAAGCGGTTCCATGGCTTTGGGCCGGCCTAGGGGAGGTCTTTGTCCGGAGGCGCCAGAGTTCAACGACCATGCGTTCGATAGTGGCGCGATGGCATAAGCGGTCCGGACTGGCTTGAGGGGCGAACGCGCACGGATGGGTTGCCACTTGTTGCCAGAATAAATTGCTGTCTCTGCTCTGCGGATGATCGGGATCATGCGCTCCTGACGGGTGGGGGAGCCGATCCGACTGCCTTTAATCGGGGTTGGCACTGTCGCTGGTAGCGGCGCTGTCGACGCGATCGTGCCGAACAGGCGCATGCCGGTCCAGCCGATGCACAGCATGAAAAAGAAGCGCACCGGCCGTCCATCGGCCGATGATCCGATCATGCCTGCTCCTCCATGTCGGGGAAGCGATGTTGCGTCTTGTCCCACACCAGCGGCTTGCCCAGCAGCGACTGGACATAGAGGATCACGGCGCGCCGGGCGGCTAGGATGGCGATTGCGTTGCCGACGAACATGCGTGGCACGGCCGCCAGTCCATGCCGCCAGCCATAGGCATGGCCGGCAAAGATCGCGCGCATCATGATGCGCCATGCCATGAGCCAGAGATTGAGCGTCAGCAAGCTGTCGATCAGCGGCGTCGACGGGCGCGTTTGCGGCGCCAAGAATGGGCGCGCCAGTTCCAACATGCTCCAGAGCAGCAGTGTGGCGTAGGCGGCGACGATGATCAGGGCCGCAAGGGTGGCGCGCCGGTCCCTGATCCGCATCCACCATTCGGCCGGGCCACCCTGCCAGCCCATCCGATCCCATCCGGCAAGCGAAATGCCGATGATCCAGCGCGCCTTCTGGCGGATGGCGGCCGGGGCGCTGTCGGGAAAATATTCGCGTGTCGCGACAAGACGGCCCTGTGCGTCACGGATGCGCAGGAAGATGCCCCGGCCGCCCATGTCGGCGATCCGCAACCCCGCTTCATAATCTTCGGTCAATGATCCCGGATCGAATGGCCCCGCGCCAGCATGAGGGGCGAGAGCGGCCAATATATTTCTTTCAAAGGCGCAGGCGACGCCAGCAGAGGGAATGGATGCGCCAAGAAATTCCCTCACCGTCAGGGACTTGCCATGGGCTTCCGCAAACTCATCGCAATAATGATTGGCGATGGCACGGGAAAACCAGGTGCCGCGACCGGGTAGGGGCAGTACCGGCAATTGCACCAGCGCGAACCGGTCGATCATATGATCGAACAGCCGGATTTCATCGGGATGCACGACGTCTTCGGCATCGTGCATGACGATGGCCTTGAACCGGATGCCGCTTCGACCTTCCTCCGCCAGCATGCTGCGCCAGTTGATGTTCAGGCAATCGGCCTTCGTGGTCGGGCCTGGGCGGTCATTGAGGCACAATATGATATGCGGTTGATCGATGGCGATGGACGCAATCGCGTCGATCGTTGCCGGATCATTGGGATAGGCGCCGACGAATATACGATAATCGGCATCACCCCAGCAATGTACGGCATGGCGCAGCATTGCGCCTATGACGTCCGCTTCCTGCCAGGCGGGAATGAAGATGGCGATACGGCCGGGCGTCGATGACGGCGGCAATGTCGCCATCGTCATGCGGAGGCGGCGAGGATAGCGGACCGCCCGGCAGGCTCGGCGGATCAGGAATAGAAGGTCGATCGCCAGATCATCCAGCCCGCCCAAGGCGAAGCCGATGACCGCGAACAACAATATCTCATAATGCAGCGCCTGTAGTGCGCCAAAGAGCATGTCCCCCACGATCCCGGATTTCCCCTGTCCCGATCGCCATGCGGCAGGACGAATTTATGTCATGAGAACAGCGGTCTTCCAAGTATTTTGGAGAAAGTCTGTCAACATTGGCCGGCTGATCTGGGTTGGACCTGAGCGGAAATTTCCCTAAGGGGGAAGAATGGCAATACCGGCAAGCACTTATGGAGAAGAGACGTGACCCAACGGCCCGTGTCCGCCCTCAGGAATTTCCTGAAGGGAGAAGCAGGCAGTGGCGTCTTGCTGATGATTTCGGCCGCGATCGCGATGATCATGGCGAATCTTCCGGGTGCTGCCGGCCATGTCTATCATGACATCTTCCATATGGTGACGGGGCCGGTGCTTGCTCCTGCGCTCGGTCCCATGACGATCCATTTGTGGGTCAATGACGGACTGATGGCGATCTTCTTCCTGCTGGTCGGGCTGGAGATCAAACGTGAGTTCGTCGATGGCGGCCTGTCCACCTGGGAGAGGCGGCGCCTGCCCTTCATCGCGGCGGGGGCGGGCATGATCGCGCCGGCGCTGGTCTATCTGGCCGTTACGGCTGGGGAACCGGCCCTGGCGCGCGGCTGGGCGATCCCGGCGGCCACCGATATTGCCTTCGCGATCGGGGTTCTGGCGCTGCTGGGATCGCGGGCTCCCGCATCGATCAAGCTGTTCCTGACGGCTGTCGCGATCGTCGACGATATGGGCGCGGTGGCGATCATTGCGCTGGCCTATAGCCAGGGGCTGGATGTCATGGCTTTGGCCGGTGCCTTTATCGTCCTGCTGGTCATGTTCGGGATGAACCGTGTCGGTGTGCGGGCCTTAGCACCTTATCTCATCGGCTTCCTGCTGCTCTGGTATCTGATGCTGCTGTCGGGCGTGCATGCCACGATCGCGGGCGTGCTTGCCGCCATCACCATCCCGGTCAATCGCACGCCGGGTGCGCCGGATGCGGTGGACAGTCCGCTCCATCGCCTGGAACATCTGATCCATCCCTGGAGCGCCTATCTGATCGTACCGCTCTTCGGCTTTGCCAATGCCGGCATCACGCTCAATGGCGAAGCGATCGGCGCTCTGCTCAGCCCCTTGCCGATCGGTGTGGCGCTGGGGCTGCTGCTCGGCAAGCAACTGGGCGTGTTCGGCAGTATCTGGCTGGCGCAGAAGCTAGGCATCGCGGCGCGGCCTTCGGGGGCGAGCTGGGTGCAGATTTACGGCATGGCGCTGCTGTGCGGGATCGGTTTCACCATGAGCCTGTTCATTGGCGCCCTCGCCTTTCCGGGGCAGCCATTGCTGGTCGAGGAGGCCAAGATCGGCATCCTCGGCGGATCCTTGCTGTCCGCGCTGTGCGGTTATGCGGTGCTGCGTTTTGCACCGACGCCGCGATCGGTCGCGCGGGGCGCGGGGTGAGGGGAATCGCGTAGCATTAACCTTCATGCTACTATCGCCCTGCCGTTGCCGCGACTCGCTTCGCGTCAGCGTGCCGACCGCACTTTCGAAAAATACGGGAGGAGGGCGAACCGATGGAGACGGACGTCAACTATCTGCTGCATCGCCAGCAGATGTCGCTGATAAATGCGCAGGCAACAGCATCGCCCGAGGGGCGCGCTGCTTATGAAGGCTTGGCACGCGGTTATATCGATCAGGTTGAAGCCTATCGCAGGCGCAATGAGCAGCAGGAAAGGCTGCTCATTCCGGCGCACTGATCCTCCGATCGTTGCGCCATCGCGCTATCGACGGGAAATCAGGCGATCGATCACGTCCTGATGCGGGCCATCGGCACCGCATTCGCGCTCCAGTATCTTCTTGATCTTCTCCAGTTCGGCTTCGGTCAGATGTTCGATGCCGATGAAGTCGTTGCGCGCGGTCTCGATCGAGCGGATCAGTTCGTCGAGCTTGGCCTGGATCGCGGCGCCGTCGCGGTTCTGGGCATTCTGGATCAGGAAGACCATCAGGAAGGTGACGATGGTCGTGCCGGTGTTGATCACCAATTGCCAGGTGTCGGAATAGTGAAACAGCGGGCCAGTCAGGCCCCAGATTGCGACCACGCTGACCGCCAGGATGAAGGCGAGTGGCTGGCCGGTCCAACTGGCGATCCGTGCCGACAGGGCGGAAAATATCCGATCCATGCAAACTCCTTTGGATGTCCTGCGCATTTAGGCTCTGTTCAGCCATCTGCTGTCATGGCCATGCCCATGGCAACCATATCTTTTCGTGCAACGATCGGCGCGCTCGCTGGCTCCCTTCTGCTGGCCTCCTGCGCCAGTGTTTCTCCCGAATCACGCGTGCGTGCCGGGCTGATCGATGCTGGTCTTTCACCGCGCATGGCGGGCTGCATGGCCGAACGCATGGTTGATCGGCTCAGCCTGGTGCAGCTGCGGAGGCTCCAGTCGATCGCCTCGCTCCACAAGTCGCACATGGGCAAGATGAGCATGGACGAACTGCTCTATAAGGTCCGTGCGCTGGAGGATCCGGAGATATTCCTGGTGACCAGCAAGGCCGCCATCCACTGCTCCTTCTGACGCCGATTTCACAATAAAGCAGGGTCGGGCTTCGCAAGGGTTTTGCAATTTTGCAAAGTCGTTTTGCGAAATGGCTCTGGCCCTGCTTCTTCGCCTGTGCTTAACCCGCCTCAACAGTTTTCCTGTGAACAAAGGACGGGCTAGCCCATGAACATTCACGAATATCAGGCGAAGGAACTGCTCGCCAAGTATGGCGCGCCGATCGCCGCCGGTCACGCTGCCTTCACCGTCGAGGAAGCCGTCGAGGCCGCCAAGAAGCTGCCCGGACCGCTCTATGTCGTGAAGTCGCAGATCCACGCCGGTGGCCGCGGCAAGGGCAAGTTCAAGGAACTGGCCCCCGAAGCCAAGGGCGGCGTCCGCCTCGCCTTCAACCTCGACGAGGTCAAGGCCCACGCCACCGACATGCTCGGCAACACGCTGGTCACCATCCAGACCGGCGAAGCGGGCAAGCAGGTCAACCGTCTGTACATCACCGACGGCGCCGACATCGCCAAGGAATTCTACCTGGCGCTGCTGGTCGATCGTGCCACCAGCCGCATCGCTTTCGTCGTGTCGACCGAAGGCGGCATGGACATTGAAGAGGTCGCCCACTCGACCCCCGAAAAGATCCACAGCTTCTCGGTCGATCCGGCCACCGGCTTCCAGCCGCACCACGGCCGCGCCGTTGCCGCTGCGCTGGGCCTGACCGGTGATCTCGCCAAGCAGGCTTCGAAGGTCGCTTCGTCGCTCTACGCTGCGTTCCTCGACACCGACGCCGAGCAGATCGAAGTTAACCCGCTGGCGCTGACCGAGCAGGGCAACCTCCTCGTCCTCGACGCCAAGGTCGGTTTCGACGGCAACGCCATGTTCCGTCACAAGGACATCGCCGAACTGCGCGACCTGACCGAGGAAGATGCTGCCGAAGTCGAAGCGTCGAAGTACGACCTGGCCTACATCAAGCTGGACGGCAACATCGGCTGCATGGTGAACGGCGCTGGCCTGGCCATGGCGACCATGGACATCATCAAGCTGAATGGCGAATTCCCCGCCAACTTCCTGGACGTGGGTGGCGGCGCCACCACCGAAAAGGTGACCGCGGCGTTCAAGATCATCCTGAAGGACCCGGCCGTTAAGGGCATTCTGGTCAACATCTTCGGCGGCATCATGAAGTGCGACATCATTGCCAATGGCATCGTCGAGGCCGCCAAGGAAGTGAACCTGTCGGTTCCGCTGGTGGTCCGCCTGGAAGGCACCAACGTCCAGCAGGGCAAGGACATTCTGGCCAATTCGGGTCTGCCGATCGTCCCCGCCGACGATCTGGGCGATGCGGCCAAGAAGATCGTGGCAGAAGTGAGGAAGGCGGCCTGAGCCCCCTAATCACCTGAGAAGATACGCCATAGGGCGTGGGTGACCTGGAAACGGGTCGCCCACGTCCGTGTTCGCGTTGGCGGGCGATGGCGTGAAAATGGAGGATGTTGAAATGAAGATCCTTGTGCCCGTGAAGCGGGTTATCGACTATAACGTAAAGCCGCGCGTGAAGGCGGATGGCACGGGCGTGGACCTGGCCAACGTCAAGATGAGCATGAACCCGTTCGACGAGATCGCCGTCGAGGAAGCCATTCGCCTGAAGGAAAAGGGCGCGGCGACCGAGGTCGTGGCGGTATCGATCGGCGTCGCCAAGGCGCAGGAAACGCTGCGCACGGCGCTGGCGATGGGCGCGGACCGAGCCATCCTGATCCAGACCGACGACGAAGTCGAACCGCTGGGCGTCGCCAAGCTGCTCGCCAAGGTTCAGGAAGAGGAAGGCGCTGGCCTGATCATTCTGGGCAAGCAGGCGATCGACGACGACAGCAACCAGACCGGCCAGATGCTCGCCGCGCTGCTGAACCTGCCGCAGGGCACCTTCGCCAGCAAGGTCGAGGTCGAGGGCGACAAGGTCAACGTCACCCGCGAAGTCGATGGCGGTCTGGAGACGGTGAAGCTCAACACTCCGGCGATCATCACCACCGACCTGCGCCTCAACGAGCCGCGCTATGCGTCGCTGCCGAACATCATGAAGGCCAAGTCCAAGCCGCTGGCTAACAAGACCCCGGCCGATTACGGCGTCGACATCGCCGCCCGTCTGGAGACGCTCAAGGTCTCCGAACCGCCCAAGCGTTCGGCCGGCATCAAGGTTGCCGATGTCGATGAACTGGTGGCCAAGCTCAAGGCTCTGGGAGTTGCAGCATGACGAAGACGCTCGTTTGGGTTGAACATGAGGGCGGCGCCGTCAAGGACGCGACCCTTTCCGCCGTGACCGCTGCAGCCAAGCTGGGCGAAGTCCATCTGTTGGTCGCTGGCCAGGGCGTCGACGGCGTTGCCGCCGAAGCCGCCAAGATCGCCGGCGTGGGCAAGGTCCATGTCGCCGACGACGCGGCCTTTGGCCATGCGCTGGCAGAGAATGTCGCGCCGCTGATCGTCGAGTTGATGGGCCATCATGACGCGTTCGTCGCGCCGGCTACCAGCAACGGCAAGAATATCGCCCCGCGCGTCGCCGCGCTGCTGGACGTGATGCAGATCAGCGACATCCTGTCGGTCGAGAGCGAAGATACCTTCACCCGCCCGATCTATGCCGGCAACGCGATCGCCACGGTCAAGTCGAAGGATGCCAAGAAGGTCATCACCGTTCGCGGCACGGCTTTTGAAAAGGCGGCCAAGGAAGGCGGCAATGGTGCGGTGGAAGCCGTGGCCTCGACCGGCGACAAGGGCATTTCCTCTTTCGTCGGCGCCGAGATCGCCAAGCTGGAACGCCCCGAGCTGACCAGCGCCAAGATCATCGTGTCGGGTGGCCGCGCGCTGAAGGACGGTCCGACCTTCGAGGAATATATCATGCCGCTGGCCGACAAGCTGGGCGCGGCCGTCGGTGCCTCGCGCGCGGCGGTCGATGCGGGCTATGTCCCCAACGACTATCAGGTCGGCCAGACCGGCAAGATCGTCGCCCCGGAAGTCTATATCGCGGTCGGCATTTCCGGCGCGATCCAGCACCTTGCCGGCATGAAGGACAGCAAGACCATCGTCGCCATCAACAAGGACGAGGATGCGCCGATCTTCCAGGTGGCCGACATCGGCCTGGTCGGTGATCTGTTCAAGGTGGTGCCCGAACTGACCGGCAAGCTGTAAGCCGAATTGGCTTGAGTAGGAAAGGGCGTGGGGAGCGATCCCCACGCCCTTTTTTTGGCTATTCGCAGTTGATGTCGTTCTTGTCGATCGCCCGGCCGGCAAGGGCGCCGCCGGCGCCGCCCAGGATGGTGCCGAGCGTCTTGGAACCGCCGGGAGCGATGACATTGCCGAGCACGCCGCCGGCAAGGGCGCCGACGATGGTGCCGGTGGTGCCGTCATCCCGCTTGCAATAATAGCGGCCGTCGCGGTCGCGGTAGATCTGGTCATTGTCGCCGAGATGGCGGCGCGGCGGGCGGCGATCCCGGTCGCGGTCACGGCCGCCGGGCGGGCGGTTGTAGCCGCCGGGGCGGTCATAGCCATAGCCGCCGCCATAATTGTCCGAGGCGCAGGCGCCGAGCGGGAGCATGGCAAGGGCGGCAAGCGCCATTATGGGGGTACGCACGGGATAGTCTCCTCTTCTTTTCCCTGTCGGTAGGAGAACCCGCAAACGGCGCGAAGGTTGCGCCAAGATACTGATCAGAAACGCGAAACCGCCCGCCGCTGCCATCGAGAGGGGAGTGCGGCAGCGAGCGGACGGCATCAACGGCGCGTCGAGGGGACGTGTCGCCGAGAGGATGGGGCTTAATGCGCCAGGGGCGAGGCGCCGCTGGCCGTGGCCGGGGTGACGACCGGAGCCGGGCTGTCCTGGATGCGCTGGTCCTCCAGCTTCGCCTTGGCTTCGCTGTAGCGGGCGACGAGGTCGTCCTTGAACTCGGTCAGCTTGCCGTCGTCATAGAGCTTCTTGCCGACATAGCCGGCGATGGCGCCGAAAATCAGGGTGCGGATCATGGGGAACTCCTTGGTTGCCAGTCGGGGAAAAGAACCGGCGTCGGCGGCAAGGGTTCCGAGCATGATTGCGTCCGCGACGGGCCTTGCTAGTCTTGCGACGGACGGTGGCGGGGGCCGCCGTGACAAGGGGGTGGCAATGTCGGCATTCGATCTGGTGTTCGCGGTGTTCGGGTTGCTGCTGGGGTTGGCGATCGCCGAGGTGCTGGGCGGCTTTGCCCGCGCGCTGAAGCTCAAGCGGACCGCCAAGCCGGTGCGGATCGGCTGGCTGACGCCGCTGCTGGGGCTGTTCGTGCTGCTGGACCTCACCAGCTTCTGGGGCAGCGCCTATATCATGCGGGACCAGATGGATGCGAGCTATCTGACGCTGGTCGTGGTGCTGGCGATCGTGGGCGTCTATCATCTTGCCGCGTCGCTGATCTTTCCCGACGAGCCGGAACAATGGCCCGATTTCGACGACTGGTATGACCGGCAGAAGCGGATGGTGATCGGCGGGCTGCTGCTGGCCAATGTCGCGGTCACGATCGGCCAGGGCGTGCTGGAGGAGGTGAGGCCGGTGGCCGATGCCCCCGCCGGGCCGCTCGCCCCCTATGCCGCGCCGATCCTGCTGGGCGGGCTGGTGGGGCTGCTGAGCCTGCTGGTCGCGCTGCTGCGGGTGCGCAGCCGGCGCGCGAACATGGCGATGCTGATCGCGGCGAACCTGATCCTGCTCGGCGCCAGCATTGCCGAGGATTATATCTGAGCGGGATCGGGCGCCACCGCGCGGCGGCGCCCGATCCCGGCCGGGAGGCGCCTTATTCGGCGTGGGCGATGTTCACCGCGGCCATCTTGCCGCGCTTGTCCTGCTCCAGGTCATAGGTGACGCGGTCCTTCTCGCGCAGGGTGGCGAGGCCGGCGCGCTCGACCGCGCTGATGTGGACGAACGCGTCCTGGCCGCCGGTGTCGGGCTCGATGAAGCCATAGCCCTTGTCGGCGTTGAAGAACTTCACGGTTCCGGTGATGCTGCTCATGATATTTCCTTCTTTCATGCGGCGGACCCATGGCGGGCACGCCGGGTCGCTAGAGGGGCAGGGAAAGAGGGAGATAGGTGCCGCAAAGCGCCGAAGACCGTCGATTTGCGACTATAGCAGCGCCCTTGTACGGCATTGCGGGCGTCCTGGCAAATCACTGGCCGTTTCGGCGGGGTCTGCGGCCGCGTCCTCCTCTTCCTCCTCGTCTTCCTCATCCTCGTTCAGAAGCTCGTAACCGGCCGCTTCCAGCACGGCGATTTCCTCGTCACTGCCGGGCGCGAAGCCGAAACGGGCGTCGCGGGCGCGGGTGGCGGCTTCTTCATAGGGGCGGGCCTGCGCCTCCAACTCCGCGGCATAGGCGGCCTCTTCGGCTTGTGTCAGGGCGCGGTCATACTCGTCGATGTCATAATAATCCTCGCTCTGGTCACCGGTGAAGCCGGGCGGGGCGGGGTAATCGGTGCGCAATTGCTCGCGATCCTCATCCCACCAGACGCCGCGCAAACGGGTCGCGGCCTCCTCCGGCGGCAGGTCGGCGCGGTGGATATGAGGCGGAAGTTCACACCGTTCATTCCGGTCGGAAAAGGGCGAGATTCCGGGCTGCACAGGCGGGCGCTTGGCACCGGGCTGGAGCGCCAGCCGGGCGGCGATGAAGAGCGCGACCGAGGCGGCGGGGGCGAGCGCGGGTGCGGCTTCCGGCGCGACGGGTTCGGGCGTTTCGGGCTGGTCGCCGTTGAGCAGGCGGGCGTCGGCCATGTCGCGGGCCATGCGCTCCATGCCGGTGCGCGGCAGGCCGATCAGTTCGGACTCCTTGTCGGCCTCTTCGGCCGGGCAGATGAGGTCGAGATAGGCGGTGAAATCCTGCGCCACGACGCGGGCGAGCGCGGCGTCCGACCCTTCGGGCGGGCTGTCGGCCATGCGATCGAGCCGGGCGAGCATCGACATGGCGAGGCGATTGTCATGGCGGTGGCGGCGGACCTCGTAATTGTCGGGATCCTTGCGGATGGTCTCCTCGCTGCCCATGATCGCGCGCGACAGGAGATCGTCGGCAAGGCGGGCGCGGGCGATCAGGATCGCGGCGTCCCAGCCGAGGCGAAAGGCGGCGCCGTCATGGCGGATGCGTAATGTATAGGCCGAGCGCGCGGTGATGCGCACCCCTTCGCAGGCGAGCATGATGACGCCGGTGGCGGCAAGTATCTCCAGGAAGCGCCGCTGGCGCGCCGGGCTCCAGCCATCGACCCGCCGCTGCGGATCGGGCGTGGGGATGGTGTCCGGCAGGGGCGGCGTGATCGGCGGAAATGCGCAGGACATGGCAAGGCCCTTTCAGGGAAAGAGGACGCGTTGCCGGAAGGGTAGGCAGAAAGCCGGGGTGTAGGACAGCGGAATAGGATTTTCCGCTGTCCTGTAAGTTCTTCAACTAATCGGCGGGACTTCACTGCCGCAGAAACGGCATTTTCTTGCCTCGGGCCGGATAAGCTCCGCGCATTGCGGGCATTTGCGCATGCTGCCGCTCTGCATTTCTCGCTTTTCCATAGTGCGATGGTCGGCCGAAAGAACAAGCGCAATGACCAAGCCTATGGGGCCAAGCAGGAAGCCCATAGCGAAACCGCCACAACCGCTTCGGCCCTTGTTCTGCATCACCAGCATTGCTGCCACGCCGAACAGTATCCAGATTAAAAGAATGATTTCCATGAATATTCCCCCTTATTGAAGGAGGTAATCTCCACGATATCGGCTGTCGAGCGAGAAAATGGTCAGGGATATTGCTGGCGGGTATGCTTCACGTTCAGGATTTCGATCGCTTCGGCGCCAACCCGGTAAACGAGGATATAGTTGGGCGTGACGATCGCTTCGCGCGTGTCGGGAACGCGCCCGCTGCGGTGCATATGGGGGTGATAGACCAATTGTTCGGCGACATGGGCGAACAGGTCGGTCAGCCGCAGCGCCGCCGTCGGATTGCGATCAGAAATATAGTCGATGATAGTGCGCACATCCTCCCGCGCTCTCTCGCGCCAGATGACGTGTGGCATCAGCCTTGCCGGGCCTTCTTGGCATCGATGATCGCGCGCAATTCGGCCATTACCTGATCATGTGGCACGCCCGGCCGGGGATCGGCCAGGCTCGCCTCAACCTCCGCCTTGAACCAAGCGTCATAGGCGGCGGCTTCCTCGGTCGTCGGAAATTCGGACTCGATGGGAGTGAGTTTGGTCATGGGGGCGAGGGTATCAGGGATGTGGGGTGGTGTCGATTGAGGGGGGTGGGGATTGGTCCGGTTTGGAGGAGGTTTGGATCGATTCAGGAAGCATAGAGAATGTAGCGTGTAGACATTCAGACTACTCCAGATGATTACACGCTACATTCATACTGCTAGCCAGCAAGGGCTAGCATTTACTTGCCTTTGGGCCCCTGTCCGCGCGTTTGATCCTGTCCCAAGGCCGACGCGGCCAAGGTTCGGGCTTGTGCGGCCGTGGGCTTGATGGCACCCGACAGAACGCCGGAGGCTAGCGAAGAGACCTTCGAAGAGGTCTGACGAGGAGGTGGCGACTTCGCCATAATACCGCTCCATTTTTGACATGTTGGAAAGTTTGATGCAAAGCGGAGCCGCAGACGCGCCGCGCTAGCGACGCGCCTACGGATCGCTAACTAACCGTTAATGTCCGGGCCATAGACCACATGGCGCACCTCCTTTCCTTCGGGATGGACACCAGCGCGTTTCCGGCCAAGGATTTGACGCTCTGGGTCAGGGAAATTGATGCGGCGGCTGATCACTGATCGGTCGCCGTATTCGCTTTTACTACATCGCGAGATTTCAGAAACGTCACGACCTTAATGATCGCTTGAAGCACTTCGGGCTCGCCCATCGCCTCCGACATCAGATCGACGAGCTTATATTCAAGCGCCTTCTCGGTCACGAGTGGGGGAGGAGGTGGGGGCGGCGGAGGCGGAGGCGGAGGCGGCGGAGGCGAGCCATCGCCACTGCCGCCACTGCCTGTCACGCCCTCGCGCACTGGAACAGGCGTCGACGTCGGCTTACTAAAGCGACCGTTGCTGGCGATGTATCCCGCATACTGTGCGGAGGTGGCAAAGGCTTGTCGCGCGCGTTCCGTCTGTTTTGGCGGAACGCCCATCGTCTGCATCTGCCGTTCGATCGCGGCTGCTGGCGGCAACGCAAAGCCGTTGTAGGCATCGTACATCGCTTTGTAGAGTGGCACACGAAGAAAAGCTTCGACCTTGGCAGCGCGTTCATGGCCTTCATCGAGCAATAGCAACCCTAGATCGCTCAACCGAACCTTACCGCCCTCGGTTTCGATAAATCCGAACATGCGGGCGGCCGATAGGCGTCCTCGAAAGGTGCCTCCGCTCGCCGACATGTCCATGGCAACGGCCAATTGAGTCTGCTCAATCCAAACCTTTCCGCCTGCCTGCGCAAGCGTGTTGGTTAGGTCATGGCCGCGCGCCATATCGCTATACGGAAACTCAATCAGCGTGCGATCGCGCTTTCGGCCGGCAGCGTCAGCCCCCGTCTCAGCGCTTACGTCTTCAGATTGTTCTGGCCCGCTCTCTTCGACCATCTGCAGTCTCCTGGTGCCCAAAAGTAGGCGCCACGAATTGCTTTCTACACGTTTTTTCTCGTCACGCAACACTATAACGATTTATGGCGTGTTATTGCAGACATTGTCTAAGATCGGAATGCGTTAAGTTACCTCCAGAGCTATGGCGCGCCAAGAAAGACGGATAAGAAAGCCGCGCATTTTTGGGGGGGGGCGAGGTTTACGAGCCACTCTCACTCCGCCGCCACAGCCTCCAGCCCCAGCAACGGCGCCAGATAGCGCCCGGTAAAGCTCCTCGGTTCCTTCACCACCTGCTCCGGCGTGCCTTGCGCGACGACTTCGCCGCCTTTCACGCCGCCTTCCGGTCCCATGTCGATGATATAATCCGCCGTCTTGATGACATCGAGATTATGCTCGATGACCACGACGCTGTTGCCCTGTTCGACCAGGGCGTGGAGGACTTCGAGCAGTTTGCGGACATCCTCGAAATGCAGGCCGGTGGTGGGTTCGTCGAGGATATAGAGGGTGTTGCCGGTGGCGCGGCGCGACAGTTCCTTGGCGAGCTTGACGCGCTGGGCTTCGCCGCCCGACAGGGTGGTGGCCTGCTGGCCGACCTTGATATAGCCAAGGCCCACTTCGGCGAGCATCGCCATCTTGTCGCGGATCGGCGGCACGGCCTTGAAGAATTCGACCGCATCCTCGACCGTCATGTCGAGCACGTCGGCGATGCTCATCCCCTTGAACTTCACCTCCAGCGTCTCGCGATTGTAGCGGGCGCCGTGGCAGACGTCGCAGGTGACATAGACGTCGGGGAGGAAGTGCATCTCGATCTTGAGCACGCCGTCGCCCTGACAGGCTTCGCAGCGGCCGCCCTTGACGTTGAAGGAGAAGCGGCCGGGCTTGTAGCCGCGCGCCTGCGCTTCGGGGAGGCCGGCGAACCAGTCGCGGATATTGGTGAAGGCGCCGGTATAGGTGGCCGGGTTGGAGCGCGGGGTGCGGCCGATCGGCGACTGGTCGATGTCGATCACCTTGTCGCAATTTTCCAGGCCCGTGATCTTGTCATGCGGGCCGGCGACGATGCGGGCACCGTTGAGGGTACGGGCGCTGGCGGCATAGAGGGTGTCGATGGTGAAGCTGGACTTGCCCGATCCCGAGACGCCGGTGATGCAGGTGAAGGTGCCGAGCGGGATCGACGCGGTGACGCCGGTGAGGTTGTTGGCGCGGGCATTGTGGACGGTGAGCTTCTTGCCCGAGCCCTTGCGGCGCTTGGCGGGGACTTCGATGCGGCGGGTGCCGTTGAGATAGTCCGCGGTCAGGCTGTCCTTGTGCGCCAGCAGTTCGGGCAGGGTGCCCTGGGCGACGATGGTGCCGCCATGGACGCCGGCGCCCGGCCCCATGTCGACAATATAGTCGGCGGCGCGGATCGCATCCTCGTCATGCTCGACGACGATGACGCTGTTGCCGAGGTCTCTTAGGCGTTTCAGGGTGACGAGCAGCCGGTCATTGTCGCGCTGGTGCAGGCCGATCGAGGGTTCGTCGAGGACGTAGAGGACGCCCGAGAGGCCCGAGCCGATCTGGCTGGCGAGGCGGATGCGTTGGCTTTCGCCGCCCGACAGGGTGCCGCTGGTGCGGTCGAGGTTCAGATAGTCGAGGCCGACATTGTTGAGGAAGCCGAGGCGCTCGACAATTTCCTTGAGGATGGCGCGGGCGATCTGGTTCTGCTGCTCATTGAGCGCGTCGGGCATCGCGGTGAAGAAGGCGAGCGCGTCCACCACCGAGCGGCGGGTGGAGACGGAGATGTCCTCGCCGGCGATCTTGACCGCGAGCGCCTCGGGCTTCAGGCGCGCGCCGTGGCACGTCTCGCAGGGCATGGCGGTCTGGTACTTGCTCAGTTCCTCGCGCATCCAGGCGCTTTCGGTGGAAGCCAAGCGGCGGTTGAGATTGCCGATCACGCCCTCGAACGGCTTCTTGACCTCATAGCTCTTCTTGCCGTCGACGAAGCGCAGGGTGACGGGCTTGCCGCCGGTGCCGTGGAGGATGATGAGCTTCACTTCACCCGGCAGCTCGGCCCAGGCGGTGTCGAGGGAGAAGCCGAATTCCTTGGCGAGGGAGCCGAGCACCTGCATATAATAGGGGCTGGGCGGGTTGGACTTGGCCCAGGGGACGACGGCGCCCTTCTTCAGGGAGAGGGCTTCGTTGGGGACGACCAGTTCGGGGTCGAACTCCTGCCGCTCGCCCAGGCCGTCGCAGGCCGGGCAGGCGCCCATCGGCGCGTTGAAGGAGAAGAGGCGCGGCTCGATCTCGGATATGGTGAAGCCGCTGACCGGGCAGGCGAATTTCTCGGAAAAGACGATGCGGTTGGCGGGGATGCCGGCATTCTTCATCTTGCCTGCGGATTGCGCTTCGTCTTCCCGGCCGGGGACGACGCCGTCGGCCAGATCGACAAAGGCGAGGCCGTCGGCGAGCTTGAGCGCCTGCTCGAAACTGTCGGCGAGGCGGGTGGCCATGTCGGCATTGACCGCCAGGCGATCGACCACGACCTCGATGTCATGTTTGTATTTCTTGTCGAGGGCGGGGGCATCCTCGATCAGGTAAAGCTCGCCGTCGATGCGGACGCGGGTGTAGCCCGCCTTCTGCCACTCGGCCAGTTCCTTGCGATATTCGCCCTTCCGCCCGCGCACGACCGGGGCGAGCAGGTAGAAACGGGTGCCTTCGGGCAGGAGCATCACCCGGTCTACCATCTGCGAGACAGTTTGCGCGCTGATCGGCTCGCCGGTGGCGGGCGAATAGGGGATGCCGACGCGCGCCCAGAGCAGGCGCATATAGTCGTAAATCTCGGTGACGGTCGCGACCGTGGAGCGCGGGTTGCGGCTGGTGGTCTTCTGCTCGATCGAGATGGCGGGCGAGAGGCCCTCGATATGCTCGACATCGGGCTTCTGCATCATCTCCAGGAACTGGCGCGCATAGGCGGAGAGCGACTCCACATAGCGGCGCTGCCCCTCGGCATAGATGGTGTCGAAGGCGAGGCTGGACTTGCCCGAGCCGGAAAGGCCGGTGATGACGATCAGGCTGTCGCGGGGCAGATCGACGTCCACGCCCTTGAGGTTATGCTCGCGCGCGCCGCGGACGGAGATGTGGGTCAGACTCATGGGGGCGTTGTTCCAGATTTGTTCCGTGGGGGCAAGGGGCGTTGCCCGGTCGGGAGGCAAGATAGGAACGGCTAGGGGGCAGGGGAAGATGACACCGCGCCATCTTCCCCCGCAAACCGCAGACGGTCCGGCGAAAATCGGGTCAGACGACCAGAAAATCGGCTGCGGACAGGGCGAGTTGCGGCGTCAATGTCGCGAACTGGACGGCCGCAATGCCACCGCTGCCGTCTGCGTCAAACCACAATGCTCCGGTCTGGTTGTCGTATATGATGCGATCGCTGGCGTCGCCGGCCTGGCTGCCGATGTGGAAGGCCGACGCGGTCAGCGCCCCGGTGGCAAGCCCGGTAAAGACGGCGTTGTCGATCAATATGTCATCGGTGCCGATCGCAAAATCGGAGATGCGATCGATATTGCCGGCGCCAAGCCGGCTGTCAAAGACGAACTGGTCGCTGCCGGAGCCGCCAATGAGTGTGTCCGCGCCCAGGCCGCCATTGAGCCGGTCGCTGCCGCCCATGCCGGAGAGGATGTTGTTGCCGGCATTGCCGTAGATCGACTGGGCCTGATTGTTGCCGGTGCCATCAATATTGCCGGAGCCGGTCAAGGTCAGGGTTTCGACATAGGTGCCGGACAGAGAATAGGAGACGGAGGCATAAATCTGGTCTGCGGTCCCTCCAGTCGATGTTTCGATCACAACGTCCCCGGCATTGTCGACATAGAATATGTCATTGCCATTGCCGCCGATCATGCGGTCGGCGTCGGTACCGCCGATCAGCGTGTCATTGCCGTCGCCACCGTCGAGTATGTCCTTTCCGCCGAGGCCCGAGAGGATGTTGTTACCGGCATTGCCGTAGATGGTCTGGGCCTGGTTGTTGCCGGTGCCATCGATATTGCCGGAGCCGGTCAGGGTCAGAGTTTCGACATAGGTGCCGGACAGGGAATAGGAGACGGAGGCATAGACATGATCGGCGGTCCCGCCGGCCGATTTTTCGACCACCACATCGCCGATATTGTCGACGTAGAATATGTCATTGCCATTGCCACCGATCATGCGATCGGCATCGGTGCCGCCGATCAGCGTGTCATTGCCATCGCCGCCGTCGAGTATGTCCTTGCCGCCGAGGCCGGACAGGATGTTGTTGCCGGCATTGCCGTAGATGGTCTGGGCCACGCTGTTGCCCGTGCCATTGATGTTGGCTGATCCCGTAAGCGACAATTCCTCGACATAGGTGCCCGCAAGCGCATAGGAAACCGAGGAGAAAATCTGGTCCCGCGTGCCGCCACTGGCATATTCGACGACGATGTCGGCACTGTCATCGACATAATAGATGTCGTCGCCGGTGCCGCCGATCATCCGGTCTGCACCCGATCCACCGTCCAATATATCGGCGCCCGATCCACCGGACAGGGTATCGTTGCCGGACCGGCCTTCGAGCCGATTGGCGAGCGAATTGCCGCTAATGTCGTCGTCCATGTCCGAGCCAATGACATTTTCGATCGATTTCAACGTGTCGCTGCCGGATTCCGAGCCTTGCGCGGTCCCGGCGCTGAGGTTGACGGTAACGCCATATAGATTGAGTTCGGCGTAGGAGATCGTGTCCGTGCCCGTGCCGCCATTCAAAAGATCGTCGCCTTCGCCACCGTCGAGGAGGTCGTTGCCGTCGCCGCCGATCAGGTTGTCATTGCCCTTGCGACCATATAGTTCGTCATCACCGGTGCCGCCGTCCAGTTGATCGGCCAGCGCGCCACCCTGCAGATGATCATTGCCGCCGCGTCCCTCGAATATGGCCTCGCTGTAGGTCTCATATGTCGAGGCGATACTGATTCTGTTCGCGCCGTCATTTCCGATCCCGGTAACGTCCGAGACGGTAGCGAAGACAATATTTTCGATGCTCGTCAGAGCATAGGTTCCCCAGTAGCCATAGGCTTTGGCCTGAGTAAGATCCACGTTGCCAGCAGCTTCGAGCGTGTCGATGCCGTTGCCGCCGTCGATTGTTCCAGAACCACCATATATTGTTGAAATATAGTCGTTGCCAGCTTCGCCATATATCTGGTTGCTGCCTTGGCCGGCCGAAAGATCGTCATCGCCGTCGCCGCCATAGATGATGTCGTCGCCATAGCCGCCATAGATGCGGTCGGCGCCGCCGCCGCCATAAATGGTCAGGCCATCGCTGATGGTGTAGAAATTGAAGATGTCCTGGCCAGAGCCGCCGATGAGTTTTTCCACCCGCCGGAAATCCACGTCACGGACATTGTAGAGGCCAGTACTGCTGTCGAACGACCAGAACATGTAGGAAGCGGAACTGCTGTAATCGAGCGTGTCCAGCCCAGTGCCGCCATCATAGGTCGAATGAGTCATGCCGCTGCTGACGGTCGATATCTTGAATATGTCATGGCCAGCGCCACCCGAGACGATGTCGACGCCGGAACCGGCGTCAATCACGTCATTGCCATCCCCACCATCAATCGTATCGTTGCCGGCATAGCCGTAAATTATATCCGCTACCGTCGTCCCGGTAATGACATCATTGCCGGATGTTCCATTTATTACTGCCACCCCACAACCTCCCCAAGGTCAAAGAATGGCATATGGATAGATCGATTTCGGCATGATCGTCAATGTTAACCAATTTATAGTTTCAAATAATCGGGATTAACAATTTTGATTGGTTGATGCATTTTTCGATACTTGTTTTGGCAGGCGCCAAAAGCACGGCCAATCCTGTCCGCCTGTGGCGAAGGCGAGGGGCATGACCCTGCCCGATCCGTCCGCCTTCCTTGCCAAGGGCGTGTCCGCTGCCGTCTATGACCTGATCGGCGCGCGACATCTTCTGCCTGAGCAATGTCAGGGCGACGGCGCGATCGCGATCGCCGCATGGTCGGCCGTGGCGCTATCGGTGGCCCGGCCGGCTTCCCTGCGTTCCGAATAGCGGTCGACAAGCTGGGCGGCATGGGGACGCAGGAGGATGGTGAAGCGCACCAGTTCCTCCATCACGTCGACGATGCGGTCATAATAGCTGGAGGGCCGCATCCGCCCGGCCTCGTCAAATTCCTTGTAGGCCATGGCAACCGACGACTGGTTGGGGATGGTGAACATCCGCATCCAGCGGCCCAGCAGGCGCAGCGTGTTGACGGCGTTGAAGGATTGCGACCCGCCCGACACCTGCATGACCGCCAGCGCGCGGCCCTGTGTCGGCCGCATCCCGCGCATCTGGAGCGGAAGATGGTCGATCTGGGTCTTCATGATGCCGCTGATCTGGCCATGCCGTTCCGGGCTGCACCAGACCATGGCTTCGGACCAGAGCGCATGGTCGCGCAATTCATGCACCGCCGGATGATCGTCACCGGCCACCTGATCGGGCAGCGGCAGGTCGGCAGGGTCGAAAATGCGGGTTTCGGCGCCGAAATATTGCAGCAGGCGTGCGGCCTCTTCCACCGCGAGGCGGGAAAAGGCGCGTTCCCGCAGCGAGCCATAAAGGAGCAGGATGCGCGGCGGCGGCTGATCCGGGCCGAGGCCGATGGCAGGCCGCGCCAGCGCGAAGCGCTTGTCCAGGGCGGGGAGATGATCGGGATCGGGAAGGTTGCGCAGTCTCATGCGGTCAGGCCTTTCTCATACCAGGGGCGGCTTCGTTTCACGAGGGCGACGATCGAGAGCATCACCGGCACTTCCACCAGCACGCCGACGACCGTCGCCAGGGCGGCGCCGGACCGGAGGCCGAAGAGGCTGATGGCGGCGGCCACGGCCAGTTCGAAAAAGTTGGACGCGCCGATCAGCGCGGCCGGTCCGGCAATGCACCAGGCCACGCCAAGCAGGCGGCTGAGCCAGTAGGCGATGCCAGCATTGAGATAGACCTGGCACAGGATCGGCACGGCAATCAGGGCGATGACCAGCGGTTGCCGGACGATCTGGTCCCCCTGAAGGCCGAACAGCAGGACCAGGGTGAGCAGCAGGCTGCACAGGCTGACCGGGCCGAGCGCCGCCAGGACGCGCTGGAGCGGTGCGGGACCGCCGCGCAGCAGGGCGCGACGCAGAAGTTGCGACAACAGCACCGGGACGATGATGTAGAGACCGACCGACAGGGCGAGCGTGTCCCACGGCACGGTGATCGAGGCGACACCGAGCAGCAGGCCCACCAGCGGCGCGAAGGCGAAGACCATGATGAGGTCGTTCAGCGCGACCTGGCTGAGCGTGTAATTGGGATCGCCATCGACAAGATTGGACCAGACGAACACCATGGCGGTGCAGGGCGCCGCGGCAAGCAGGATGAGGCCGGCGATATAGGAGGCGGATGCGCCACCGGGCAGCCAGGGGGCAAAGAGCCAGCCGAGAAAGAGGGTGGCGAGCAGTGCCATGGAAAAGGGCTTGATCGCCCAGTTCACCAGCAGGGTGACGCCGATGCCGCGCCAGTGCCGGCGCAGCCCGTGCAGCGCGCCGAAATCGACCCGCAGCAGCATCGGCACGATCATCAGCCAGATGAGCAGGGCCACGACAAGATTGACCCTGGCGATTTCCAGCGCGGCCATCGCCGCGAAGGCAAAGGGACAGAGATGGCCGAGGGTAATTCCGACGAGGATGCACAGCGCGACCCACAGCGAGAGATAGCGTTCGAACAGGGGCATGGCGCCTAGTCCGTGCCGGACAGGCCGGGCGCGCTGGCGGTGCCGTCGCCCAGTGCCACCTGCATGTAAATGGTGTCGAGCCAGCGCCCGGCCTTCCAACCCATGCCGGTCAGGCGGCCGACCTGTTCAAAGCCGCAGGCGCCGTGCAGCGCGACCGATGCCGGTTCGCCGCCACCGATGACGGCGACCATCTGCCGGAAGCCATGCGCCTGTGCCGCGACCAGCAGGGCGTCGAGCAGGCGCCTGCCGATGCCGTGACCGCGCCGGTCATTGGCGACATAGATGCTGTTTTCGCAGGCATAGGCGTAAGCAGGGCGATCGCGAAACTGCGTGGCATAGGCATAGCCCACGACATCGGCGCCATCGCAGGCGACGAGGAACGGCCAGTGCCGCCCGGTCACTGCCATGATCTTCGCCGTCGTCTCGGCGACGGTCGGCGGCACGATTTCATAGGTGGCGGTGCCATGCACGACATGATGCGCATAGATGGCGGCGATCGCGTCGGCATCGTCCGTCATGACGGGGCGGACGGTCAGCGTCATCGCCGGGGCGCGTCGACGACTTCGCCATCTTCCTTGACGAAGCGGCCTGGCGGATCATGGGGCAGCAGGTCCAGCACCGCTTGCGAAGGGCGGCAGAGCCTGACGCCCAGCGGCGACACCACCAGCGGGCGGTTGATGAGGATGGGGTGGGCCATCATCGCATCGATCAGTGCGTCATCGTCCAGGCTGTCATCGGACAGGCCGAGTTCGGCATAAGGCGTGCCCTTTTCCCGCAACAGCGCACGCGGCGTCAGGCCTGCGCGCGCGATGAGCTGGACCAGCAAAGCGCGACTGGGCGGGGTTTTGAGATATTCCACCACATGGGGTTCGATGCCGGCGTGGCGGATCATCGCCAGCGCATTGCGCGAGGTGCCGCAGTCCGGATTATGATAGATGATTATGTCGGTCACGCCCGTCCCCTTCAGCAGCAGGTGAGTTCGGCCAGCAGCGGTGCGCAGAGGTCGGCGCGCCCCTGGCAGCAATCCCTGGCGAGATAGACCATCAGCCCCTTGAGCGCGTCGAGATTGGCGCGCTGGATCTGCTGGCGGCCGCGCTTTTCGGACAGGACCAGGCCAGCCCTGGCCATCACCGCCAGGTGGGTCGAGAAGGTGCTTTGCGAAAGACCCGATGCCTCGACCAGCGCGCCGGTCGGCAGGCCATCGGGTTCGTGCCGGATCAGCAGGCGAAAGGCGGCGAGCCGCGTCGGATGGGCCAGGGCGGAGAGAATCGAAATGGCATCGTCATTGTCCATGTATCGGGTTTATCCGATGCGTTCCCGGCGGGCAATGTTTCGTTGATGATCCGGGATGTTCTCGATGCGCCGCCTGTCTGTCCCGTTGCCCGCGAAATCGCTGGCCAATCCCGCCCGGCTGCTGCACAGGCGAGGGGCATGAGCCTGCCCGATCCTTCCACCTTCATTGCCGAGGGCGCCTCCGCCGCGGTCTATCGGCTGGACGGGGGGCGGGTGCTCAAGCTGTTCCATGAGGGTGTCGACGCCGGGATCATCGCCCGCGAACATGCGACGGCGCAGGCGATCCAGGCGACCGGCCTGCCGGTGCCCCGTGTGTTCGGGCGCGCGGAGGCTGGCGGGCGGCAGGGCATCATCTATAGCGAGATAGAGGGGCCGAACCTGCTCCATCATATCGTCCGCCATCCCCATCGGATCGGCTGGGCGATGGGCGCGATGGCGGCGTTGCAGCGGGCCATTCATGCGCATGACCTGCCCGCGCTGCGCAGCCGCAAGGCGATATTGGCCGAGGATATCGAGATGGCGCCGGTCGGCGATCGGCTGCGCGCGGCGGCGATCGACCGGCTGGACCAGTTGATCGAGGGTGACCGGCTGTCCCATGGCGACCTGCATCCCGCCAATCTGATCGTCAGTGGCGACGGGCTGGCGGTGATCGACTGGTCGAAGGCGGCGCGATCGGCCCCGGCGGCCGATGTGGTGCGCAGCGAGATGCTGATGCGTTTCGGGCCGGGGCAGTCGGCCGGGATGCTGGAGGGCAAGCTGCGCGACGCGACGACGGCCTATTATGTCAGGCGCTATCGCAAGCTGGCGGGGATGGAGCCGGAAGCGCTCAACGCCTGGCGGGGGCTGGTGGGGCTGGCATGGCTGCGGCATCGGCTGCCGGGGCGGGACGCGGCCTTTGCCGCCTATCTGACCGATGCGTTGCGCTGCGCCGGGCTGCCGCCGCTGGAAGGCTGATGTCGTTGGTGGATGGCGGTGGGCGGTTCGTCCCCCGCCGATGCCGCCCGGCGGATGCTGTACCCCGGTCATCGAAGCGGCGTCCGCAGGGCTGGTCCTGTCGTTATTCTGACATCGAAACAGGCCAGAGAGCAGCGCGTTAAGCGACGGTTCACGGCCGATGGTGCCGTGTTGACGGTAACAGTTGAGACAAGATCTGGAGTGCCCGACAGCATCCCGGATACGCCCCCGGCATTCCCTTGCGCCGGGGGCGTTTTCATGTCCGCTCCTCCTGCATCTCCGTAATTTCCCCTAGGGAATAGGCTGTCGTTTCGTGGACGAATGGCATTGGTCCGGTCGTTCGTCCTCGCCTGTCCGCTCTTGGTCGATGGATTGGTCGTTGGCCGATGCCGGGGGTTGCCGGTCGAAGCGGACGGGCGGCGCGCCGGCACGGCGCGTACACAGGATGGGCGAACGGGATATGGCGCAACGCCCCCAAGACCCCCGCCGAACCGTTCGCATCCGGCGCGTCGACGCCCCCTGACGATGCAGGCCGGATGCCATGACAGTTTTGAGGAGACACGCCATGTTCGCCACCGCCAAGATCATCACCGCCCTGAGTGCCGTCGCCCTGCTGGCCGGTTCCGGCATCGCTTCGGCGCAAGAGTTCAAGTCCAACGGCCGCACCACCGAAGTTCGCTTCGGCGACCTGGACCTGACCCGCCATGCCGATCAGCGGCAGCTGCGCAGCCGGATTTCCCGCGCGGCAGGCAAGGTCTGCGCAACCAGTGACCTGGCGGCCTTCAGCGCCTGTCGCTCCGCCGCGATCGCCCAGGTCGAGGCACCGATCGCGACCGCCATCGCCCGCGCCCAGACCAACGAACGCTATGCCGATGCCAAGGATGCCCGGCCGGTGGTCGGCAACTGACCATTCGCATCCCGCCAAGGGAGGAAGAGGGCCTGGCGCGAGCCGGGCCCTTTTTGCGTGGTGCGGCCGGGCCCCATGGTTCAGCATATCTCGGTATTTCCCCCGATGGCGGAACCCCTGATTTACGACGATCAGGGAGAGCAGGCTCAAGGGGACATCGGTCATGCGCGCGCGTCTTCGCAGTATTTCGCCCGTCATCATGGCAATCGCGCTGGCGGGAGGATTCCAGGCGTCCGCCGCGCGGGCGCAGAGCACGGAGTCGCTCTATGAACCGGTCGGCCATCATAGCGGCGGCGATGTCCATGCGGTGGACGAGACGCCCAATTATGTCTTTCCCGACTTCGCGCCGGCCAAGCCCACCGACCCGAACAAGGAACAGCCCTTCTTCAAGATCCGCTTCGGGCTGGTGATGATCGGTGACTGGACCGACTTCGCGCAGGATACAGTCAGCGAGGACCAGGTCGGACGGCTGAAGGACGAATTTCAGGTGCGCGCGGCCCGGCTGAACATCACCGGATCGATCGGCGGCGATTATCGGGTAAGCTATCAACTGAGCGGCGAATATAAGGGGTTCGACACCGCGCCCGAGCAGAAATGGAAGCTGACCGACGCGTCGCTGACCTTTCCGCTGGGCAGCCGCACCAAGATGACCGTGGGCAAGACCAAGGAGACATTCTCCTACGAAATGGTCGGGGATTCGGCGAACCTGCCGCATAGCGAGCGCGTGCTGACGCCCTTTTTCGTGTCGCGCAATTTCGGCGTCCGCTTCGTCCAGGTGCTGGGGGTGAACAAGGCGGCGACCTTTTCGGCCGGCGCCTACAAGGATAGCTGGGACTTTGGCAGTTCGAGCGACCGCGGCTGGGATTATTCGGCGCGCATGACCGGGCTGATCTGGGACCGGCCGGATCATAATGAATTCCTGCATGTCGGCGTCGCCTATCGCCATGCCGCGGCCGACGGCACGATCCGCTATAGCGGCCGGGCGGAAACCAATGTCGGTGACGTGGTGGTCGATACCGGCAAATTTTCCGCCCAGAGCAGCGACGGCTTTGCCGGCGAGGCGCTGCTGAATGTCGGGCCGGTCTCGTTCCTAGGCGAATATATATTGAACCGGACCAATTCGCGCGAATTTCGCGATCCGGTCTTTCATGGCTGGTATGTCACCGGCAGCTGGATTTTGAGCGGCGAGACCCGGCCCTATGACCGAAATGTCGGCTATGCCCGGCGCGTCATTCCCAAGGGGCGCTGGGGCGCGCCCGAACTGGTGGCGCGCTATTCGGAAATGGACCTGGATGATAATGGCATCGAGGGCGGCCGCTTCAAGAAGACGATGCTGGGGCTCAACTGGTGGGCGACGACCCGCTGGAAATTCGGCGCGACCTGGGGCCATACCTGGCTCGACCGATATGGTGAGCGCGGTGAGAGCGACACCTTCCTGACGCGCATCCAATGGGTCTATTGAGCGGGTAGCGGGCGTTTGGAAAATGCGCGTAAGGGCGCATTTTCAGTTCGGCACCGGCCCGCACATTCCTAAAAGGACTCTCAGCGCCCGGTCATGGCCCTGGCGTTGGCGAGATAGGTGCGGCCGATGCGGATTTCATTGCCGTCGGCGAGTGCCGCGAACCAGACGCCGCTGCCGTCGTGACGCAGCCGCGCGATATGCGGGCGCCGGACGATGTGCGAGCGGTGCAGGCGGACGAACGCCTGCGGATCGAGCCGTTCCTCCAGCGAACTGATGGTCTGGTGCAGCAAATAGCTATGGGCGCCGACATGGAGGCGCATATAGTCGCGTTCCGCCTCGATCCGGTCGATCTGGTCGGCGGCGATGCGGACCAGTTCGGAGCGGTGTGGCACCCAGAATTCCTCGGCCCATTCCGGCGCCGGCTCGGCCGGGGCGGGCGGGGCGCCATCCTCCCCCTCGCGGCTGCGCAGCGCCTGTTCGACGCGGTCTACCGCGCGGGTCAGGCGATCATGGGCGACGGGTTTCAGCAGATAATCGACCGCGGCGAGATCGAATGCCTCGACCGCGAAGCTTTCGAAGGCGGTGACGAAGATGATCGCCGGGCGGATGCCCATCTGGCTGATCGCGCGGGCGACGCCGATGCCGTCGAGCAGCGGCATGGCGATGTCGAGCAGCAGCAGGTCGGGCTTGAGCGCTTCGACCAGGCGCAGCGCCGCCTCGCCATCATTGGCGGTGCCGACCAGCGCGATGCGCGGCTCGCGCGCGCACAGCATCTGCAATCGCTCGACCGCGAGCGGCTCATCATCGACGATCATGGTGCGGATGGACATGGGCGTCAGCACCCCCGGCGGTTGAGCGGAAGGAAGAGATTGACGGCAAAGCCGCCATCGGCCTGTGGACCATAATCGATCCGGCCCTGATCGCCAAAGCGGGCGGACAGGCGGTCGCGCACATTGGCGAGGCCAATGCCGCTGCCGCCATCGGCGGGGCTGGGCGGCTTGTCGCCATTGTCGGCGACGGTGAGGTGCAGCAGGCCATGCTCCTCGCGCGCGCGGATGGTGATGGCGACCGGGCTGGAGGTGCGCGAGACGCCATATTTGATCGCATTTTCGACCAAGGGCTGGAGGATCAGGCCCGGCACGCAGGCGGTCAGCAGGTCGGCGGGAATATCGATCCGGGTGGCCAGCCGGTCGGGGAAGCGCACCGCCTCGATATCCAGATAGAGTTTCTGGAGATGGACTTCCTCTTCCAGTTGCACGTCATCGAGCGGATCGCCGGTGAGGCTGGTGCGGTAGAAGTTGGAGAGCGACATGATCATCTGTTCGGCCTCGTCGCGCCGGTCCTTCATCACCAGCGAGGAAAGCGAGTTCAGCGTGTTGAACAGGAAATGCGGGTTCACCTGATAGCGCAGCGAGCGCAGTTCGGCCTGTTGGGCGGCGCGTTCGAGCCGGGCGGCGCGGCGTTCGGTGCGATGCGCCTCGCTGGCATAGGAGAGAGCGAGATAGAGGCCGGCCCAGGCGGCGAGGAAGAAATAGCGGCTGAGCGCATCTTCCAGGATCGCGGTCAGGGCATAGCCCTGTTGGGTATATTTCTCATGATCGGCATCGGGGAACATGCTGACCGGATCATAGATGTTGAAGACATAGAAATTGGCCGCCGCCATGGCGAGGGCGAAGGGGGCGGCGAGCGAAAAGGCGGCCACCACCCGGATCATCAGCGGCTTGCCGTCAAACCGGCGCAGCACCAGGTAAAGCACCCAGGTGACGATGATGCCGATCAATGTCACCACTGCGCGGCGGGCCGCCATCTCGATCTGGGAATCGAAGCCGACCACCGCCGCGCGCAGGCTGATCAGCACGGCATAGAAGAACCAGAAGCCGATGATGGAATAAAGGGCGACGGCAGGCGCCACGCCGCGTGGCCCGTCTTCGGTGGGAAGTGTCATGGAGGATATCTACGCCAGCTTGGCGACGCTGTCGCCCCCTGCGCGCGATGCTGGTCGAAGCGGCTTGGCGGTTGGTCGAAGCGGCGGCGTGGGGAACCGGCATTGGTCCCTGTCGGTTGATCCGGCAGGAGAAAAGGAGACGCGCAGATGAGCGATACGAAGCGCGAGAGCGAGAAGAAGCTGGACGAGGCGCTGGAAGACAGCATGGACGCGTCGGACCCGCCCGCGACCAGCCGGCCGGACGATGATGGCGAACCGGTGCCGTCTTCGGGGTTTCCAGAAAAGCCCGAGCGTCCCTGATAGCGGACCGCGAAAATCCATGTTATTCCAGTCGGGCAAGCGCGGCCCCGACCGCCATCAGGCGGCAGGCCGGCTTCCCCGCGCGAGAGGAGCAGACGACGATGCCGACTTCCACCACCCCCGCGATCGAACGCATTGCCCGCGTGCTGGCCGGGCGCCAGCTCAGCCTGAACGGCGGCGGCAAGGATCCCCATGCGGCGGGCGCGGTGGATGCGGCCTGGCCCGACCATGTCGACGACGCCTATGCGATATTGCACACGCTGCGCGAGCCCGATGCCGACATGGCGCGGGCCGGCGACGTGGCGGTGTGGCGCAGCATGATCGGCGCGGTGCTGGAGCGGCGCCCGGCCTGAGCAGGGGCGGCCCGGAGGCGAAATATTAACCCGGCCGTGGCAGGGAGCGCGCAGGAGACTGCGCCATGTATCACATCGAATTTCGCCATGATCTGAACCTGCTGGACATCAAATGGTCCAAGCTGTTCACGGCGCAGGAAGTCGCGGCCTATGCCCGCGAGTGCAAGGCCCGCTTCCTGGCCGAGGGGTTCAAGCCGGGCTATCTGCTGCGCATGGACATGAGCGCCAGCAGCGCCCAGCCGCAGGAGGCAGTCGCGTCCTTTCGCGCTAATCTGGGCGATTTTCCCAAGGCGCGGCGGATCGCCATCATCACCGGCAGCGCGATCACCCGGTTGCAGGTGAAGCGCGAAATGACGCAGCCCTATCTGCGGATCTTCGATGATGCGACGGCGGGGCTGGCCTGGTTGCTGGAAGCCGAAGCGGTTGAAGCGGGGGTATAATCCTCCGTCCGTCGCATTTCACAAAAATATCATGTTGCACTGCAAAACGAAATCTGGTCCCTTGTGACAATCGGTGGGACAGGTGCCCGTTAAGCCTTTGCTAACCATGCGGGGCGCATGTTCTGCTGATCGACTTCAAGTCGGAGGGCATGAGCAATGGGCACGAGTGCAAGACCGGCGGACGGGGCCATTACCCTGGCGGAATTGCGGGAATTCGCCAGTTTCCCGTCGGCCACGCAAAGGTATATTCGCAGATCGCTGGATATCGGGCTGCATCGCCGCGACGCGATGAAGCTATGGTCGCGCGACATGGTCGAGGAAGCCAGCATCCGCGCCCAGGCGCGCATCTATGGCCGGCTGGACGAGATCAAGGCGCATGTTCCCGACGATAGCGGGCTGGACCAGGTGGAGCCGTTCATGGCGCCGCTGGTGACGGTGTCCGCCTTCGACCTGGGGCAGGACCGGCTGGCGAGCTTCTCGGCCTATCGCTTCCTCTATGAGCGGCTGCTGGGGGCGGGGGCACGGCCCTGGCTGCCGGGCGCCTTCTGCGCGGCGGCGAGCCTGCCGCATCTTCATCCCGAAAAGCGCCGGCTGCTGTTGCAGTCGATCAGCGAGGCGGCGGCCACGGCGGTCGGCTGGTCCAACCGCGAACCGACCTTCTACCCCGAATGGGTCGAGAAGGTGGACCTGTCCAAGGCCAACTGAGCTGGCCTGATCCTGCCGGCGCCCCTGGGGAAGGCGCGGGCGGTATGGTGGCTTGGTTGCTGGTCAGGCGGCGTGCGGCCTGTCCTTCCTCGGCCTTCTTCACGGCGCCGCGCGCATGAACCGCGCGGCGCTCGACCGCACGCCACTATCGTCCGCTCTCGAAGAGCAGGAAGATTTCAGCCTACGCTGGGATGACGAAGTTGGGTGGGAACAAGACATTCCTCCCCGTGCCGGGGAGGAACGACCGCTCTTGGTCGCTGCCCGCCAACGGCGCTGTTCGTTCAACATGGCGCCATCGCATGAGGGGCGGGGCGAGCAAAAAAAAAGGGCCGCCCCGACCGGGACGGCCCTTTCTCATGCTATGGGTCGCATGAAAGGATCAGCGCTGCTCGCGCCCCTGATCGTCGCGGCGCTCCTGCTGGCCGCCGCCCTGCTGGCGACGCTGTTCGTCCTGCTGGTTCTGCTGGTTCTGCTGGTCCGGCTTGCCGGGCTGGCCGCCCTGCTGACCGGGATTCTGGTTCTGATTGGCCATGTCTTCTCTCCTAGCGGGCGTCGTGACCCGCCAACGCTCAACCGGAGCCGGTGCTGCGATGTTCCGAAAAATCGTGCTGATCGAGATCAAGGCGCAGGCAAGTTTCTGGAAACCCGCCCCATTTCCTGTCGGACCTGCCCCTGGAGCCGATCGCTAGCCGGCCAGCGGCACCGCCGCCAGCCGGTCGGCCGATGTCAGGAACAGGGTCGCGCCGCCCTCGCCGATGCAGCAATTGGCGATCGCCTTGCCGGTGCGGATCTTGCCAAGCAGCCTGCCGTCGGGCGCGCAGACATGGACGCCGCCGGGGCCGGTGGCAAAGACCGTGCCGTCCGGCGCGGTCTTGATGCCGTCGGGCAGGCCCGGCTCGCCCGCCGCCAGTTCCTTGCCCATGTCGCGGAACAGGCGCTGCCCCGTGGGCAGGCCGTCGGCGCCCAGGCTGTAGGCCAGAACCTGCGGCCGCTTCTCGTCCGACAGCGCCAGATACAGCGTGCGGCCGTCGGGCGAGAGGGTGACGCCATTGGGCCGGCGATGGCTGCCGTCGATCAGGGTCACCATGCCGTCCGGCGTCAGTCGATAGAGGCCGTTGAAGCCGATCTCGCGCAGCGATGAGGTGTCACCATCGGTCAGGCCATAGGGCGGGTCGCTGAAATAGATGCTGCCATCGGCCGCGATGGTCAGGTCATTGGGGCTGTTGAAGCGCTTGCCCTGATAGCGGTCGGCCAGGATGGTCCGCGCCTTCGTCCTGAGGCCCACGCGCACGATCGCGCGCGTGCCGCTGTCGGCGCCGACCAGATGGCCGTCCCTGTCGATCGCGATGCCGTTGAGGCCGGCTTCGCGTATCTCCTTGGGGATCGCGGTCTGCAGGCCGGAGGGCGAGAGGAAGGGCGACACGCCATCCTTGCGGGTCCAGCGATAGACGATGTTGGACGGGGGATCGCCGAACAGCAGCGCGTCGATCGGCGCGGCCCAGGTCGGCCCCTCGGCCCAGCGATAGCCCTGCGCCAATATTGCCACCTGCGCGCCGGGCGCGATGATGCGGTCGAGCGCCGGGTCGATCCGGTCGATCCGCGCGGCAGGCAGCTCGGCAGCATGCGCGAAGGCGTGGGTCAGCGGCAGGGCGGCCATCCCGGCCAACAGGGTGCGACGGTCGATCATGCCGACAGGCTAACCGAACGATGCTCCGCTGCCGAGCGATAGATCGCCTCGATCACGCGCAGGTCGGCCAGCCCCTCCTCGCCCGCGACGATCGGCGCGGTGCCGTTCGCGATACATTCGGGCAGATGGTCGAGCTGGGCGGCAAACTGGTTTTTCGCCGGCGCCGGCAGGCTGCGCGGCGCGGTCACGCCATCCTTGCGGATCATCATCGTCTGGCCGCTATATTGGGTCGCGGGTTCCATATCGATCCAGCCCTGGGTGCCGATCACCCGATAGCCATTATGGGCCGAGCTGTAGCTCGACACGCAATTGGCGATGATGCCCGACGGGAAGCGCAGCATGAAGTCGATCCGGTCCTCCACGGTGGCAAAGCGCGGATCGCTGCGGTCGGTGCTGGCGATGGCGCTCACCTCCACCGGCTCCTCGCCGGTCAGGTAGCGCGCGGCGTTGAGGCTGTAGATGCCGATGTCCATCATCGATCCGCCGCCCGACAGGGGCCTGTCGAGCCGCCATTGCCCGGCCTTGATCGGAAAGCCATGTTCGGCGGTGATGATCCGCGTCGGCCCGACATGGCCGCCCCGCGCCAGCTCGATCGCCAGGCGGTTATAAGGCTCGAAGCGCGAGCGATAGCCGATCATCAGCTTGCGCCCGGCCTTGGCGCTGGCGGCGATCATCGCCTGGCATTCGGCCACCGACACCGCCATCGGCTTCTCGCACATCACATGCTTGCCCGCCTGCGCGGCGCGGATGCTATATTCGGCATGCAGGCTGTTGGGCAGCACGATATAGACGATGTCGATATCGGGATTGTCGCGGATGCGGTCGAACTCGGCATAGCTGTAGCGATGCGTTTTCGGGATGCCGTACTGGTCGCCATATTGCGCCAGCTTGGCCGGCGTGCCGCTGACCAGCGCGACCAGCTTCGCATGCTCGCAGCCGGCGAAATTGGGCATGATCTGCTGCGTGGCATAATAGCCCAGGCCCACAATGGCATAGCCCAGCTTGCGCTGTGGCGCGGCGCAGGCGGCGGTGCTGCCCATGCCGGCCAGCACCAGCCCGGCGCCGATGCCCCCCATCAACTCGCGTCGCGATCGATCCATGCGGCGTCTCCCGCCAAGAGGGTGGTGTTCAGTCGGCGGCGCGGCTCAGCGCCGGGCGCATCCAGCCGAAATGGCTGGCGGCGATGGCGACCTGGGTGCGGTTACGGACATTGAGCTTGCGCATCAGCGCGGTCATATGGACCTTCACCGTCGCCTCGGCCATGCCCAGCTCATAGGCGATCTGCTTGTTGAGCAGGCCCGAATGGACGCAGCGCATCACCTTCATCTGGGTCGGCGTGAGATGTGGGGCTTCGGGGACCATCTGGTCCTGGCGATCGAGAATGTGCAGATCCTGCATCCTGCCTCTCCCTGTGATTGATCCGCGTTGGGGCCTGGTTCGGCCCAGGATTCGTTAGCGCTAACGATACTGGAATCAGTCAGACAGGTTCAAGCGAAAATTTGCAATATTCGGGAAATAACCTAGCGCATGGCCGAAATGCGGCTATAACCTGTCTAACAGATTTTCGGGATTCGCCCTGCGGATGACCGGCTACGCATAGGAAAGAGAGGGTGGGGATGGCGTTACCATATCGTCGATCGGTGCCATGTGGCCGGGCGTTCAGCCAGGGCGGACTACAGGGAGGCATGATCCGATGACCCCCGCCGACTATCGCCTGCTGATCGCCGCCGTCATCGGCATCGCCCTTTCCATCGCCCTCATCATCCGCGGCCGGCTCCATCCCTTTGTCGGCCTGCTCTGCGGTGCCTTCACCGTCGGCCTGATCGCCGGCCTGCCGATGGACGAGACCGCCAAGGCGGTCGAAAAGGGCGCGGGAACCATATTGGGCGGCACCGGCCTGGTCGTGGCGCTGGGCCTGGGCCTCGGCGCGATGCTGCAATTGTCGGACGGCGCCGGCGGCCTTGCCCGCTCGGCGCTGCGCATCTCCGGCGTGAAGGGCGCGCCCTGGGCCAGCCTGTTCACCGCCATCGTCATCGGCCTGCCGCTCTTCTTCGAGACAGGCCTCGTCCTGCTGCTGCCGATCGTCGCCTCCGCCGCCGCCGCGCTGCCCGCCGGGCAGAATGGCGATACCGCAAAGCTCAAGCTGATGCTGCCCGCGCTGTCGGGCCTGTCCGTGGTCCATGCGCTGGTGCCGCCGCATCCGGGGCCGCTGCTTGCGGTCAACGCGCTCGGCGCCAATCTCGGCCTCACCCTTCTCTATGGCCTGATCGTCGGCATCCCGACCGCGATCATCGCCGGCCCCGTGCTGGCCCGCTTCACCGCTCCCGGCGTGAAGTTGAACCCGCCACTGCTCGATCCGGTCAAGGTCGATGTCGCCACCCCCTCGGTCGGCCGCGCGCTTGCCGCCGTGCTGCTGCCGGTGGTGCTGATCGCCGCGGGACAGGCGGTGGCGCTGCTGCCGGCGTCGGTCGCGCCGCATTTCCACTGGCTCGGCTGGGTCAGCGATCCGGTCGTCGCGCTGCTGATCGCGGTGCTGGTGGCGCTGCCTTTGCTGTTCGGCCGCCGCATCACCGACGCGAAGATCCAGAACGCGATCTGGTCCGAAGCGATGGTCCCGGCCGGCGGCATCATCCTGGCGATCGGCGCGGGCGGCGCGCTCAAGCAGGTGCTGGTGACGGCCGGGCTTTCCGACCTGCTGGTCCGCTTTGCCGCCGGCGGCGCCATTTCGCCGATCCTGCTCGCCTGGGGCGTGTCGGTCTGCATCCGCCTCGCCACCGGCTCGGCCACCGTCGCGACGATCACCACCGCCGGCGTGATGCAGGGGCTCGTCGCCGCATCGGGCGTGGAGCCCGAATGGATGGTGCTGGCGATCGGCGCGGGCTCGCTCTTCTTCTCCCACGTCAATGATCCCGGCTTCTGGCTGGTCAAATCCTATCTCGGCACCGACATGCCGGGCACGTTCAAGACCTGGTCGATCATGGAAACCGTGGTCGCGGTGGTCGGCCTGCTCCTGGTACTCGTCGCCAGCAGCATCTTCTGACCAGAGCGCTGCTGACGCTTGTCGTCGGCAGCCTCTCATGACTAGGAGGCACAGGATGTTGCCCAGCGATCCACAGGTGCGCCGATGAACCAGGCCCGATTGTCCGACCATGCCTATGCCGGCATCGTCGAGATCATCAACGACCAGGATCTGGCGGTCGGGGACCGCCTGCCGTCGGAAGCGGCGCTGGCGGAGCGGTTCGGCGTCTCCCGCGCGATCGTGCGCGAGGCGCTGGTCCGCCTCGCCTCGGACGGCATTACCGAGGCGCGCCGGGGTGCCGGCTCCTTCGTGAAAAGCCGCCCATCGCAGCGCCTCGCCGCCTTCATGCCGGCGACCGAACTGCCCGCGACGCTGGGCAGCTATGAGGTGCGCTTCGTGCTGGAGGCGGAGGCCGCGCGCCTTGCTGCCACCCGCCGCAGCCCGCTCGAAATGGCGCATGTCGAGGAAGGGATGGAGATGCTGCGCACCGCCCTGCTGTCGAGCGAGCCGGCCCATGCCGAGGATATGGAACTGCACCGCCGCATTGCCGAGGCGACCGGCAACCCGGCCTTCCTGATTGCCTTCGACGCGCTCCATGCCGATGTCGACAAGGTGATGCGCGCCGGCGTCGACATCAGCCGATCGCGCCCGCCCGAGGTGATCGCGACGATGCTGCGCGAACATGAACAGATCGTCGCCGCCATCCGCGCCCAGGACGCCGAAGGCGCGGCCCTCGCGATGCGCTGGCATCTGTGGGAAGGGCGCCGCCGGCTGATGCCGTGAAGTGCGGCGTGTCCTGGCCATGCTGACGGCTCGGCGATCGGCTCCTCTCAGGCCGCTCCCGGTTGTCGATCGCCAGCGCCTGGCATGACCACGTCAGGCGAGGCCGACTTCCTTGAGCGGGATGCCGGCATCGGCCAGTTGCGCGGGGTCGAGATGGGCGCCCGACAGCACATGGGCGCGGCCCTGGACATAGTCCTTGACCGCATTGACGCAGTCGAGCGCGATCACCTTGCCGCCCTTCAGATAGACGACCGAGAAGCTGCGGGTGGCGGGATCGCCGCGCAGCACCGTCTGGTCGAAGCCAGTCGAGAGGCCAACGGTCTGGAGCTTCAGATCATATTGGTTCGACCAGAACCAGGGCACGGCGTCATAGGCCTCTTCCTTGCCGAGGATATGGGCCACGGCGGTCTTGGCCTGGTCATTGGCGTTCTGGACGGATTCGAGGCGCATCTGCGCGCCGCCGGCAAAGCGGTTGGCATGGGACGCGCAATCGCCCACGGCATAGATGTCGGGCAGCGAGGTGCGGCAATATTCGTCGACGTCGACACCATTGCCGCCGGCCGCGCCGGCCGCGATCAGCGGGCCGGTTTCGGGCACGATACCGATGCCCACGATCACCATGTCGGTTTCGATCCGCTCGCCATCCTGCATCAGCACCGCGGTCGCCCGGCCATCCTCGACCGCGATACAGTCCATCTTCGCGCCGGTGCGCAGGTCGACGCCATGGGCGCGATGTTCCGCTTCGTAGAAGCGCGACAGATCTTCGCCCGCGACGCGGGCCAGCACCCGGTCGAGCGCTTCGAGCAGCACCACGCTCTTGCCGAACTTGGAGAGGACGGCGGCCGCCTCCAGCCCGATATAGCCGCCGCCGATGATGGTGACATGGTTCACGCTGTCGATCTTCGCCATCATCGCGTCGACATCGTCGCGGCGGCGCACGGCATGGACATTGGCGGCTTCGGCGCCGCTGCAGGTCAGCATCCGGGGGCTGCCGCCGGTACACCAGATCAGCTTGTCATAGCCGATCTCTTCCTCGCCGACGGTGACGAACTTGCCGACCGGATCGACGCTCCTGACTCGCTTGCCCAGGAGCATGTCGATCTTGCGCTCGTCCCAGAAGGCGGCGGGGCGGATCAGGATACGGTCGAAGCTCTTGTCGCCGGCGAAATATTCCTTGGAGAGGGGCGGGCGCTCATAGGGCGGATCCTTCTCGTCGCCGATCATGCCGACCGAGCCTTCGAAACCGTGCTGCCGCAGCGAGATCGCCGCCTGCGCGCCGGCATGGCCGGCCCCCACGATCAGAACGTCATAATAGCTCATCCGCCCGCTCATCCTCTTTTATCCGGGGCTTTGCTTGGCGGCATTTGGCGGTGCTGGCAAGCGCCGATGTGGCGGGACGGGCAAGCGATGCCCGCCAACCATCGTCGGGGCGCTACGTGCCGGTCAGGACATGGTCAGAACGCCCTCATAGGCGCGGTCTTCCAGCGCCTTGCCGGCGCCCATGGCGACGCACATCAGCGGCGTGTCGGCGATCCGCACGGGCAGGCCGGTGGCTTCGGACAGCGCCTCGTCCAGCCTGCGCAGCAGCGCGCCGCCACCGGTCAGGGTGATGCCTTCGTCGATGATGTCGGACGAGAGTTCGGGCGCGGTCTGTTCCAGCGCGGTCATCACCGCCATCACGATCTGGCCGACCGGTTCGGACAGGGCGTCGCAGATTTCCGCTTCGCTGATGGTCATTTCGGCCGGGCGACCATTCACCAGGTCGCGACCCTTGACGATGATCCGCTCGCCCTCGCCATCGGGCGGGGTGGCGCAGCCGATCGCGCATTTGACGCGCTCGGCGGTGGCTTCGCCAATCATCAGATTATGGACGCGGCGGATGTGCGAGGCGATGGCGTCGTCCAGCTTGTCGCCGCCGACGCGCGCCGAATTGCTGTAGGCGATGCCGTTGAGCGACAACACGGCCACTTCGGTCGTGCCGCCGCCGATATCGACCACCATCGCGCCGCGCGGTTCGGTGACCGGCAGGCCGGCGCCGATCGCCGCGGCCATCGGCTCCTCGATCAACTGCACCCGCGCCGCGCCGGCGTTGGAAGCCGCATCGCGCAGCGCGCGCCGTTCGACCATGGTGGAGCCGGTCGGCACGCAGATCACCACGTCGTAGCGGCGGCCGAAACGCCCGCCGTCCTGCGCCTTCTCGACGAAATGCTTGATCATCTGTTCGGCCACGTCGATGTCGGCGATCACGCCGTCGCGCAGCGGGCGGATCGCCTGGATATTGGCCGGGGTCTTGCCCATCATCAGCTTGGCTTCATTGCCCACCACCTTGACCTTGCGGATGCCGCGGATGGTCTCGATCGCGATGACGGACGGTTCGTTCAGCACGATGCCCCGGTCGCGGGCGTGGATGACGGTATTCACGGTGCCAAGGTCGATCGCCATGTCGCAGGCGGTCGAGGAGAAGAAGCGGGGCATTTTCATGGGAAAGCGGCGATCTGCAAAGATTGTGAAACAATGGCTCCCTGTGCCGCCGCCCGGCGGCGATCAGAAGGGCGCTGCGCCAGTCCGTCCGTTTCCCGCGTCTGGCCGAGGGTGAAGGGACGGAAAAGCACGGTAAAGGGCGGTTCAGGCGGTCTTGCGGATCAGGCGGCGCCCCAGCAGCACGCCGGCAATGCCGAGCAGGAACAGGGTCCAGCCCGGCGCTTCGGGCACCGGCGTGCCGCCCGAACTGCTGCCGGTCGGCGGATCGATCGGCGGGGTATAGCCGCCAGTATAGGTGCCCAGATGCATCTCGCCATTCTGGGTCAGGTTGCCGAACACGGCCGATCCCTGAATATAGTTGGCGGTGGTCGCATCGGCCCAGGGCGCGAGCAGCGATCCGCCCCAGCTATTGGTGAGGTCGAGCGACTGGGCGTCGCCGAAATTCCAGATCACATGTTCGCCAAGATTGGCGGTGCCGCCCAGGAAATTGTCGTTGAGGCTGACCGTGCTGCCGCTGACATTGACGATCGCGGTGTCGGCGCCGTTCAGGTTGAAGGCGATCTCGCCCACCTTGTCGAGGTCGGCGGCGCTGATCGAGAAGACGGCCAGGCCATTGGCATCGGGGCTGGCGTTGAAGGTGGCGCGATTGCCGCTGATCACCATGTCGCTGTTGGCGGCCAGGCCCGACAGGTTGGTCGACAATTGCTTCATGCTGCCGGCCAGCACCGTGCCCTGCGTCGCCAGGCTGGATGCGAAGCCGGGGTCCGACGTAGCCAGGCCGGACTGGACGCTGTTCTGGTTGATATTGGTGTTGCTGATGGTGCCGCCGACCTTCACCGTCTGGGCCGCGCCATTGAGGTTGAAGCCGCTTTCGACATTGCCGCCGACCAGCGCGCCCGACCCGTTGTTCAAATTCTTGATGCCGCCAGTGACATTGCCGACCACGGTAAGGCCCGCCTGGCCCGTGGCGGACGTGGCGGGGGTGCTGATCTGGTAGCTGGAGGAGGTGCCGGTGAGGTCGCCGCCAACGAAGGTGCGGCCCTCCACTTCGGAAGAGGAACTGAGGTCGCCCAGCACGATCAGATTCCATTCGCGCAGCGCGTCGGTGCCGGTGACGGGTGAGGCATGAGCGGGGGCGGCAGCGAGCAGCGCCAGCGACGCCGAAACCATGAAACCGGTCTTTTTCATAATAGATAACGCCAAGTCTTCGCATGTCGTCACAATGGATTGCGTGACGCGTGGCGAAGTCCCCCCTTCCGCTCCCTGGATTGTCGGCCCCGACTCCGGCGCCGGAGCGCCAAGGACAGGGTGGGCGCGCCATAGTCCTGTCGGGCCGGCGCAGCAATATTTTATTAACTATTGCACGAAGAGCGTGGCGGCTCGTCTTGGCAAAGGAAGTCGCGGACTTTTCAGGCCAGGGTCAGGTAAAGTTCCGCCTCGATCAGCCACTCGCTGCCAATCTGCCGCCATTTGGCGGTGTAGGCGCCCGAGGCGATGAGGATGCCGGACGAGGCGGCGACGCCCTGCCACTGGCCATGTTCGAAGGCGATCGGTTCGACGGGCGAGACCAGGATCGTGTCGGGCGTGCGGGTGTAGATGCTGCGGTCGGGCGCGGCAAATTCGCGCTTCCAGGCCATCAGCTGCGCCTTGCGTCCGGCGATGACGCCGCTGTCGGTGCCGGTCACCATCACGACATCCTGTGCCAGGATCGGGCCGATGGCGGCTAGGTCGGCATCGGCGAGGGCCTGGTTGAAACTGGCGCGGCGCAGGCGGATGGCAAGATCGGCGGTGGCGGTCATGGCGCTTCCCTTAGCAGGCGGTGCTGCCATCGCCATGCCCGAAGGCCAAAAAAGAACGCCCGCAGCGGGCTGCGGGCGTTCCGTTCGCTAGACCGGGCCATGTCGAGGAGGGCATGGCCGGCCCGGCGGGGAAAGGCGGGTTAGAGCTTGTAGCCCAGGGTCAGCACCCAGGAACGGCCTTCGCCCGGATTGGCCCAGCCATTGTTACGGATGCTGGTATAATATTTTTCGTTGGTGAAGTTCTGGACGTTGAGCTGGGCAGTCAGCTTCTCCGCGAACGTGTAGGACAGCATCGCCCGGTGAACGAGATAATCGTCCGCCTTGTACATGGTCGCGGCACTTGAATTGCTGAGATACCAGCTGCCCTGATAGGTCAGGCCATAGCCCAGCTGCAGCCCGAAGGGCAGGGTGTAGGTGGTGAACAGGCTGCCCGAATGCTTGGGCGTGTTGGTCAGCGGATTGCCGGCCTGCACGTCCACGACGCCCTGGTCCTTCTGATAGTCGGAGATGCTCTGGATCACCTTCGTATCGAGATAGGTGTAGTTGGCGAAGACGGTCCAGGATTCGGTGATGTTGCCCGACGCGCCCAGGGTGACGCCGTTGACGCGGTTGCGGCCGTCATTGACCGGCAGCGTGCCGATCAGCGGATCATTGCTGGCGACGCGATAATTGGTGCGTTCGTTGCGGAACAGCGCGGCGGTCAACTGCAGGCCGCCGTCGAACAGGTCGATCTTGCCGCCGACTTCATAATTGACCGCCTGTTCGGGCTTGGCTTCGCAGGCATTGTTGCTGCCGCCCGAGCCGACGATCACCAGGCCGCAGCCCGATCGTACGCTGGTCGCCGTCGGCGTCTTGCTGTTGGCATAGGCGATGTAGAGGCTGGCATTGTCGGCCGGCTTGTAGACGAGGCCGACGCGGTAGGAGAAGAGATCGTCGGTCGCATTCTGCTGCGCGCCGGTGGTGTAGGCGCCGCCGGCGGCCGGCGTGGCGATCGTGTCGGAGCGGAAGCGGGCGCGGTTATGCTCCCAGCGGACGCCGCCATTCAGTTCGAGCCCATCGACGATCTTGGCCGCAGCAAAGGCATAGGTCGCGATGTTGAACAGGTCGCCCATCTGGTGGCCGGACCGGATCTTGTTGACCGGGCCGGTGTAGATGCCGTTCGGATCGCTGATGCTGATCGGATCGAGCGTGGGGTTCGGCGTGGCGCCGTTGGCGTTGCGCAGGACGTTGCCATTGTCCAGCGTGTAATCTTCCTGCAGCATCGAGGTGCCGACGACCAGCGTATGGCCGCCCGGAATGTTGAAGGTCAGATCGAGCTGATTGTAGAGCGTCTGGTTGACCGAGTCCCGGAAGCCGCCACGCGGGCCGCTGGGATAATACATGCCCGGCACCTGGCCGGCGGCGCAGGCCGCGCCGGTCGGCAGCGTGCCGTTGGCGAGGCAATAGGCGCCCTGTGGCGGGTTGACGACCAGATTTTGCTCGACGCGCTGCCAGCGCGACAGGTTGCGGACCGACAGCAGGTCGCTGAAGCGATGGTCGAAGATCGCCGTCGCCTGGTCGATCGTCTGGTCCTGCTTGTCGAGATTCTTATAGCCATAATAGCCGCTATAGGGGACGCCGGGCAGCGGCCCGTCATAGATCGCATTCTTGTAATAGGGGATGCCGTAGAGCGGCGTATTCTCGTCTTCCTGATGGGTATAGAGCAGGGTCAGCGAGGTCGGCCCGTCCACGCCCAGCTTGACCGAGGGGGCCACGCCCCAGCGCTTGTAGCTGTCGAAGTCGCGCCGGGCGACGTCATTTTCATGATACATGGCGTTGAGGCGCACGGCGATTTGCTCGTTGACGCGGACATTGCTGTCGATGGTCGCGCGATAATAGTCGGACGTGCCGATGCCGCCCTGCACCAGCGTTTCGCTATCGGCCTTGGGGCGCTTGGTGACGAGGTTGATGTTGCCGCCGATCGCGCCCGAGCCGCCATAGACGGAGTTGGCGCCGTTGGTGACCTCGATCTGCTCCAGGTTGAACGGGTCGGTGCGGCTATATTGGGCGCTGTCGCGCACGCCATCGATGCTGATGTCGGTGTTGGCGCTCTGGCCGCGCAGGTTGATGCTGTCGCCATAGCCGCCGCCGCCTTCGCCCGCGCCGAAGGTGATGCCCGGAACGGTCGACAGCACGTCGCGCAGGGTGAGGAGGTTCTGCTTCTGGATGGTCTGGTTGCCGATCACCGTGATGGTCTGCGGCGTGTCCAGCAGGGGGCGAACATATTTGGGCGATTCGGGCTTTTCCACCTTGATGGAGTTGTCGTCGATCGCCGTGTCGGTGACCGTGACGCCGCCCAGTGCCTGGCCCTGGCCATTATCCTGCGCATGCGCGCCGGATGCGAAGGCCATTGCGCCGACGCAGCTCAGTGCGAGGAAGGATGGAGTGTTTCCATATTTCGCCATTGTTTCGGAACCCCTTTTGATTGTTGCAGGGCTGCTATTGCGACCTATTCGCATTGTCAATGCTATTGCGAGTGGCTATCGATTTTTGTGATCGATTTTTCCCGTGGCGATGGGGCGACGGCCTGATCGTCGGCTTGACTATGCGCCATTTTCAGGCCCGAGACGGCCCGGCGCGGGCTCCTCTGGCGATCCGCTCGGATTGGGTGCGCCGTCATCCAATTGCAATCGTTCGGTCATCAAACTGACTATCGATGCCGATAGGTCGCCGTGCCCATGGGCGATCATCCGCAAGAACAGACGCATATGCCATCGCGGCGGCTATGGACCGGCTGGGCCGGGCTGCTGGCGCAGGTCGAGCGGATGACGCGGCGTTCCGACAGCGAGGATCTGTTGCACGATGCCTATGTCCGCATGGCGGCCCGGCCCGAACGGCCCGACAATGAGGAAGCCTTTCTGGTCCGCGCGGCGGTCAACCGGGCGCGGGACAGCTATCGGCGGGAGAAGGTGCGCGGGCCGGCGAGCGGCGAGGATGCGCTGGCATTGTTGCGTGACGGCGCGCCGTTGCAGGACGAGGCGCTGATGGCACAGGCGCGGCTGCGGCGCGTGTCGGAAGGGATCGACCAGTTGCCGCCACGGACCCGCGAGGTGTTCCTGCTGCAGCGGATCGACAATCTCAAATATCGCGAGATTGCCGAACGGCTGGACATCAGCCAGAGCGCGGTCGAGAAGCATATGGCCAGGGCGATGAGTTTCCTTGGCGAATGGACGAAGGATTGGTGAGCCCCGACATGCCCGGTGAGCGCCCCATGGCCCGGACCGCCGCCGAGTGGATTGCAAGGCTGAATGCGGACGAACGGACGGTGGACGACGAGCAGGCCTTTCGCGCCTGGATCGCCGCCGACCCCGCGCATGCGGCCGATTTCGAGCGGGCGACCGATATCTGGGCGCTGGTGCCCGGCACCGACGCGGCGGTGCGTCCTGCGCCGGCATCCGCACGCCCCCTTTCGCGCCGGCGGATGATGGCGGCCTGCGCCGGCACTTTGGTGGTGGGTGGCGGCGGCATGGCGATCATGCAGACGGCGATGGCGGGCACCCGCTATCGCACCGCCATCGGCGAGCAGCGGCGGCTGACCCTGCCGGAAGGATCGGCCCTGTTTCTGGACGCCGACACCGATGTGCGGGTGCTGGCGGGCGCCAGCCGGCGGCGGTTGTGGCTGGAGCGCGGGCGCGTCGCGCTGACGGTGAAGCCCTCCGCCGTGCCCTTTGCGATCGATGCCGGCCGGGGGCGTTTCGTCGCCGGCAGCGGCCGGTTCGATGTGCGGCGCGACAGCGATGACCGGCTGGCGATGACGGCGCTGGCGGGACAGGCCGATGTTGCGGTCGCCGGCGGGCAACGCAGCCTGTCGGCCGGGCAGCGCATCCGCACCGATGCCGCCAATGTCGTGCAGCTCGATCGGCCCGATGTCGAAACCACCCAGGCCTGGCTGAGCGGGCGGGCGGCCTTTCATGACGACCGGCTGGATGCGGTGGCGGCGGAGGCCAATCGCTACAGCCTGACCCGGCTGGTGATCGCCGATCCCGCCACCGCTGCGCTGCGGGTGAGCGGCATGTACCGGATGGGTGACAATGTCGCGCTGGGCCAGGCGCTGTCGCAATTGCTGTCCGTGCCCGTCCGCCAGGTGGACGACCGGGTGCTGCTGGGCGGCTGAAAAAAAATCGCCGACGGTGGGGTGGGGTAAAATCCCGCTGGCGCGTCGGGGAGGCGCGGCGCCTTCTGCCGCTGTCCACGGGGGATGATCGTGACCGTTTCTTCTTCGCGCACTTTGCGCCGCTCTCTGGTGCTGGGCGCCGCTCTTGCCGCCTTCTGCGCGGTTCCGGCCCAGGCGCAGCAGCGCCAGGCGACCGTCCAGATCGCCGCGCAGCCGCTGGGGACCGCGCTGGAGGCGCTGGCCCGCCAGACCGGCACCGACATATTGTTCGCGCCGCAACTGGTGGCCGGGATGAGCGGCCCCTCGCTGAGCGGCCGGATGGACGCCATGGCAGCGGTGGAGCGGCTGATCCAGGGCAAGCCGCTGGCGGTACGGCGACAGGGCAATGGCGCGCTGCTGGTCGTGGCGGCGCCGGCTGAGCCGCAGGAGACGGTCGCGGTCGGCGGCGCCGAAGTCGCGCCCGACATCATCGTCACCGGCTATGCCGCCAGCCTGTCCGGCGCACTCGCCGAAAAGCGCAAGGCGACCAATGTCGTCGACGTGGTGAAGGCCGAGGATATCGGCAAGTTCCCCGCCCAGAACATCGCCGAAGCGCTGCAGCGCGTGCCCGGCGTGTCGATCGTGCGCGATCGCGGCGAAGGCGTGTTCGTCCGCATCCGCGGCCTGGGCGCCAATTTCCAGGTCGTGACACTCAATGGCCGGTCGGCCGCGGTGAACGAGAATGTGCGCGACAGCGGCCAGAGCGGGCGCCAGTTCCGCTTCGACACGCTGCCGTCCGAACTCATGTCGGCGGTCGAAGTCATCAAGAGCCCACGCGCGGACCTGGCCGAAGGCGGGATCGGCGGCATCGTGAACCTGCAGACCTTCCGTCCGATCGACCTCAAGAAGCCGGTGCTGGCGCTGTCCGCCACCGCCAGTTCGCCGCGCCTGGCCGACACGGTCGATCCGCGCCTGTCGGGCATGGCCAGCTGGGTCAATGACGCGGGCACGTTCGGCGCGCTGATCGCGGCGGTCTATGACGAGCGCACCACGCGGCAGGACCGTGTCACCGGCGTCGGCTGGGCCGACGGGCGGATCGATGCGGATGGCGACGGCGCGCTGGACAGCGACACCATATTGGTGCCGACCAGCACGCGCCCGACGCTGGAGCGCGAGAACCGCAACCGCATCGGCCTCAACGGCGCGATCCAGTGGAAGCCCGACGACCGGTTCGAGCTGAACGTCGATGGCCTGTGGAGCCGGCTCAACATCGATTATGACGAGCTGACCTATTCGACCGATTTTTCCGCAACCACGCCGGGCGCGATCGTGCCGGGCACGGCGGTGATCGAAAATGGCGTGTTGACCGCCGCGACCGTCACTACCTCGACCCAGATCGGGCGCGAGACGTCGCGGCTGGAATATGAGAATTGGCTGATCGGCGCGAATGCCAAATGGTCCGCCAAGGGCTGGACGCTGGCCGCCGACGCGAGCCTGGGCCGGGCCTATTCCAATACGCCCACGCCCATCTATCGCACCCGCCTGCTCGGCAGCGTCGGCCAGGTCGCGTTCGATTATGGCAAGGTGGGCGAGCGCTTGCCGAACCTGGGGTTCCTGACCGCCGACCTGACGCAATCGACCACCTTGCCCGGCCGCCGGATCGAATATCGCGTCAATGACTCGCTCGATCGCCAGCGGGCCGCGACCTTCGAAGTGACGCGCGAGCTGAGCGGCGTGGTGCAGGCGCTGCGCTTCGGCGCCAAATATGAAAAGCGCGACCGCACCTATAATCGCCGCGACATCAACTTCACCAGCGGCATCGCCGGCCAGCGCTTCGACGACAGCTATTTCGAGGCCTTCCCGGTCGATGATTTCCTGAGCGGCGTGGGCGGCAATCTGCCCACCAGCTGGGTCATGCCCGATCCCGACCGTTTCTGGGACGCGGCGACCGGCAAGGAGGCCTTGCTCGACGCGTCGCTGACCCGTGGCGACCGGCGCAACAGCTATGCCATCGATGAACGGATCATCGGCGGCTATGGCATGGCGGAGTTCAGCCTGCCGCTGGGCGGCGTGACCATCCGGGGTGACGCGGGCCTGCGCTATGCCCATACCCGCCAGACATCGTCGGGCTATGCCGACAATGGCAGCGCGGCGCTGCCGGTCAGCTATGAGCGCAATTACGGGAATTTTCTCCCCTCGCTCAACCTGGTCGCGGAGTTCACGTCGAACCTGCAGATGCATCTGGCCGCGTCCAAGGTCATCACCCGGCCGTCGCTGGCCGACCTGGCGCCGCGCCTGACGATCAATTCCAACCCGACGGTGCTGACGGCGGTGGGCGGCAATCCCGAGCTGCGGCCGTTCGAGGCCTGGCAATATGACGGCACGGTCGAATGGTATTTCGCGCCGGGTAGCGCGCTGATCGGTGGCGCCTTCTACAAGGACATCACCAGCTTCGTCTTCCAGCAGACCCGTAATTTCGACCTGGACGGCCAGATCTATCGCCTGACCGCGCCGCAAAATGGCGGCAATGCCTATGTCGCGGGGATCGAGATCGCCTATCAGCAGCTGTTCAAGATGCTGCCCGCGCCGTTCGATGGCCTGGGCTTCCAGGCCAATTACACCCATACCAAGAGCAAGGGCACCTATGCCCTGTCCGACGGCACCACCTTCCGCGACGACCTGACCGACGTGGCGGGCGACAGCTTCAACCTGACCGCCTTCTACGAAAAGGGGCCGGTCGGCGCGCGAGCCAGCTACAGCTGGCGCGGCAAGGTGCTGCGCGATGTCGGCGGCGCGGGGCTGGCCGCCAACAACGACGCGGCGTTCGGCAGCCTGGACTTCGACATTTCCTACAAGGTCACGCCCAATGTCACATTCGTGGTGCAGGGCATCAACGTGGCCGGCGGCGTCCAGTGGCAATATGTCCGGGACGATCGCTTCGCGGGCTACACCGATTATGGCACCACGCTGATGGCCGGCGTGCGGGCCCGTTTCTGAACGGAAGGACGGCAATGACGATGCGATCGATCGGGATCATGCTGGCGGCGGGCGCAATGCTCGCCGCCGCTCCGGCGCAGGCCCGCAATGATGACGGGGCCGCGCCGCAGCGGGCGCGCAACATCATCCTGTTCCTGGGCGACGCCGGCGGCGTGCCGACGCTGAACGCCGCGGGCATCATGGCGCATGACCGGCCGCAGTCGCTGTTCATCCAGTCCATGCCCCATGTCGGCCTGTCCGACACGTCGGCGCTCGACAATTGGGTGACGGATTCGGCGGCGGGCATGAGCGCGATCATGACCGGGCACAAGACCAACAGCGGCATGATCTCCGCGCTGCCGGCGGCCGATGGCGCGATCACCCCGGTCAAGAGCTTCCTGGAATATGCCGAGCAGCGCGGCCTTTCCACCGGCGTCGTCACCAACATGCCGATCTGGGACGCGACCCCGGCCGCCTGCTTCGCCCATGTCGCCACGCGCAAGGACAAGGACCAGATCTTCCGCCAGATGCTGACGCCCCGCTTCGGCAATGGCGTCGACATCCTGATCGGCAAGGGACAGGCCGATGCGGTCGCATCCTTCGCCAAGGATGGCACCACGCCGCAGGCGGCCTTCGCCAGGGCCGGCTATCGGTTCGGGGACGATCCGGCACTGGTGAAGGATAGTGGCCGGGCGGCGGTGCTGCGCGATGCCGATTATGCGCCGATCCCGGCGGTCGAGGCGACGATCGGCCAGTTGGCCCGCAATCCCAAGGGCTATTTCCTGATGGTCGAATGGGACATGCACACCGACAAGCCGGAAAATGGCCTGAAGCATGTGATCGAGATGGACGAGATGATCCGCCGGGTGAGCGCGATCGCGGGCAAGGATACGCTGATCCTGTTTACCGCCGACCATAGTTTCGGCCTGCGCATGACCAGCGGCAAGCGCAACGCGCCGATGGCCCAGCAATATGCAGCCGCCGCCGCCAAGCCGGGGGCGACGGTCGCCAGCAATGCCATCATCGGCGTCGAGGACAATCACACTGGCGAGGAAGTGATCGCCGCCGCCGCCGGGCCGGGCGCCGATCAGGTCCATGGCTTCTTCGCCAACACCCGCCTGTTCGACGTGATGCTGAAGGCAATGGGCTGGACGAAGGAGGATTGAGCCGGGCGGGGCGGGTCAGCCTTCCTCCCGCCCCAGCCGGACATGCACCTTGGTCTCGCGATTGGGGGCGCGCAGGGCGTCGAACATCGTGGGCAGCTCCGGCAGGCCGATCTCGCTGCTGATCAGCATTTTCGGGTCGGCATGGCCCTTGTCCATTTCGCGCGCGACATGTTCGAAATCCGACAAGGTGTAGCCGACCGGGAAGCGCATCGTGACGGCCTTGCGCGCGGCGATGGCCGGGACGATGGCGTCGGGCGCGGTGCAGAAGCCGAGCGAGATCACCTGGCCGAACTGGCCGACATGGCGGATCGCCCGGCCCAGAAAGTCGGGCAGGCCGACGCATTCGATGACGATGTCGGGCGCGCCGCCCAGATGGTCGGCGACCTGCTGTTCCTCGCCCTCGCCAAAGGGCACGAACGCATCGGCGCCCATGGCGAGCGCCATGTCCGCGCGATGGCGCGAGCGGGAGGCGGCGACGATGCGGGCTGCGCCCATGCGCCGCGCCCACCAGATCGCGCAGAGCGCCACCGATCCGCCGCCCAGGATCAGCACCCGGCTGCTTGGCCCGATATCCGATTGGCGAAGGCCGTAGCGGGCGACGGCGAGCGGCTCGATCAGCGCGCCATCGGCAAGCGACAGGGTGGCGGGGAGGCGGATCGCCACGGCCGCCGGCACGCGCATATAGTCGGCAAAGCCGCCCATCACGCCGGGCGCGTTGGGACACAGGACCAGATTGCCCCGCGCGCAGGCCGCGCAATGGCCGCAGCCGGTGGAGGGCAGGGCGGTGAGGCGGTCACCGACCCGCCAGCCCGCGACATTTTTTCCGAGCGCGACGACTTCGCCGGCATATTCATGGCCCGGCACGGTGCCGGCCGGGAACTGGAAGGCGTGGCCCTCCGTCATGTGCAGGTCGGTGCCGCATATGCCGCAGCGATGCACCCGGATCAGCACTTCGTCCGGGCCGGGCACGGGATCGGGCAATTGTTCGACGACCATGGGCTGGCCGGCGCCCGGATAGATGGCGGCCTTCATCGTCTGCCTCTGGCCAGGTCGAAGCGATCGACATAGGCGCCGAAACGGGCGCGGATCGCCGTCTCGCTCATGCCGAAATCGGCAATGTCATAGCGGTGGGCGCCATGCTGCCGTTCGGGATCGTCGGCGATGCGCGACGCCATGGCGGCACGGACATCGTCGCCCAGATCGATCCCGGCGAAGCGATAGATGCGTTCGATCACCGCCATCGGCGCGCGGTGCAGGTCGGACTGGATGACGTGCAATATCTGCGGTCCATGCGTCTGTTCCACCATCTGCGCCTTCTGCACGGCGGTCGCCCATTTCTCGGTCTCGCGCGCCAGCATCATCTGTGCCCGCAGGTCGGCCGGCCCTTCGTCCATCAGCGGATGGCTCTTCATCAGCAGCGAGCAGAGCGAGGGCACGGCCCTGGCCGGATCGCGATGGGTGATGATGACCGACGCGTCCGGGAAGACCGCGAACAGCAGGTCGAGATTGGCGATATGGCCGGGGTTCTTGAGCAGCCAGCGCTTGTTCGGCTCGCGGTAGCCGACCAGCTGCACGACGCGGGCATAATGGTCATAGGCGGCGCGTTCGCTCTGCGCCTGCCACCAGGCATCATAGCCCGCCGCATACCAGCCGCTGTTCCAGAAATTGGAGACGAAACCCTGGCGCAGGATGAAGAGGCATTCGTCCACTTCGGCCGCCGCCATGGCATGGGCGGTGACGACATCGGGCACGGCGGCATAGCGGGAGGCCAGTTGCGCCGCGACGTCGCGGAACAGCGGATGGCTTTCCCAGCTGTCGCGGGGCGGGCGCGGCTGTGGCGCGGCATTGAGCCAGGTCTCGAACCCCTGAAACTGGGGATCGACCGCCATCAGCTTGTGCAGCGCGGTGGTGCCGGTGCGCGGGATGCCGGTGATGACGATCGGCCGCAGCACCGCTTGCGCATCGAAGCCGGGATTGTCCTTCATCGACCCGATGGCATGGGCGCGGGCCGCCAGCGCGGCGACGATGCTGCCCCAGGCGATGCGGCGGCCCCGTTCGGTAAAGCGCGGGTCGCGGTCCATCGACAGCAGCAGGACGCGCAGCCCTTCGCGATAGCTGGCTTCGCCGAAATCGTCGCTGCCGGCCTGCGCGATGGCGAGGTCATGGGCCTGGTCGGCCGCATCGCGGAAGCGCAGCGGCGGCGCGAAGCGCTCGTTCATGACTACCACCGGCGCCGCCTCTGGCAGGCGCGGACCCGCTGGCGCAGTTCCTCGGCCCGTTCCTCGGCGGTGACGACCGGGGTGTCGGCGGGCAGATGATCGCGCAGTTCGCGCAGCTTCACCCGCTTGATGACCGGCGTCGGCGCACTGTCGCAATCGAACCAGCGGCCATAGATGCCGCCCTCGCTATAGCCCGCCGGATCAAGCCAGTTGGGCACACCGGGATCGTTGAGCGCGATCACGGCCCGGAACCGCCCGTCGCTGCTGATCTGGGCGCTGTGGCCGTTGAGGCTGGAGAGGCGATAGACATATTCGAGCGCGCTGAAGAGCGGGTCGTTGAGCTGGATATTCCAATAGGGGCGATGGGCTGGCAGATCGGTCTCGATGATCAGCGCCTCGTCCGCGTCGAACTGGAAGACGGCGGGCCAATAGACCTGCTTGGCGAGCGCGCCCTTCATCCGCGTGGGTTCGAACCGGTTGAAACCGACCCGGTCCTTCACGCCATTTTGCAGCCGGTAATAGCTGCGCGTCTTGCGCGCCGGGAATTTCGCCATCTCGACGATGCGGGCGTCGATCTCGTCCGGCGTCAGGCGCGGCTTGGGACCGACCGGATCGAGGCATTCGATTGCAATCACCGGATCGACTTCATTGGCCCAGTCATAGCTGCGGAAACGGACCATCATGCCGGTCGCTTCGGGATCGATCGGCGCCCAGTTGCCGGTCCAGCCGTCGGGGCGCCGGGCGCTGAAGATCAGTTCGAAATTGCCGGCCGCGTCGATATCGATATCGGCATCGTCAATCTCGTTATGGCCGCCGATCTGGCTGATGTCGTCGACCATGCCGGACATGAAGCGCTGGGTGGTGAAGGACAAGATCCGGCAGGTGCCCCGGCTGCCGCTGACCCGATATTGGCGATCACCCCGGATCGGGCTGTAGAGATAGATGTCGTCCGGATTGGGCTGCAGGGTGAAGACCGGGTTCCACAGCGGCGCCCAGTCGGGATGATCGGCATCGGCGTGGAAATAGGCGAAATAGCTGTAGGACAGGCTCATCATTGCCTGGCGCCGGACATCGGCCTGATAGGCGGGATCGTCGGGGCGCCAGCAATTGGCCAGTTCCGCCATCGCGCCTTCCAGATCGGCCAGATAGGGCAGGATATCAGCAGCGGGCATGTGGCCCCGCTTTCCGCCGGTTCGCCGGGCTGGATGCCCGTGCCGGCCATGCGCGCAATGTCGTCATTCGCCTCTCCCACGACCCATTGAGCGGGTTCGATTTATAGATAGTATATACTATCTAGTGAAATGGCAAGCAGGCGAAATCAAGGCGCCCGACCGGGGATCGGGCGCCTTGAGACAAGGGAAGAGACTGCGTGACCGGGGGGCTATTTGGCCGAGCGATATTCGAGCGCCGGTCCCTTGTCGCCCAGCAGCGAGCGATAGACAAAATCCTTGCCGCGACGGCGATCCAGTTCGGCCTTCGCCTCTGCCAGCGTATCCGGGCTCTGGAACAGTTGCGCGGCGGTCAGCGCCATTGCCTTGGCAGCGACGACCGCGCCCTTGGTGCCGACGCTGGTGCCGCTCGCGGCGACCGCCTGCCAGCTGTGCGGCGGGGTGCCGGGTGCCCAGGTGGCCGCGACCATGCCGACCGTCGGCGTCGTGTAGCTGACATCGCCGACATCGGTGGAGGCGGGGGTCAGGCCGCCGCTGCTATAGGCTTCGACGCTGCCGTCACCCATGCGCGTGCCCTTGGGGAAGCTCGACTGGATCTGGGTGATGAAGGCCTGCTCCTGCGCATTATAGCTGGGCAGGGTCACCTGTTTCAGATTGTCGTACATGACATGGCCCAGCGTGTCGTTGGGCAGCAGGTCGAAGGTGCCGCCGACCTGGTTGAACTCGACCGTGGTGCCGGTGCCCATGGCCGCGCCCTCGGCCGCCTTCTTCACCCGGTCCATGATGTCGGCGACCACCTGCTGGTTGGGGTGGCGGACATAATAATAGACCTCGGCCGTGTCTGGCACGACATTGGGCGCCTTGCCGCCATCGGTGATGACATAATGGATGCGGGTTTCCTGCGGCACATGTTCGCGCATCATGTTGACCATCGCGTCCATCGCCTCGACCCCGTCGAGCGCGGAGCGGCCGCGTTCGGGCGCGGCGGCGGCATGGGCGGCGGTGCCGTGGAAGCGGAACTTGCCGCTGATATTGGCGAGCGCGGTGTTCTGCGACGCGCTGTTGCTGTCGGCGGCATGCCAGTGGATCATCGCCGACACGTCCTTGGTGAGGCCGGCGCGGACGATGAAGACCTTGCCCGATCCGCCTTCTTCCGCCGGGGTGCCATAGAGGCGCAGCTCGCCCTTGATCTTGTGCGCGACCATCCAGTCCTTGGTGGCGATCGCGGCCGCGACCGAGGCGGCGCCGAACAGATTATGGCCACAGCCATGGCCGGCAATACCCTCGATCGGCTTGCGCACCGGCTCGGCGGCCTGGGGCAGGCCGGGCAGCGCGTCATATTCGGCGAGCAGGCCGATGACCGGGCCGTCGCCGGTCTTGAAGCGGGCGACGAAGGCGGTCGGCATGCCGGCGATCCCGGCCTCGACCGTGAATCCGGCGGCCTTCAACTGCTGCTGCAACAGGGCCGAACTCTTGGTCTCCTGAAAGCCGATTTCGGCATAATTCCAGATCTGCAGCGCGTTCTTGGCCAGCGTGTCCGCGCCGCGATCGACATCCGCCATGATCGCCATCTTGTCGCCATCGGCCAGCGGCCCGGCCAGGGCGGGCGCCGATGCGCCGAGCGCGAGAAGGGCAAGGAAGGAGCGGGCGAAGCGTGACATGGATGGATCCCCTGGCTGCATGAAGCGGGGCGGTCCGCACCATCCCCCACTGGTGAAACGGCTTATCGATCAGGGCGATGGATACCACCATCACAAAAGTGAAATTTTTGATGGGGGAAATTTTCGGGCCTGCGTCTCCGACAATGAGAGGGTTTCCGGCCACGCAGCCGGACGAGGGGACAACCTCAAAAGATCAGAGCCCATCCGAAGGGATCGGATGGCGGGAGCCAGGGGAAGACATATGGGTGTGTATCGGAACAAGGGAGCCTGCGCGGCGAGCCTGATCGCCATGGGATGGGCCATGACCGCAGGCAGCGCATTGGCGCAGGACGCCGCCCCGGCGGCGGATGCGGCGGACGGCATCGTCGTCGTCGGCTCGCAGATCAAGGGCGCCAAGATCAACGAGGCGCTGCCGGTCACGGTGGTATCGACCGACGAGATCAAGAGCGCGGCCGCCGTATCGGGCGACGAACTGTTCCGTTCGATCCCGCAATTTGGCGACGTCCAGTTCAACAGCCAATATCTGCCCGGCAGCTCCAACGGCGCGCGGGGCGACGTTGGCTCGCTCGACCTGCGCAGCCTGGGCATCGGCAACACGCTGGTGCTGCTGAACGGCCGCCGTGTCGTTGCCCATCCGACCAGCCAGGCGAACGACCAGCTGGTGCCGGTGCTGAGCTACAACACCAATGCCATCCCGGTGAACGGGCTGGAGCGGCTGGAAGTGCTGCGCGACGGCGCGGCCGCCATCTACGGCGCGGACGCGGTGGCGGGCGTGGTCAACACTGTGCTCAAGACCGACTATCAGGGCGCCGAGCTGTCGCTGCAATATGGCGGCGCGGAAGGCACCGGCCTGCGCGAGTTCAACGGCAATGGCGTGATCGGCACCAACTTCGCCGAAAATCGTGGCAACATCACCCTGTTCGGCAGCTATGACCATGGCACCGGCCTGGATTCGACCGAGCAATATTATACCGAATCCTCCGACAAGCGCGGCCTGTTCGAAGGCACCGCGTTCGAAGGCTCGACCTCGCTTGACGGCCGGTCGACCACCACGCCCTTCGCCAACCTGCGCACCTATGGCAATGTGCCCGTCACCATCAACGGCACGTCCCTGACCAATGCATCGGGCCAGTTCCACCTGCAGCCGACCAGCAGCACGGGCTGCGTCGCCGCGATCGGCAATGATCGCTGCATCCAGAATGGCGCGATGGCGACGGCGGGCGCGGACCGCGACCTGCGTTATGACTCGCTGGCGCAGGGCACGTCGATCATGCCGCGCCTCAACCGCCTCAACCTGTTCATGACCGGCCATTATGACATCAGCGACGATGTCACCTTCTTCGCCGAAGCCGGCTTCTATCGCAGCAAGACCAAGGCGCAGCAGAGCCCGGTCGCGACGCTCAGTTCGATCCCCATCTATGTGCCGGCGAGCAATTACTGGAACCCGCTGGGTCAGGCCGTGTTCGCCAACGGCACCGTCAATCCCAACCGCCTGGCCGGCACCAATGCCCCGGCCGAGGGTCTGCCGCTCACCATCAACAATTATCTGTTCGAGGACTTCGGTCCGATGAACGTCACCGTGACCAACCAGCAATATCGCCTGCTGGCCGGCCTGCGCGGCGAGTTCAACGGCTTCAACTGGGAAAGCGCGATCAGCTATTCCGAAGCCTGGGCCCGCGACGTCAGCGACAATATCAGTCGCACCAAGCTGCAGGAATATCTGTCGCTCTCGACCCCGGACGCCTATAATATCTTCGGCACGTCGGTGAACAGCCAGTCGACCATCGACGCGATGCGCGAGGAACTGACCCGCTATACCAAGTCGACCCTGGCGACCTACGACTTCCGCATCTCCAAGAGCGACCTGTTCACCCTGCCGGGTGGCAATGTCGGCTTTGCGGCGGGTATCGAGGCGCGGCGCGAGACCCAGCTCGACGATCGCGATCCGCGCATCGACGGCACCATCACCTATACCGATCCGCTGACCGGCGCGGTTGCAGGCGACTTCGTCAACTCCGCGCTCAACAACGACACCAGCGGCCATCGCGAAGTGTTCGGCGCCTATGCGGAATTTGCGGTGCCGCTGGTCTCGCCGGAAATGGACATCCCGCTGGTGCGCAGCCTGGATCTCCAGCTGGCCGGCCGCTACGAACATTATAGCGATTTCGGCGATGTCGCCGTGCCCAAGATTGCCGGCGCCTGGGAAGTGGTGCGCGGCATCCGCTTCCGTGGTTCCTGGGCCAAGTCGTTCCGTGCGCCCAACCTGGAGCAGACCAACGCGACGGTCGTCACGCGCGCGAACAGCCGCACCGACTATATCATGTGCGAGGCGGACGTCCGCGCCGGCCGAATCACCGACTTCTCGCAATGTTCGCGGGCGCAGACCACCTCGGCCCGGCGTTCGGGTAACCCGGATCTCGATCCCGAGCGGGCAAAGACCCTGTCGTTCGGCGTCGTGCTGGAGCCGCCGCTGCCCGATGGCATGGGCCATCTGACCTTCACCACCGACTGGTGGCGGGTGCGCCAGACCGGCCTGGTCGGCATCTTCGGCGAAGGCAATGCGCTGATCCTCGACTATCTGCTGCGCAAGCAGGGTTCGAGCAATCCGAACGTGATCCGCGCCGCGGCCACCGCTTCGGATATCGAAGCCTTTGCCGGCACCGGCCTGACCCCGGCGGGCGAGGTTCTCTACGTCCTCGACCAATATACCAATTTGCAGCCGCAGACGGTGAAGGGTCTGGACTTCAACCTGACCTATCGCACGCCTGAAACCAGCATCGGCAGCTTCAACTTCGCGGTCAATGCGTCGCACTTCCTGAAATATTATCAGGAACCCTCGCCGGGCATCGCCGAACTGCTGGCGGCGCAGGACGCGGGCGACATCGACGCCGCCGTCAACATCTCGGGCGGCCGCAGCCTGTTGCAGCTCGACCGCAAGCCCAAGTGGCGCGGTTCGGCCTCGCTCACCTGGTCGCTCAATAATGTGACGGTCGGCGCCTTCGCCCAATATACCGGCAAGGTCTATGACACCGGCCTGATCGACGCCGACGGCGACTATTGGACGGTCAAGGCGACCACCACGGCGAACCTCTATGGCCAGTATCGCTTCACCGAGGGATCGCTGAGCGGCACCAGCATGCGCATCGGCGTGCGCAACCTGTTCGACAAGGCGCCGCCGCTGTCGTCCAGTGGCTATCAGGGCCAGCTTTATTCGCCGCTGCGTCGCTATTGGTACTTGAACGTCAGCCACAAATTCTGATGCCTCCTGGGGCACCGGCCATCGCGCCGGTGCCCATTTTTTGCTTTCGGGACATGTTATTGATGAAATCGCTGCGCGCGCTGCCGCTTGTCGCCCTGATGATCCTGAGCGTGCCGGCCGGCACCGCGCTGGCCCAGCCCGCGCCGGCGGCAAGTCCGGCCCCGGCCAGCCTGTTCACGTTGGCGGGCGGGCAGAAGATCGTCCTGCCCAAAGCGGGCGCCAATGGCGTCATCGCCCGCTATCTCTACACCCCCTCGATCGCCGGTGGCCTGGGCGCAGCCGAGATCGGCCTGGATCGCGCGCGGCTGGGCGAGACGCAGGTGCTGCTGTTCCGCAAGGTCGGCAACAAGGTGCTGGCCGAGTTCGAGAATTACCGCTTCCGCGCGCTCAACGGAGACGCCGGCGAGGAACAGGCGGTCGCGCGCTCCTTCTCCAATTCGCCGATCTGGTCGGGCGATATTGTCAGCGAAGATGACAAGGGCATCACCCTCGACCTGTCCGGCCTGCTGATGCGCGATGCCTTCGACGTTGCCGGGCGGCTGAAGGCGACCAAGGCCGGCAATTTCAAGATTGCGCCGGCGCTGTCCTATGTCGATCCGGCGCAAAGCCTCGCCTTCCAGGACAATGTCGAGTTCGAGGCGGCACTGACCTTCACCAGCGACGAGCCGGGACGCAGCATCGAGCGGGTGCTGCCCGATGCGCGCGGGCTGACGGTGCGGGTGCATCACAGCTTCATCCGCCTGCCCGACGCCAATTTCCACACCCGCGCCCATGACCCGCGTACCGGCACGTCGGTCCAGGTCATCCGCAACAATTATGCCGCCGCGCTGGACGAGCCGATCGTCACCCGACTGGTCCGCCGGTTCCGGCTGGAGAAGACCGATCCCAATGCCGCGCGTTCGGCCGTCAGGAAGCCGATCATCTTCTATGTCGACCGCGCCGCGCCGCAGGCGATCCGCGATGCGCTGAAGGAAGGCGCCCAATGGTGGGCGCAGGCGTTCGACGCGGCCGGCTTCGTCGACGCCTTCCGGGTCGAGGAATTGCCGGTCGGCGCCAATCCGATGGACGCGCGCTACAATGTCATCGCCTGGGTCCATCGCGAGACGCGCGGCTGGTCGACCGGCACCACCATCGTCGATCCGCGCAGCGGCGAGATCGTGCGCGGCGTGGTGCAGTTGGGATCGCTGCGCGCCTGGCAGGACAAGCTGATCTTCGAGGGGCTGGCCGGCGCGGCGAAGGAGGGCACCGGTGCCAGCGACGACCCGATCATGCTGGTCAAGGCGCGACTGCGCCAGCTCGCCGTGCATGAGGTCGGCCATGCGCTGGGCCTGTCGCACAATTTTGCCGGTTCGACCTTCGAGAACCGGGCGTCGGTGATGGACTATCCCGCGCCGCGCATCGCCGTGCGGGATGGTGGGCTCGACTTTTCCGACGCCTATGCCACCGGCGTTGGCGCCTGGGACAGGTTCGCGATCGACTGGCTCTATCGTCAGTTCCCGGCCGGCACCGACGAGAAGGGCGCGCTGGACGCCATGACCCGCGCGGTCCAGGCCAAGGGCTATCGCTTTGTCGCCGATGGTGACACACGCGGCGATGGCGATGCCCAGCCCTGGGGCAATATGTGGGACGACGGCACCGATGCCGCCGCGCAACTCACCCATATCATGGATGTGCGCCGGATCGCGCTCGACCGCTTCGGGCTCGACAATCTGCCGGCCGGGGCCGCCGCGGCCGACCTGCGCCGGATGATCGTGCCGATCTACCTGTTCCATCGCTATCAGGTAACGGCCGCGTCGAAGCTGATCGGCGGGGTGGATTACAGCTATGCGGTGAAGGGCGACGGCCATGAGCAGGCGCTGCCGGTCGACGCCGCGCAGCAGCGGGCGGCCCTGCGCGCATTGCTCGCGACGCTCGATCCCGTCGCGCTCGATCTGCCCGATCGCCTGTCACCTTTGCTGTCATCGATCCAGTCGGGCATGAACGACCGGCAGACAGACATCGAACTGCTGCCCGGCCGCACCGCCGCCGCCTTCGACTGGGCGCGGGCGGCCGAAGTGGCGGCCGACGGCAGCTTCATCGCGATGCTGGCGCCCGAGCGGCTCAACCGGCTGGTGGCGCAGAATGCCGCCGATGCCGGCCAATTGTCGCTCGACGAATATCTGGGCGCGATCGACGATCGGGTGATGGCCGCCGGGGCAACGGGCCGGCAGGCGGAAATCGCGCGGCAGGTCCGTGCCCGCTATGTCCTGCGCCTCATCAGCCTGGCCGACGACAAGCAATTGTCGTCGACCGCGATCGCGATCGTGCGGGCGCATATGGAGAGCCTGGCCGGGCGTCTCGGCAAGCGCGGCGCCGCCGCCGATGCCGCGCATAACCGCTATCTCGCCACAATGCTGACGGCCGCACCCGAGGAGCGCGCCAAGCTGGCCGAGCCGATCGCGCCGCCGCCGCCGATCCCGCCGGGCGCGCCGATCGGCAGCGATGCCGAATGCTGGTTCTGCATGCCGGCGGTGCCGGCGACCGAAGAATAATCATTGCCTTTGAGGGGGACGTCCCATGCGTAAATCTGTTGTCACTGCTCTGCTGGCCTCGGCCATCGCCCTGCCAATCGCGCTGCATTCCGCCGCCTCCGTCTCGGCCCCGGCCGATGGCGGCACGGTCGCCATCGTCGGCGCGACCATTTTCGACGGCACCGGCGCGGCGCCCGCGCCCGGCACCGTGCTGATCCAGGATGGCCGCATCACCGCCGTCGGCGCCGATGTGAAGGTGCCGCGCGGCGCCAGGGTCATCAACGCCAAGGGCAAGGCGCTGCTGCCCGGCTTCTTCGACGTCCATACCCATTGGACCGCCGGCGGCAGCCCCAGCACCTTCCCGCAGATCGCCAATGCCTATGTCGCGGCCGGCGTGACCACGGTGAATGATTTCAACGAGGCGCCCGAGGCGTTTGCGCCGCTGCGCGCCTGGCTGGGCCAGATGAATGCGCCCCATGTCCGCTTTGCGGCGCGGATCAGCACGCCCGGCGGCCATGGTGCCGACTGGGCCGATCAGGCCACCACCATCTGGGTCAACACCCCCGGCGCCGGCAAGGCCGCGATCGAGAGCCTGGTGCCCTATCAGCCCGATCTGGTGAAGATCTTCTCCGACGGCTGGCGCTATGGCGTGTCGCCCGACAATACCAGCATGGACGAATGGACGCTGAAGGCCACGGTCGAAGCGGCGCATGTCCAGAACTGGCCGGTGCTGACCCACACCGTCACCGTTGATCGCGGCCTGGTCGCGGCGCGGGCGGGCGTGGACTCGCTGGCCCATGGCCTGCAGGACCGGCCGATCACCGCCGAGGAAGTCGCCGCGATCAAGCAGAGCGGCATGGCGATGGCGCCGACCCTGGCGGTCTATGATCCCTATAAGCGCGGCGACGTGAAGGCGGACGATCCACGCCTGAAGCAGACCTTCCGCAAGTTCGGCTTTGCGCTGGGCAATGTGAAGGCACTGTTCGATGCCGGCGTGCCGATCGCGCTGGGCACCGATGCGGGCATGCCGGGCACGCCGCATGGTCCCTCGACCCTGCACGAGATGGAATTGCTGGTGCAGGCCGGGTTGACGCCGAGCCAGGCGCTGGTCGCCGGCACCCAGACCAGCGCGAAGATCATGCGCATCGATGCCGATCGCGGCACCATCGCGGTTGGCAAGCGCGCCGACATCGTGCTGATCGACGGCACCCCCTGGACCGACATCAAGGATGTCTACAAGGTGTCGCAGGTGCTGATCGATGGCAAGCTGGCCTATGGCGCCGGCGCCCCGGCGCTGCCCGCCGCCAACAAGACCGACCGTCTGCCCTCGATCAGCGTGCCTGCGCTGATCGACGATTTCGAGCGCGACGATCGCCGCTCGTCGATCGACACGCTGCGCGTCGACACGCCCGATGGCGGCATCGACCGGTCGGTCGAGATCACCCAGACGGTGCCGCGCGACGAAGGCGGCAAGGCGCTGTCGCTGTCGGCGCGCATGGCGGTCAAGGAAGCGGCCTATGCCGGCTTTGCCATTCCGCTGAGCCGCGGGTCGATCACCCCGGCGAAGATCAGCGGTTACAAGGGCCTGCGCTTCGAGCTGAAGGGCGACGGCGCCTATACCGTTCGCCTGAACGGCCTGGACGGCGTCTGGGAAGCGCAGGTGCAGGGCGGCGCCGGCTGGGCTGCGGTCGAGGTGCCGTTCAGCCAGTTCAAGCCGGTCGAGCGGCGCGGCAAGGTCGGCCCGGCCTTCACCGGTGACGGCATCACCCAGGTCGAGTTCGGCGGATCGCGCGGCCCCGGCAAGCGCATGTGGTTGCAGATCGACAATGTCCGCTTCTACTAAAGGCTGACGGCCTGTTCGAAAGGGGCGCGATGAAGCATCGCGCCCCTTCTGTTTATGCCCCACGACGACCAGATATCTGGAGAGATTGCATGAAACCCCATTGGCTTTTCCTGTCGGGCGCGCTGCTGTTGCAGGCGGTTCCTGCTGCGGCCCAGACTGGCGCCCAGACCAGCACGCCGACCCCGCCCGAGCGCTTCTTCAAGCAGCCGCCGGGGACCGACTATTATCTCGCCAATTACAGCGAATATGAGGCCTATCTCCAGAAGCTGGCGACCCAGAGCGACCGGATGAAGCTGGTCGACATCGGCAAGAGCGCGGAAGGGCGCAGCCAGTGGATGGCGATCGTCTCCTCGCCTGCGAACCTCGCCAAGCTGGACGAGTATCGCGCCATTGCCGAGAAGCTGGCCCGTGCCCATGGCGTGGACGAGGCGCAGGCGCGCACGCTGGCGGCGCAGGGCAAGGCGGTGGTCTGGATCGACGCGGGCATGCATGCGACCGAGACGGTGACGTCGCAGGGGCAGATCCAGGTGCTTTACCGGATGCTGACCCAGTCGGATCCGGAAACGATGCGCATGCTGGACGACTGCATCATCCTGTTCGCGCATGACAATCCCGACGGCATGGAACTGGTCGCCAACTGGTATATGCGCTCGGCCGATCCCAAGAAGCGCGAGATGGCGACGCTGCCGCGCCTCTACCAGAAATATATCGGCCACGATAATAACCGCGACAGCTTCATGGCGGCGATGCCCGAGACCGAGAATGTCAATCGAGTGCTGTTCCGCCAATGGTATCCGCAGATCGTCTACAACCAGCATCAGACCGGGCCGGAGGGCATGGTGGTGTTCGTGCCGCCGTTCCGCGATCCGTTCAATTTCAATTATGACCCGATCGTCATGGCGCAGCTCAACGAAGTCGGCTTCGCCATGCATTCGCGCCTGATTTCGGAAGGCAAGGCGGGGTCGGGCACGCGCAGCGCGGCGCCCTATTCGACCTGGCATAATGGCATGGAACGATCGGTCGCCTATTTCCATAACAGCATCGGCCTGCTGACCGAGATCATCGGTGGGCCGACCCCGGCGAAGATCCCGCTGGTGCCATCGACCCAGTTGCCGCGCGGCGACGAGATGATGCCGATTGGCCCGCGCGACTGGCATTTGCAGGATTCGCTCGACTATCAGTGGACGCTGGACCGCGCTGTCATCGACTATGCTTCGCGCAATCGCGAGCGGCTGCTGTTCAACATCTGGAAGATGGGCGCCAACAGCATCGAGAAGGGCAGCAAGGATAGCTGGACCATCACCCCGTCCAAGGTCGACCGGCTGGCCAATGCCAAGGCGCTGGACGAAGGGCGCGGCCCCAAGAAGGTCGATCCCGGCCTCTACAAGACGATGCTGCAGGCCCCGGCCGAGCGTGATCCGCGCGCCTATATCATCCCTGCTGACCAGCGCGACATGCCCACGGCGATCGCCTTCCTCAACGCGCTCATCAAGAATGGCGTCGAAGTGGAGCGGGCCGACGCGCCATTCCAGGCGGGCGGGAAAAGCTATGCCGCCGGTTCCTATATCGTGCGCACCGACCAGGCCTATCGCCCGCATGTAATCGACATGTTCGAGCCGCAGGACCATCCGCACGACACGGATTTCCCCGGTGGCCCGCCCAAGGCGCCCTATGACATTACCGGCTATACGCTGGCCTATCAGATGGGGATCGGCTTCGACCGGCTGCTCGACGGGCTGGACCGGCATTTCACCCCGGTGCCCGACCTGCTGGCGCCGCCGCCCGGCCGGATCGTCGGGCAGGGCAAGGCGGGCTGGATCGTCGGCCATGAAAGCAACAACAGTTTCATCCTGACTAACCGTCTGTTGAAGGCGGGCGTGCGTCCGGCCTGGTTGAAGCAGGCGGTGAGCGCCGATGGCGAGGCGATGCAGGCCGGCGCGATCTGGATCCCGGCATCGGCCGGCGCGCAGAAGATCGTCGGCGACGCGGTGACGCAGCTGGGCCTGACCGCCCATGCGCTCGATGCCGCGCCGCAGGGTGAGCGCATTGCGCTCAAGCCGCTGCGCATCGGCCTGGTCGATCGCTATGGCGGCAATATCCCAACCGGCTGGACCCGCTTCCTGCTGGAAAAGTTCGAATTCCCGTTCGCGCCGGTCTATGCCAAGCGTCTGGATGCGGGCAATCTGGCCAAGGACTATGATGTGCTGCTGTTCGCCGATGGGGCGTTGCCGCCGAGCGGCGCTTGGGGAACGGCGCGCGCTGGCAAGCAGCCGGACGTCAAGGATACGCCGGCCGAGTTCGTGCCGATGCTGGGCGATCTGACCGACGCCAAGACGGTGCCGGCGGTCGCGGACTTCGCCCGCAATGGCGGCGCGGTGGTGGCGATCGGCAATTCGGCCCGCTTTATCGACCTGCTCGGCACGCCACTGAAGCCTGCGCTGGCACGGGAAGTGGAGGGGGCGATGAAGCCGCTCGACACCAAGAGCTTCTTCATCCCCGGATCGATCCTGCGCGCGCGCGTCGATAGCCGCCAGCCGCTGGCCTATGGCCTGCCCGACCAGGTGGACATGTTCTTCAACCGCTCGCAGACCTTCGTGACGGCGAATGCCACCCCCTATGGCCAGGTGTCCTGGTTCGAGGGCCGCGACCTGCTGCGTAGCGGCTGGGCCGTGGGACAGGAGAAGCTGGCCGGCACGATCGCCGTCGCCGATGTCGATGTCGGCAAGGGCAAGCTGCTGGTGATGGGGCCGGAAGTGGCGCAGCGCGCCCAATCCTATGGCACGTTCAAATTCCTGTTCAACGCGCTGCTCTATGGCGCGGCCGATCGGAAATAAGGAAAGGAGCGGGGCGTCATCGGACGCCCCGTTTTTTGGATCAGCCCCGGACGGCGCAGTCGCCGGGGATGATCTGATCGCCGCGGGTCAGGACGATCCGGTCGGCGCTACGCGCGACATGAACAAGGCCCTGCTGCTCCAGCGCTTCGGCCAGACCATCGGCATTGTCGATGTCGAACACGCCGCTGATGGCGATATGCGCGGCATCCTCCTTCACCTCCAACCGGCCCGAGCCATAGCGGTTCATTTCCGCCGCGACATCGGACAGGCAGCGGCCGGTGAAGACGATGCGGCCGTCGCGCCAGGCGCTTTCGCGGGTCACGTCGACCGGATCGACCGAAACGCTCTGGTCCTTCTGCGTCAGGCGCATGCCGGCAGGCAGCAGGGTGGCGCGGCTACCGTCGCGCGCCCTGGCGGTGGTGACGACGCGCACCAGCCCTTCGGTCGTGGTCACCTGTTCCCGGCCCGAAAGGCGCGACACGTCGAAGGCGGTGCCGACCGCCGTGGCCGTGAGCTTGCCAGCCGATACGCTGAAGGGGCTGCTCTTGTCCTTCTGAACGGCGAAATAGGCGCGGCCCGATTCCAGCGCGACCGCCCGCTTGTCGGTGGAGAAGGCGAAGCGGATCGCACTGTCGGCGTCCAGGATCACGCGCGATCCGTCGGGCAGCTGGATATTGCGGCGGCGGCCGGCCGGGCTGAACAGGCGCGTGCCCGTCGCCTGCGCCACCTGTTCGCCGGACAGGGCAGGGGGCACGGGATGATCGGCAGGCCGGCTGGTGAACCAGAGCGTCGCCGGCACCGCCAGCAGCGCGGTCAGCGAGGCTGCCAGCAAGGCCGCACGCCACGGGCGGCGGCTGGTGGATGGCGTAGCGGCGTCGGTCTGGCGCGCCTGCATCTGGGCGAGCATCGCCGCGATCGCATCATCCTGCTGCGCGGCGCCGGCGACGTCCCAGCCGCGCTCGACCGCGTCCATGGCCGCGCGATGCGCCGGGGCCGCGTCGCACCAGGCGGCGATCGCCGCCCGCTCGGCGGATGTCGCCGTGCCGGACTGCAACCGCGCCCAATGGGCGGCGGCGATGTCGAAGGGGTCGTCCCCGTCCTGGGTCATGCAGTGACCGCTATCCTATCGTGCCATGCGCCGGGCGATATGCGCGACGGCCTTGGCGACATGTTTCTCGATCGCGCTCACCGAAATGCCCAGCCTTTCCGCAATATCGCCATAGGCCAGCCCTTCGTAGCGCCGCATCAGGAAGATGTCGCGGGTCCGTTCCGGCAGCTCTTCCAGCGCGCGGACGACCTGGGCGATCTCTTCCCTTGCCTGTAAGACGCGGTCGGCGGTCCGTTCCTCAGCAGGATGATCCTTTTCCGTCAGTTCGTCATGCCCCTTGGCATGACGGACCTGATCGCGCCGCGCCTGATCGCGCAATACGCTGGACGCGGTGCGGAAGATATAGCCTTCCAGATTGTCGATGCCGTCGGGCGACTGGCGCACATGCATGCGCAGCATCACATCCTGCACCAGGTCATCGACGATATGGGCGTTGGCCACGCGGCGCGCGAAATAGCGACGCAGCGCCGGGATATAGGCGGAATAGTCGGTCACCCTGTTTTTCGCCCCGCCCGGTTGCGGCAACGACGATCCTGATAGACGGTTCAACCCCGAAACCCCTTGTCCGCGCTTTCAAACCCCTTGCGGGCCGCCCCGGCGACCCGCATCACCAATGCCGGTCCCAGCTCAGCAGGATCGATCGCGGTCCTGAACTGAACGTTTGACCGACCCCATATCCGTTAGTCACCGCGCGCAAATTCGCGACGCGGTTGAAAATATTGCGCGCGCGCAGCGACAGGCTGGTCCGTTCCCGGCGCCAGCTAAGCCCCGCGCCGAACAGCGAGAAGCTCGACGTCTCGACGAAATCGGGATCGTCACGGGTGAAGGTGGACCAGGAACCCGACTGATATTGCCAGTCACCCTCGACCGTCAGCTGGCCATGGCCGCCAACCGACCAGCTGCGCGCCAGGCTGGCCTGCAACCGGCGATGCGGCACGAAGGGGATGCTGTCGCCCTTGTCGGCGCCGCCGACCAGCGGCGCGGCGTCGGACACGCGGGTCAGGTCGGCGCGGATCAGGCTGGCCTCCAGCCGGGCGGTCAGGCCCGGCAGCGGGCGGGCGACCAGTTCGAACTCGGTGCCCAGGATCATCGCATTGCCGACATTGACCAGATAGGCGTGCGAGCGATTTTCCGACAGGGCCCGATACTGCATGTCGCGCCAGTCGTTCATATAGGCGGTCAGCGTCATCTCGCTGTCGCGTCCCAGATGCAGGTTGAAGCCCAGTTCGGCGCCCCACAGGCTGTCGCCATCATAGGTGCGGCGATCGGGCAGCAGCACCGAGGCCGTATTGACCCCGCCCGGCCGGATGCTGCGCGTCAGCTGGGTATGCCAGCTGGCGCCCGGCGCGATCGGCAGGTCGATATGGACGCGGGTGCTGAGCCCGCCCGACCGGCTGACGGTGCGCGGCCAGGAGTCGATCGATCCGCTGAGCAGGTTGGGCACGACCACGTCATTCTGCGACGCGACGCGATAATCGTCATAGCGCAGGCCGAGCGAGACCAGCAGATCATCCTCGCGATAGGAGAGGGTGCCGAACAGTGCCGCCTGGTCGCGGCTGATCGCCAGCCGGCGGGCACCGAACAGTTCGCCGGTCACATCGGGATCACCGCTGTAGGAGGAGAGTTCGCTGCGCAGCCGCTCGCTGCGATGATCGATCAGCACGCCCGCCACCCAGCCCAGCCCGTGGGCATTGTCATGGCCCAGGCGCAGTTCCTGCAGGATGCGGGTCGACACGATCGGAATATGCAGCAGCGACGGCGCGAGGCCGGCGGCATAATCGGCGAACTGTTGCGTCTGCGCCGGATCGCAGGATGGACTGTCGAGTTCGAAATAACGCTGGCAGGCTTCGGAATCCTGCCCCTGCAACAAGGTGGCGTTGGTCCGGTCATAACGCCGGTCGAGCGACCAGCGATAGGCGGCGGTGACGCTGGTCAGGCGGACCGGACCGCCGCCATAGCCGATCTTCAGACGCCCCATCAGGAAGTCATGGGTGGTGGGCGCGGCGAAATAGCGATCGGTGCGATAGGGGCCGAGCGACTGGAACCAGGAGGAGGCATCGGCGATGCGGCGATGCTGCCAGGTGAGCAGCGCCGATATGTCGAGATCGGGCTGTGGCACCATCCGCGCGATCAGGCGCAGGCCCGATATGTCGTCGTCATTGACGTTGCGTGCGCCGGTGCGGACATTGTCGACATAGCCGCCCGCGCGGCTGGCATAGGCGGTCGCGCGCAGGGCGGCGCGCTCGCCCAGCGGGACATTGAGCGTGGACGAGGCCGACAGGTCGGGCTCGCCGCCCTGCTGCATGCCCAGGCCCAGGCTGGCGCCGCCGCCCCATTGGCCCAGATGCGGTTCCTCGGGCGCGATCTCGATCTCGCCGGCAAGCGCGCCGACGCCATGTTCGGCGCTGCGTGCGGTGCGGGCGATGCGGACCTGCGCAACGTCCACCAGCGACAGGTCGCTGGTCGTGCGCGCGGCGTCGCTGCCAGTGCCCGACGGACCGGCGATCGGCACGTCGCCGAAATAGACCAGGGTGGTGGATTCTCCCGCCATGCCGACGCCGCGCACGACCAGCGCGCGCTGCCCGGCATTGCCCGGTTCGCTGCTGATGCCCGGACTGGCTTCGACCAGGGCGGCAATACCCGCCGCGCTGGGTCGCAGCCGCAGGTCGCCGGCAAAGCTGACCGGGTCGGTGCGACGCTGCGCGGTGACGATCAGCGGGCGGGCCGGGGGCAGGGGGGATGAGGGGGCGGCGGCGGCAATGTCGGTCGTGCTGCGGACAGGGGAGGCCGGCTCGATCAGGATGACATGGGCGTCCGTCTCGCGGAAGGTCAGGCCGCTGCCCTTGAGCAGCCGGCGCAGCGCGCTCGAAAAGGGCATGGTGCCTGACAGCCGGTGCGACGTCGCCGAACCGGCAAGGGCGGAGGGGAAGACGATCTGCCGGCCGGCCTGCAAGGCAAGTTGCTGGATCGCGGTTTCGAGCTTCTGACGGGGTATGTCGAAGGACGTGTCGCCGCCGTTGCGGGCGAATGCCGGGGTGGGCACGATAGGCAGGACCAGGAATAGGGGCGCGCCGATTGTCGCGATCCGGCGCAGCGCATGCCGCCCCGGCCGCGCGACACCGGCTCTTCTGCACCTTCGTACCACGGACACGCCTTATTCTTCCGACCCGATGTCCAGAACGAGCGACCCCCCACTTTCCATCACGGAATATCCGGTGTCCCGACGGGAGATTGCGCAAATTGTGCAAAGGTCATGAACTGTCCCCAGGACGCGACGCCGGTTTCGACGCTGCTGTCCCGTCAATGTGGAAGGAAGCGCATGACGTCGTCGTCTTTGCGGAAGCGAGGGCGATGGGATCGCGGCCGGATTGCTATCCGAAAGGGGCAGGGACGTGAATTAAGTTATTCTGTTCCTTCTACAAGTCGGGCCTCGTAGCGCAGCCTCCAGGGCATGCAGGTGGGGCGTTGCGCGGTGATTTTCGGCTTTTGAGCCATTTTTTGCGAGAAAGGTGTTGACCGACTCAAATGACACGCCTAGATGCCACTCCACCGACGCGGTGATGACCAACGGTTTTCGCCACGCACGGTCGCCAACATAGCAGGACAGTATGTCCCCCCGATAGAAATAGCGGGGAACGATCACTGTCCGCTTCGATGTTTGGACGGCTCTTTGACATTGTGATTTAGATGAAGGGACATGTGGGCGGCGGCCCTGGGTTCTTACGGCTTTCAGGCGTAGGAGTTCAGATAAATTTAGGCCGTTCCTATATGTCTCGATATATTCCAC
>Ga0222427_100345_pt1 | contig 85479 bp, 62 predicted proteins | sample 2B20Ametagenome_FD_182890 | JGI IMG/M metagenome (GOLD analysis project Ga0222427, IMG submission 182890) | Enriched microbial communities from leaf-cutter ant dump, University of Wisconsin, Madison, United States - 2B20A (version 2) | ecosystem: Environmental > Terrestrial > Nest > Insects nest... | reverse complement strand
TGCGCAACATCATGACGCCGCAGGAACGCCTGGTCACCATGAAGGAAGGCGCCACGCTGGACGAGGCGCAGGCCCTGATGCACAAGCACCGCCTGGAGCGCGTGCTGATCGTGAACGACGGCTTCGAGCTGCGCGGCCTGGCCACCGTCAAAGACATCGTCAAGAACACCGAACACCCCATGGCCAGCAAGGACGCCCAGGGCCAGTTGCGCGTGGGCGCGGCGGTGGGCGTGGGCGCCGGCACCGAAGAACGCGTCGAGAAGCTGGTCGCCGCCGGCGTGGACGTGCTCATCGTCGACACCGCGCACGGCCACTCCAAGGGCGTGCTGGAAGGCGTGCGCTGGGTCAAGCAGAACTACCCCAAGGTTGAAGTCATCGGCGGCAACATCGCCACCGCCGCCGCCGCGCGCGCGCTGGTCGAGTATGGCGCCGACGGCGTGAAGGTCGGCATCGGCCCCGGCTCCATCTGCACCACCCGCATCGTGGCCGGCGTCGGCGTTCCGCAGATCCACGCGATCTCCGAAGTCGCCAAGGCGCTGGAAGGCACGGGCGTGCCGCTGATCGCCGACGGCGGCATCCGCTACTCGGGCGACGTCGCCAAGGCGCTGGCCGCCGGCGCGTTCGCCTGCATGATGGGCGGCATGTTCGCCGGCACCGAAGAGGCGCCGGGCGAAGTCGTGCTGTTCCAGGGCCGTTCGTACAAGTCGTACCGCGGCATGGGCAGCCTGGGCGCCATGACGGACGGCTCCGCCGACCGCTACTTCCAGGACCCGGCCAACAACGCCGACAAGCTGGTCCCCGAAGGCATCGAAGGCCGCGTCCCCTACAAGGGCAGCGTGCTCGCCATCATTTACCAACTGGTCGGCGGCATCCGCGCCTCCATGGGCTATTGCGGCGCCGCCACCATCGACGACATGCGCACCAAGGCCGAGTTCGTGGAGATCACCTCCGCGGGCGTGCGCGAGTCCCACGTGCACGACGTACAGATCACCAAGGAAGCGCCCAACTACCGCGCCGACTGATCCGTACAGTCAACTACAATGTCATGCATCACGCACCGGCAGAACCGCAAATGAACCAGCGGTTCTGCCGGTGCGGTTTTATTTACTGCGGTTCCATTCATTACCGGTAGAGTCTCCATGCACCAGCGCATCCTCATTCTCGACTACGGTTCGCAAGTCACCCAACTGATCGCCCGCCGCGTGCGCGAAGCCGGCGTGTATTCCGAAGTGCATCCGGGCGACGTCGACGACGCCTTCGTGCGCGAACAGATGGCGCAAGGCCTGAAGGGCATCATCCTGTCGGGCAGCCATGCGTCCGCCTACGAAGAAGGCTCCATGCGCGTGCCGCACGCCGTGTTCGAGCTGGGCGTGCCCGTGCTGGGCATCTGCTACGGCATGCAGTCCATGGCGCAGCAACTGGGCGGCGTGGTCAGCTTCTCCGACCACCGCGAATTCGGCTACGCCGAAGTCCGCGCGCACGGCCACACCAAGCTGCTCGACGGCCTGGCCGACTTCACCACGGATGAAGGCCACGGCATGCTGAAGGTCTGGATGAGCCACGGCGACAAGGTCACCGAGCTGCCCCCGGGCTTCAAGCTCATGGCCTCCACGCCGTCCTGCCCGATCGCCGGCATGGCCGACGAAGACCGCAAGTTCTACGCCGTGCAGTTCCACCCCGAAGTCACGCACACCGTCCAGGGCAAGGCCATGCTGGCCCGCTTCGTGAACGAGATCTGCGGCTGCGAAGGCGACTGGAACATGCCCGACTACGTGGCCGAAGCCGTCGCCCGCATCCGCGAGCAGGTCGGCGACGACGAAGTCATCCTGGGCCTGTCCGGCGGCGTGGATTCTTCGGTGGCCGCGGCGCTGATCCACAAGGCCATCGGCGACCAGCTCACCTGCGTCTTCGTCGACCACGGCCTCCTGCGCCTGGACGAAGGCAAGCAGGTCATGCAGACCTTCGCCGAGAACATGGGCGTGAAGATCATCCACATCGACGCGACCGCCCAGTTCATGGGCAAGCTCGCCGGCGTGGCCGATCCCGAAGCCAAGCGCAAGATCATCGGCCGCGAATTCGTGGAAGTGTTCCAGGAACAGGCCGGCAAGCAGCAGAGCGCCAAGTGGCTGGCCCAGGGCACCATCTACCCCGACGTCATCGAATCGGCCGGCGCCAAGACCGGCAAGGCCACCTCGATCAAGTCGCACCACAACGTGGGCGGCCTGCCGGACACGCTGAACCTGCAACTGCTGGAGCCGCTGCGCGAACTGTTCAAGGACGAAGTCCGCGAATTGGGCGTGGCCCTGGGCCTGCCGCCGCAGATGGTCTACCGCCACCCGTTCCCCGGCCCCGGCCTGGGCGTGCGCATCCTGGGCGAAGTCAAGCACGAATACGCCGAACTGCTGCGCCGCGCGGACGCCATCTTCATCGAAGAACTGCGCAACACCAAGGACGAGGCCAGCGGCCTGACCTGGTACGAACTGACCTCGCAGGCGTTTGCCGTATTCCTGCCGGTGAAGTCGGTGGGCGTGATGGGCGACGGGCGGACGTATGAGTACGTCGTGGCGCTGCGCGCGGTGCAGACCTTCGACTTCATGACCGCCGATTGGGCGCCGCTGCCGCATCCGTTGCTGGCTCGGGTGTCTTCGCGGATCATTAATGAAGTGCGCGGGATCAACCGGGTGGTTTACGACGTGTCGAGCAAGCCGCCGGCGACGATTGAGTGGGAGTGACGTCCTTCGGGGACTGCCGCTAATGATCGAACTGGCCATAACGTATTGATTCTAAAGAAGTACGTCAGGGTGGCGGTGGGTAGCCGTCGCTGATCGGCCAAACCGCTAGGCGGTAGACCTTGCAATAAGAATGGGAGGCTCGAATTCGAGTCCTCCCTTTTTTTATTCGGGCTAAAGCGGTCTCGCCAAGCCGCGCTTGTCGTCGCCGGCGAACTAGGGTTATCCGGGATTCTTTATGCTTAAAGTTTTGTGAAGAATGAGCGGCTGATGCAGGGCTGCCGCCGCGATGAGGCATCAAGGCGGTTCACCGTGGTGCGGCACCCGACGCACCGTAAGCAGGATCGCGCGGTGGCGCCCCGTAAGGAGATTCGCATGCTGCTGCGTAGACATTGCCTGGCCGTGATGATGCTGGCCCTGACTGGCTGGGCGACGGGCAGCCATGCGCAGACGCCGTCTCAGTCCTGGCCCGCCAAGCCGGTGCGCCTGATCGTGGGGCTGGCTCCGGGCGGGCTGGTCGACGTGCTGGCGCGCACGGTGCAGCCGCATTTGGCCGAGGCCTTGAAGCAGACCGTTATCGTGGAGAATCGGGGCGGCGCGGGCGGCAACGTGGCGGGCGCCGAGGTCGTGCGCAACGGCGGAGACAACCATACCTTCTTGCTCAATCCGTCGACGACCGAATCGGTCAACCCGCTGATGTTCGCCAGCATGCCGTTCGATCCGCAGCGGGACCTGCGGCCGGTCGCCTTGCTGGCCAACAGCCAGTTGTTCCTGTTCGTCCGCTCCTCGCTGGGCGTCGATACGCTCGAAGCGTTCGTCGAATACGCGCGCAAGCGGCCCGATCCGCTCAACTACGGTTCGGCCGGCAACGGCACGACGCCGCATCTGGCTGGCGAGCTGCTCAAGCAGGCGACCGGCATGCAGGCCACCCATGCGCCGTATCGCGGCGTGGCGCCGGCGATACAAGACCTGGCTGCCGGCCAGATCGACTTCGCGTTTGGACCGGCCACGGTTTTTCCCATGGTGCAATCGGGCAAGCTGAAGGTGCTGGCGGTGGCGAGCCGGCAACGGGCTGCCGTTGCGCCCGACATCCGAACCTTTTCCGAGGCCGGTATCGACGGCGTTTTCGCGGACAGCCTGTTCGGCGTGTATGCCGCCGCCGGCACCCGCGATGATGTGGTCGATCGCATGAACGGCGAGATCAACACAGTGCTCGCACGGCCGGAGATCCAGGCGCGCTTCCTGGACGCCGGCGCCGAGGCGCTACCGCTGGGCGCGGCCGACTATGCCGCGCGCGTGCAGGAGGAGAAGAAATTGTTCGCTCCGTTGATGAAGTCCTTGGGGCTGAAGGAGCAGTAGACAGAACGACGAAAAAACCTCCGCCGACGCTCCGCACGTCCCTGAACTCGGCGGCCGCGATAGGCAAGAGCGCATGAGCTGGCGATTGCGGGGGTGGGGTGGCCTGGATTCCCACTGCCTGTCGGATCGGCATGGCATAGCGGGCCAACTGCTTTCCCTCGCGGGCGGCCACTGGAACGAACGCCTGAGCGTTTCCGACCTGACCGGCGGGACCTATATCGATGCCGTCTCCGATGATGCCCATCTAACGCGTACCAAAGCCGTTCGCGAGCGTCGCTGGCGCGTCAACAACAACCTGCCGGGCACGCGGGCTTTCTGCCCCATCATTCGGCGCTCCCAAGCCTTGACCCAATCGCTGCAGTTCAACCCGCTCGATGCGCTCGCGGGGTTGGATCACCCGTTTGGCGAGGACGAGGACGGCGTAAAGTCGAACTTCGTGTTCGATGCCTACGACGATGCCAACGCCGCTTGGCGCTATCCGGATCTCACCGAACATGCGATCTACACGGCCCAGCTCGTCGCCCACACGATCCGCCACGAAATGGCGGACGAGGCGCGCGTGCTGCTGCGGTTCGAGCTTGCACAGCAGCGCATCAAGGACGTGCTGGAAATGCCGGACTCGGACGCCGTGCGCATGATCCGATCGATCAAGGAGAACGGGTGGCAGATTTCGGGCAAGCTCGTGAACGAGTGTCGTTGGGCGTTGGTGGCACGCTATGGGACGGCTTGGCACTGACTTGACGGTATCACCGCCGGGCTCCGGCCACCGGCTGGAGCAACGCGAGCGCATCGGAAAGAGGATCTCTGCTAAATCCGTACGATAAAAAAAGAATTAAGTACTTTAAAGCATGGTTCGTTCGGACTTCAAGGTCTATCGTTGGCTCATGCCGTTCTTCCAGAACGAGAACGGCCTTTGATTCCCTCCTGACACGACCAAGGAGAACTTCAATGACTCAACTGCAAACCATCACCTTCAAGAACCGCGATTGGGACGTGGCCGCCACGCTGCGCCTGCCTGATGGCTTCGATGCCAGCAAGCGGTATGCCGCCATCATCTGCGGCCACCCGATCAGTAGCTGCAAGGAACAGACGTCCGGCGCGATCTATGGGCAGCAACTGACCGAGGCTGGCTTCATCACCCTGGCCTTTGACGCCTCTACCCAGGGCGCCAGCGGCGGCGAGCCGCGTTTCAGCGAGGACCCGCCCACCCGCGTGGAAGACTTCCGCTGCGCAGTGGACTATCTGGTCACGCTGCCTTACGTGGACGAAGCGCGCATCGGCGTGCTGGGTGTCTGTGGCGGCGGGGGCTATGCGGTCAGCGCAGCGACGACCGATCACCGCTTGAAGGCGGTGGCGACGGTGGTTGCGGCCAACTACGGTCGCATCATGCGCGAGGGGGATCTCAGTCCGGACGCCGCCCTGAAGACGCTGGAAGCGCTCGCCAAACAGCGTACCGCCGAGGCGCGCGGTGCCGAACCGCTGGTGGTGGGCTACATCCCCGCCGACGAGCAGGCGCGCGCGACGGCCGGCATCGACGATATCGACATCATCGAGGCGGTGGATTACTACACCACGCCACGCGGCCGGCAGCCGGGTTCGCCCAACAAGCTGCGCTTCACAAGCACGGCCAGCGCATTGAACTGGGATGCCTTCGCCTTCACCGAGCAACTGTTGACCCAGCCGCTGCACATCGTCATCGGCGACGTGCCGGGCGGTTTTGGTTCGTACCGCGACGGCTACGAGCTGTTCCAACGCGCCCGCACGGCCGACAAGACCCTTCAAGTGGTGAAGGGGGCGACCCATTACGAACTGTACGACCAGCCGGAAGCCACCGCCAAGGCATTGGAGCGGATCGTGCCGTTCTTCCGTAAGCATCTGGGAGCTTGAGGCGGTTGTGCCTGGTTCGACGCGGGCCATCCGACTGAGCGCCGTGATCGCCATGCCTATTTTTTACTCATACCGAGAGACGTCATCATGAATCGCTTGCAGAACAAAGTCGCCATTGTCACCGGCGCAGGCAGCGGCACCGGCATGGGGGCGGTGATCGCCCGCGTGTTCGCCGAAGAAGGCGCCACCGTGGTCGTGACCGCCAATGCCAACCGCCAGGACAACATGGATAAGCTGGTCAAGGAGATCGCCGACCAGGGCCGGCGTGCCTCGTCTGCCGTCCTCGACGTGACCAAACCGGAACAATGGGCTTCGGTCGTGGCCGGCACCGTGGAACGCTACGGCCGCATCGACATCCTGATCAACAACGCGGGCACGCCAGGCCCGCGCGACGGTAGCTGGGACAAGGCCACGGCCGCCGACTTCCACCACGTCATCGATGTGAACCTCAATAGCCAGTTCTATGGCATCAAGGCCGTCACGCCCCATATGGAACGCCAGGGCAGCGGCGCCATCGTCAACATCTCGTCGGCGGCCGGGATCATCGTGTTCCCGGACGTGCCGCCGGGCTACAGCGCCTCCAAGGGCGCCAGCCGTCACCTGACCAAGGCGGCAGCCGTGGACTTCGCCCGGCGCGGCATCCGCGTCAATGGCATTTATCCCGGCCTGATCGAGACGCCGATGGCCACTCACTTCACCGATAACCCGGAGATGCTGGAAAGCCTGCTCAAGGGGATCCCGATCGGCCGCGTCGGCACATCGGAGGAAATCGCCAAGGCTGCGCTGTTCCTGGCCAGCGATGAGTCGTCCTACATCATCGGCGCCGAACTGGTGGTCGATGGCGGCCTGACCATTATTTGACAGAAATAAGCAGGGAGAAATAGATATGAGCAACTCAAAGAGCGTCTGGCTGATCACCGGCGCATCGTCGGGTTTCGGCAAAGCCTTGGCCGAAGCCGTCATCGCCAACGGCGACCGCGTCGCCATCACCGCCCGCCGCCTGGATCGCCTGCAAGCCATCGCTCAGGGCCATGAAGACCGTGTGCTGCCATTGGCCGTGGACGTGACCGATGCCGCGGCGCGCGACAAGGCCGTGGCCGATACGCTGGCACGCTTCGGTCGAATCGATGTGCTGGCCAACGTGGCAGGACGCGGGGTGGCGGGCGCCTGCGAGGAGTTCAGCCTCGATCAGTTGCGCGAGCAGATGGAGCTGAACTTCTTCGCCGCAGCCGAAATGACCCGCGCCGTGCTGCCGCAGATGCGCCAGCAGGGATCGGGCAACATCCTTACCGTCAGCAGCATCGCGGGTCTGGTGGCGATGAACGCCGCCGGTCCCTATTGCGCCGCCAAGTTCGCCATCGAGGGTTGGACGGAATCGCTCGCGATCGAGGCCAAGCCCTTGGGCATCCACGTCACGCTGGTGGAGCCCGGCGCGTTCCGCACCGAGTTCGCGGGGGACGCGAACATGCGGCCTGCACAGCAAATCGAGGCCTACCGACCGATGGTCGAGCCGTTCGAGACCTATCTCGAAACCTCCGCCGGCAAGCAGATGGGCGACCCCGCCAAGGCCGCCCGGCGCATGCTGGAAGTCGTGGCCAGCGAGGCCCCGCCCGTGCGCCTGATGCTGGGCCGCGATGCGTTCTCGATCTGGGACGCCACCATCGCCAGGCGCCAGGAAGACCTGAACAGTTGGCGCGATCGTGGCGTAGATACGGCCTTCGACGGCGCCGAGACAGTGGAAATCCAACTGTAAACACGCAAGCCGCGTTACGTGGCGCAGCACTGACCGAGGTTCCCCCAATGGATACTCCACAAACTCCGCTGAACTCAGGCTTTGGCGCCCGCAGCAGTGCCTCTGACGTGCTCGCTGGCATCGATCTGACCGGCAAACTGGCCATCGTCACCGGCGGCCACTCAGGCCTGGGCCTGCAGACCACTCGGGCCCTGGCGGGCGCCGGTGCGCACGTGCTGGTGCTGGCGCGCAATCCCGAGGCGGCCCGCAAGGCGCTGGACGGCGTGAGCAATGTCGAGGCGGATCAGCTCGACTTGGCCGACCAGGGCAGCGTGCGTGCCTGCGCCGAGCGTTTTGTCGCCGGTGGCCGGAAGGCCGATATCGTCATCTGCAACGCCGCCATCATGGCCAACCCCGAAACCCGCGTGGGCAATGGCTGGGAATCGCAGTTCGGCACCAACCACCTGGGCCACTATGCGCTGGTCAATCTGCTCTGGCCGGCCATCGCGCCAGGCGCGCGCGTCGTATCGCTGTCGTCGATGGGCCACCATTACTCGCCCATGCGCTGGGACGATGTGCAGTTCTCCAGCGGCTACGACAAGTGGCTGGCCTATGGGCAGTCCAAGACGGCCATCGCACTGTTCGCCAAGCATCTCGATCTTCTGGGGCGGTCCAAGAACGTGCGTTCGTTCTCGGTGCATCCGGGCAAGATCTACACGCCCCTGCAACGCCACATGGACATGGAGGAAATGAAGGCGCTGGGTTGGCTCAACGATCAGGGCGAGGTGATCGATCCCACCTTCAAGACCGCGCCGCAGGGCGCCGCCACCTCGGTATGGGCGGCGACCTCGCCGCTGCTCGCGGACAAGGGCGGCCTCTATTGCGAGGACTGCGACGTGGCTGTGCGCGATGACAGCCCGCAGCCCACCGAATTCGGCGTGCGCAGCTATGCCATCGACCCGGCTCAGGCCGAGCGCCTGTGGCGGCTATCGGCCGCGCTGACGGGCGTCGACGCCTTCGGCAGCGCGAAATAGGCGAGGGCCCCGAAGTGCGCTATCGCTTCATTATCGACATGGCCAGCCTCAAGGAAAATAAGGGCTGACCAACAATATGCAGTCTGGAAATGCCCTGTATTCAGGGTGGTATCCTCCGAGCCTAATGGGAGGATATCTAGATTGAATGCTTCGTCCGATAACCGGCATATCCAGGTTCTGGAGTTCTGGCACAAGGTTGAGTTTTTCATTCCATTCGATTTGCGCAGGCAGGTGCTTCAAGCCAATGGCGCGGAATGGAGTGTGAAATGCATTACCGCGGCCGAAATCCAGGCGATTTCTCCGGAGTCCTCCGGTGACTTTTGGAAGGTCGCCAGGGTGCCGGAAGAGAAGGCGGTGCGTGGTTTCGAGCTTTATCTCGGCGTTTTTGACAAAAGCATTCTGGCAACGCTTACCGACAGTCTTATCGGCAAGCCGGACTCCGAGGCACTTCAGATAGACCAGGAAGAGCGGGGAGAGCTCGAAGGAGAAACTTGTTTTGCCAGGTTGTGGCTGAACGCAGCGGGCGAACCGCAGTTCGATCAGGTTTCGGTGTCGACGGTTCCCTGGGCGTTGGGCGCGATCTCGCGCGGAGGCTTGGGCAGTCTGAGCGCCGACGCTTTCCAGGCCAGCCTCAAGCGGCTTCAGGACGATTTGCGGAACTTCCAGGCACGAAGAAAAAGCGGTGATGCGGCGTCGGAGTTTTCCAAGGAGGTCCTGCCTCTAACCCGCGCCGACATCGAGAACTTGCTGGAAATCTTGCACGGCTGGGCAGGCTTCGAGCCAGGGGGGACCGATTCGGCCTTGGCCGTCGTTCGTGCCGTCGTCGGCAAGAAAACCGCGGCTGAGGCCGAGCTTGGGCACGAGCGAGCATCCGAGGAGATGGACGAAGACGAGGATGAAGAGAGCGCTCCGGACGAAATCGGAATCGACATTCTCAATAGCTTTTATGTGAAGGATATTGAAAGAACGATCGCTTCGCTGCGGCAAGGCCAGAAAGTCTGGGCGCTGGATGCCTATTTGACGCCGCTTCCGCCGGAAAACCGCATAGATCTGTACTCGCAGGCAGGCCATCAGCGTATCGTGGCCGACTTGCATCCCGGCAACACGCCGCCGGCGCGCTGGCTTGACGAGCCGGGTCACGCGATGAGCCTGATGCAGCAGTTTGCCATCAACAATATCTTTTCCGCGCTATCCAATGGCGGGTTGTTTTCCGTCAATGGCCCCCCAGGAACTGGAAAAACGACCTTGCTTCGCGATATTTTCGCGGAGAACATTACGAGGCGCGCACGTGTGCTCGCCAATTTCGGCTCGGCTGGGGATGCCTTCCAAACCGGTCGCAAACCGCGGGTGGAGTTCGAGGGCAGTTCGGCTTCCTGGTCCATCGCTTTGCTGAAACCCGAACTGACGGGCTTCGAGATGGTCGTGGCCTCGTCGAACAATGCTGCGGTCAACAATATTTCGGAGGATATCCCCAAGGCGAAATCTCTGGGGGCCATGGACTGGGATGCGCCGGCGGAGATCGCATGGCGAGAAAAGGATGGAGCCCCCCGGCTGACGTATCTCCAGTCCGTGGCCATCCGGATGGCCGCGCAGACCGGTCGCGGGGAATTCACCGACCTGGGACCGGACGATACGCCGTGGGGCCTGATTTCATGCGCATTGGGTAAGCGCGGCAATCGGCGCAGGTTTGTGCAGCGGTTCTTTTTTCCCGTCATTAAGAAAGACCAGGCGAAGGACGCACCCAAGCCAAAAGGGTATGACCCGCTGCGTCATCACTCCTTTTGGGAATGGCGCGATGGCTATAAGGGCCCGAGCTTCTCCGAGGCGAAGGCGGCGTTCATCAAGCTGGATCGAGAAGTCCAAGACAGCAAAGACCAATTGGCGCGGCTGTCTTTTCTTGCCGCCGAGCTGGCCGGACATGTCGAGAGTACGTATGTGCTTGAGCAAGCGCAGCGGCTGGCGAATGCGCGGGTCGAATTCGAGAAAGCGCGGGCAGGCTTGGCGAATGTCGACACGGCTTTGGGCATCTGTCATGAAAGGCTCGCCACGCTGAAGGACATCGAGAGACTCATCCCGGCCCCGTCCCACTGGATGGGGCTATTGGGCAAGATCCCTTCCACGAGTTTCTGGAGAAATCCGTTCCGCGAGAAGTACCGCGCGTATCACGACGATCTGCAAGAGAACCGGGTAGCCCAGCGGGAATGCCTAGGGGAAAAACTCGTTCTAGACTCGCGCAAGGCTGCGGCGGAGTCGGAAGCGTCCCAGGCGGGCGCGGCCGTGGATGTCGCCCAGCAAGCGCTCCACCAGCGCGTCGAAGCGTGGCGCGCCAAATCCGCGGAGCATATCGACCTCCAACGGCGTTTCGGAAGCGCGGCGATGCCGGGGACGGCAAGCGAGATCGAAGCGCCGCGTTGGCAGAAAGAGGGGATCTGGCACGACGGCGAACTGAACGGACTGCGTTCGCGGCTGTTCGCGGCGGCGTTGACCTTGCATGAGGCATGGCTGGCCGAAGTCACGGCAAAGGGGGGCGGATTCTCTCCGAATCTATATGCAATCCGCGATCTTCTTCAAGGAATGCCCCTGACGAAGCCGGAGCATGTCTTGGCGCTTTGGCAAAGCCTTTTCATGATCGTGCCTGTCGTGTCCAGCACCTTTGCGTCCATCGCCTCGCAGTTCAAGGAACTTGGCGCGGGAGCGCTCGGCTGGTTGTTCATCGACGAAGCCGGACAAGCGGTCCCTCAGGCCGCGGTCGGCGCCTTGTGGCGAGCGAGGCGCGCTGTGGTTGTCGGGGATCCCCTGCAAATAGAGCCCGTATTCACCGTGCCGGTGAAGCTCATCGAAGCGCTGGCCCAATCTTCGGCATTGCCTGAAGACATGCCGGTCATGCCACATAAAGCTTCGGTCCAGAATCTTGCGGATGCCGCCAATCCTTGTGGCGCCTTGGTCGCAGGGCGGGGAGACGAGCCCGAGTGGGTGGGAAGCCCTTTGCGGGTGCATCGCCGGTGCGTGGATCCGATGTTCCGGATCGCCAATGCCATTGCTTACGAAAACAAGATGATCTTCGGTCTGAAGAGCGCGCTGCCTGCTGCGAAGGATTACGACCTGGGCGCCAGCGCCTGGGTGCATCGGCCGGGCGCGACCGAGGGCCGGCATGTCGTGCCGGCCCAGGTCGAACTCGTCACGCAAGCTGTCATGCGTCTTTATCGAAGTCAGGGCAGGCTCCCGCCTCTCTATATCATTTCCCCCTTTAAACGGATCAAGCAGGCGTTGGTGGAACGCCTGTCCGATATCTCCGCGTGGAAAGGGCAGGGTATCGCCACGTTGTCGAAAAGCGACCTCGGCAAGTGGTGCAACGAGAACATCGGCACCGTCCATACCTTTCAGGGCAAGGAAGAGCGCATCGTCTGGATGGTGCTGGGTTGCGATAGCCATGGCGAAGGAGCCATTTCGTGGGCGTCCGGCAAGCCAAACATCCTGAACGTGGCGCTTACCCGCGCGAAACACCGCTTTTTCATGATCGGCGATGTGGACTTGTGGGGCGGAAAACGCCATTTCCAGGAGGCAAGGCGTAATCTTCCGGAAATCTCGGGAGACGAGTTCCTGGGCCGGATGATGGTTCGCGGTACAGAAACCGACTGAGCGAGGATTTCGCGGGCAGTGTAGGTCCGCGCGCCATCGTTTTTGATGCGTTCTTTCTGAATCTGTGCAAGAATTTGACGTCATCGTTTTTTTTATTTTTCAATAAAAAATAAGCGTTTTTAGGGGCTCGTAATGGATTTTCGTACATGAAGATCGGTTTCAAAGCCCTGGAAGCCAGGTTCGGCATCGTGCCGGCGCAGCCGCTGCGTGTGGCGTCGGTCATCGGCACCGGCCGTGTGACGCGAGAGTCATCCCAGGGCATCGAGAACCAGTATCCGGCCGTTTACCGGCCGGCCGATACCTTTGCCGGGCACTTCGAATTTGGGCTGAAGTACGAGGAAATCCATCTCGAATTCTTCACTCGGCTGTTCGCTGCCTGCGGACCGCAGCCGCTTGAGGAGTGGTGCCGCGCCGAGCCGTTCGGGCAATACGCGCGCCGGGCTGGCTTCTTCTACGAATGGCTTACCGGCAATCGGCTTGACGTCCCGGACCTGACCGGCGGGACCTACATCGATGCCATCTCCGATGATGCCTATCTAACGCGCACCAAAGCCGTTCGCGAGCGTCGCTGGCGCGTCAACAACAACCTGCCGGGCACGCGGGCTTTCTGCCCCATCATTCGGCGTTCCCAGGCCTTGACGCAATCACTGCAGTTCAACCCTCTCCATGCGCTTGCGGAGTTGGATCACCAGTTTGGCGAGGACGTGCTGATGCGCGCCGCTGCCTGGCTTACGCTCAAGGAGTCGCGTGCGAGCTTTCTGATCGAGCGCGAGGCCGACCAGACAGACCGGGTCAAGCGGTTCGCCCACGTCATGGCCGAGCATTGTGGCAAGCTCGGCGAGCCGCTCGGCGCGGATGGGCTGGCCATACTGCAGAAGGGTATTCTTGGCACGGCAGCACTGCGACTGGGGGTGCGCCGCTCGCCAGTCTTCGTCGGCCAGGCCACCATGCGCGAGGACATCGTCCACTATATCGGTCCGCATTTCTCGGTGCTTGGCGACATGCTGGCGGGGCTGCAAGCGTTCGAGCAGTCGACCCGCGGGCGCGAGTCGCTAGCGCGGGCGGCCGCCATCGCGTTCGGCTTTGTCTATCTCCATCCGATGAGCGACGGTAATGGACGCATCCATCGCTTTCTGATCAACGATACGCTTTTGCGCGACCAGGCCATTCCGGCTGGCGTGATCCTGCCTGTGTCCGCGACCATCACCAGTGTGCGCGAGTTCGGTCACCGCTATGACCGTGTACTGGAAGTGTTCTCGCGCCCCTTCATGCGGCGGTACGATGCTGCCTATCGCTTCGGGGAGATGATCGAGTACGAGGACGGCGTAAAGTCGAACTTCGTGTTCGATGCCTACGACGATGCCAACGCCGCTTGGCGCTACCCGGATCTCACCGAGCATGCGATCTATACGGCCCAACTCGTCGCCCACACGATCCGCCATGAAATGGCGGACGAGGCACGCGTGCTGCTGCGGTTCGAGCTTGCGCAGCAGCGCATCAAGGACGTGCTGGAAATGCCGGACTCGGACGCCGTGCGCATGATCCGATCGATCAAGGAGAACGGCTGGCAGATTTCGGGCAAGCTCTTGAACGAGTACCCGATGCTAGACGACAAGGCGCGGGCCTTACGCGTCGTCGAGGCCGTACAGTCTGCGTTCGAGGATCGGGAGCCGTCGCCCCTTTAAAGACGGCGACGTGCTCTCCTGGTGCTCGGGGTCTCGTCCGCCTCCGGCAGCCGCATTTCCGACAGAACGCGCCGGGCGTTGGCGGCGCAATCCATGTCCTGCGGCTTGGCTTCGATCTGCGCCATCAGTTCGACCAGATCGGCCTTGTTTTGCGCGAGCTGCGCTTGCAAGGCTGCGATGTCCTGCACCTTGCGGCGCAGGGTGTCGAGCAGGACGTCATGCTCCCAGCTAGCGAGATCGCCGGGCAGCAACCCACGCAACTCGTCCAGGCTGAAGCCCGCACGCTGTCCGGCCGCGATCAGCTTGAGCGCCAGTACCGCGTCGTCGGGATAGCTGCGGTAGCCGTTTTCCTGGCGCTCGACCGTCTTGAGCAGGCCGATACGCTCGTAGAAGCGGATGCGCGAAGGCGCCAGGCCCGTGCGTTGCGCGAGTTCTCCAATTTTCATGATCCAGGCTTCCGAGTGGTCACAGCGGTTGACATTGAACTTTACTTCAACGTTAACCTTGACGCCATCGCACTATCCGGTGCAACTTCATGAAGATCGACAGCATGCAGACGATATTGGGGGCGAATGGCCAGATCGCCACGGAATTGGCGCGCGAGCTAAAGCGCAAGTACACGAACGATGTGCGGCTCGTCAGCCGCAATCCACGCAAGGTCAACGACACCGATAGTCTCGTTTCCGCCAATCTTCTCGATGCGAAGCAGACCCTGGATGCGGTCAAGGGAAGCCGCATCGTCTATTTCACGGCCGGCCTGCCGCCAGACACGAAGGTATGGGAAGCGCAGTTCCCCGCAATGCTGAAGAATGCCCTGGATGCCTGCCGCGCGGCTGGCGCGAGCTTCGCCTATTTCGACAATACCTACATGTATCCGCAGGATGCGCGGCTGCTGACCGAGGAAACGTCCTTCGCTCCGGTTGGCCGCAAGGGCAAGGTGCGCGCCGCGATGGCGTCCATGGCGCTCGAAGAGATGGCGCGCGGGGATATCCCCGTGCTCGTAGGCCGGGCGCCCGAGTTCTATGGGCCAGGCAGGACGCAGAGCTTCACGAATGCGCTGGTCGTCGAGAACCTCCGGGCCGGCAAGCAGCCGCGCGTGCCGGTGCGCGACGATACGCGACGCACGCTCATCTGGACGCCCGACGCAAGCCGCGCCCTGGCGGCCTTGGGCAACGCGCCCGATGCGTTCGGCCAGACCTGGCATCTGCCATGCTGCGACGACCGGCCGACGTACCAGGAATTCGTCGCGATGGCCTGCCAGGTCTTCGGGCGCGAGCCTTCCTACGCGGTCATCGGCAAATGGGCGCTGACCGCGGCCGGACTGTTCTCGAAGCAAGTGCGCGAGATCAGGGAATTGCTACCCCGCTACGAGCAGGACAATCTTTTCGATTCCACGAAGTTCAAGCGCCGGTTCCCCACGTTCGAGGTGACGACCTATCGGCAGGGCCTGGAGCGGATCCGGCGCGAGGGGCCGGGCAAGGCGGCATGAACGTCACAATTCTCTTGACATTGAACCAAACTTCAAGCTTACGATTTCCATGGTGTCGTGATTGAAGCGGATTCTGCCAGCGCACCTCTTTCCGCGTCTTCCAGCGCCGCCGCGCGATTCTCACCTCAACCCGCAGCTATCAAGCAAGGAGCCGACGTCATGACATACGTTACGACTAAAGATGGGGTTCAGATCTTCTACAAAGACTGGGGACCGACGCATGCGCAGCCCTTGGTGTTTCATCACGGCTGGCCTCTGAGTGCGGATGACTGGGACGCACAAATGCTGTTCTTCCTCTCCCAGGGCTTCAGGGTCGTGGCCCATGATAGACGTGGCCACGGTCGGTCTTCTCAGGTTGGCGAGGGTCACGACATGGACCACTACGCCTCCGATGCATCCGCTGTCGTGGAGCACCTGGACCTGAAGAATGCGGTCCACATCGGCCATTCGACTGGTGGAGGCCAGGTCGCGCGCTACGTCGCGAAGTATGGCCAACCCCAGGGGCGTGTCGCCAAGGCCGTCCTGATCAGTGCCGTTCCTCCACTCATGGTGAAGACGGAAAGCAATCCGGACGGTACGCCGATCGAGGTGTTCGACGGCTTTCGCGAGGCGCTGGCGGCGAACCGGTCGCAGTTCTTCCTCGATGTGCCTGCCGGACCGTTCTATGGGTTCAACCGGCCAGGCGCGGAGGTGTCGCAGGGAGTCATTCAGAACTGGTGGCGCCAAGGCATGATGGGCAGCGCGAAGGCCCACTACGAAGGGATCAAGGCGTTTTCGGAAACCGACCAGACCGAGGACCTGAAGGCGATGACGGTGCCTACGCTCATCATGGCCGGCGACGACGATCAGGTCGTGCCGTACAAGACTGGCGCGCTGCTCCAGGCCAAGCTGATCAAGAACAGCACACTCAAGATCTATCCCGGCTTTTCGCATGGCATGTGCACTGTGAACGCCGAGGTCATCAATGCGGACCTGCTCGAATTCATCCGTGCATGAGTGAGGATTAGGCAAGCCGCCGCGATGACGCTGCTTTATCTGCGGGCTGATCGGGCGCATCGACGCCGATCTTGAATGATCGGCGCGACTGCCGCATGGTGAGGGGAGTTCGCCGATGAGGCTACGCAGACGGCGCTTTTTTCAGGGGGAAATGTAGTCTGACACCATAAAGAACTTCGGGACCTATTGATTGGCCATTGCCCTGAGCGGCTGGCAGGTCACTTCTTTTTCTTCTTCGCTGTACTCGGCTAGATAGCCGAGGGCTTTTTTGTAGGATCGGGAAAAGGCGGCGTCGAAGGCCTCGGGCGTCATGCCGGACTGGGTGGCGGCGGTTTTCTGCCTTTGCTTGAAGAGCGCCAGCATTTCCGGCGAGGGCACGCCGCAGAACTCGGCGATGGCGATGAACTGGCCGGTGCTGAAGGCCTTGTCTTGCGCTTCCTGCGCGGATACGGATGCGGGCATGGCCTGCGACAGGATCGCGCCGGCAATGAGTGAGAGCGTTTTGGCGTGGAGATGGGGCATGCGTGTGAAAGTCGGCTTGTATTGCAGCAGGCGGTATTTAACACGATATCCCCGTTGCGGACGTAGCCTCTTGCCAAGGACGACATCATGCCGCTACGGCCGCTCGAGAATCCGCGCTCCCGGGCCGTCCGCGCCCGGCCTGTCCATGGGGTTGCGCAGCGGGCATGCGGCCAGGGAGCGCTAGCGCGGCGGACACGATTATTTGCGCGCCATGGCCGCGATTTTCTTCCAGTGTTCCGCCTCGGCCGGCACGTCCTGCTTCAGGCGCTCATGGCCGACGAAGTCGGCGACCAGGCCCTGGCTGTCGGCCAGTTTGCCGAACGCCGGGCTCTGGATGGCTTGTTTTATCCGTTCCGCGAGCAGCCCCAGTATGGGTTCCGGCGTGCCGGCGGGAGCCACGATGTCCTGCCAGGACGAGAGCTCATAGTTCGGCACGCCCGCCTCGGCGATCGTCGGCACGCCGGGAAGCGTATCCCAGCGGTTTTCGCCGGACACGGCCAGGGCTCGCATCCTGCCGGTATGCACTAGCGGCAACACGCCGCCCGAGCCCTGGCACGAGAAGGTGACGCGCCCGCCTATCACGTCGTTGACCGCGGGCGTGTTGCCTTTGTACGGAATGTGCATGGCCGTGGTGCCGGACATTTCGTTGAGCAGCACCGCGCACAGGTGCGCCGTGCTGCCCACGCCGCCGCTCGAATAGGTGATGTCGTTCGGCGTGGCTTTCATCGCCTGGATCAGGTCGCCGAGGCTGCGGTAGGGCGATTCCGCCGGCACGATGATCGCCAGGGGCACGCGCGACAAGCGCGCAACCGGCGCGAAGTCCTGGGTGGGATTGAACCGGACCGGCACATCGGAAAACAGCGGGATCAGGTACAGCGGGATGCCGGTAAGCAACAAGGTGTAGCCGTCGGGCGCGGCGCGGGCGGCGCTTTCGATGCCGAGCAGCCCGCCCGCGCCGGCCTTGTTCTCGACCACGACCGGCACGCCCAGTCCCTGGGACAACTGTTCGGCGAAGAACCTGGCGACCGCGTCCAGTGTGGTGCCGGGCGTTCCGGGGGCGATCAGCGTGATCGGCCTGGCGGGATACCGGCTTGCCGCCCAAGTCGTCGCGGCCGCCGCCAGGGGCAGCAGGCCGGCGGCCGATATCAATCGTCTTCTGCGTGAGTCCACGAATGCTCCTTTGGGGGGATGGCTGTCAACGCCGCACGTATGCCGCGCGGGTTCCGCCGTCGACGGGCAGCACGGCGCCGTTGACGTACTTCGCGGCGTCGCTGAGGAAGAAAAGAATGACGTCGGCGATGTCGTCCGCCCGCGCGATGCGGCCCAGCGGCGATTCGCCCGAAGGCTGGTACGAGGCGGAGGTGTCATCGCCCTTCAGCAGCGACGAGACCATGGGGGTGTCGACGGTGCCGGGCGCGACGGCATTGACCAGGACGCCGGACGGCGCGAGCTCGACGGCGAGCACGCCGGCCAGGGCATGCACCGCCGTCTTCGTGGCGGAATAAAAGCCGTTCCCCACTTTGGGGCGCAGGCCCCCCACCGAGCCCACGATGACGACCCTGGACGGATCGGCGGTGCTGGAGGCATGACGCAGCAGAGGCAGCGACGCCATCACCGACAGCCATGGCCCCTTGAGGTTGACGTCCATCATCAAGTCCACATCGTCGGCGGATATTTCCTCGAGCAGGCCGACGCGGGCGACTCCCGCGGAGCAGATCAGGGCATCGATTTTCGGGGTGGCGCCTTCGATGGCGGCGAACGCGGCCTGGACGCTTTGCGCGTTGCCGACGTCGCAGCGACGGTATTGAAACCGGCTGCCGGCATCCAGCGTTCTGGCCTGCTCTGCGAGCGCTTGGTCGGACAGGTCCAGGGACCACACCGTCCAATCTTCCTGCAGCAGCCGCTCCACGGTACGCCGGCCTATGCCGGAAGCCCCTCCGGTCACCACGGCAGTTTTCACGATGCGAGTCCCTTTGTTCCGATATCGAGGGGCCCATGTTCACAAGAACCCACGGCCGGAGCAATCAGGCTTGCCGGAAGGGTTCTTTGCATGCGATGCAAAGGTGCATGCGCATGCCGCCCGTGGCGCGTTGAAATTGTCGGTTACATAAATGACGGCGAATACGTGACGATTTGAATTTCCAGGCGGATTTCACCGACCAAAACCGCGGTTTCATCGAAAAAACGTTGCGCCGCCGGGGCAATCTACGGATTCTAGTGGCGAAACTTTGCCAGTCACTACTGTGCGAAACCCGTGCACCAGGGTGATTCATCTCTTCGTCCTCAAGATCCGATGACCATGAAGCCGACACCAATTCATTCGCCGGGCTCCGGCATGTCTCTCCCGCTGATGCGACAGAATGCCGTGCGCCTGGCGATCGTGTCCGCATTGGGGGCCTGCACATGGGGCGCCGCAGGCGGCGCGCGGGCCGATACCTATGCATGCGAAGGCTCTCCCACGCAGAATATTTCCCCTGGAGGCTATGTCTATACCTATGCCATCTGCGAGGGCTATGAAGGCGTCGACCACAGCGGTGAAAAGGACGGCCAGAACGGTCCGGACGTGACGATTACGACGGCCGGCACCTACAACACCGACTCCAGCACGGAAGTATGGCGCGACGGGATCTTCGATGCGCTGTACAAGCAGGGCCTGGTGACGGGCGTGTCGATGGGCGGCCAGGGGATCGACGAGGGCACGGCGGGCAACGGCGGGACGGTCACGCTGTCGAACAGCGGCAACGTTTCGCTGTATGGCTCGGCGCAAGGGTCGTTCAACGGCCTGATCCTGGCGGGCTCGTATGGCGGGTACGGCGATCCGGACAACGACAACAACAATTCGAACGGCGGCCACGGCGGGCAGGGGTCGACCGTCACCGTGACGAATTCCGGCAACCTGTTGATATACGGGTCCGTGCCCACCCCCGAGCAGGGTCTGTTCGGCATCAGGGCCGAAGCCGTCGGCGGGCCCGGCGGCGACCAGAACAATCCGCTGCTCGACGAGGGCGAGCAGGTGGGGGGAGACGGCGGCAACGCCGGCACCGTCACGGTCACCAACTCGGCGGAGATCGACCTGGGCAGCAGCGGGTCGCGCTTGTTGACCAATGCGAGCGGCGCGGCGATTTTCGCGAACTCCGCGGGCGGGCAGGGGGGCGACAATAACGGCAACGCCGGCACGGGCGGCACCGTGCAGGTGACGCACCAGGGCCGGGCCTATAGCTACTGGCAGGTTGCCGACAACAGCGCGGTCTTCGGCATATACGCCCAGAGCATCGGCGGCGACGGGACGGAATCGACCGACAATACCGACGATGGCGGCAACGGCGGCGGCGACTCCGACACCTGGGTCCAGAAGGTGACGGTGGACGTGTCCGGCAGCGTCCTGCTCGACGTCCAGGGCTCCGCCAGCGGCGTCGCCATCGAAGGCGCGGGCGTCGCCGCCCGGGCCGTGGGGGGCAAAGGCGGGCTGGGCCCGCCCGAAGTCCATTGGGGCGGCGCCGGCGGCGCGGGCGGCGCCGTGGCGGTGAACCTGTATACGGGCGCAAGCGTTGAAACCCGCGGCGACAATCTCGTGGGCGTGGCGGCGCAAAGCCTGGGCGGACAGGGCGGCGATGGCAGCGACAGTACGGCGCTGGCCGGGCAGGGCGGCGGCGGCGGCTTCGGCGGCAACGCCGGCGCGGTCAACGTATCGGCCGCCGCGGGCACCGCGGTGCAGACGAGCGGCAACTATTCGACCGGCATCGTGGCCCAGTCGATCGGCGGCGGCGGCGGCACGGGCAGCGACTTCGTGTCGGTGCTGGGAGGCCAGGGCGGCAACGGCGGCAACGGCGGCAACGCCGGCGCGGTGGCCACCGCGACCGCCGGATCCATCAGCACCTCCGGCGACCACGCCTACGGCGTGCTGGCCCAGTCCATAGCCGGCAGCGGCGGCGCCGGCGGCGCGGATACGGCCGAACTGGTTTCCCTGGGCGGCGACGGCGCGGGCGGCGGGGCCGCCAGCCAGGTCGCGATGAGCAACACAGGATCGATTACGACCACGGGCTACAACTCGCACGGCATGATCGGCCAGTCGATCGGCGGCGGCGGCGGGGCCTCGGGCAGCGCCACCGGCCTGCTCAGCGTGGGCGGGAGTTCGGCCGGGGCCACGGGTTCCGCGGGCGGATCGGTGGTGATCGGCAATACCGGGTCGATCTTCACCACCGGCAACGCGGCCATGGGCATCGTGGCCCAATCGATCGGCGGCGGCGGGGGCAGCGGCGGCGACAGTATCGGCGTGCTGGGCGTGGGCGGCGGCGGCGCAGGCGGCGGCTCCGGCGGGAATGTGATCATCCAGGACCTGGGGTCGATCCAGACCGCCGGCCAGTTCGGCGCCGGCGTGCTGGCCCAGTCCGTGGGCGGGGGCGGCGGCAACGGCGGCGATACCTTCACGGCATCGGTGGGCGTTTCCGTCGCGATCGGGGGCAGCGCGAGCGGGGGAGGCGACGGCGGTTCGGTGTGCATGAGCAACCAGGGCGGATGCGACAGCACGCTCACGTACTCGACCTCGAATATCGCGACCCACGGGAACTATGCGCCGGGCATCATCGCCCAGAGCGTCGGGGGCGGCGGCGGCACCGGCGGCAGTGTCAAGAACGCCAGCGTGGCGTCTTTCGCGGCGCTGCAGTTGGGCGGCAGCGGCGGCGGCGGCGGCAAGGCCGCCGAGGTCAAGGTGGGGTATAGCAACCTCAACATCAGCACCGGCGGCGCGCATTCGACCGGCATATTGGCCCAATCGATCGGCGGCGGCGGCGGCAACGGCGGCGACGCCAGCTATTACGACGTTACCGTGGGCTTCAATGCCGCCGTGGTGCTGGGCGGCAGCGGCGGCGCGGGCGGCACGGGCTATTCGTCCATCGTGAACCTCAGCAGTTCCCATATCGCCACGGGCATGGACTACGCCAACCTCGATACCGACCCGGACACCTATGCGCCCAACGATGCGTTCGGCATCCTGGCGCAGACCATCGGCGGAGGCGGCGGCAACGGCGGCAGCTCGAGCGCCAGCGACCTGGTGCTGGCGGTGCCCACCGGCGAAGGGGCGTCGCTGGCGTTCAACTTCGAAGCGGCCGTGGGCGGCAGCGGCGGGACGGGCAGCGACGCCTGCCCCGCCGGGGATGCCGCCTGCGTCACGCAGGTGAATCTCAGCAACGGTTCGACGGTCGCCACGCTGGGCGACGGGTCCCATGCCGTGGTGGCCCAGTCGGTCGGGGGCGGCGGCGGCAATGGCGGCGACTCGTCCGTCCTGTCCACCGTGCTGGGCGACGAAACCACCATTTCCCTGTCGGCCGGCATGACGCTGGGCGGCTCCGGCGCGGGAGGCGGCGACGGCGGCGCGGTGAGCGTGGGCCTGGGCGACGCCAATTCGAGCTACGCGGCCATGCCGCCTTCGCTGCTGACGCCGCCCGGCGTGCACACGCCGCCGGCATCCACCATCGTGACCTACGGCGATTACGCCGACGGCGTGCTGGCGCAATCCATAGGCGGTGGCGGCGGCAACGGCGGCGTGGGCAGCAGCAATGCCTATACGCACGGCGGCCCCACCAACGTCAAGCTGACCCTGGCCCTGGGCGGTACGGGCGGCGCGGGCGGCACAGGCGGCGACGTGGACGTGACGCTGAATCCCAACTTCGTCATCCGTACGCTGGGTTCGGGCTCGCGCGGCATCGTGGCGCAGTCGATCGGGGGCGGAGGCGGCGCGTCGCAGGGCGGGACGATGAATGTGGCCGGCAGCGCCGAAGAACTGCCGTCGGCCCGCCTGCAGGTGGGCTTGGGCGCCACCGGCGGTTCCGGCGCGACGGGCGGCGGCATCGACGCGGTCTTGCAGGGCGCCATCCGCACCGAAGGAGGCGATGCCGACGGCGTGTTGCTGCAATCCATCGGCGGGGGCGGCGGGCTGGGCGGGTCGCTGGGCGCGGATGCGTCTTCGTATCCCATCCTGGACCGGATCGGCAATAACAGCGACAACAAAGAGCGGCTCGACGACTCAGGCAGCACGTACCAATTCGGCGTGGACGTGGGCGGCACCGGCGGCACCGGCGGCCATGGCGGCAGCGTGAACGTGAACTTCGCGGGAAAGATCGCCACCGGCGGCGACTGGGCCGACGGCCTGGTGGCGCAGTCGATCGGCGGGGGCGGAGGCGTGGGCGGCTCGTCGAGCGCGTCGGGCAGCAAGATCAAGGCCAATGCGGTCATCGGCGTGGGCGGCAGCGGCGGGGCCGGCGGTGACGGCGGCAACCTGAGCGTCCTGTTCGATGACAACCATGACAACAGCATTTCCACGGCGGGCTACAGCGCCTATGGCGTGCTGTTGCAATCCATCGGCGGCGGGGGCGGCCAGGGCGGAGACGGATCGGACCAGGCCCAGGGCACCATCACGGTCGGGGCCTCGTTCGGCGGCACCGGCGGCGTGGCCGGCAACGGCGGCAGCATTCTGACCGCGAACGGCCAGGGCTGGCTGAATGTCACGACGGCGGGCGACGATGCGCCCGCGCTGGCCATGCAGTCCATCGGCGGCGGCGGCGGCATCGGCGGCGCGGGCAACAGCAGCTCCAAGCTGCAGCAGGACAGCCATTCCATGAGCGTCTCGGTGGGCGGCAGCGGCGGCCTGTCCGGTTCCGGAGGCACGATCGACGTCGTCACCGGCATCGGCGCGACCACGCAAGGCGACCGCGCCTACGGCGTGCTTGCGCAATCGATAGGAGGCGGCGGCGGCCTGGGCGGCGCGGGCGACGCCAGCAACCTGACCGGCGTGTCGCTGGGCGGCCGCGGCGGCGCGGCCGGGGACGGCGGAGCCGTGACGCTGGGACTGAACGCGGGCAGCCACATCACGACCAGCGGCGCGGGCGCCCATGCCCTCATCGTCCAATCCATCGGCGGCGGCGGCGGCATCGCCGGCGATGCCAGCAAGGGGATACAGTTGGGGACCGGCGGCTGGGTTCCCGGCAGCGGCGAGGCCGGCGGCAGCGGCAGCGGCGGAACGGTAAGCCTCGATGTCGATGGCAATATCGCAACCTACGGGGCGAACGCGTTCGGCGTGGTCGCCCAATCCATCGGCGGCGGCGGCGGGCTGGGGGGCAGCGCCGATGGCGGTTTCGCGGGCAGCACGGCGGCCGCGGGCAGTACGGGATCCGGCGGAGCGGTCACGGTGACGCAGGCGGGCAGCGTTGCCGCCACCGGCGCCGGCGCCACCGGCATCTTTGCGCAAAGCACGGGGCCGCAAGGCTCCGGCCAGGTCGCGGTCACGGTCAACGGCTCCGTCATCGGCGGCACCGGCTCCAACGCCTATGGCGTGTGGATCGTCGGCGACCAGCAGAACGTGTTGAACGTGGGCGCGCAGGGTTCGATCACGGCGGGCTCCGGCGGCAGCGCCGTGCGCTACGACGGCGCCGCGCTGCAGGGGTCCGGCGCCGCGCTGTTCGCCAGCGACGTTGCCGGCGCTGCCGGCGCGGCCCTCGCCGTCGACAACGCGGGGACGATACGCGGCAATATCGAGTGCGGCCGCGACGCGGGCGGCGTCGCCTGCGACGTCAGGAACGCCACGAGCGGCACCTTGAGCGACGCCACGCTCTACCAGGCCCATATCGACAATGCGGGCCTGGTGGCCATAGGCAAGTCCGGCGCCTTCGACACGCTGACCGTGTCGGGCAACTTCAATCTGCGGACCGGCGGTATCCTGCAAGCCGACGTGGACTTCGCGAACTTCAGGTCCCCCCGCATGGTGGTGCGCGGCGATACCCGCCTGGACGGCGAGGTGAACGTGCAGCCGATCACCTTGCTGCCGGACTACGAGGTCACCGTGGCGACGCTGGAAGGCGATATCCAGGGCAGCCCCAAGGCCAAGGACAGCCCGGTGATCGACTACGACTCCAGGCTGGACGGCAGGGACGTGCGCGTGCGGGCGGTGCAGGCCGATTTCGCGGCGCCGTCGATGCAGTTGGGTGCCAACCAGCGTTCGGTGGCCAGGCATATGCAAAGCGGTTGGGACCTGGGCGGCAATGCCGACATGGCGCCTTTGTACGCGGCGCTGGACATGGCTTCGCGGGAAGGGCCGGAAACCTATTCGGACCGGCTGTCCGACCTGTCGCCCGGCGTGACCGTGGCGCCCGCGGCGCAGATGCAGGCGGGCATGGCGCGCTTTACCGGCGCGATGATGTCGTGCCCGGCGTTCCAGGGCAGCGATGCGCTGACCGGCGAACAGGATTGCCTGTGGGGCCAGGTGTCCGGCCTCGATACCAACCAGGACGGCGCGGGCGGCGTGTCGGGCTTTTCGTTCGACGGCGTCACCTATCAGTTCGGCGGCCAGCGCCAGGTGAGTCCGGGCTGGTTCCTGGGCGGATCCGTGGCGTACCAGAACACCCACATCAGCGGCGACGATGGACGGGTCAGCGGCAAGGGCGACAGCGGCTATGCCGGCGTGGTCGTCAAGCGCGAGAGCGGGCCGTGGACGTTTTCCGCGGCCATGGGCGGCGGCTATGGCCAGTACGACATCGACCGCAGCATCCGCATCCCCGGCCTGCAAAGCACGGCGAAGTCCGACCTGGACGTCTATGGCGCCGCCTTGCGCCTGCGCGTCGCGCGTACGTTCGCCACGGAGCGGGCCTACCTGAAGCCCTATGTGGACCTGGACGCGTTCTATACGCACATGCCCAGCTACAGCGAATCGCGCAACGCCATGCACCTGGACGTGGAAAGCAGCAACCAGTTCGTCATGGCCTTGTCGCCCACGCTGGAGTTCGGCGGCAAGGTTCCCCTGAAGAACGGCGCGGTCATGCGGCCCTATGTGTATGGCGGGGTGTCCTTCCTGTCCGAAGACGAATACACGGTCAAGGCGCGCTTGCAGGGCGCGCCGGCGGGCTCGGGCACTTTCGAGACCTCGGTGCCCATGGACGATGTCATCGGCAGGGTGGGCGCGGGCTTGCAGGTGTCGAATGCGGGCGGCATCGACTTCCGGCTGCAGTACGACGGCGAGTTTTCGTCCCACATACAAAGCCATCGCGGCACGCTGAAAGTCATGGTGCCGTTCTGACGCGGATCAGACCACGACCACGATTTTCCCGATCTGCTGGCCCTGTTCCATGTAGCGGTGCGCATCGGCGATGCCGGCCAGCGGGAAGGTGCGATCGATGCGCGGCTTCAATTCGCCGCTGTCGAGTTTTGCGTAGACGTATCGCTCGGCGTCGGCGAGGGCCTGGGGATCGCCGGTGATCGAGAACATCGTGTAGCCCATCAGCTTGAAGGGCTTGCCCTGGGCGCCCTGGCCCCAGGCTTCGTAGATCGGGAACGGCGTGGGCTCGGGCGCCAGCGTGCCGTAGACCATGATGAGCCCGTCCCGGGCCGTGGCCTTGGCAAGCTCGAGTATGCCGGCGCCGGCGACGGCGTCGAAAACGATCCTGGCGCCGACGCCGCCGGTGATCTCCAGGATGCGCGCGGCGATATCCTGTTCTTCGCCGGTCACGATCACATGGTCGGCGCCCGCGACCAGGAGTTCGTCGCGCTTGTCGGCGGCGCGGGTGGTGGCGATCGCGATGCCGCCTTCGGCCTTGACGATCTGGATGGCCGCGATGCCGACCGAGCTGGTCGCCGCGGTCAGGACGACGTAATCGCCTTGGGCGATGCGTCCGTTGTGCACGATCGCGCCGTAGGCGGTGAGGTATTGCATCCAGATGCTGGTGCCCTGTTCGAAGGACAGATGTTCCGGATAGGCGGCCAGGGCGCCGGCCGGGACGATGGCCACTTCGCCATAGACGCCGTATTGGTTGAGCGGGAAGGCCGGCACCGTCGAACGCACCTTGCCGACCAGATCGGCGTCCACGCCGGGGCCCGCGGCCTCGACGATGCCCGAAGCCTCGTAGCCCAGGCCCGACGGCAGGCTGGGCTGGAGGAAATACTGGCCCTCGCGGAACATCACCTCGGCCCGGTTCAGGCCGATGGCCTTGACGCGCAGGCGGACTTCGCCGGGGCCGGGCTCCGGCAGCGGCAGGCTGTCGATGCGCAATACGTCCGCGCCGCCGGTTTCATGGAAGCGCACGATTTTCACTGGGTTCTGCATTTTGGGTTCTCCATAGCCCGCGTGGGAAGGGGGGCCGCCCGCGGGAGGCCGCCGGTTCAGCCCCGGCTGGGATCGATCAGGAATTTCTCGCCGGTCGCCTTGCGGTCGAAGGCGCGCAGCACCTCGGGCTGCAGCACGTCGGCCAGGCCGATCGTGCGCGTGTAGCGGCTGGCGAAGGTGGTCGTCAGTTCCCGGGCCACGCGCTGGCGCAGGCGCTGCACGGTTTCCGGGCCGGCCTTGGGCAGATAGTGGAAGAGCAGCCAGGCCGACACGCTCCACGCATAGCCCAGCGCGGCCCGATCCAGCAGGGTCGGCCCCGTGTCGAGGCTGCCGTAGATGTAGAGCTGTTTGAATACGGTGGAGCCGTAGCGGCTATAGGCGCCCGGCCGGCGGGCCGCGGCGCGTTCCATCGCCAGCAGGATGTCGCTGCCGAGCTTGCCGCCGCCGATCGCGTCGAAGGCGATGGTGGCGCCCGTCTCGGCGATGGCGCCGGTCAGCCGCGAGGCGAAGTCCTCGTCCTTGCTGTTCAGCACGTGGGTCGCGCCGATGCCCCGCAGCAGGGCGGCCTGCTCTTCGGAACGCACGATGTTGACCAGCGGGATGCCGTCGGCAAGGCAGATCCGTTGCAGCATCTGGCCCAGGTTGGACGCGGCCGGGGTGTGGACGATGGCTTTGTGGCCTTCGCGGCGGGCGGTCTCGACGAAGCCGAGGGCGGTGAGCGGGTTGATGAACATGGACGCGCCGTCGGCGGCGCTGGCGCCTTCGGGCAGGGGGATCACGTCGCTGATGCCGATCTTGCGGTAGTCGGCGTACATGGCGCCGCCATACAGGCCCACGCGCTTGCCCTGGAGCGCGGCCGCATTCCTGCCGGCCGCCACGACCGTGCCCGCGCCTTCGTTGCCCACGGGCAGCGATTGGCCGATCCGGCCGGCGACCGCCGCCAGGCGCGCGGGCGGTACGGTGAGCGTGAGCCTGGGCCCGCCAGCCGCTTCGATATGGGCCAGGTCGGCGGGACCCAGCAGCAGGCCGATATCGCTGGGATTGATAGGCGTCGCCTCGACGCGGACGATGACCTCGTCGTCGCCGGGTTCCGCCAGTTCGACTTGATCCAGCGACAGGACGAGCGTGCCGTTCTGGTCGATCGTGGATCGCATTTCGCGTCCGGTCCAGGTCATGTTCCTACCTCCGATAAGGGGTTGCCGGGCTGCCGTCTGTGCGGCCCGCGCCGGTCGATAAAGATGATCGAAAACGTTTTCGTAATTTATAGCGGATGTTAGCACGGTCGATCAAGAGGGCCTTGGTGGAACCCGCGAGCCGTGGCGGCTCCTTCCCCGTGCCTTGCCGTTGGCCTAGCTGATCGGGGAGCCCCTGCGCAGGCTCGGCCATCTTCGCCCATCCGCACTCAACTACCCCCAAAGTCAAAACATCGCCGCGTCTAGCTGATAGACTCGAACGAGACATCCCTCTCGCATGTGGTCCAGCACGCTACGAAGGCATATTCCATCGATGACTTCCCCTGATCGCCCGTCGTCCCCACCCGAAGATTGGCATGCGCAGCCCGCGAAGGCTGTCGAGGAAGCATTACAGACCCGCGCGACGGGATTGACCGAGGCCGAGGTCCGCGACCGGGTGGCCCGCCATGGGCCCAACCGCCTGGTCGAGGCAAGGCGCCAGAGCGCGTTCACGCGTTTTTTCCGGCAATTCCACAACATCCTGCTTTACGTGATGATGGGATCGGCCGTGATTACCGCGCTGCTCGGGCACTGGATCGACACGGGCGTGCTGATGGCGGCGGTGGTCGTCAATGCCATTATCGGTTTCATCCAGGAAGGCAAGGCGGAAAGCGCCATGGACGCCATCCGGGGCATGCTTTCGCCGCACGCCGTGGTGCTGCGCGACGGGAACCGTGGCGACATCGACGCGGTCGGCCTGGTGCCGGGCGACCAGGTGCTGCTGGCCTCGGGCGACCGGGTGCCGGCCGACCTGCGGCTGGTCGAGGCCAAGGAGCTGCGTGTCGAAGAGGCGGCGCTCACCGGCGAATCGCTGCCGGTGGAGAAGCTGACCGCGCCCGTGGCCGCGGATGCCCCGCTGGGCGATCGCCACTGCATGGCGTATTCGGGCACGGTGGTGGTGCATGGGCAGGCCCGCGGGGTGGTGGTGGCCACCGGCACGCATACCGAACTGGGCCGCATCAACCAGTTGCTCTCGAACATCGGCAGCATGACCACGCCGCTGCTGCGCCAGGTGGACCATTTCGGCCGTGTGCTGGCGCTTGCCATCCTGGGGCTTTCGGCGCTGCTGTTCGCCGTGGGCACATGGTGGCTGGGCCACGCGCCGGCGGAAATGTTCATGATGGTGGTGGCGCTGGCGGCGTCCGCCATCCCGGAGGGGCTGCCGGCCATCATGACCGTCACGCTGGCGCTGGGCGTGCAGCGCATGGCGCGGCGCCAGGCGGTCGTGCGGCGGTTGCCGGCGGTCGAGGCGCTGGGCTCGGTCACGGTCATCTGCTCCGACAAGACCGGCACGCTTACGCGCAACGAGATGACGGTTCAGCGCGTGGTGTGCGCCAGCGCGGCGGTCGATGTGGGCGGCGTGGGCTATGAGCCCGCGGGCGAGTGCAGCATCGACGGCCGGCCCGTGGATCCCGCCAGCCATCCGTCGCTGGAGCTGGCCATCCGCGCCGGCGTGCTGTGCAACGACGCGGCGCTGCGCGAGGAGGGCGGCGCCTGGCGCGTCGAAGGCGATCCCACCGAGGGCGCGCTGCTGGTCCTGGGGGCGAAGGCGGGCCTGACGCAGCCCGCGGGCCAGCGGGAATGGCCGCGCCGCGATTCGATTCCATTCGAGTCCGAACACCGCTTCATGGCGACCTACCACGAGGCCGGGCTGGGGGCTCCCTGGATTTTCGTGAAGGGAGCGCCCGAGCGGGTGCTGGACATGTGCGAGGCGCAGGCCGATGCCGACGGCATGCCCCAGGCGCTGGACGTGGACTACTGGCGCCGCATGGCCACCGATACGGCGGCCAAAGGGCTGCGCGTGCTGGGGCTGGCCTGCAGGCGCGCCCATCCGCGCAACGGTAGCCTGGGCTTCGACGACGTGGACGGCGGCTTCATGCTGCTGGCGCTGGTGGGCATGATGGACCCGCCGCGCGTGGAAGCCATCGCGGCCGTGGCCGAATGCCATGGCGCGGGCATCCAGGTCAAGATGATCACCGGCGACCATGCCGAGACCGCGCGCGCCATCGGCGCCCAACTGGACATCGGCGTGGGCAAGCCGGCGGTCACGGGCGCCGAGGTGGCGCTGATGGACGACGCGACGCTGCGCGACATGGTGATGGGCGTGGACGTGTACGCGCGCGCCAGCCCCGAACACAAGCTGCGCCTGGTGCAGGCGATGCAGGCGCGGGGCCAGGTGGTCTCCATGACGGGCGACGGCGTGAACGATGCGCCCGCGCTCAAGCGCGCCGACGTCGGCGTGGCGATGGGCCAGAAAGGCACCGAAGCGGCCAAGGAGGCCGCCGACGTGGTGCTGGCCGACGACAACTTCGCGACGATCGCCGCGGCGGTGCGCGAAGGCCGCGCGGTCTACGACAACCTGAAGAAGTTCGTGCTGTTCATGCTGCCGACCAACGGCGGCGAAGGGCTGCTGGTGATCGCGGCCATCCTGTTCCAGCTCACCTTGCCGCTGACGCCGGCGCAGGTGCTGTGGATCAACCTGGTGACGTCCAGCACCCTGGGCCTGGCGCTGGCCTTCGAGCCGGCGGAGCCCGGCATCATGCAGCAGCGGCCGCGGCCGCCGGGCGAGCCGCTATTGTCGCGGCTCTTCGTCCAGCGCGTGCTGGTGGTGTCGGTGCTGATGATGGCCGGCGCGCTGGGCCTGTTCCTGTGGGAGCTTTCGAATGGCATGTCGGTGGAGCGCGCCCGCACCATGGCCGTCAATGCGGTGGTCGCGGCGGAGATGTTCTACCTGATCAACAGCCGCCACATCTATGACTCGGTACTCAACCGCGAAGGCCTGTTCGGCAATCGCTACGTATGGATAGCGATTGCCGCGTGCGTCGCGTTGCAGTTGGCCTACACGTACACGCCGTTCATGCATGCCGTGTTCGACTCGGTGCCGCTGGGCTGGCGTGAATGGCTGGACGTGCTGGGCGCCGGCCTGCTGGTGTTCGCCGGCGCCGAGATCGAGAAATGGCTGATGCGCCGCTGGCGGGTCAGGCGGGCTTGATGGCCACCTTGAGGACGTTGTCGCGCTGGTGCCCGAACAGGTCATAGGCCTCGACGATGTCTTCCAGCTTGTAGTGGTGCGTGACCATCACGCCCAGGTCCACGCGGCCCGACTGGATCACGTTCATCAGGCGGCGCATGCGTTCCTTGCCTCCCGGGCACAGGGCGGTGTTGATCTTGTGGTCGCCCAGGCCCGCGGCGAATGCGCTCAGGGGGATCTTCAGGTCTTCGGAATAGACGCCCAGGCTGGACAGGGTGCCGCCGGGCTTGAGCACGCGCAGGGCGGACTCGAAGGTGCTCTGCAACCCCAGCGCCTCGATGGCCGAATCCACGCCGCGTCCGCCGGTCAGGCGCAGGATTTCCTCGACGACGTCGCAGTCGCGGAAGTTCAGCGTCACGTCGGCGCCCAGCGCCCGCGCCACATCCAGCCGATGGGCGTTGCCGTCGACCGCGATGATGGTGGACGCGCCCAGCAGCCGGGCCCCAGCCGTCGCGCACAGGCCGATGGGGCCCTGGGCGAACACCGCGACCACGTCGCCGATGCGGATGTTGGCGTTCTCCGCGCCCTTGAAGCCCGTGGACATGATGTCCGGGCACATCAGCACCTGCTCGTCCGTCAGGCCGTCGGGCACCGGCGCCAGGTTGGCCTGCGCGTCGGGCACCAGCACGTATTCGGCCTGGGTGCCGTCTATCTTGTTGCCGAACCGCCAGCCGGCCGTGGCCTGGTAGCCATGGCAGCCGCACAGGCCGAGCGCCGCAAGATAGCTGCCGTCCTGCGAGGCGACGCCGTCCTGGGCGGCATAGGAATTGAAGTTGGGGCAGATCGCCCCGGCGACGACGCGCTGCCCCTCCTGGTATCCGGTCACCGCGCTGCCCAGCTTTTCGATGATGCCGACGGGCTCGTGGCCGATGGTCAGCCCGGGCGCCACCGGATACTCGCCCTTGAGGATATGGATATCGGTCCCGCATATCGTGGTGGTGGTGATGCGGACGAGGGCATCGTTGGGACCGACATCCGGAATCGGCTTGTCGACGATGTCGATGCGGCCGGGCTCGACAAAGACAGCGGCTTTCATCATGGCGGGCATGGCAGTCTCCTGGAGTGCGTGTCTGGTGTCGTTTAGCGTAGCGCTTCCGGGCGCATTGTTCGATGGCTGCCGTTTGCGCCATATCAATTCCAGCCGACTTGCCGAGGGGGGGCGTCCGCCTGCGCGCACGGGTCTTGGGATGGGCATTTGGTATAGTGGCGCGAAATCGTTTTCGAATAAATCCATACAAACGGGGTAGGGATGACGCAGCGGATAAACATCGTCGAACTTGCGCGTCACCTTGGGCTGGCCGTCTCCACGGTGTCCAAGGCGCTCAACGGCCGCGCCGACGTGAGCGAGGCCACCAGGGAACGCGTCATGGAAGCCGCGCATGAACTGGGCTTCTCGCCCGACCCCGCGGGCAGGCGGTTGCGCAGCGGATCGTCCGAGACCATAGGCTTCGTGCTGTCGCCGCCCCAGACCCATTTCGCTCATCCGTTCTTCCTCGATCTTTTGATGGGGATCGACCAGGAATTGGAGAAGACGCCGTTCCAGCTCGTGATCGTTACCGGCAGATCGGTCGAAACCGAAGTCGACAGTTTCCGCCGCCTGGTCGAGCGGCAGCGGGTCGATGCCGTCATGTTCGGCCGGACGCGCCGGGACGATCCCCGGATCCGGTTCCTGCAGGAACGCAAGGTGCCCTTCGTTACCCTGGGGCGCAGCGCAACGGGCAATCCGTTTCCCTTCGTCGATATCGACCGGACGGTCGCCGGGCGCAACGGCACCGCGCGCTTCATCGGGCTTGGGCACCGGCGCATCGGCCTGTTGTCCACGCCGGGCTATCTGATGCTGACCCAGCATTTGCGCGAGGGCTATCTGGCCGCCCTGGACGCCGCGAAGCTGCCGTTGGACCCCGGCCTGATCGTGGAATGCGAACTGGGCGAGGAGGGCGGGCTGAGCGGGGCCCGGCGGCTGCTCGCCATGAAGAACCCGCCGACCGCGATCATGTGCGGCCACGACCTCATCGCCAGCGGCGCGATGCAGGCGATCGCCGAAGCGGGACTGCGGCCCGGCACCGATATCGCGATCATCGGCTGCGACAACCATCCCCTGGGCCCCTACCTGAACCCGCCGCTGACGACGTTTTCCGCGCCGACGCTGGAAGCCGGCCGGAGGATGGTGGAACTGCTGCTGGCCCTGCTGAACGGCCGGCCGGCGGAAACGCTGCAAGAAGTCTGGTCGCCCGAATTGATCCTGCGTTCCTCCCACGGCGGGGACGTGGGGCAGAATCTGTAACGACGCCCGCGCGCGCCTTGACAGCACGGGAATGGCGCGGTAATTTACGAAAACGTTTTCGATGCTTTTTCGGGAGTGTTTTCGATAGATGGAAGAACCGGTCATGAAAGTGCGTGAAGGCGGCTGTTTGTGCGGCGCCGTTCGATACCGGGTGAAGCAGGAGCCGCTGGCGGTGGTGATCTGCCATTGCACCCACTGCCAGAAGGCGAGCGGGAGCGCGTTCTCGGTGAATCTGCTGGTGAAGGAAGCGGATTACGAGCAGCGGGGCGAAACCCGGTTCCTGTTGGATACCGGCGATAGCGGCCTGCCGTCCTATCGCCATTTTTGCGGCCATTGCGGCTCGCCCATCATGACCCGGGCCGAGAACCTGCCCGGCCTGTGCCTGGTGAAGGCGGGCACGCTGGATCAGCCGGAAGGAATCGGGCCGCAACTGGAGATCTACACCGACCACGCGGCGGCTTGGCTCGAGCCGGTCGCGGGCGCGACGCGTTTCGCCCAGGCGCCGCCCGGCTGAGCCCAGCAAGGCCAGGCCGTAATTCGGGCAATATCGAAAACGTTTTCGATTAAACAGAATATCGAATACCCATTTAGCGCACCAGTCGCAAGGAGCCATTCATGAGCTTTCAAAGCATCAACCCGGCAACGGGCGAACTCATCAAGGAATTCCCGCTGCAGTCGGACGCCGAGGTCTACGCGGCGCTGGACAAGGCGGACAAACGCTATCGCGAAGACTGGCGGCTGCGGCCGGTGGCCGAGCGCGCCGCCATCGTGGCGCGGGCCGCGCGGATCCTGCGCGAGAAGCGCGACGAATACGTGACCTATCCCACCCTGGAAATGGGCAAGGTCACGCGCTTCGGCTATATGGAGGTCGATCTGGTCGCCGACATCCTGGACTATTACGCCCGGAACGGCGAACGGCTGCTGGCGGCGCAGGAGCTGCCGGGAGAACCGGGCGCCACGCTGCTGTCCGAACCCATCGGCGTCATCCTGGCCATCGAGCCCTGGAATTTTCCGTATTACCAGTTGGCCCGCGTCGCGGCGCCGCAGCTCATCGCCGGCAACGTGGTCATGATGAAACATGCCGAAAACGTGCCGCAGTGCGCGCTGGCGTTCGCGCGCCTGTTCGAGGAGGCCGGCGCGCCGGAAGGGGCCTACACCAATCTTTTCTGCAGCGTCGACCAGATCGCCAAACTGATCGAGGATTTCCGCGTGCGCGGCGTGGCGCTGACCGGCAGCGAACGCGCGGGCACGTCGGTCGGCGAGCGCGCCGGACGGAACCTGAAGAAGGTGATCCTCGAACTGGGCGGCAGCGATCCGGCCATCATCATGCCGGGCGCGCCGCTGGATCACGCAGTCGAACAGGTGGTGATGGGGCGCACGTTCAATTCGGGGCAGGGCTGCGTCAATATCAAGCGCGTCATCGTGATCGGCCGGCAGCGCGGCGAGCAGATGCTGGCGGCATTGAAGGAGAAATTCGCCGCCATCGAGATAGGCGATCCCACCGACGAGAGCACGCTGCTCGGCCCGCTGGTCAGCGAACGCGCGCTGCAAGGGCTGCTCAAGCAGATCGAAGACGCCCAGGCCGCCGGCGCCCGCATCGTCCATGGCGGCAAGCGGGTCGATCGCCCGGGGTTCTATCTCGAACCCACGATCCTCACCGATATCGCGGAGGACAATCCGCTCTACGCGCAGGAGGCCTTCGGCCCGGTGCTCTCGTTCTATATCGTGGAGAGCGAAGAGGAAGCCATCCGACTGGCCAACGCCACCCCTTACGGGCTGGGCGGCTATGTGTTCGATGCGGACGTCGACAACGCGAAGCGGATCGCGTCCCGTATCGATTCCGGCATGGTCTATATCAACTCGTGCTTCGCCGACTCGCCCGGGCTTCCCTTCGGCGGCGTCAAGAATTCCGGCTTCGGGCGCGAACTGTCCGAAATCGGCATGGGGGAGTTCCTGAACCGCAAGCTGATACGCGTGGCGGCGGCAGGCTGAAATAGCTGTATTCCAGCTAATCGACGAATACCTGTATTTCAGCTAATTTGCATTTAGTTGAAATTCAGGTATCTCGCCATGTCACCGTCTTCCCTGGTGCTGGTTACTGCTGCGCAGCTAGGGGCCGAACTGCAGGCCGCTCGCAAGGCGAAGGGGCTTACCCAAGCGGCGCTGGCCGGGCGCATTGGCCTTAGCCAGTCGCGGGTGTCCCATCTGGAACTGAACGCCCATGAACTGAGCGTCGAGCAGTTGCTGGCTTGGTGCGCGGCGCTTGGGCTGGAATTGGCCGTGGGGCAGCGAGGCAGCGGCAAGCCGGGCTCCGGCGGGCAGCCGGAGTGGTGACATGGGCCGCAGACTGTTGCCGTGCTGGGCGGCCTGGAGCGCGCGGCGGCGGCACTCGGGCGAATGGCCCCGTAGGCCGGTTTCCCTGTTCACCACCCCATCGCATACGCCGGCCGGCGCGGGTCCGCGCCGCCGTGGCGGATCCCGGCCGCGAGCTCGTGTTTCACCGCGCACATGGCGCCGGCGCGCCAGTTGCGGTCCTGCCACCACTTGACGGTGTGACCCATGGCCGCGAGCCGGTCGCCGACTTCGCGGGCGACCAGGCCTTCGATCATCAGCCGGCCGGGCATGGCGTTGTGCGGTTCGAACGAGGACGGGAAGCTGAAGCTGGCGAAGCGGGGCGCCTCGATGGCCTGTTGCACTTCCATGCCGAAGACTTCGATGTTGAGGAAGGTCTGCAGCATGGCCTGGCACTGCACGTCGCCGCCGGGCGTGCCGAAGGGCATGACGTACTGCCCCGGGCGGATGGCCAGGGACGGGTTCGGGGTCAGCCGCGGGCGGCGGCCCGGCCCGATGGCGCAGGGGTGGCCGGCTTCGGCCCAGGACTGGCTGCCGCGCCCGGAGGCGCATATGCCGGTGCCGGGGATGACGGGCACGTTGTACGAGCCGTCGCTGGGCGTGGCGGAGAAGGCGTTGCCTTCCTTGTCGACCACAGCCACGTAGGACGTGTCCAGCCGGGGATCGGTGCGCGCCATGTCGTCCGGGCCGGCCGCGCGCAGTTCGATGCCGCGCGCATCGGGCAGGCGGCCGGCGGGCGGCATGTCGGGGCCGGCGCGGTCCGGGTCGATCAGGGCCAGGCGGGCGCGGGCATAGTCCTTGGACAGCAGCGCGGCCTGCGGCACGTCGACGTGGCGAGGATCGCCGTAATGGACTTCGCGGTCGGCGAAGGCCAGTTTGATGGTTTCGGTCAGCAGGTGGATGTAGGGCGCGCTGTTGTGGCCCAGGGCGCGCAGGTCGCGCGGTTCCAGGATGTTCAGCATCTGCAGTAGCGACGGGCCCTGGCACCAGAAGCCGCAGCTATGCACCTGGGTGCCGCGGAAGTCGGTGGCCAGGGCGGGCTCGACTTCGACCGAGAAATTGCGCAGGTCGTCGCGGGTGACCAGGCCGCCTTCCTCTTGGTGGTACTTGACGATGGCCGCCGCGATATCGCCTTCGTAGAAGGCGCGGCGCGCGGCGGCCAGGCCGGCCTCGCGGCCCTGGCCCCGGTGCAGGCGTTCCTCGTCGGCCATGTACTGGATGCTGGCGGCCAGGTCGGCCTGGCGGAAGATGGCGCCGGCAGGGGGCGGCTTGCCGCCGGGCAGGTAGATGGCCGCGCTGGAGGCCCAGCGGGCGTAGTTCTTTTCGTTTTCGGCCAGCACCTCGGCCATCAGCGGGTACATCACGAAGCCTTCGCGCGCCAGCCGTATGGCGCCCGCGGCGACTTCGCCGAAGCTCAGGGTGCCGAAGCGTTCCAGGGCGGTGATCCAGGCGTCGGGCGCGGCGGGGATGACCGTGCGCAGCACGCCGGCCGGTATGGTGCCGCCGTGTTGTTCCAGGAAGGTTTCGAGCCGGGCGGCCTGGGGCCAGTAGCCCAGTCCCGAGATGCTGAACACGCGGCGGCTGCTGGCCTGGTAGACCAGGATGGGCGCGACGCCGCCGAAGTTCACGATGTCGCTTTGCACCACGCCCAGCGCGATGCCGGCCGCGACGCCCGCGTCGACCGCGTTGCCGCCGGCCTGCAGGATGTCCATGCCGGCCTGCGTCGCCAGATAGTGGCCGGCGGAGATCATGTGGTTCAGGCCGGCCAGCGTGGGGCGCATGGAGGTCGGGGCGCTGCCCGTGGTCAGGTCGGGCGCGTAGGGCGTGGCGGGCATGAGAGTCTCCGGCGTGGGGCGGTGGTGCGTATCGGCTTGCGGGGGCTGCGCGGGCGGGTCACTGCGGCTTGATGCCCAGTTTCTCGGTCACGCCTTGCCAGCGCTTGAATTCGGCATGCAGGTAGCTGCGGAATTCCTCGGGCGTGCTGCCTTCGATGATCACGTCGCGTTCTTCCATCGCATGGCGGACGTCCTCGCCGGACAGCGCGACCTTGGTGGCCTGGTAGAGCGCGTCCACGATGTCGGGCGGCGTGTCCTTGGGCAGCAGCAGGCCGTACCAGGAGCCGCCCACCATATTGGGGAACCCCCCTTCCTTGGCGGTGGGGATGTCCGGCGCGCGGTCCAGGCGCTTGTCGCTGAAAATGGCCAGCGCCTTGAGCTTGCCGGACTTGATCAGGGGCAGGGTGGTGCCCGGGGTGTCCAGCGTGTATTGCACCTGGCCGGCCATGACGTCGTTCAGCAGGGCGGCGCTGCCCTTGTAGGGCACGTGCACGGTCTTGATGCCCGCGTCCATGTTCAGTTGCTCGGAGAAAAAGTAATTGGCGGTCATGACGCCGGGCGACGCGTAGTTGACTTCGCCCGGGTGGGCGCGCGCGTAGGCGACCAGTTCCGGCAGCGTGTTCGGCGGGAACGCGGGATGGGCGACCAGGATGAAGGGGCCGCCGCCGATGCGCGACACAGGGATCAGGTCGTTCATGGGGTCGTAGGCCAGGCCCTTGACCGTGAGCGGCGCGCCGGTCAGGGGCGACGCGGTGGCGAACAGTACCGTGTAGCCGTCGGGCTCGGACCGGACGACCTGCTGGGTGGCAATGGTGCCGCTGGCCCCGGCGCGGTTTTCCACGACGACGGGCTGCTTCAGTTGCTTGCCCAACTGCTGGGCCAGCACGCGCGCCACGGTGTCGGTGCCGCCGCCCGGCGGATAGCCGACGAGCATGCGGATGGGCTTGTCCGGCCAGGTGTCGGCGCGCGCGGCGATGGGCTGGGACAGCGCGATCAGGGCGGCCAGGCCCGCCAGGGCGGCGGCGCGGCGGGCGAGCCGGCGTGGGTGCAATGAGGCCAATGCACGGGTGGGCATGAGGGAGATCTCCTAGGAGCCGTAGCGGCCGTAGCGGAATGGGTGCAGATCGATGGCGGGAGCGTGGCCCTGGATCAACTGCGCCATGGCTTCGCCGGCGGCGGGGCCGATGCCGAAACCGTGCCCTGAAAAACCCGAGGCCAGGTATAGGCCGGGCAGGCGCGGCACGGCGTCCATCACCGGCATCGCGTCCGGCGTCACGTCGATATAGCCGGCCCAGGACTGCAGGATGCGCGCGTCGCGGAACGTGGGAAACGCGTGCACCAGCCGGCTCCAGGCCTGCTCGATGCCGCGGGCCGATGGACGGGGATCCAGCACGCGATGCCCCTCGAAGGGCGATGCGCGGTCCAGCGGGAAGTGCCGGGGAATGCCCAACTCTTCGAAGAAGCGCTTGCCGAAACGCAGCCGCACGAAATCGCGGCTGGCCATCCAGGAACGCAGAAAATGGCGCATGAGCCGGAAGCTGTCCGGCACCACGTCGGCCATCGACGCGCCGAACTGGGACACGGTGTAGCCGCCGTCGGCGCGCTTGCGGCAGGTGAAGTTCCTGCCGTTGACGGCGGCCGCGGGGCCGGCGTCGACAGGCGTGGTGCGCAGCACGGAACCCCGGACTTTCAGTTGCGGAAAGTCGGCGCCCAGGTTGCCGCAGAACAGCCGCGACCATGCGCCGGCGGCCACCAGCACGGCCGGGGCGGCGACGCGCCCGCTCTCGGTGACCACGGCGGAAACGCGGCCGGCCGAGAGCTCCACGCCGCGCACCGCGCAGCCTTCCAGGATCTGGGCGCCCGCGGCGCGCGCCAGGGCGGCGATGGCGGGCGCGGCCAACTGCGGTTCGGCCACGCCGTCGTTGGCGCTGTACATGGCGCCGGTCCAGCCGCGCGCGGTTTGCGGCAACATGCCATGGGCCTCGCGGCTGTCCAGCAGCCGGGCGTCGATGCCATAGGTGCGGGCGCCGTCCATCCAGGCCTGGTGCCCGGCGGCGTCGGCGTCGGACTCCTGCAGGTACAGGATGCCGCTGCGGCGAAAGCCCACGTCGATCCGGTCCTGGATCTCGCCCCATAGCTGGTTGGCGCGCAGCGCCAGCGGGACTTCGGGCAGGTCGCGCCCCAGGGTGCGCACCCATCCCCAGTTGCGCGAGGACTGCTCGCAGGCCACTGTGCCTTTTTCGAAGACCGCGACGCGCACGCCGGCTCGGGCCAGCGCATACGCGGTGCTCACGCCGATGATGCCGGCGCCGATGATGGCCACGTCGACCGCGGCGGGCAGGGCGGATGGCGGGAGGGAATGCGGCAAATCCGGCGGTGTGGACACTTGCGCTGCCAGTCCTTTGTGTGGTGTTATCGCTATTCGATAACAAAATACGGATAGAGATATCTCTGCCGTTTTTATACTGCGCGCCGCCGAAGCCGGACACCTAGGGTTTGCCTGGGGCCGCGGCCTTGAGCTACGCCTGCTTCCTTGCCTGGAGTCCGCATGGCCGAACCTTCCCCCCTGATGATCCAGTCGCTGGAAAAAGGCCTGGCCGTGCTGGAGTGCTTCCGCGCCCATGCCTCGCTGACGCTGCAGGAAATCGCGCGCGAGAACGGCATCACCATGGGCTCGGCGCAGCGCGTGGCCTACACGCTGGAGCAGGCCGGCTACCTGTGCAGGGATCCGCGCACCAAGCGCTACAGCGTGACGGTCAAGGCGGTCGGGCTGGGCTACAGCTATCTGTACCGGCAGCCGCTGTTCCAGCACGCGCACGCCGTGCTGCACCAGGTCAACCAGGAGTGCGGAGAAATCGTCAACCTGGGCGTGCCCGACGACGAGGACAACGTGGTGTTCGTGATGCGCGTGGCGCCCTCCCGGCATATTCCGGTGTACATGCCGGTGGGCACGCGGATTCCGTGCGTGGCCTCGGCCTCGGGGCGGGCGCTGTGGGCGCTGTTGCCGCCCGCCGAGCTGGACCGCAAGCTGCGCAGCGTGGCGCGCATCAAGCACACGCCGCGCAGCACGACCGATATCGCCACGCTGCGCGCGTTCATCGACGAAGCCCGGCGCGACCAGTACGGCTATGCCGACGAAGAGTTCTACGCGGGCGACCTGAACGTGGCGGCGGTGATCCACGACGACAAGGGCCAGGCCATGGGCGCGCTGAACATTTCGGTGCCCAAGCCCCGCTGGTCGCTGGAGCGCGCCCGCAGCGAGCTGGGCCCGCTGGTGATCCGGGCGGCCAGGGCGATCAGCAAGCACGCCTGATCCGCGGGCGGCGCCGCGCCGTTGACACCCTGTGCGCAATCGTGGCAAGCGGTAACAGTCCGCCCCGGAGCGCCGCATTAAGATCGACCGCTTCAATCCGCGCAACGACAGGGTGGCGAAATGCTCGAGCCCGTTCTCGCGCCGTGGGCGCTTACCGGCAGGCTATGGCTGCGTTTCTGGCCGCAATTGATAGCGCCGGTGCTGGCGGGCGCGCTGGCCCACGATGTGTTGCTGTGGGTGGCGGTGCATACCGGCTTCGCCAACCATCTGGCCGGCCTGGCGGTGCTGACGCTGGTTGCGCTGGCCCAGTTGGTGACCACGGTGGCGATGTTCCTGGTCTTGCTTCCCGGCCTGCCGGCCTTGCGCGGCGCGCAGGAGGCGGCGCGCGCGGGCGACGCCGCGGGCGCGGGCAAGGGGCGGCTGGGGCAGGCGCTGACCGTGGCCTTGCTGCCGTTCTTCGCGTATTACGCGGCCTGGGGATTCCTGGGCGATACGGTGCGGCAGTACTCGAGGCTGGCCTTCGGCCTGGACCCGCTGGGCGAGCACGGCCAGGTGCTGGACGCGCTGGATTCGCGCTGGCTGCTGGTGTCGGTGGCGATCTCGTGGCTGGTGCGCAAGGGGGCGGTGGCGGCGCGCGACCGCACGCGGCGCGAGGGCTGGCAGTGGCTGGTGGTGCTGTGCGAGACCAACTGGATACTCATCGGCCTGTACGTCATCAGCCGCTGGAAAGACCAGGCCTGGCAATGGCTGGTCGACCGGCGGGGGCTGGACGCGCTGCTGCAGTCCCTGCTGAACGCGCTGGCGCCCATCGCCGACGCGGCGGCGGCGGGCATGGTGCCGGTGGAGGCGCAGGGGCCGGGCTGGGGCGCGGCCCTGACCCGGCTGTTTTTCTATGCCTTGCTGCCGGTGGTCTGGCTGGTGATGGCGGCGCTGGTCTATGGCTACGACGTGCGCGAGGACGAGGCGCTGCGGCGCTACGACCGGCTGCAGCGCCTGGGCGAGCGCTACCATTCGGTGCCGCGCTTCCTGCGCGATTTCGTCGAGCATTTCGTGGCCGGCTACCGCAAGCGCTATCTGCCGCTGGCCAACGGCGTGCGCCTGGCCTTCCATAGCGGCACGCTGCTGCTGGTGACGTTGATCGTGGGTTATCGCCTGATCGACTGGGGCGCGGCCTGGCTGTGGTACGGCGCGGCGCGCCTGATCGGGCCTTATGACCTGGACACGTGGCAGGTGCTGGCGCAGGGCGTGTCGCTGCTGTTCGGCAGCCCCTTCCGCGATTCGTCCACCGGCCTGCTGATCGAGCCTTTGCGCATCTGTTTCCTGGCGGCCGTGCTGGAGAGCGCGTTCGCGCCTTGGCACTCGCGCCGCATGGCGGCCGCGCCGGCGGCCTGATACCGGCGCCGCCCGGTCATTCGGATGCCGGCGGCGAGAAACGCAGGTAGGCCGGCCGGTCGCTGTCCAGGGAGACGGACAGCGACCAGGGCGGCGCCGCGTCGGCCGGCACCATGAAGGCTTCCACGATGACGATGCGCGCGCCCGGCGCGAGGCCGCGATGGGCGGCGGCCACGCAGCCGCGCGCCGCGGCGGGGGGCACGCGCAGCGCCGGCTCGACGGCGGGCAGCCAGGTGCGCCCGCGCGCGTCGTGCAGGGCGATGCGGCATCCGCGCCAGCGCGTGGGCAGGTCCGGCGCTTCCACCTCGACGGAGAAAGCGGCCAGGGCCGCGCGCGAGCCGGGCAGCCAGCCCTTGCCGGCCGGCGCGTCCAGCACGCCGAATTCCTTCAGGCTCCATTGCGCGCCGCCGAGCGCGGCCTGCGAGCCGGCGGCCACGTCGCGGGGGCGCAGCTCGCGTCCTTCGAGCCAGCGGACCGCGTCGTCGCGGCTGCTCCAGAACAGGCTCAGCACTATCAGCACGGGCAGCGCCCAGAGGCTGCGGCGGCGCCAGCGGCGTTCGCCGGCAAGCGTGTCGTTCATGGCGCCGTCTCCCGATCCAGGTCGTATTGCGCGGCCGTGACCGGCCGGCCGCCGGCATCGACGGGCACCTCGTCCAGCGCGATGCGCGCTTGCGAGTCCAGCCGCGGCGCGTAGCGCGAGGACAGCAGCAGGGTGGCGCCGCGCGCCTGGTCGGGACGGATCTCGAACACCAGCCGCACGGTGCGCGGCAGGCCCGGATCCAGGAAATAGGGCGGCACGCCGCGCGCGAGAGAGAGGCGGTCGGTGTGGCGGTAGGTCAGGCCGTCGGGACCCAGCCAGGCCGCTTCGGCGACGGTGGCCGAGGTGTCGGCCGCCGCCAGGCGCAGCCAGACGATGGCCCATACGCCGCCCGTCTCGCGGGTCTGGGTGCCGCCCAGGCGGCGGTAATCCAGCCGCTGCGCGAATTGCACGCGCTGCACCGTGGCCTCGAACTGCCGGGCGCGCACCGGCTCGCCCATGGCGCCGCGCTGGACGATGGGGCCGGTCAGCTCCATGTAGCGCGGCGTGCTGCGCTGCATGGCGTACAGCGCCAGCGCCGCGGCCAGGATCAACAGCAGCGAGCCCAGCCGCGCGCTCACGAGCGGGGCTCCTGCGCGCCGTCGCGGGCCACGGGCAGTTCCACCCGCCCGATGATGGCGGGATTGAACCAGCCGGGCGCGCCGTACAGGTTGTCGATGGGCTTGTAGGTCTTGCTTTCCACGGCGAAGGCGGCTTGCGCGGGCGCTTCGGCGGCGGGCGGCAGCATCCAGATGTAGGCGACGCGTTCGGGCAATCCGGGCTGCAGGTAGGGCATCAGTTGCGCATCGCGCAGGCCCACGACGGCGGGCCTGCCGATGGCGGCGCCCGGCGGGCCGTTCCAGCGCAGCACGCCGAGGTAGTCGGCGCTGGATTCGGCGGTGCGATTGGTGAGGTCGGCTTCCAGCACCAGCGCCGTCGCGCCGGGCTTTACCGGCACGCCGTGGACCTTGGACGCCGTGGTCCAGGCGGCGCGGCGGGGCACCACCTGCCACTGGCCGGTCTGGATGGCCGTGTCGGCGGTGAAGACGGGTTCGGAGCTGCGGTTGATCTTGCCGTAGGCGCCGTAAAGCGCCACGCTGGCGGCGGCGACCAGCGAGCCGACTCCGGCGAGACGGGCCGCGACACGGGCTTTGAGCGAGTGCACTACGCGCATCCGGGCTCCTGGCGCGCAGGGTGGGGCGCGCTTCGAGCCCCACATCGTAGGCGCGGCGTTCCGGACGGGGCTTGTCCGTATGTTTCGAGGCGTATCGCGCGCGGTGCTCGCCTGGCGCCCGCGCGAGGTTTGGACACAATTCCGGGACGCGGACCGGCCTAGAACAGATTCAGTGCCCGTGCCACCCACCAGCCCAGGCCGACCGCAATACCGATCAGCAGCATGCGGCGCAGGCCGCCGCCGGCGGGCACGGCGCCCGGCGCAAGCGATGCATCGTTGACCGCGTCCGCGGCGCGCGTTTGCGCGGCCGGGGCCTGAGCCGGATCGGGCCCTTCGGTTTCCATCGTGAATTCAGGCTTGGCGGCCTGCTCCCGCATTGCCGGCGCGAGGCCTTCCGCATCGATTCCCGCCTCGCGCAACAGTTGCCAGACGTCGCTGTTGTCCTGGCCGCTGCGCAGTGCTTCGATGCGTTCGCGCTGCGCGCGCGGCACGGCCTCGAGGCTGTCGTACCGTTGGCCGTTGACGGTGACGGCGCCGTTCTTGATTTCGACCTGGAACGTCTCGCCGTTTTCGGTGCCGGCGTAGCGCCAGATTTCGCTGACCGACGCGGCTTCAGTGGCGTTGGCAAGCAGGGTTTCGATGTCCGCGCGCTGTCCCGGCTTCAGGTCTTTGGTGGTGGTCCAGCTATGCGTGGTCGTGGTGCTGCGCCAGGTCTTCGTGTTGTCGTTCATCGTCGCAACCGTTCATCGCCTTGTCAGAAAAGCCCGCGTTTGCAGGCTTCTTACGTAGTCCTTAAAGCAAAACAGATTTCCATGTCAAGAAAATCGGACTGATATGGTCGATCGAGCGTATCAGATGCTCGAAAAAGCGCATAATGTCGGCACCTTTTCTTGTGCCCCTTTTCACGGGGAAGGTCGATTTTCTGCAAGCGAAGAGCGTGTTGTCACTAGCTCGGCGGTTCGTGTTTCCAAGGTTCATGTTCGCAAGCGCGCTAGGACAACTTGGAGTATTCACGGAGATGTCTATGACAGAAGACGCAAAGCCGCGCAGGCGGTTCCTGCAGGCGTTGGCCATCGTGCCGGCGTCGACGTTGGCGGTGGGCGCAATGGCCACCGGCTGTACCAACGGGCCGGAAAGCGCCGCCGCGCGCACGGCCCGGCCTTACGAACCCACCTATTTCACCAAGGCCGAATGGGCCTTCATCGTCGCCGCGGTCGACCATCTGATTCCCGCGGACGAATACGGCCCCGGCGCCATCGAAGCCGGCGTGCCGGAGTTCATCGACCGCCAGATGGAAACGCCGTACGGCCACGGCAAGCTCTGGTACATGCAAGGGCCGTTCCATCCCGACGTGGTGCCGGAACTGGGCTACCAGATCAACCAGAATCCCCGCGAGGTCTATCGCAACGGCATCCAGGCCTGCGACGCCTGGTGCGCGAAGACGCACGGCAAGGTCTATGCCGAGCTGGACAAGCCGCTGCAGGAACAGATCCTGAAGGACCTGCAGGGCGGCAAGATCGAATTCGAGACCGTGCCGGCCAAGACGTTCTTCAGCTTCCTGCTGTCGAACACCAAGGAAGGGTTCTTCGCCGATCCGATCTACGGCGGCAACAAGAACATGGTGGGATGGAAGATGGTGGGCTTTCCGGGCGCGCGCGCCGACTACATGGACTGGGCCGACCAGCCCAACGTGAAGTACCCCTACGGTCCCGTTTCGATCTCTGGGGAGAAGGGCTGAGCCATGGCGATCAAAAAAGACAAAGTCGATGCGGTGCTGGTCGGGTTCGGCTGGACCGGCGCAATCCTGGGCCAGGAACTGACCGAGGCCGGCCTGCACGTGCTCGCGCTGGAGCGCGGCGGCATGCAGGACACGCCCAAGGACGCCGAGTACCCGAAGGTGATCGACGAGCTGGCGTATTCCGTGCGCGGCAAGCTGTTCCAGGACCTGTCCAAGGAAACCGTGACCATCCGCCACGGCGTGGACGACGTGGCCGTGCCGTACCGCCAGAACGGTTCCTTCCTGCTGGGCACCGGCGTGGGCGGGGCGGGCTTCCACTGGAACGGCATGCACTACCGCGTGCTGCCCGAAGAGCTGGAGCTGCGCACCCGCTACGAGACGCGCTACGGCAAGGACTTCATCCCCGAAGGCATGACCATCCAGGATTTCGGCGTGACCTACGACGAACTGGAACCGTACTTCACCAAGTTCGAGTATGTGTGCGGCACCTCGGGCAAGGCCGGCAACCTGAACGGCAAGATCGTGGAAGGCGGCAACCCGCTGGAAGGCAAGCGCAGCAAGGAATTCCCACTGCCGCCCCTGACCACCACCTACGGCGCGCAATTGTTCGACAAGGCGGCGCGCGAGGTCGGCTTCCATCCGTATCCGGCGCCCGCGGCCAATGCCTCGGGTCCGTACACGAACCCGTACGGCGTGCGCCTGGGCCCCTGTAATTTCTGCGGGTTCTGCGAGAACTACGGCTGCTACATGTATTCGAAGGCGTCGCCGCAGACCACCATCCTGCCGGTGCTGCTGAAGAAGCCCAACTTCGAGCTGCGCACGCAATCGCACGTGATCCGCGTCAACCTGGATTCGACCGGCAAGAAGGCCGTGGGCGTGACCTACATCGATGCGCAGGGCCGCGAGGTGGAGCAGCCCGCCGACCTGGTGATCCTGTCGGCCTACCAGATGCACAACGTGCGCCTGCTGCTGCTGTCCGGCATCGGCAAGCCCTACGATCCCAAGACCAACGAAGGCGTGGTCGGCAAGAACTACGCCTACCAGATGAACGGCGCGGTCAACGTGCTGCTGCCCAAGGGCACCCAGCTCAATCCCTTCGTGGGCACGGGCGCGGGCGGCGTGGGCATGGACGACCTCAACGGCGACCAGTTCGACCACGGCCCGCTGGGCTTCGTGGGCGGGGCCAGCATCCGCCACGTGCGCTACGGCGGCCGTCCCATCAAGCAGACGCCCACCACGCCGGGCACGCCGAGCTGGGGCACGGCGTGGAAGGCGGGCGTGCAGGACGCCTACCAGCGCTACATGACCATCGGCATCTCCGGTTCGGTGATGTCGTACCGCGACGCCTACCTGTCGCTGGACCCGACCTACAAGGACAGCTTCGGCCAGCCCCTGCTGCGCATGACCTTCGACTGGCACGACAACGAGTTCGACATGCTGGGCCATATGGGCAAGCGCATGGAGGAAGTGGCCAAGGCCATGAAGCCCGAGAAGCATTTCGTGGCGGTGCGCAAGAAGGGCGCGCGCTACGACACGCGGGTCTACCAGAGCACGCACAACACGGGCGGCGCCATCATGGGGTCCAACCCGAAGGAAAGCGTGGTCAACAAGTACCTGCAGAGCTGGGACGTGCCCAACGTGTTCGTGATGGGAGCCTGCGTGTTCCCGCAGAACATGGGCTACAACCCGACGGGGCTGGTGGGCGCGCTGGCTTTCTGGGCCGCGCAGGCGATCCGCGACCAGTACCTGAAGAACCCCGGCCCGCTGGTCCAGGCCTAAGGAGACGGAACAATGATTAAGCAGACCATTGTTGCGGCCTTCTCCGCCCTGGTTGCGGGCTCCGCGTGGGCGGCCGACGGCACGCCGGCCGCGGCCGATGCGCAGTTGATCAGGCAGGGCGAATACCTGTCGCGCGCCGGCGACTGTATCGCCTGCCATACCGCCAAGGACGGCAAGCCGTTCGCGGGCGGCCTGGGCATCGAGTCGCCGCTGGGCACGATCTACTCCACCAACATCACGCCGGACAAGGAAACCGGTATCGGCGAATACACCTACGAGGACTTCGACCGGGCCGTGCGCCACGGCGTGGCCCGGGACGGGCATTCGCTGTATCCGGCCATGCCGTACACGGCCTACGCCAAGGTCACGCCCGACGACGTGAAGGCCTTGTACGCCTACTTCATGCACGGCGTGCAGCCGGTGAACCAGGCCAACAAGGACACCGACATCACCTGGCCGCTGTCGATGCGTTGGCCCCTGGGCGTGTGGCGCTGGATGTTCGCGCCGGACGCGGTGAGCGGCCCCGCCGCCAGCGACCTCAAGGGCGCCGACCGCGAGGCGCTGCTGCGCGGCCAGTACCTGGTGGAAGGCCTGGGCCATTGCAGCACCTGCCATACGCCGCGCGGCTTCGCCTTGCAGGAAAAGGCGCTGACCGAGGCGGACGGCTCGGCCTTCCTGTCGGGCGGCGTGGTCGAAGGCTGGCTCGCCAAGAACCTGCGGGGCGACATGGCCGACGGCCTGGGTAGCTGGACCAAGGAGGACATCGCGGCCTTCCTGAAGTCCGGCCGCAACGGCCACTCGGCGGCCTTCGGCGGCATGGCGCAGGTGGTGGGCGACAGCACCCAGCACCTGTCCGACGCCGACGTGAACGCCATCGCCGTCTATCTCAAGAGCTTGCCGCCGGTGAACAAGGACGCGACCCAGCCGCTCGCCTACGACGAGTCGGTGGCGCAGGCCCTGCGCACCGGCAAGGACAAGAGCGACGGCGCGATGGCCTTCCTGAACAACTGCGCGGCCTGCCACCGCAGCACGGGCAAGGGCTACGCGGAAACCTTCCCGCAGCTTGCGCTCAGCTCCACCGTGAACTCGGCGGATCCGGCCTCCTTGATCCACATCGTGCTGAAGGGCGCGCAGATGCCGGGGACCGCGGCCGCGCCCACCGCGTACGCCATGCCGGGCTTCGACTGGCGCATGACCGACAAGGAAGTCGCCGACGTGGTGAGCTTCGTGCGGTCTAGCTGGGGCAACAAGGGGGCGGCGGTCAGCGCCTCCGACGTGGCCAAGGTGCGCAAGGACGTCGGGGCGGCGCCGCAGCCGGCGCGCTGAGGCCCGCGGGCTTCACGGCACTGCCGCGCCTCCGCCGGCCGCACCTGGCCGGCGGAGGCGCGGCATCGGCGCGGGGATGCGGCCGGTTCCCCCGGCCTGCTATGATTACTGGATAAATACCCAGTCATCCGGCCGCGCCGATGTTTCCTCCGCACCGCTACTACTACCTGCACAATTTCGAGCGCGCGCTGGCGTGGATCGCCGAGCGCTACGCCGACCTGCTGGACGACGCCGAGCATCGCTTCCTGGCGGACTTCCAGGCCCTGCCGCAGGCGTCGCGGGCGCTGATGGTGCGCATGCTGATGCGGCGCGGGCCCTGGTTCCGCGCCACTAGGCTGGCCTACGAAGAAATCCCCGGCACGCGCGAGGCGGCCGCGCCGCTGATGGCGCTGGGCTGGCTGGACGCCGACGCGCCCATGACGCTGGACGAGCTCTTCGCCCTGCATACCAAGGCGGAGCTCGCCGCGCTGTTCCCGGGCGCGCCGCTCAAGGCCGGCGCCCGCAAGGCCGACCTGCTCGAAGCCTTGCGGCCGCTGCATCCCCAGGCGCAGCCTTACGCCGCCTGGCATCCGCGGGCCGGCGAGCCGGTCTGGCGCGTCATGGCGGCAGACCGGTGCGAACGCTTCCGTCTCATGTTCTTCGGCAATCTGCACCAGGACTGGTCGGAGTTCGTGCTGGCCGACCTGGGCGTGTTCCAGTACGAGGCCGTGCCGTTCGACGCGGCCTCGCGCGCGTTCCAGGCGCGCGCCGACGTCGACCGCTATCTTGCGCTACATGCGTGCCGGCAGGCCCTGGAAGCGGGGGCGGGGCTGGATGCGTTGCTGCCGGCCGTGGACGCCTGCGCCAGCGGCAACGCCTGGCTGGAGAAGCGGCGCGGCAAGGTGCTGCTGCGCATCGGCCAGGCCTGCGAGCGGGCCCAGGACTGGGAGGGCGCGCAGCGGGTGTACGCGTTGTGCGCCTATCCCGGCGCGCGCCACCGGCGCATCCGGGTGTACGAGCGCATGGCGCGGTTCGACGACGCCTTGGCGCTGGCCGCGCAGGCGCAGGCCGAGCCCGAAAGCGAAGAAGAAAACCAGCGGCTGGCGCGCATGATGCCGCGCCTGCTGCGCGCGGCGGGGCAGGCGGCCGTGCCGCGCCGGCGGCCGCCCGCGGTGGCGCGCAAGGACCTGACCCTGCCGCGTCCGGGCCAGACCGCGCCGGTCGAGTTCGTGGCCCGCGACCACCTGCACCGGGACGACGCGCCCGTGCACTACGTGGAAAACGCGCTCATCAATTCGCTGTTCGGCCTGCTGTGCTGGCCGGCGGTGTTCGCGCCCGTGCCCGGCGCGTTCTTCCATCCCTTCCAGCGCGGGCCGGCGGACCTGGATTCGCCGGATTTCCACCTGCGGCGCGAAGCGCATTTCGCTGCCTGCCTGGCGCAGCTCGATACGCCCGGCTACCGCGATACGATCCTCGCGCGCTATGCCGACAAGCGCGGCGTGCAGTCGCCGTTCGTGTTCTGGGGCGCGCTGTCGGAACCGCTGCTGGAGCAGGCGCTGGACTGCCTGCCGGCGGCACACCTGAAGCTGTTCTTCCTGCGGCTGCTGGGCGACGTCAAGGGCAACCGCTCGGGCCTGCCGGACCTGGTCCGCTTCTGGCCGGGCGAGCGCCGCTACGAACTGATCGAGGTCAAGGGGCCCGGCGACAAACTGCAGGACAACCAGATCCGCTGGCTGGAATACTGCGTGGCGCACGGCATGCCGGTCAGCGTCTGCCACGTGAGCTGGCTGGAGGACGCCGCGTGAACTACGCCGTGGCAGTCAGGGCGCTGTGCGAGTTCACGGCCCGCGCCGGCGACCTGGATTCGCGCTTCACGCCCGCGCCCAGCGGGCTGGAAGGCATGGCGGGGCATGCCGCGGTCGCGGGCCGGCGCGGCCCGGACTACGAGACCGAGGTGCCGCTGTCGGGCCAGTACGAGAACCTGCTGGTGCGCGGCCGCGCCGACGGCTACGACCCCGGGGCCAACCAGCTCGAAGAAATCAAGACCTACCGCGGCCGGCTGGAGAGCGTGCGCGACAACCACCGCGCCGCGCATTGGGCGCAGGCCCGGGTCTACGGGCATCTGCTGTGCCAGGCGCGCGGGCTGGCGCAGTTGCGCGTGGCGCTGGTGTACTTCAACGTGGCCACCGAGGAAGAGACGGTGCTGGCGGAAACGCAGGACGCGGCAACGCTGGCGGCCTTTTTCCAGGAGCAGTGCGGCCGCTTCCTGGCCTGGGCCGCGAGCGAACTGGCGCACCGCAAGGCGCGCGATGCGGCGCTGGAGGCGCTGGCGTTTCCGTACGGCGCCTTCCGCGGCGGGCAGCGCGAGCTGGCCGTGGCCGCGTTCCGGACGGCGCGCGACGGCGGCTGCCTGATGGCGCAGGCCCCCACCGGCATCGGCAAGACGCTGGGCACGCTTTTCCCCGTGCTGAAAGCCAGCCCCGGCGCGGGCCTGGACAAAATCTTTTTCCTGGCCGCCAAGGGGCCGGGCCGCGCGCTGGCGCTCGAAGCGCTGGAAACCCTCAACGCCCAGCCGGCCGCGCCGCGCCTGCGGGTGCTGGACATGCAGGCGCGCGACAAGGCCTGCGTGCACCCGGACAAGGATTGCCACGGCGAATCCTGCCCGCTGGCCCAGGGCTTCTACGACCGCCTGCCGCAGGCCCGCGAGGCCGCGCTGGCGCACGTCCGCCTGGACGCCGCGGCATTGCGCCGCACGGCCGACGAGCACCAGGTGTGCCCTTACTACCTGTCGCAGGAGATGGCGCGCTGGAGCGACGTGGTGGTGGGCGACTACAACTACTACTACGACGCCACCGCCATGCTGTACGCGCTGACCCAGGCGCACCAATGGAAGGTCGCGGTGCTGGTGGACGAGGCGCACAACCTGGTGGACCGGGCGCGCCGCATGTACACGGGCGAGCTCGGCCAGGCCGCGCTGTCGGCCGCGCGCCATGCCGCGCCCAAGCCGCTGAAGAAGGCGCTCGACGGCCTGAACCGTTCCTGGAACGCCCTGAACAAGAAGCAGGCCGAGGCGTACCGGGCCTATGACGCGGCCCCGGCGGGCGTGCTGGCGGCGGTGCAGAAGGCGGTGGCGGCGATCACGGAGCACCTGGGCGTGTCGCCCTTGGCGCAGGACGATCCCGTGCTGGGCTTTTACTTCGAAGCGCTGCATTTCATGCGCCTGGCCGAGCAGTTCGGCTCGCACGCGCTGTTCGACGTGACGCTGAACGCCGCGGGCGCGGCCGGCGCCAAGACGCCGCCGTCCACCTTGTGCGTGCGCAATGTCGTCCCCGCGTCGTACCTGGCGGGGCGCTACGCGGCGGCGCACGCCACCGTGCTGTTCTCCGGCACGCTGAGCCCGCAGCAGTTCTACCGCGACACGCTGGGCCTGCCCGCGGCCGCCGCCTGGATCGACGTGGCCGCGCCGTTCCAGGCGGAACAGCTCGCGGTGCGGGTGGTGGGCAATGTGTCGACGCGCTACCGCGACCGCGAACGCTCGCTCGCGCCCATCGCGGACCTGATCGCGCGGCAGTATGCCGAGCGGCCGGGCAACTACCTGGGCTTTCTCAGCAGCTTCGACTACCTGCGCCGCGTGTCCGACCTGATGCGCGAGCGCCATCCCGGCGTGCCCATCTGGACGCAGACGCCGGGCATGGACGAGGCCGGCCGCGCCGCTTTCCTGGCGCGGTTTTCCGAGGGCGGGCAGGGCGTGGGGTTCGCGGTGCTGGGCGGCGCCTTCTCCGAAGGCGTGGACCTGCCGGGCAAGCGCCTGATCGGTGCCTTCATCGCCACGCTAGGCCTGCCGCAAGTCAATGCGGTGAACGAGAACATCAAGCGCGCCATGGACCGGCGCTATGGCGAAGAGAACGGCTACGACTACACCTACCTGTATCCCGGCCTGCAGAAGGTGGTGCAGGCGGCCGGCCGGGTGATACGCACCGAACACGACGTCGGCACGGTGCACCTGATCGACGACCGCTACCGGCGCGCCAAGGTCCGCGGCCTGCTGCCGGGCTGGTGGCGGGTGGAGTGATCAGGCGGGGCGCAGTTCGGTCAGGGGCTGGTTCGGGTCGCGGCTGAGCTGGTAGCCGTACCAGAGGCTGCGCGCCATGCGCTGGGCCATGTCCTGGGCCGCGTCGGCCAGGGCGCGGTTGGGCAGGGCGTCGGTGGTTTCGCGCCATAGCGCCAGCCAGCGCTCGAACAGTTCCGCGCTCAGGTCGGGCATGGCGACGTGCTTGGGCATGGGCATGCCGGAAAACCGGCGGGTGCCCAGCAGCACGGCGGACCAGAAATCGGACAGCGTGGTCAGGTGCTCTTCCCAGTCGTGCACCTGGCTTTCGAAAACGGGGCCGAGCGCCGCGTCGGCGCGGGCCTTGCCGTAGAAGGCATGCACCAGCCCCCTGATTTCGGCTTCGGTGCAGATTGCGGCAGCGGACACGGGAGACTCCAGGCAAGGCGGGAAGAGGAATCCGCGCATGATAGGGCGGGCCGCGGCCGGCGCGCTTGATCTGGCGCAAGCGCGGGCGGGGGATCGGCGCTTCTGCGCCAAGCCGGCTTTCCATGGATAATGATACGTATTCCCATTAATGAAATGGAAGCAGGAGCACGAGCAAGTGACGCAGCAACGCAATACGTATCGTCGGCGCGCCGGATGGCTGGCGCTGGTCCTGGCCGGCGCGGCCTCGGGGGCCGTCCTGGCGCAGAGCGCCGAGGGCCGGGTGTCGCCGCAGGCGCCGGCGGATACCGTACTGACCCTGCAGAAGGGCGAATTCCTTGCCGGCCAGTGGGCCGCCGATAGCGGCGTGGCGCTGGACCTGCTGGACGCCGAGGGCAAGCACGTGCGCCGCCTGAGCGACGCCGAACGGCCCGTCGGCGGCCTGATGCTGGTGGCGCCGGAGGACGGCCGCTACACGCTGCGGGCGCAGGGCCAGGGCGCCTACCGCTGGACCGTGTCCGAGCGCGTGCCGCTGTCGGCGCAGCGGGCGCCCGCGCCCGCCATCGACAGCCCGCGTCTCGCGGCCCTGGCGCACGCGCTGGCGCAAGGCGGCGGCACCGAGGATTTCTGGCGCGAGATCGAGGCCGCGGGCGCGCCGCTGGTCGAACCCGTGGACGCCGCGCGCGACCGGGTGACTTTCCTGTGGCGCGGCGCGCAGCGCAACGTGCGGCTGTTCGGCGGCCCCTTGTCCGACCACGCGCAGCTCGAGCGGCTGGGAGACTCGGACGTCTGGTACCGCAGTTTCGTCCTGCCGCGCTCGGCGCGCCTGTCGTACAAGCTGGCGCCCGACGTGCCGGAGCTGCCCGCTTCCGACTCCGCGCGGCGCCGCGCCATCCTGGCCACCGCCCAGGCCGATCCGCTCAACCCCAAGGCCTATCCCGGGCGCGGCGTGGACGCGTTCCAGTATTCCTCGGTGCTGGAGCTGGCCGACGCGCCGCCGCAGCCCTGGGTGGCGCCGCGTCCCGGCGTCGCGGCCGGCACGGTGGAGGTCAAGGCGCTGGCCAGCAAGATCCTGGGCAACACCCGCGACATCCACCTGTACCGGCCCGCGGGCTGGCGGCCGGACGCGCCCGGCAACCACGTGCTGGTGCTGTTCGACGCCGGCCCGTATCTCAGCCGCGTGCCCACGCCCACCATCCTGGACAATATGATCGCCGAGGGCGTGATTCCGCCCACGGCCGCGGTGTTGATCTCGAACCCGACCGCGGATTCGCGCGCCGCGGAACTGCCGCCCAATCCGGATTTCGCCGATTTCCTGGCGCGCGAGCTGATGCCCTGGGCCCGCGCGCAGGGCATCGCGGCGCCGGCGGCGCGCACGGTGGTCGGCGGGTCCAGCTACGGCGGCCTGGCCTCGGCCTACGCGGCCTTCCGCCATCCGGAGGTATTCGGCAATGTGCTGAGCCAGTCCGGCTCGTACTGGTGGGGCCAGCCGGGCGAAGAGGACCAGTGGCTCGCGCGCCAGTTCGCCGCGGTGCGCACGCTGCCGGTGCGCTTCTATCTGGTGGCGGGAAGTTACGAGACGGGCCGGGGCGGCCAGTCGGGCATCCTCGACAGCAACCGGCGGCTGCGCGACGTGCTCAGGGCCAAGGGCTACCGGGTCACCCACCAGGAAGTGGAGGGCGGCCACGACTACCTGAGCTGGCGCGGCACGCTGTCGGACGGGCTGATCGACCTGATCGGCGCCGGACAGGCCGACCGCCAGGCGGCGCGCTAGGACCCCGGCACGCTGCGGCAGGGCGGCGCCTCGCGTAGTATTGTCGGCGCGCGCCGCGGGATTTCCGCCGGCGCGCCCCACACAATACCCGCGCCGGCGGATTCCGCGGCGCGACAAGGAGACATGCATGAACCCTGCCACCGAGGCCGCGGTGCCCGGCCTGGACGAGATCGTGGCGATGCCGGCGCACGCGCTGTCGGAAGCGATCCGCCAGCGCCGCCTGTCCTGCCGCGAAGTGATGGCGGCCTATCTGGCGCATATCGACCGGGTCAACCCCAAGCTCAACGCCATCGTCGCCCGGCGCGACAGCGACGACCTGATGCGCGAGGCGGCCGAACGCGACGCCCAGCTCGACGCCGGCCAGTGGCTGGGCTGGCTCCACGGCATGCCGCAGGCGCCCAAGGACCTGACGGCGGTGCGCGGCATGGTGACCTCCATGGGGTCGCTGGTCTACAAGGACCAGGTCACTCCCCACGACTCGATCATGATCGAGCGCATGCGGGCGTCCGGCGCCATTTTCATCGGCCGCAGCAATGTGCCGGAGTTCGGCCTGGGGTCGCATACCTACAACCCGGTCTACGGCACCACCGGCAACCCCTACGATCCTTCCCGGACCGCCGGCGGCAGCAGCGGCGGCGCGGCGGCCGCGCTGTCGGCCCGCATGCTGCCGGTGGCGGACGGCAGCGATTTCGGCGGCTCGCTGCGCAATCCGGCGGCCTTCTGCAACGTCTACGGCATGCGGCCGTCGGCCGGGCGCGTGCCCTTCGGGCCGGCGCCCGAGGTGTTTCTGAAGCAGTTGTCCTATGAAGGTCCCATGGGGCGCACGCCCCGCGACGTGGCCCTGCTGCTGTCGGTGATGGCCGGCCACGACCCGCGCGTGCCGCTGTCGCTGTCGGACGACCCGGCGCAGTTCGCCCAGCCGCTGGACGCCGACCTGCGCGGCAAGCGCGTGGGCTGGCTGGGCGACTGGAACGGCTACCTGCCCATGGAGCCGGGCATCCTGGACCTGTGCGAGCGGGCCCTGGGCGATCTGGCTGCGGTGGGCTGCGAGGCGCTGGACTACCGGGTGCCGTTCGCCGGCGACCGCCTTTGGCGCATCTGGCTGGCCCATCGCCACCTGATGGTGGGCGGCCAGTTCCATGCCCTGGTCCAGAACCCCGAGACGCGCAAGCTGGTCAAGCCGGCGCTGATCTGGGAAGTGGAGGGACTGGACGGCATGACGGCGCGCCAGGTCTACCAGGCCACCGAGGAGCGCAGCGCCTGGTACCAGACGGTGTTGCGCATGTTCGACGAAGTGGACTACCTGGCGGTGCCGTCGGCGCAGGTGTTCCCGTTCGACGCCAAGCTGGACTGGCCCAAGCAGATCGCCGGGCGCCCCATGGACACCTACCATCGCTGGATGGAGACGGTGACGCCCTGGACGCTGGCCGGCTGCCCGGTGATCAGCGTGCCGGTGGGGTTCAACGGCGCCGGGCTGCCCATGGGCATGCAGCTCATCGGTCCGCCGCGCGGCGACCTGGCGGTGCTGCAACTGGCGCACGCCTACGGGCAGGCGCGCGACTGGGTGGAAGACCGCCCGCCCGCGGCGCTCTGGCGCCAGGCCGACTAGCCGGGTAATTCCTCCGGTACGCACCGCCGCGCCAAAACACAAGCCCCTTGTAAGCAGGCTTTGCTTTTTCCCGACGAAACGGCCCCTTGCCAGGGCCGTTTTGGCGTTTTTCGTGGCTGGCGGCCCGCGCCTTTGCAATAATTGCCGACGAACTCCACATCCCGTAATACCCGGGCGCGCGGCACGCCTTACCTTGTTCCAGGATGTTTCGGCCGTATCGGCGAGTCGACACCGTATAAAGGTTTCCCGGCATGAAGAATCTCACCCTCCGCCAACGCATCCTGGCCAGCTTCCTGGTCATCCTGGCCATCATGGCCCTGATGGTGGTGGTGGATTACCGGCGCCTGCTGGTGATCGAGTCGCAGGCCGAGCTGATCAATAACGACGCCGTGCCCGGCATCTACTACAGCACCTCGATCCGCGCTTCCTGGTTCGCGGGCTTCGTGACGGTGCAGGACGCCTTCAGCACGGACACGGAGCAGGCCCGCAACAGCGTGCTGGAAGCGCTGCCCAGGAACGACGAAGTGCTCGAGGACCACATCGAGCAATATCGCCGCACGGTCTCGCGCAAGGACGACCGCCAGATGTTCGAGGAGTTCGAACGGGAACTGCAGGAGTACAGGCGCATCCGCGCCGAGATCCTGGCGCCCGCCACGCTGCTGGCGAACCCCGAGCTTGCGCAGGCCCGCATCAAGGCGGAACTGCGGCCCGCGTTCTACAAGGGCCGCGACATCCTGGCGCAGATGGTGGTCGAAAACAAAAAGCAGGCCGACGAAGCGGCGGTGGCCATCCGCGAGTCCGTCGAGACCGCGGAAGCCGGCATGCTGGTGTCGCTGGCGATGGCCATCGCGGCGGCCATCGTCTGCGGGTTCCTGCTGATGCGGGCAATCGCCAATCCCATGCGCGCCATCGTCAAGACGCTGGAATCGACCGGCGGCGGCGACCTGACGCGGCGCCTGGCGCTGGCGCGCAAGGACGAATTCAACACCATCGAGGCCGGCTTCAACGGCATGGTGGACGAGCTGACGGGCCTGGTCGGCAAGACGCAGCGTTCGGCGGTGCAGGTGGCGACCTCGGTCACCGAGATCGCGGCCACTTCCAAGCAGCAGCAGGCGACCGCGTCCGAAGTGGCTGCCACCACTACCGAGATCGGCGTCACCTCGCGGGAAATCTCCGCCACCTCGCGCGAACTGGTCCGCACCATGACGGAGGTCTCCAGCGCCGCCGAGCAGACCGCGGCGCTGGCGGGCAGCGGCCAGGTCGGGCTGGCGCGCATGGAGGACACCATGCGCAATGTGGTGGGCGCCGCCGGATCGGTCAACGCCAAGCTGGCGATCCTGAACGAAAAAGCAGGCAATATCACGCAGGTGGTGACTACGATCACGAAGGTGGCCGACCAGACCAACCTGCTGTCGCTGAACGCCGCCATCGAGGCCGAGAAGGCGGGCGAGTACGGCCGCGGCTTCGTCGTCGTGGCCACCGAGATCCGCCGCCTCGCCGACCAGACCGCCGTCGCCACCTACGACATCGAGCAGATGGTGCGCGAGATCCAGTCCTCGGTGTCGGCCGGCGTCATGGGCATGGACAAGTTCTCCGAGGAAGTCCGCCGCGGCATGGCCGACATGCAGCAGGTGGGCGACCAGTTGTCGCAGATCATCCAGCAGGTGCAGACGCTGGCGCCGCGAGTGCAGATGGTGAACGAAGGCATGCAGGCGCAGGCCACCGGCGCCGAGCAGATCAACCAGGCCCTGCAGCAATTGAGCGACGCGGCGCAGCAGACCGTGGAGTCCCTGCGCCAGTCCACGCTGGCCATCGAAGAGCTGACGCTGGTCGCCAACGACCTGCGCAGCGGCGTGTCGCGCTTCAAGGTGTGACGGCGGCCATGGCGGACCACGTTCCCTCCGCGGCGGCCGGACGCCGGCTGTACCTGCTGTTTCGCATCGGCCGGGACCGCTATGCGCTGGAGGCGGGCGGCATCGCCGAGGTGCTGGGCCTGCGCGTCCTGAAGCAGGTGCCGGGCGCGCCGGCCTGGGTGGCCGGCATGCTGGACCGCCGCGGCGCCGCCGTGCCCGTCATCGACATGAGCGCGCTGGCCGGGCGCGGCCGCGCCGCCGCCGTGACCAGCACGCGGCTGGCCCTGCTGCATTACCGGGCCGGCCCGCAGGCGCCGGAACGCCTGCTGGGCCTGATCCTGGAGCAGGCGACCGAAACCGCGCACTTCGATCCGGCCGCGTTCCAGCCCAGCAGCCTGGACAATCCGGACGCCCGCTACCTGGGGCCGGTGCTGAGCGACGCCTGCGGCATGGTGCAGGCCGTCACCGTGGACGACCTGCTGCCCGCGCCGGTGCGCGCGCTGCTGTTTCCCGCCGCGGCCGAGGGCGGCGCCCGCGAGGCCCGGCCATGATGCTGGTCGACGATTTCGGCGCGCTGCTCAAGCGGCGGATGGGGCTGGACAGCGGCTCCATCGGCCGCGCGGCCGTCGAGCGCGCGGTGCGGCGCCGGATGTCCGCGGCCGGCGTGGAAGACGAACGCGACTACCTGCTGCAGGCGCAGGCCTCGCCCGAGGAAATGCAGCAACTGATCGAATCGGTCATCGTGCCGGAGACCTGGTTCTTCCGGTATCCGGAATCGCAGGCCGCCATGGCCGCGCTGGCGCGCGAGCGCCTGTACGCGGCCGGCGCGGAGCACCGCGTGCTGCGCGTGCTCAGCCTGCCGTGCTCCAGCGGCGAAGAGCCTTACTCCATCGTCATGGCTTTGCTGGACGCGGGCGTGCCGGCCGAGCGCGTCCAGGTGGACGCCGTGGACATCAGCGTGCGCATGGTCGAGTTCGCGCAGCGCGCCGTGTACGGCCGGAATTCGTTCCGGGGCGAAGGCCTGGCGTATCGCGACCGCTATTTCTCCGAAACGGCCGACGGCCACGAATTGGCCGCGCACGTGGCTGGCCGTGTCCGTTTCCGCTCCGGCAATCTGTTCGACCCGGGCCTGCTGGCGGGCGCCGCCCCGTACGACTTCGTGTTCTGCCGCAATCTGCTGATCTACTTCGACGCGGCCACGCAGGAACGCGCGGTGCAGGTGCTGCTGCGGTTCGCGCGGGACGACGGCGCGCTGTTCGTCGGCCCCGCCGAAACCAGCCTGCTGACCGCGCGGCGGCTGCCCGCGGTGCCGATCGCGCACGCCTTCGCCTTCCGGTCGCGGGCCCTGCCGAAGCCGGTGGAAACGCCGACGCCGCCGCCCGCGCGGCGCATCGTGCACAGTTGGACGCCGCCCCGGCGGCCGGCGCGCCAGGCGCCCGCGCCCGGACTGCCGCTGCCGCAGGCCGCCACCCTGGCGAATCCGCCGGCGGAGCAGGGCGCGCAGGCCTCGCTGCGCCGCATCGCCGCCCTGGCCGACCAGGGGCGGGTGCGCGACGCCATGGCGCAATGCCGGATCCACATCGACACCCATGGCGCGAGCGCCCAGGCGCTGTACCTGCAAGGGCTGCTGCAGGACGCCGCGGGCGATGCGCGCCAGGCGCAGGCCGCGTACCGCAAGGCGCTGTACCTGGATCCGACCCACCGCGAGGCCCTGCTGCACCTGGCCGCGCTGGTCGCCTCCGACGGCGACCACGAGGGCGCCCGCCGCCTGCAGGCGCGCGCGGCGCGCGAGGAGGCGCGACGTGAGTGAAACCCTGAGTGCGCTGTCCGAAGTGGACGATTGCTGGAACCGCATCGGCATCCGCGGCGACCAGAGCTGTTCCCAGCTTCCGTGCCACGTGCATTGCCGCAACTGTCCCGTCTACGCGGCGGCGGCCAAGCGCATCCTGGACCGTCTGCCGCCGCAGATGGAGGACGACGGGGACGGCGCCGCCGCGGTCGAGGAGCGCGGCAGGCTGTCCTCGCTGCTGGTGTTCCGCGTGCGGCGCGAATGGCTGGGCCTGCCGACCCGGACGCTGGACGAAGTGGCCGGCTTGCGGCGCATCCTGGGCCTGCCGCACCGCCGCGATCCGGCGATGCTGGGCGTGGCCAACGTGCGCGGCACGCTGACCGTATGCGTGTCGCTGGCGCGGCTGCTGGGCCTGGACGCCGAGGCGGCGGACGGGCGCGAGCGCCCGGCCGCGGCGCGCATGCTGATCCTGGGCGGCGCCGGCCGCGCGGTGGTGCTGCCGGTGGATGAAGTGGAGGGTACCCACGCGGTCGACCTGGACCGGCTCGAGGCCCTGCCCGCGACCGTCGAGGGCGCAAGCCGGAAGTACTCGCGCGGGGTGGCGCGCTGCGGCGGCCGCGCCGTGGGCGTCCTGGACGAGACCTTGCTGATGCAAGCTTTGGAACGGAGCCTGGCGTGAACCCGGAACAGATGCGCGACGCCTCGCTACTGGAGCTGTTCCAGCTCGAGACCCGCACCCAGGTGCAGGTGCTGAACAACGGCCTGCTGGCGCTGGAACACGATCCGACCTCGGCGCCGCAACTGGAAGCCTGCATGCGCGCGGCGCATTCGCTCAAGGGCGCGGCGCGCATCGTGGACCTGCATCCCGCGGTGCGCATCGCGCATGCCATGGAGGACTGCCTGGTCGAGGCGAAGGAAGGGCGCTTGCGCCTGCAGCCCGCCCACATCGACGCGCTGCTGCTGGGCGCCGACCTGCTGCAGCGCGTGGCCACGCCGGGCGCGGAACTGGGCGGGGAGATCGACGAGCTGGTGGCGCGGCTGAGCGGCGCGGCCCATGCGCCGCCGGCCGCGCCCGCCGTTCCGCGCGCGCCCCGGCCCGCCGATTTCCTGCCTCCGATCCCCGCGCTGGACGACCCCGCGCCGCCCGCCGCGGCCGCGGTGCCGGCGCGGCGCAGTTCGGACCTGGGGCTGGGCGACGGCGAGCGCGTGCTGCGAGTCACCGCCGACACGCTGAACAAATTGCTGGGCCTGTCCAGCGAAACGCTGGTGGAATCGCATTGGATCGCGCCGTTCGGCGCGTCCATGCTGCGGCTGCGGCGCATGCAGGCGGGCGCGGTCCAGGCGCTGGACAGCGCCCGCGCCGCCCTGGCCGGGCAGGCGCTGGACGCGCGCGCGCAGGCCGCGCTGGACGACGCCTACCGTATCGTCGGGCAATGCCAGCAGGAACTGGCGCAGCGGACCGGCGAAGTGGACGAATTCGGCTGGCGCATGGGCCACCTGGCGCAGCGCCTGTACGACACCGCGCTGGCGTGCCGCATGCGGCCCTTCGGCGACGGCGTGGGCGGCCTGGCGCGCATGGTCCGCGACCTGGGCCGTTCGCTGGGCAAGCAGATACGGCTGGAAATCGAAGGCGAGGCCACCCAGGTGGACCGCGACATCCTCGAAAAGCTGGACGCGCCGCTGACGCACCTGCTGCGCAATGCGGTGGACCATGGCATCGAGACGCCCGCGGCCCGGGCGGCGGCGGGCAAGCCGCCCGAAGGCCTGATCCGGCTGTCGGCGCGTCACGCGGCCGGCATGCTGCTGATCGAACTGAGCGACGACGGCGCCGGCATTTCGCTGGAAGGGCTGCGCGCGGAAGTCGTGCAGCGCAAGCTGGCCAGTCCGGAAACCGCGGCGCGGCTGACCGAGGCCGAACTGCTGGAATTCCTGTTCCTGTCCGGCTTCAGCACGCGCGGCGAGGTCACCGAGATCTCGGGCCGCGGCGTCGGGCTGGACGTGGTGCAGACCATGGTGCGCCAGTTGCGCGGCGCCGTGCGCATCCACCAGCAGGCGGGGCAGGGCACGCGCTTCATGCTGGAGATGCCGCTGTCGCTGTCGGTCGTGCGCAGTCTGCTGGTCGACGTGCAGGGGGAGATCTACGCCTTCCCGCTGGCCTACGTCAGCCACGCCCTGCAGGTGCGCGCGGAGGACATCGAGCAGCTCGAAGGGCACCAGCATTTCCGCTTCATGGACCGGCAGATCGGGCTGGTGTCGGCGCGGCAGATCCTGGCGGGCGAGCCCGCGCCCTACGCGGAAAACGTCTGCGTGGTGCTGGTGGGCGACCACGACCGGCTCTACGGCATCGCCGTGGACCGCCACTTGGGCGAACGCACGCTGGTGGTGCAGCCGCTGGATCCGCGCCTGGGCAAGGTGCAGGACGTCATGGCGGGCGCGCTGATGGACGACGGCACGCCGCTGCTGATCCTCGACGTGGAGGACATGCTGCGTTCGGTCCAGAAACTGGTGGAGGGCGGGCGGCTGGCGCGGGTGGACGGCCCGGGGGCCTCGGCCCAGGCGCGCCGCCGCAAGCGCGTGCTGGTGGTGGACGATTCGCTGACGGTGCGCGAACTCGAGCGCAAGCTGCTGCTGAACCGCGGCTTCGAGGTCGCCGTGGCGGTGGACGGCATGGACGGCTGGAACATGCTGCGCAGCGAGGCCTTCGACCTGGTCGTGACCGACGTGGACATGCCGCGCATGGACGGCATCGAGCTCGTGTCCTGCATCAAGGCGGACCCCAGGCTGCAGGGCCTGCCGGTCATGGTGGTGTCGTACAAGGACCGCGAAGAGGACCGGCGGCGCGGGCTGGACGCCGGCGCCGACTATTATCTGGCCAAGGGCAGCTTCCATGACGACGCGCTGCTCGACGCAGTGGAAGACCTCATAGGAAAGGCGAGCACGTGAGAATCGGGATCGTCAACGATGTGCCGATGGCGGTGGAGATGCTGCGGCGCGCGATCGCGCTGGAGCCGGAGCTCAGCGTGGCCTGGGTCGCGGCCAACGGCCAGCAGGCGGTGGACCTGTGCGCGCGCGACCGCCCCGACCTGGTGCTGATGGACCTGATCATGCCCATCATGGACGGCGTGGAGGCCACGCGCCGCATCATGGCGGAAACGCCCTGCGCCATCGTGGTGGTCACGGCGGACGTCGCGCGCCACAACTCGCGCGTTTTCGACGCCATGGGCCACGGCGCGCTGGACGCGGCGGACACGCCGGTGGTGGGGGGCGCCGACATGCGCGCCGCGGCCGCGCCGCTGCTGCGCAAGATCCGCAACATCGGCTGGCTGATCGGCCGCTACGGCAAGCGCCCCGCCTTGGCTCCCGTGGCAGGGCCCGCGCCGCAGGCCGACCCCCGGCGCCTGCTGGTGGTCGGCGCCTCGGCCGGCGGCCCTGCGGCGCTGGCGCAGCTTCTGGCCGGCATCCCGGCGGACTTCCCGGCCGGCATCGTGCTGGTGCAGCATGTGGACGCCTCGTTCGCCGCGGGCATGGCCGACTGGCTCAACGACCAGGTGGCCCTGCCGGTGCGGCTGGCGCAAGAGGGAGAGCCGCCCGCGCCCGGCCGGATATTGCTGGCCGGCACCGGCGACCATCTGCGCCTGGAGGCCGATGGTACGCTCCGGTATGCCGCAGAACCCAAGGAAAGCCTGTACCGGCCTTCCATCGACGTGTTTTTCCATAGCGTGGCGCAGCACTGGCGCGGCCGGGTGGTCGGCGTGCTGCTCACGGGCATGGGCCAGGACGGCGCGCGCGGCCTCAAGGCCCTGCGCGAGCGCGGATGCCTGACCATCGCCCAGGACCAGGCCACCAGCGCCGTCTACGGCATGCCCAAGGCCGCGGCGGCCCTGCAGGCGGCCGTGGAGATCCGCCCCTTGGACCAAATCGCTCCCCGCTTGATACAGGCGTTCGCCTGAGCGGCCGGACATTGCCAGAAACGAAGGATTGACTATGTACCCTCCCATTGACGGCTCGGCCTTGGCGAATCTGCATTCGCACGCGGCCATGGTGTTGCTCGTCGACGACCAGGTGATGGTCGGCGAAGCCATCAGGCGCGCGCTGGCCACGGAGGGCAATATCGATTTCCACTACTGCTCGGACCCCGACAAGGCGCTGGCCGTGGCCATCCAGACCCGGCCCACCGTCATCCTGCAGGACCTGGTGCTGCCCGGCGTGGACGGGCTGAGCCTGGTGCAGGAATACCGCAACCATCCCGTGACGCGCGATATCCCCATCATCGTGCTGTCCACCAAGGAAGACCCGGCGATCAAGAGCGCCGCCTTCGCGGCCGGCGCCAACGACTACCTGGTGAAGCTGCCCGATTCCATCGAGCTGGTGGCGCGCATCCGCTACCACTCGCGCTCCTACCTGGCGCTGGTGCAGCGCGACGAGGCCTACCAGGCCCTGCGCCAGAGCCAGCAGCAGTTGCTGGAAAGCAATATGGAACTGCGCAGGCTGACGAATTCCGACGGATTGACGGGCCTGGGCAACCGCCGCTATTTCGACGAATACCTGAATGCCGAGTGGCTGCGCGCGCGCCGCGACCGCCGCGAGATCAGCATGCTGATGATAGACGTGGACCACTTCAAGTCCTACAACGATACCTACGGCCACATCGCGGGCGACGAGGCCCTCAAGCGCGTGGCCAACACCATCTTCGCGAGCTGCGACCGGTCCACCGACCTCGCGGCCCGTTTCGGCGGCGAGGAGTTCGCGCTGGTGCTGCCGGGCACGCCGGCGGGCAGCGCAAGGCTGGCCGCGGAAAAGCTGCGGCGCGCCGTCGAGGCCATGCAGATTCCGCAGAAGGACGCGGGCTCGGGCCCGTGGCTGACGGTCAGCATCGGCGCGGCCACCGCGGTGCCCGAAGGCGAGCAGCCCTGCACCGAACTGATCCAGGCGGCCGACCGCGGCCTCTACCAGGCCAAGCGGCAGGGCCGCAACCGCGTGGTGCCCGGCACGCTGTAGCGGCCCTACAGGTGCAGCCTGGACGAGGACTTCACCTCGTGCATCGATAGCGTGCTGAGCAATTCCTTCACGCCCGGCAGCGGGCGCAGGCGGTTGCGCACGAATTCCGAATAGGCATCGAAGTCGCGCGCCACGATGTGCAGCAGATAGTCGTGCTGGCCGGTGGTGTTGTGGCAGGCCAGGACCTCGGGCATGGCCAGCACGCCGGCCTCGAAGGCGCGGCAGGTCTTTTCGGTGTGGTTCTCCAGCGAGATGCTGACGAAGGCCACCACCCCCATGCCCAGCGCGCGGCGGTCCAGGATGGCCTGGTAGCCGCGGATCGCGCCGGACGCTTCCAGGCGCTTCAGCCGTTTCCAGCAGGGCGAGGCCGACAGCGACACGCGCTCGGCCAGTTCGGCGTTGCTGAGGCGTCCATCTTCTTGAAGGATTTTCATGATTTTCCAATCGATCGCGTCAAGTTGATGTAACGAAGCAGAGTCTTTCATATCAGCCTTGCTGCAAGAAATATTATTTCCCATTATCGCTTTATCACAATCGAAATGGAAAGAATCTTGCTCTCGCGTGACGCCATACTGCCATGCATCCCCGGGCCGCCGGCGCTATTGTTTTCGCATGCGCGGCGCGCCCGCCCGGCAGTCCCGCCGGCGCCGCCAACCGAGAGAGAGGCAGACCATGAGTTACTCCAGCTATCACAAGAAAGACATCTTCGGCCGTCCGCTGCATGCGGAGACGCAGATGATGTCCTACGGGTTCGATCCCTTCCTGTCGGAGGGGGCCGTCAAGCCGCCGGTGTTCCTGACCTCCACCTTCGCGTTCCGCTCGGCCGAGGACGGGGCGGCGTTCTTCGACCTGGTGTCGGGCCGCAAGCCCTTGCCGCAGGACGAGTCGGCCGGGCTGGTGTACAGCCGCTTCAACCACCCGAACCTGGAGATCGTGGAAGACCGGCTGGCGCTCCTGGACGGCTCGCAGGACGCGGCGGTGACCTCCAGCGGCATGTCGGCGATCAGCGCGGTGTTCCTGGCGTTCCTGCGCCCGGGCGATCAACTGGTGCAGTCGGTGCCGCTGTACGGCGGCACCGAGACCCTGATCTCCAGGATCTTCCCGGAGTGGGGCATCGGTTCGCACCCCATTCGCGACGGCCTGTCGGCCGCCAGCATGCGCGAGGCGCTGGAGGCCGCGGCGGCCCAGGGACCGGTGCGGCTGTTCTACGTGGAGACGCCGGCCAATCCGACCAACGCGCTGATCGACTTCGCGGCCATGAAGAGCGAGCTGGACGCGTTTGAAGAGCGGCACGGCTACCGGCCCATTTCGGTGTGCGACAACACGCTGCTGGGGCCGATCTTCCAGAAGCCCGTGGAGCACGGCGTGGACCTGTGCGTGTATTCGCTGACGAAGTACGTGGGCGGCCATAGCGACCTGGTGGCGGGCGCGGTCACCGGCAGCAAGGCGCTGATCAAGAAGGTCCGCGCCATCCGCAGCGCGTTCGGCTCGCAACTGGACCCGCATTCCTGCTGGATGATCACGCGCTCGATGGAGACCGTGGTGCTGCGCATGAAGCAGGCGGCGCGCACCGCGACCAAGGTGGCGCAATGGCTGTCGGGCAATCCGCACGAGAAGGTCCGGATATTCCATCCCGAACTGATTGCCGACCACGCCTACCAGGAGGTCTACAAGCGCCAGTGCACCGGGCCGGGCTCGACCTTCGCGTTCGTGCTGGACGGCGGGCGCGCCAAGGCGTTCCGCTTCATCAACGCGCTGCACCTGTTCCGTTCGGCGGTCAGCCTGGGCGGCACCGAATCGCTGATCTGCCATCCGGCGTCCACCACGCATTCCGGCGTGCCGGCCGAGGAGCGCGACGCGGCCGGCGTGTCGGAAGGGCTGATCCGGGTTTCCATCGGCCTGGAGCACGAGGAAGACCTGATCGCGGACATGGACCACGCCTTCCGCAATTGCTGAACAGGCCTAGGCCCGGACGGCGATGCGCGGCCTCGGCAGGGCGGCTGCCAGCCAGGCCGTGGACAGCGCCGCCGCGACGCCCGCGGCGGCGTAGAACGGCAGCCAGCCGGCGCGCGCGATCAGCGCCGGCATGCCCAGCAATGCCAGCGTGCCGATGAACCGCCCCACGCCATACAGCAGCGAATAGTCGGTGGCGGCCTGTCCGCCCGAGGCCCATCCCAGGATCAGGCCGCCCAGCACGATGTAGATGCCGGCCACGCAGGCGCCCGCCGCGACCGCCGCGGCTATCCCCAGCCCGGCGTGGCCGCCATGCAGGGCCGCCATGATGGCGGCGGTGCTGAGCATCGCCGCTCCGACCAGCGTCCACAGGACGAGACGGGGCGCGATGCGCGCCAGCAGCCAGGGCGTTGCGACGGCGGCAGCCAGATTGGCCAGCGGCGCGGCGATGCCCATCACCCAACCGATGCGCGCCAGCGGCACGCCCAGGTCCACCAGCATCAGCCGGTTCATGTTGAACAGCGCCATCAACGCGCAGGTGACCAGGCTGATGCGCAATAGCCGGCTGGGCATCATGGGCCGGCGCAAGGCCGCGGCCAGGCTGGCGCGCGCCGCCGGGGGTCGGTTCTCGCCGGGGGCGGCTTCCCTCAGCAGCCATACGGGAACGGTCGCCAGCGCCATGGCCGCGGCCAGCAGCAGGAAGACGCCGGTCCATCCCAGGCCGGGAAAGACGCCCACCAGCACGCCCCCGCCCAGCACCGCGCCCAGCGACATCCCGCCGACCTTCGCGCCTGACGCGGCCGCGCGGCGGGAAGCCGGGATGTGCTCGACCGTCCAGGCGTCCAACGCGACATCCATGGTGGACACGGACAGCGTGGCGGCCAGCGCCAAGGCGTACAAGGCGGGCACGGGCAGGGCGGCGCCCAGCGCGATGCCGACGACGGCCGCCACGCCGGCGGCCTGGGCCGTGATGATCCAGCCGCTGCGCCGGCCCAGCCAGGGCAGCGTCCAGCGGTCGACCAGCGGCGCCCACAAGAACGTCAGGCCAAAGGGAAGGTACAGCGCGAACACCCAGCCCATCGAGGCCAGCGCCGCGCCCTTGCTGCGCAGGACCGGGCCGATGCCGCCTTGCACGAAGCCGAGTACCGCCCCCAGCGAGACGTACAGCGCCGCCACCGCGGCCAGCGGCAGCCACGGCGGATTCGAGGAGGCCGCGCGCGCCTGCATCTCAGAACTTCCAGCTCATGCCGACGCCGGCCAGCCGTTCCTGCCCCAGCCGCACCGAACTGACCCCGGGGCCCCAGCTCTGGCCGGCGATCAGGTACTGTTTGTCGAACAGGTTGTAGACGAAGCCGTAGATCTCCCATGGCCCGTTGGACCAGCCCGCGCGCAGGTTGACGACCTCGTAGGCGGGCAGCGAGAAGCTCTCCTTGACGTCGGCGGCGCGCGCGCCCACGTGCTGCCAGACGATCTGGCCGTTCAGCTTGCCCGGCAGGCCCAGGCCCTGCGCGGGCGCTTCGGCCTGCACGCCCAGGTGGGCGGTCAGCTTCGGCACGTTCGGCACGTGGTTGCCCGACACCGCGCCGGTGGTGCTGCCGGCGGGCACCGAGACCAGTTCCGCATGGGTGTAGCCCACGCCGCCGATCAGCTTGACGTTCGGATGCGCGCGCGCGGCGAATTCCAGTTCGGCGCCTTTGCTGCGGTAGTCCAGCGAGGCCGGCGTAAACAGCAGGGCGGACGGATCGAAGACGATCAGGTGGCCGTTCTTGACGTCGTTCACGAACACCGACGCGTTCACGTCCAGGCGGCGCTCCAGCCATTGGGATTTCATGCCCAGTTCGTAGGTCCAACTGGTCGAGGCCGCAAAAGGCGTTTCCGGTTTGCCGGTGGGGGTGTTGACCGATACGCCGGCAAAGCCGCCCGCCACGTAGCCGCGCGACACGGTGGCGTAGGTCATCAGCGTGTCGGTCCAGTCGTAGGACAGGCCGGCGCGGCCGGTCAGGAAGTTGTCCGATAGGGTGCTGTGCTGGCGGTAGCTGTCGACGACGGCGGGATTGCCGTTGCCGGTGAACCGATAGCGCGCGTCCTTGCTTTCGTGCGTATAGCGCAGGCCCAGCAAGCCCTTCAGGCGCTGGGTGACCGGTACGCTGGCTTCGCCGAACAAGGACGCGCTATCGGTCTTGATGCGGTTGGCATGCGTGCCGTTCTGCGTCTGGAAGTTGAAGGCGGCGGGCGACGCGTCGGCCCGGGTGTCGTTGCTGAAGCTGGAATGGAAATAATTGGCGCCCAGCGTCCAGCCCAGCGCGCTGGTTTCGGGCGAGCTCAGGCGGACTTCCTGCTGCCAGGTCCGCTCGCGGAAACGGATGTCGGCGAAGTCCGCGTAAGGCGTGTCGAAGACCGACGCGGGGCGGCCCGTCATCGCGGAATAAATCAGCCCGTCGGTCAGGTCGAAAGCCTGGGTGGAGCGGGAATCCAGGTAGCTGGTCAGCGAGGTCAGGGTGAAATCCTCGAACTCGTGTTCCACCTTGACGCTGGCGCCGGCATCGCGCCAATCCAGCTTGTTTTCGGGGTCGACCGCCGTCTGCGGGAAGCGCGGGTTCTGGGCCCAGATGAAGCGCGGCGCCGCGCTCTTCTGCCGGTCGTAGGTGCCCGTGAACGTCACGACCGTATTGGCGCCCGGCGTCCACAGCACGGTGCCTCGCGCCGCTCCCACGTCCGCCCAGCCGTCCTTGCTGCCCGCGGCCAGGTTGGAGACGGTGCCGTCGACGGTGGTGTAGCGCAGCGCCAGCCGCGCGGCGACAGTGTCCGACAAGGCCTCGTTGCCCACCAGTTCCCCCAGCCGGTGGCCGTGGCTGCCGATCTCGCCGCGAATCGAATAATCGCGCTCGAAACGCGGCAGATTGGGGATGATGTTGATGGCGCCGCCTTGCGTATTGCGGCCGAAGAGCGTGCCCTGCGGGCCGCGCAGCACTTCCACGCGGTCGATGTCCAGCAGGGCGGGGGGCGCGCCGTAGACCGAACGTGGCACGTCGTTGGCATACATGACGACGGACGTGTCGTCGGGCGACAGGGGCGCAAACGAGCCCACGCCCCGGATGTTGAAGACGTTGGAATTCTGGCCGCCGGTATCCACGAAGGACAGGTTGGGCGAGGAGCGGGCCAGGCCGGCATTGCCGGCGGTCGGCGCGGCGTCGGCACGCAATGCCGGCTCGGTCAGCACGGTCATGCCGATGGGCACGGCCTGCGCGCTTTCCTCGCGGCGGCGCGCGGTGACGGTGACCGGAGCCAGCTCGACGGCGGAAGCCGACGCCGGCGTTGCGGGGGGATCGGCGGCGTCCGCCGCTGGACCCCAGCCGGCCAGCGCAAGCGTCAGGAACAAGAGGGACAAGGCATGGCGGGACGCGGTCTGCGTGTTCGACACGGGCGACTCCAGAAATGTTAATGAGAATTTTTCGCAAGTTTATTGACTAAACAGTTGGTCAGTCAATTGATCGATTTGTTCCGTCACCGTAAAATACCTGTCGGATCAGACAGGAGAACCAGGCATGGCAGAGTTGCGCCCGCAGTACACGACGCCCGATGCGCGCGACGTCATCCTGGAGGCCGCGCTGACCTTGTTCGCGCGGTCCGGCTTCGACGGGTCGACGATGCGCCTGATCGCGCAGGAGGCCGGCGTTTCCCCGGGGCTGATCCACCACCACTTCAAGGACAAGGAAACGCTGTGGTCCAAAGTGGGGGAGTGCATCACCGAGGATTTCCTGGCCGCGATGGAACCGTCCGCGCGCTTGCCGGTGTCGGCCCGCACCATTCCGGACATGGTGGGCGGCTACCTGAGATACTGGAAATCGCATCCTGCGGCGCTGCGCTTCCAGTTGTGGCGCGTGATGGGCGCGCAGGAAACCGAACGCCGCGCGCGGTCGGAAAGGCTGAACCAGTTGTTCGTGCCGTTGTTCGCCGCGGCGCAGAAAGCGGGTTTCGTGCGGGACGACATTCCGCCGGGCCAGGCCATGATCACGACGGGCGGGCTGATCCAGTATTGGCTGCACAGCCGCATCGAAGTCGAGGACGCGATCGCGGTGGGCGGCGGACAGTTGCCGGATGAAAACGCGTTCCTGGACTACGTGCTGAGCCTGATCGCGCCCGTGAAGAAATAGCAAGGAAAACGGCGCGCCGGGGCGCGCCGCCCGGCCGCCGAAACCAATCTAGGCGGTTTGCGCCGGCCTGCGCTTGCGGTTCAGCAGCACGAACGCCGCGGTCGCCAGCAGCATCGCCGTGGCGGTGCCGATCACCGTCGCGTAGCCGGTGTCGAAGGCCGTCCTGGCCAGGCTGGCCAGCGCCGCGCCCAGGTCGGCCGGCGCGGCTTCGGCGACGATGAGCGCCTGGTCCAGACTGTCCTGCGCGGCCGCGCCCGGCAGGCCGTCGGGCACGTCCAGCGAGCGGGCGTACACGCCCGACAGGATCGACCCCATCAGCGTCACCCCCAGCGCGCCGCCCAGTTCGTAAGACACCTCTTCGATGGACGCCGCCATGCCGGCGCGCTCCGGCGTGGCGCTCTGCATGATGGTGCTGGATGCCGCCGTCATCGTGGCGCCTATGCCCGCGCCCAGCACGCACAGGCTGATCATCTGCGGCAGCACCGCGGCGTCGTAGCTCAGCAGGTAGCCGGCCATGCCGATGCCCGAGACCAGCAGGGACAGGAACAGCATGCGCGCGCTGTCGACGCGTCCCAGCAGCCAGCCGGCCAGCGGGCCGGAGATGAAGGCGGCCAGCGAGAGCGGCAGGATGAAGAGCGCGGCCTCCAGCGGCGACTTGCCCATGACGAGCTGCAGCCGCTGGCTGAATACCAGTTCCATGCCCAGCAGGGCCGCGGCCGCGAACAGCGCCGCCGCCACGGCCGAGCTGAAGGCGCGGTTGCGGAAGATGGCGAAGTCGATCAGCGGATAGGGCCGCGCGCGCTGGCGGCGCGCGAAGACGGCCAGCAGGGCCGCGCCCGCGGCGCAGGCCAGCGCGGCTTGCGGCCAGGACGGCGCGGGCTTGCCCAGTTCCTTCAGCGCGTAGGCGCACAGGATCAGGCCCGCCATCACCTGCAGCGAGCCGACCAGGTCCCAGGGGCGCGCGGCGTCCGGGCGGCTGGCCGGGATGTAGCGCCAGGCCAGCGGCAGCGCCAGCAGCACGATGGGCACGTTGATGAGGAACACCGAGCCCCACCAGAAATGCTCCAGCAGCACGCCGCCCACGACGGGGCCGACGGCCGCGCCGCCTGAGGCCACCGAGGCCCAGACGCCGATGGCGATCGCGCGTTCGCGTTCGTCGGCGAAGGTCAGGCGCAGGATGGACAGGGTGGCCGGCATCATCATGGCGGCGCCCACGGCCAGCAGCGCGCGCGCCGCGATCAGCGCGGCCGAGCCGGGCGAATAGGCGGCCGCCAGCGAGGCCGCGCCGAATACCGCCAGGCCGGCCATGAACAGGCGCTTGTGGCCCAGGCGGTCGCCCAGCGTGCCCATGCCCAGCAGCAGGCCCGAGACGACCAGCGCATAGATGTTCACGATCCACAGCTTGGCCGACGCGGCGACGTGCAGTTCATGCGTCAGGCGCGGCAATGCGGTGTAGAGGACGGTCATGTCGACCACGATCAACAGCAAGGCGCTGGACACGATGGCCAGCACCAGCCAGCGGCCGGGCGCGGCCGTGGCGACAGCGTTCGGTTCAGTCCGCTGCATGGTTCACTCCTGAAACTGGAACGCCTGCCGCCCGCGTGCGCGGACGGGGCCGGGATGGCCTGGTTCCAGGGCCGCCATTATCTATCTATATATGCGCCAGAAAAAGTTTGATTCCATCTATAAAATAGATGAATTGAATGTGGGAGGCGCTTATGCAATGGACGCTGGACCAACTCCGGCAATTCGCGGCCGCCGCGGAGGCCGGTTCGTTTTCGGCGGCGGCGCGGCGCCTGGGTCGGGCCCAGTCCGCGGTCAGCACCGCCGTGGGCCTGCTGGAGGCCGATCTGGGCGTGGAGCTGTTCGACCGCACGCGGCGCAACGCCGCCCTGACCCCCGCCGGCGAGGTCATGCTGCAAGAGGCGCGCGAGCTGTTGCGGCAGGCCGGCGCGCTGCAGCAGCGCGCGCTATCGTTCGCCGGCGGGCGCGAGGCGCGCTTGTCCATCGCCCTGGACGAGGCCCTGCCTTATCTGGTGGTGGACGCCATGGCCAAGGAGCTGGCGGAACGCTATCCGGCGCTGGAGCTGACCCAGTTGAACGGCACCGCGACCGAAGTGGCGGACTATGTGGAGCAGGGCCGCGCCAGCGTGGCCTTCCACTTCGACCGGGGCGATCCCGGCCCGGCCTTCGCGCACCGCTATCTGGGCGACGTGGCCCAGGGCATCTTCGTGGCCCCGGGCCATGCCCTGGCCGCGCTGCCCGAGGTGGGCCGCAACGACCTGGCCCGCCACCGCCAACTGCTGATGCAGATGGACGGCGTGGACCAGGTGGTGCTGAGCCCGACGGTGTGGCGGGCCGACAGCAGCTACAACATCGCGGCCATGGCCGCGAACGGCGTGGGCTGGGCCATCCTGCCGCTGAACATCGCGGAATACGAGGGCTACAGCAGCGCGCTTGCCAGCGTGCCCTGCGCGGACCTGTCCTTGCCGATGCTGTCGGTGCGCTCGCTATGGCTGCGCGGGCGCAGCCTGAGCGAAACCGAGCTCTGGATCCAGCAGCGCATGGGGCAACTGCTGGGAACCGGCGGGCTCAATCCTTCGCCATCAGGCCCAGATACTCGATCAGCCCCTTCTCCTTGACGAAAGTGGCCTGGGCCCAGGCCTTGTAGTCCTCGCTATTGCGGTAGGCGGGTTCCTGGTTGAGCTGTTTCATGACCTCCATGCTGGCGGGGTCGAACAGCGCCCGCTTGAACGCGTCGTGCAGCGTCTTGACCACGGCCGGGTCCATGCCCTTGGGGCCGGCCAGCCCGTAGGGCGAGGTGGACACGACCTTGTAGCCCAGCTCCTGCGCGGTGGGCACGTCGGGCCAGCGGGTGGTGCGCTTTTCGCCGAAGGTCACCAGCAGGCGCATCTTGCCGGCGTCCACGAACTGGTCCCAGCCGGTGGCGTCGCTTTGCGCCATGACGTGGCCGCCCAGCAGCGCCTGCTGCATGTCGGCGTTGCCCTTGAACGGCACGTGGTTGAGCTTGACCTTGGCGTTGATGGCGATTTCCTCGATCAGCAGGTGCGGCGAAGAGCCCACGCCGGTCGAACCGTAATCGATGGTGCCCGGCGCCTTGCGCGCGGCCTCGATGTATTCGTCGAAGGTCTTGTAGGGCGAGTCCGCGCGCACGGTGAAGCCGAAGGTGTAGCCGGACAGCCCCAGGATGAACGTGAAATCGTTGATGGGGTCCCAACTGCTTTTCTGCATATAGGGCATGCGCAGCATCGCCAGCGTGTACAGGCTGATGGTGTAGCCGTCGGGCTTGGCGGTCTTGGCCATGGTGGCCGGGCCCAGCGTGCCGCCGGCGCCAGGCCGGTTTTCCACGATGACGGGCTGGCCCAGGTACTTGGAGGCGTCCTGCGCCACGATGCGCAGGTGGCGGTCGGTGGAGCCGCCGGCCGGGAAGGGCACGATCAGCGTGATCGGCTTGGAGGGAAAGGCGGCCTGCGCGCCGGCCGCGAACGGCAGGGCGGCGCCCGCCATGGCGAGCAGCAGCGCGCCTAGAACGGCGCGCCGCGGGGTCTTCGTGTGCATGGGTTTGTCTCCTTGTATTGTCATGGGCCGCCGTTCAATCGCGCAGATCGACGGCGACGGGCAGCCGGGCCAGCGCGGTGCGCAATTCGGCTTTCAACCGGTCGGGCGCATGCGCGCCCGCCACTACGCCGACGCCGGCCTGGGCGTCGGCCTGCACGCGGAAGACGGTGCCGTCGTCGGCAAGACCGGCTTCCTGCAGAATGCGCGCCACCAGGGCCTGGACCGATACGGCGGTCGCCAGGCGGCGCAAATCGGGTTTGTAGATCTTGCCCACGTTGGTCATGGGCATGCTGTCCAGCACGATGACGCGCTTGGGCCGCGCCGGGCCTTCGTCCACGTGCGCCGCGGCATAGGCCAGCAGTTCAGCCTCCGACGCCTGCGCGCCTTCGGCCAGCGTGACGAAGACGATGGGCAGTTCGCCGGCGTACGCGTCCGGCGCGCCGACCGCGGCGCAGAGGCTGACCGCCGGGTGCGTGGCCAGCGCGTCCTCGATCGTCTTGGGATCGATGTTGTGGCCGCCGCGGATGATCAGGTCTTTCGCGCGGCCCTGCAGGTGCAGCCGTCCGTCCGCGTCCAGGTAGCCCACGTCGCCGCTGATCAGCCAGCCGTCGGCGGTGAAGGCGCGCGCCGTGTCCTCGGGATCGAGAAAGCCGGGAATCACGTTGGGCGCCTTGAACAGCACCATGCCCGGCGTGCCGGCGGGAAGCTCGGCGGCGGCCGCGTCCAGGCCCACGATGCGCACCTGCACGTAGGGCAGCGGAAAGCCGACGCAGTTGACCGGGAACTCGCAGCCCGGCGGCGAGATGGAAGAGATGCCCGCCATCTCCGTCATGCCCAGGCTTTCGCTGACGTGCAGGCCGAACTGGCGCTTGAAGCGCGCCGCCAGTTCGGCGGGCAGCGGCGCCGCGCCGGTGCGGCAGTACCGCAGCGAGGAAATGTCCGCGCCGTCCAGCGGAATGTCGGCCAGCGCCGCCAGCACGGTGGGCACGCCCTGCAGCGAGGTGGCGCGGTGGCGTTCCACCAGCCGCCAGTAATTGCGCAGCACGTCGCGGTTGCGCAGCAGCAGGGTGGTGGGGATGACGGTCTCCACGCCCGCGGACAGGGCGGCCAGCGAAGCCGGCAGCACGCCCGCGACGTGGAACAGCGGATAGCCGTTGATGACCACGTCGCCGGGGCCCGCGCCCTGCAGTTGCACCGCGGCCCAGGCGCTGAAGACCTGGTTGGCGTGGGTATGGATGGCGAGCTTGGGCGAGCCGGTGGTGCCGCCCGTATGGAAATACGCGGCCACGTCGCCGGCGCGGATCTCGCGCCCGCTCAGAAGCCGGTCGGCCGGCTGCGCGGCGCGCCCGGCGTTGAAGTCCAGCGCAAAGTCCGGCAGCGCGGGGCGCCCGGCCGGCGATTCGTCCAGCGGCGCCACGCGCAGCACGGTCTGCAAAGTGGGCACGCGTTCGCGCAGGCGCAGCGCCTTGGACCAGGAGCCGCATTCCACGTCCGACCCATAGGCGATCAGCACCTTGGCGCGCGCCGCGTTCATGAGGGAGGCGAGCTTGTCCTCGGCCAGCAAGGGGTTGAGCGGCTGGACGATGCCGGCCGCCTCGCCGCCCCACAGGGCCAGGTGGTATTCCAGGCAGCCGGGCAGCAGCACGCCCACCGCGTCGTCCGGGCCCACGCCCAGCGCATGCAGCAGGTTGGCGGTCTGGTGGATACCGGCCAGCAGTTCGCGGTAGCTCCAGCGCACGGTGTCGTCGGCCGGGTCGGCGCTGCGCAGGAAGGTCAGCGCGATTCCGTCGCCGAAGGCCGCGGCCGAGTTGCGGAAGATCTCGTAGGTGCTTTGCACCGTCAGCGTCTCGGCCAGCGGCCGCGCCTGCAGCCGCTGCACGTCCGCGGCGGTGCGCACGGGGTAGGGGGCCGCGAAGGGAGGCGACAGGGGCGGGGCGGCGTGGGCCTGCGTCTGCGTCATGTCCGTGCTCCTTCCGTCATGCCCGCCCCAGCGCGATATAGCGGCGCAGGTGATGGTCTTCGTCGCCGAGCTGGTGGTCGATCATGACCAGGCGCTTGGCGTAGTGCGCCAGCGGCAGTTCCCAGGTCATGCCGATGCCGCCGTGCAACTGGATGCTTTCCTCGGCCACCAGGGTGCCGACGCGGCCGATGGTGTATTTGGCGGCGGACAGCGCGCGTTCGCGCGTGGCGCGGTCGGGGTGGTCCACGGCGGCCGCGGCGTTGATCACGGCCGAGCGCGCCTGCTCGATTTCCAGCAGCACGTCCGCCATGCGATGCTGCAAGGCCTGGAAGCTGCCGAGGGGCGCGCCGAACTGGCGGCGCGTGCGCAGGTATTCCAGCGTGGCGTCGCGGGCGCAGTCCATGGCGCCCACGGCTTCCGCGCACAAGGCCAGGACGCCGCGGCCGACGGCGCGTTCCAGCAGCGGATAGCCCGCGCCGGCTTCGCCCAGCAGCGCTTCCGGGGGAAGCTGGACGTTGTCCAGCGTGAGTTCGGCCGCGCGGCCTCCGTCGATCAGGCCGTAGCCCCGCAGCGCCAGGCCGGGCGTGCCCGCGTTGACCAGGAACAGGCTGATGCCGGACTCGTCGTCCGCCGTGCCCGCGCTGCGGGCCGAGACCAGGAACAGGTCGGCGTGTTCGCCCGCGGCGACCACCGCCTTGGCGCCGTTCAGCACCCAGCCGCCGGACCCCGGTTCGGCACGGGTGCTTACCTGTGTCAGCTCGTAGCCGGACTCGGGTTCGGCATGGGCCAGCGAGACGGTGAGGGCGCCGGCGATCAGGCCGTCCAGGGTTTCGCGCTGGGCCGGCGTGCCGGCGGCGGCGATGGCGCTGCCGGCCATGAGGGCGTCCAGGAAGGGCTCCAGGGCCAGGCCGCGGCCCAGCGCCTCGAACACGACGGAGATGTCGAAGCCGGTCCCGCCCAGGCCGCCGTCGGCCTCGGCGAACAGCGCGCCGATCGCGCCCAGTTCGGCGTAGCGGCGCCAGAGTTCGATGCTGTAGCCCCGTTCGGAGCGGGCAAGCCCGTCGCGTGTGGCGAAGTCGTATTGCTCGGCGACAAAGCGGCGCAGCATGTCGGAGAGCATGCGGCGGTCTTCGGTGTGTTCAAAATTCATGGCCGGCCCTTACAGTCCGAGGATCATCTTGGAGATGATGTTCTTCTGGATTTCGTTGGAGCCGCCGAAGATCGACAGCTTGCGTTGGTTGAAGTACTGCGCCGCCGCGCTCTCGGCGCCTTCCGGGCCGATGGGCGGGCCGCCGTAGCCGTCGTGCAGGGCCTCGGGCACGAAGGGCCGGGCGTAGGGGCCCATGGCGCGGCGGTTCAGCGCGCTGATCTCCTGCCGTATCTGCGTGCCGCGTATCTTCAGCATCGAGCTTTCCGCGCCGGGCGCGCCGCCGCCGGCCACGGCCGCCACCACGCGCAGGTTGGTGGTGCGCATATTGGCCAGCTCGATCTCGACGCGCGCCAGGCGGGCGGCGAAGTCCGGGTCTTCCGCCAGGGGGCGGCCGTTCTTGCGCTGGCGCGCCGCCACCGCGCGCAGGCGGGCGAGCGCCGCGGCCGATTGGCCCACGCCGGCGATGTTGGTGCGTTCGTAGGTCAGGAGGTACTTGGCGCAGGTCCAGCCGCGGTTTTCCTCGCCCACCAGGTTCTCCGCCGGCACCCGCACATCCGAGAAGAACACTTCGTTGACCTCGTGTTCGCCGTCCAGCGTGATGATGGGGCGGACCTCCACGCCCGGGCTCTCCATGTCGATCAGCAGGAAGCTGATGCCCTCCTGGCGGCGGCCTTCCTGCGAGGTGCGCACCAGGCAGAAGATCATGTTGGCGTACTGGCCCAGCGTGGTCCAGGTCTTCTGGCCGTTGACGACGTAGCTGTCGCCGTCGCGCACGGCCGTGGTCTTGACCGAGGCGAGATCCGATCCGGCGCCGGGTTCGGAATAGCCCTGGCACCACCAGTCGGTGCCGTCCAGGATGCGGGGCAACCAATGGCGCCGCTGCGCCTCGGTGCCGTACTTGATCAGCACCGGGCCCAGCATGCTCAGGCCGAAGGGGACGATGCGCGGTGCGCCGGCCAGCGCGCATTCCTCGTCGAAGATGTACTTCTCGGCCGTGCTCCAGCCGGTGCCGCCGTACTCGGCCGGCCAATGGCTGGCCAGCCAGCCACGGCGGTTCAGGATGGCGTGCCACTCGACCATGTCGGCGCGCGTCAGCAGCTTGCCCTGGACGACCTTGGCGGACAGGCGTTCCGGCAGGTGTTCGGCCAGGAAGGCGCGCACCTCGTCGCGGAATGCGTTTTCTTCGGGGGTGAATTCCAGGTCCATGGGGATCCCTCAATAGATTTCAAACAGTCCGGCCGCGCCCATGCCGCCGCCCACGCACATCGTGACGACGGCGTAGCGGGCGCCGCGGCGGCGGCCTTCGATCAGCACATGGCCGGCCAGCCGGGCGCCGGTGACGCCGAAGGGATGGCCCAGCGCGATGGCGCCGCCGTCCACGTTCAGGCGGTCCATCGGGATGCCCAGCTTTTCCTGGCAGTACAGGGCCTGCGAGGCGAAGGCTTCGTTCAATTCCCAGAGGTCGATGTCCTGCACCTTGAGGCCATGGCGCGCCAGCAGCTTGGGCACGGCATAGACCGGCCCGATGCCCATCTCGTCGGGCTCGCAGCCGGCGATGGCCAGGCCGCGGAACGCGCCCAGCGGTCGGATGCCGGCGCGCTGCGCTTCGGCGGCCTCCATCAGCACGCAGGCCGCGGCGCCGTCCGACAACTGCGAGGCGTTGCCGGCCGTGACGAACTGGCCGTCGCCGCGCACCGGCGCCAGCGCGGCCAGCGCCTCGTAGCGGGTGCCGGGGCGGTTGCAGGTGTCGCGGTCCACCGTCACTTCGCGTTCGCCGACGGCGCCGGTGGCGCGGTCGGTGACGGACATGGCGGTGGTGACGGCGACGATCTCTTCGCGGTAGCGGCCGGCGGCCTGCGCGGCCTCGGTGCGCGCCTGGCTTTGCGCGGCAAAGCGGTCCTGGGCTTCGCGGCTGATGCCGTAGCGCGCCGCGACGATGTCGGCGGTCTCGATCATGGGCAGGTAGAGCTCGGGCTTGTTGGCCACGATCCACGGGTCCATACCGCTGACGCCGTCGTCGCGGGTGCGGATCTGCGAAACGCATTCGACGCCGCCCGCGATCATGGCGGGCGCGCCGTCCATCACGATGCGGCTGGCGGCCGTGGCGATGGCCTGCAGGCCCGACGCGCAATAGCGGTTGACGGTGGCGCCGCCCACGCTCAGCGGCAGGCCGGCGCGGACCACCGCCTGGCGGCCGATATTGCGGCCGGTGGCGCCCTCGGGATAGCCGCAGCCGAGGATGGCGTCCTCGATCAGGGCGGGGTCGATGCCGGCGCGGTCGACCGCGGCGCGCACTGCGTGCGCGGCCAGCGTGGGGCCGGCGATCAGGTTGAATTCGCCGCGTCCCGCCTTGGTGATGGGGGTGCGGGCGGTGGAGACGATGACGGCTTCGCGCATGGAGAGACCTGTGTGGAAAGGGATGGTCAGGCAGCCCGGTTCAGGCTGGCGAAATCGCGGCCGGCATTGGCCAGTTCGACCAGCAGCGGGGAAGGCGTCCAGAACGCCGGATCCTCCCCGGCGTACTCGCGCAGGTCGGCCAGGATGGCGGGCAGGCCCAGGCTGTCCGCGTAGTGCATCGGCCCGCCGCGATGGCGCGGAAAGCCGTAGCCGGACAGGGCCACCACGTCGATGTCGGAGGGGCGCAGCGCGATGCCTTCCTGCAGCACGTTGGCCGCTTCGTTGATCATGGCGGCCAGGTAGCGGCGCTGGATTTCCTCCTGCGTGAACGGCCGCGGGCCGACGCCGGCGCGTTCGCGTTCGGCGTCGATGATGGCGAGCACTTCGGGATCCTGCTGGCCCTGGCGCGCGCCGTCGGGGTAGAGGTAGTAGCCGCGGCCCGTCTTCTGGCCGAACCAGCCGCGTTCGCACAGGCGGTCGGCGATCTGCACGTAGCGCAGCGCGGGATCGCGGGTGGGGGCGCGGCGCTTGCGCGTGGCCCAGCCGATGTCGCCGCCCGCCAGGTCCATCATCTGGTAGGGGCCCATGGGGTAGCCGAAGGCGCGCACCGCGGCGTCGATCTCGTAGGGCGAGGCGCCGTCTTCCATCATCATGTCCGCCGCCTGCCGGTAGGCGGCCAGGATGCGGTTGCCGATGAAGCCGTCGCACACGCCGGCGCGCACCGGGATCTTGCGCAGCCGGCGCGCGAACTCGAAGCCGGTCGCGACCGTGTCCGGCGCGGTCCGCCTGCCCACCACCACTTCCAGCAGCTTCATGACGTTGGCGGGCGAGAAGAAGTGCAGGCCCAGCACGTCGGCGGGACCGCGCGTGGAAGCCGCGATGCGGTCTACGTCCAGGTACGAGGTATTCGTGGCCAGCACCGCGCCGGGCTTGGCCACGCGGTCCAGTTCGGCGAACACGGCGAGCTTGGCGTCCATGTCTTCGTAAATGGCTTCGATGACCAGGTCGGCGTCGGCCAGCGCGTCGTAGGCCGTGGCGCCGGTGTAGCGCGCCAGGCGCGCGGCGCGCTCGTCCGCGCCGATGCGTCCTTTGCCGACCAGCAGGTCGTACACCTGCGAGACGCGGGCGCGGCCGCGTTCCAGGGCGGCCTCGTCCTGTTCCACCATTACCACCGGCAGGCCGGCGTCCAGCACCGCCACGGCGATGCCGGCGCCCATGGTGCCGCCGCCCACGATGCCGACCCGTTCCACGCTGCGCGGCCGGGCCTGTTTCAGTTCGGGGATCTTGGCGGTCTCGCGTTCCGCGAAGAAGGCGTGCACCAGCCCGGCGCGCTGCGGGCTGTCCAGGCATTGGAGGAACAGCGCGCGCTCGGCGCGCAGGCCTTCGTCGAAGGGCAGCTCGATGGCGGCGCGCACGGCCTCGACGATCCTGGCGGGCGAGAAGAGCCCGCGCGCCGTCCTGGCCACGCGCTCGGCGGCGGCGTCGGCGGCGGCCAGCGCGGCCGGCCTGTCCGCCAGCGCGGCATCGGCATCGCGGGTGCGGCGCGGGCCGGCGCCCACGGCCAGCAACCGGCGGGCATACGCCAGGCCGGCGTCGAGCGCGTCGCTTTCGCTGGCCAGCGCGTCCACCAGGCCCGCTTCCAGGGCTTCCTCGGCCGACAGGTGCCTGCCCGACAGCATCAGGTCCAGCGCCGCCTGCGCGCCCATGAGACGGGGCGCGCGCTGCGTGCCGCCGGCGCCCGGCAGGAGGCCCAAGGTCACTTCGGGCAGCCCGAGCCTGGCGCCGGGCAGCGCGATGCGGTAGTGGGCGGCCAGCGCCACTTCCAGCCCGCCGCCCAGCGCGGCGCCATGCAGCACGGCCACGACCGGCTTGGCGCTGGCTTCGATCCGGTTGCAGACGTCGGGCAGGGCGGGCGGCTGCGGCGGCTTGCCGAATTCGCGGATGTCGGCGCCGGCGATGAAATTCCTGCCGGCTCCCAGCAGCACGATGGCGCGCACCTGCGGGTCCGCCTGGGCGTCGCGGACCGCCGCCTCCAGGTCGGCGCGCACGGCCGCGCCGAGGGCGTTGACCGGCGGGTGGTCGATGGTCAGGACAAGAACGTCTTCATAGCGGCGCGCGCGGGCGGCGCCGGTGCTTGCGCTGTCTGTCATGGACAGTGTCTCCGTCTGGGTTCGCCCTGGGCGCGCGGGAGCGGCACGGGGGAAATTTTTGTGGCTTTATTCTTCCGCAGTAAATGGGTCTTGACAATGGCATCTATAATTGACATTACGTATAAGAAATTTTGACAATAGGCGCTGGCCGGGGCCAAGAGGAGACGCGGCATGGACATCAAATCCCTGACCTTGCTGGTGGAGATCCTGGACGCCGGCAACCTGAGCGAGGCCGCGCGCCGCCTGAAAATGACGCGGGCCAACGTCAGCTATCACCTGAGCCAGCTAGAGCGGGCGGTGGGCATGCAACTGGTGCGGCGCACGACAAGGCGCGTCGAACCCACCGAGATCGGGCTGAAGCTGTACCGCCACGGCCGCAGCATCCAGGACGAACTCGTCGCCGCGCGCGAATCGGTCGAAACGCTGGGCAAGACGCCCCAGGGCAAGGTGCGCCTGAGCGTGCCCAGCGGCTACGGCCAGTTCGTCATGACGCCCTGGCTGCTGGAATTCAAGCGGACCTACCCGGACATCGTGCTGGACGTGCTGTTCGAGAACAGCGTCGACGACCTGTTGCGCGACGAGGTCGACATCGCGGTGCGCATCATGTCCGAGCCGCCGCAGAACCTGGTGGCGCGCGAACTGGGCCAGGTCCGCTACGTGGCTTGCGCGTCGCAGGCCTACGCCGCGGCCCACGGGCTGCCGCAGCGCCTCGAAGACCTGGCGGCCAGTCCCATCATCAGCGCCGCGGTCATCGGCCGTCCGCTGCGCCTGTCCGCCTACTACGGCGGGCAGCCCCGGCAGCAGGTGGTGCTGGAGCCCACCGTGATTTCCCGCAACTACGCCTTCCTGCGCGACGCGATCCGCGGCGGGCTGGGCGTGGGCATCGTGCCGGACTACGTGGTGCACGAGGATTTCGCCCGCGGCGAGCTGCTGGCCGCGCTGACGCAGTGGCGGCTCAGCATCTTCGGGCGCGGCATGTACATGCTGTACATGCCGAACCGGCATCATCCGCGCGCGATCTCCATGATCATCGAATTCATCCTGGAGCGCGCCCAGGCCCGCCACGAGGGCAGGCCGGGGCTGATGCCGGCGGCGGGCTAGCATCCTCAACGGGCCCTGGGCCTTTCCTGACTGGGCGTTCAGCTTGGCGGGAATAAAATCCGTGTTCTTCATGGCGGCCGGCCGGGGGGCCGGCGACGCCTCGCCCGTTTCTTCCAGGCCCATCCATGTCCGCTTTCGACGTCCAATTGCTGCTCACCGCCCTGGCGAGCGTCCTCGTGCTGGTGGCGCTCATCGTCTCCCGCATCCGCATGCATCCGCTGCTGGCGCTGCTGATCGTTTCCATCGGCGTCGGTTTCGCCACCGGCATGGAGCCCTCTGCCATCGTCAAGAACCTGACCGCCGGCGCCGGCAAGACCCTGGGCGCGGTGGGCGTGGTGATCGCGCTGGGCGCCATGCTGGGCAAGATCCTGGCCGATTCCGGCACCACCGAACGCCTGGCCAACGCGATCCTGCGCCATACCTCGGCCCGCATGATTCCCTGGGCCATGACGCTGGTGGCCTTCGTCATCGGCATCCCCATGTTTTTCGAAGTGGGCCTGGTGGTGATGCTGCCGCTGATCTTCAGCGTGGCGCGCAAGCTGGAAAGCCAGGAGCGCTTCAGGGGTTCGGCCTACGTGTACGTGGGCGTGCCGGTGATTTCCGCGCTGGCGGCCATGCACGGCATGGTGCCGCCGCATCCCGGCCCGCTGACCGCGATCGCCACGCTGAAGACCACGGTCGGCCCGACCATGATCTACGGCTTCATCGCGGCGCTGCCTGCCATGATCTTCGGCGGCCCGCTGTATGGGGCCTTCATCGCGCCGCGCATGACGACCCGCCCGGACGAGGCCTTGCTCGACCAGTTCACCGCGACCCGCCAGCAGGCCGAGGGCCGCGGCGAGCCCGGCGTGGGCCTGGGCGTGCTGGCGGCCCTGCTGCCCGCGCTGCTGATGCTGGTGCATGCGCTGGCCGAGATGCTGTTGCCCAAGGGCTCCGCCGGGTTGCGCGCCGCCGCCTTCCTGGGCGATCCGATGGTGGCCATGCTGCTGGGCGTGCTGTTCGCGGCGATCACCCTGGTGTACCTGCGCGGCGGCGACGCCGAGAAGCTGCGCGACGCCATGGGCAAGAGCCTCAAGCCCATCGCGGGCATCATGCTCATCATCGCCGGCGGCGGCGCATTCCAGCAGGTGCTGACGAGCGCCAAGGTGGGCGACGCCATCGTGCAGCTCACCCACCAGTTCGCCTTGCCGCCCCTGGTCCTGGGCTGGCTGATCGCCATGCTGCTGTCGGTGTCCACCGGCTCGGCCACCGTCGGCATCGTGGGCGCCGCGGGCCTGCTGGCGCCGCTGGCGGGCGCCGATCCCAGCCTGAACCTGCCGCTGCTCGCGCTGTCGATCGGCTGCGGCTCGCTGTTCTTCAACTACGCC